>JACXTT010000844.1_pt1 | contig 52193 bp, 46 predicted proteins | sample 9270951 | NCBI WGS metagenome assembly JACXTT01 (sample SAMN15532306, study PRJNA645909) | rock metagenome | isolation source: weathered quartz diorite | place: Puerto Rico | collected 2017-06-21
TGTCGCCAATTCGAGAATGGCGTGATGAAGATACTTCCGAGCAGAACCGTGCTAGCAATACCCAGCTTTGCAGATCGCGTCATGCCACACCCTCACCGGTATTATGGACCTCCTATCCAGCCCCCCCGCTACCAAATGCAAAAGGCCACGCTAGATGAGCGTGGCCTCGCAGGTTCGACGGGAGAAAGAAGTATTGCTATTTGGTCGCCTCCTCGGTCGTGACCGTCGGCGTTTTCGCAACCACCTGCTCCTGCTCGACCGCCTGGATTTTCACGCTCGCCAGAATCTTCTCCAGCTTCGCGAAGACTTCGTCGTGGTTGACGGCTTCGACTCCCTCTTCGGTGCCGTATCCGGCAGTCCCGAGGCCGAGTACGAATTCATAGCAGGCGCCATTTTCATAGCGATGGTAGTACTGAGTCTCACCCTGCTTCATGGCGTCGCCGGCGAAGTCGGAAGTCTTTTCCATATTCGCAGTGCCGACCTTCACTTTTTCTGCGTCCACCGGCTCGCCGTCAGGGTTGCGCGCGTCCACAAAAGCAAATTCAGAGCACTCCTTTTCGGAGAGGCTGCGATTGACGTTCACGTGGAAGAACGCCGTGGTGAAGTCCGTGCCAGGATAAGTAGTCGGCGGCACTGCGACCATCGCGACGGAGGCTCCGCCGGGTTGCACGAAGTTCATCGGCACCGGGCCGAGGCCGTCAATTGCCGGCTGGATTTTATCGCCCGAGGCAAGTTCATACTTGCGCGGGTAGCGAAACGAAACACCGCTCTTCGGATCGCTGTAGGTCACGATCGCGGCGGGCCGTTTCTTGTGCGTCTTCTTCTTCTCGACCGGCGTAGCCGGCGCGGGAGTCGTAGGAGGCGCGGGGGCTGCCGCGGCAGTTTGCGTCTCCGGGCTCGAAATGCCAACCAGTGCCGGTTTTGCGGCCTGCTTGGAGCATGCGCTCATGGCGATGAGCAAGCCGAGGATTACGAACCCGGCGATCATCGCGATCTTCTGCTGACGCGACCAGGATGAGAGCGTCGCGCTGGAATAGTTGCTGTTGGTCTTGCCTGGGGATTGCTGAAAGTTTGTCATGTTTTTACCTCCGCTGCTCTCGCAGACGGAAGTGATATGGCATGGCAGCCGCCAATTATGGGCGCGTTGAAGCAGTGAGACTTACGCGCGGAAGTGGCGTCAGACGCTGCGTTTCGGCCAACACGCTGTGTCGTCGCAGACACACCTCGGGCGGCCTGGCGCGTTCTGTTTAGAATGCCGTAGTGAGCCAAGCCTCGAACTCGTATCGCGGCCGCCTGGCGCCTTCGCCGACCGGGCTGATGCACATTGGCCATGCGCGCACGTTTTGGATCGCGGCGCAGCGCGCGATCGACCGTCAGGGGACGCTGATCCTGCGCAACGAAGACCTTGATCCGCAGCGGTCCCGCCCGGAGTTTGCTACCGCCATGATCGAGGACTTGCAGTGGCTCGGGATCCGCTGGAGCGAAGGCCCAGACTGCGGCGGGCCCTACGCGCCCTATTCGCAGAGCGAGCGGCGGGCCTTTTATCTTGAGCCATGGCGGTTGCTGCGCGATGGCGGCTTCATTTATCCCTGCACATGTTCGCGCAAGGACCTAGCGCAGGCAGCGAGTGCGCCGAACGATGCCGACGACGAACCGATTTATCCCGGACAGTGCCGTGGGCGCGTCGACGCCTCCCAATTCGTCGAACCGGCGGGCGTCAACTGGCGGTTTCGCGTGCCAGACAGCGAAGAGGTCACGTTCACCGACCTGAATCTGGGTCCGCAGCGCTACGTCGCCGGCCGCGACTTCGGCGACTTCCTGGTGTGGCGGCGCGACGATGTTCCGGCGTACCAGTTAGCCGTGGTCGTCGATGACGCCACCATGCGCATTACGGAAGTCGTGCGCGGCGCCGATCTGCTCAAGTCCACTGCCCGGCAACTGCTGTTGATCCTGGCGCTTGGATATTTCACGCCGGACTATTTCCACTGCGAACTGGTGCGCGATCCCTCGGGAGCGCGTTTAGCCAAGCGGCACGATGCGCTCAGCATCCGGCGATTGCGGGAAAGTGGGGTTCCGGTGGAGCGGGTCGTCGAGATGGCCCGCCAATCCGGAAGTGGTGCATATGTCCCGAAGGCCAGTTACAGACGTAACTAGGGCGGGGTACAGGTTCCGGCTACCATCCTCGAAGGCTCCGCTTGCGAGCGGATGCCGGGAGGCGTTTAATGCGCCGAGTTCTCGCAATGGCTGTGTTGCTGGCGCTGGGCTGCGCCGCGTTTGGACAGTCGCTTGGTGACGTCGCGCGCCAGACCCGCCAGAAAGAAAAGGCCAGGGGCAAGGCAGCCAAGAAAGTCATTACCAACGAAGACATTCCTGAGACTCCACACCTCACTCCGGGACAGCAGGAGACGGTCGGAAAAATGGAACCGGTTTCGCCATCAGACGCCTCTTCCGGCGCGCAGTCTGCTGAAGAATGGAAGAGCCTGATTCTGGCGCAGAAAAGCACAATCGCGAACCTGCAAGCGCAGATCGACAAACTGAGCGGGTCGATTCGTTTCGTTGAAGCAAACGCCTATGTCAATGGCGTGCAGTACAACCAATATCAGGCGAAGAAGCAGCAGCAAGTGGCGAATATGCAGACCCAGCTGGCGGAACAAAAACAAAAGCTGGCTGACATGCAGGACGCCGCCAAGAAAGCGGGCATGGGCAGCGCGGTCTACGACCCGTAGAGGTTTCGGCGCTACCAAGCCGGCTCGTGAGTGATTGAGGAAGACGTTCATGTACCGAATCTTTGAAGCGGTTTTGCCCCTTGTGCTGCTGGCAGCTGCGGCCAGCTATGGGCAGTCGCTGGCCGACGCTGCGCGCGACAACCGGCAAAAAAAGGACAAGAGCGCGCCTGCCGCGAAGAAGGTTGTCACCACCGATGACATTTCTACAGAGGCGAAGCCCGACCCTCCAAAGCCGTACAAGACAATCGGTACCTACGGCTTCACACCCGAAATGTGGAAGCGCGCCATCGAGGGAAAGAAGAAGTGGATTGCGTTTCTCGAGGCGGAGAAAGTCAAGTTCGAGGCCCAGCCGAAGCTGGACATGAAGCAGGTTGCGCTTGATCCGCAGGTCAGGAAACAGTGGGAAGAGCAGGGGATTCAGAGGCAATTCGCGTCGGAGGTCCCCGAGGAGAAGAAGAAACTCCTGGAAATGCGAGAAGAAGCGCGGAAAGCGGGCATGCCTTCCGAGGTATGGGCTGAGCAGTGAATGTGAGTGATTGCCACGAGACCGAGATGCACCGAACCTTACTGAGAGTCTTGCTCATCGTGCTGCTGATTGCCGGAGCCAGCTACGGCCAGTCGCTCGCCGATGTTGCGCGTCAGAACCGGGTGAACAAGGACACCAACGCAGCGACGGCGAAGAAGGTCTACACCACCGACGACCTTTCTCCGAGTCCGGCGCCGACCCCTGTCGGTTCGGGGTACACGGCGGAGATGTGGACGCGCCAAATCCTCTGGCAGAAGAAGTGGGTCGCATACTTGCAGATGCAGGCCGACAAGTTGAACGCGCAGGCAAACGTGGGGAGCTACGGGGGGAAGCCCACCAATTCCCAGATCGCGAAAGCTCAGGAGGCACTGGCCATGGAGAGATCGAAACTCGAAGCCATGCAGCAAGCCGCGCAGCACGCGGGCATGCCCAGCACCGTGTACGATCCGAAGACGCCGGTCCGCTTCTCTCGCGCAAACGGCGCCCAGCGCTCCCTGTACATGCTGAATGCGCAGCATTGAGTGCCGGGCACAGATTTGCATCGAATCGTCAATTCTTTCATCCTGATTAGGTGAGCTCCGACCGAATCTTCCTCACCGCGGAATGGCGCCATCTGGCGATGCTCAATTACGAGGTAGACCCCGATCTGCTTCTCCCGTTCGTCCCCGCCGGCACGGAACTCGGTCGCTGGAACGGCAAGGTCTTCGTCAGCCTGGTTGGATTTCGTTTCCTGAAAACCAGGATTTTCGGTCTCACTATTCCGTTTCACACGAACTTCGATGAAGTGAATCTGCGGTTCTACGTTCGGCGCAGGGAGGGCGACGAAGTCCGGAGAGGCGTTGTCTTTGTAAAGGAGATTGTTCCCCGCCGGGCGATTGCGTTCGTGGCACGCACTTTCTATAACGAAAACTACGTAGCTTTGCCGATGGCGCACGAAGTTCGCTTCGTTGGCGACAGCGAGCTGACGGTAGCATATCGCTGGAGAACCGGAACGGGCTGGAGCGTAATCGGGCTCGAGGTACAGGGCAATGCTGAACTAACGACCGACGGGTCTCATGAGCAGTTCATCACCGAACACTACTGGGGCTACGCTGCTCAACCGGACGGTGGCTGCGTGGAATATCACGTAACGCATCCGGTGTGGAGAGTCTGGTCGGCACGTCGGGTGAAATTTGAGGGGGATGTCGAAGGGCTGTATGGAAAGGAATTCGCAGCGGTTTTGCGTGGGGCGCCCGCGTCAGCATTTCTGGCGGATGGATCGGAGGTATTGGTGATGCGTGGGAGAAGAGTGGCGATGCCGTCAGCTCTGAATTCCAGCCCCTGAGGGGGTCGTCGAGAGTGAGCTCAGCGGCATCGCTGAAGCGATGCCCTGATACGAATCTCCGATAGAAACCTCAAATACAAAGACCAGATCTTCGTCAGATCTGGCCCGATGGACCGGTGATTTCTCAGCAAGTCTCTAGAACAGCGCAGTTGATCTCCGCTTCCAGCTCTTGGCTTTTTCCTTTGCGATGTTCTCCACGTCGTTTACGTATGCCGCGGTTTGGGTCAGCACATGATGCAGGTCATTGCCGAGACTGATGAAGGTGAAGCCCTTCTCCAGGAACTCACCGACGCGCGACGTGCCGAACAGAAAAATCCCAAGAATGACGTTATTTTTGCGCGCTTGCTCGACCAGCTTCTGCGTGGCCGCGCCCAGTTCGGGCGAGGTGTACATGTGGGGGAACTCGTACTTGTTGTAGAGGCCCATCGACATGCAGAGATCGTTCTGCCCCAGGAAAAGAATGTCCACGCCCGGGACGGCGGCGATCTCCACGATGTTTTCAATGCAGGAGGCAGTCTCGACCTGCAACGCGACGATGCCTTCGTTGTTCCAATTGCCGGCGTAGCCAAGCAATCCGGCTCTGTTCATGCTGCGCTGCGGAAAATAGACCGAACGCGTGCCGACGGTTGGATACTTCGTGCAGCTGATGGCCTGGCGCGCTTCTTCGGCGGTGTTGATGTAAGGGACAAGAACGCCGTCCGCGCCGAGGTCGAGCGCCTGCTGGATGCCGGCGCGGTCATCGTACCCGCCGACGCGCACCATCGACTTGGCGCCGCCGTTCGCAATGCCGCTTAACATTGCCGAGAGCTTTTCGTAATTCATGGGACCATGCTGAGTATCGACCAGCAGCCAGTCGTAGCCGCTGTGGGCAAGCTGTTCGGCCACCGTCGGGCTGTGCGCGTTGAGGAACAGGCCCATTTTGGGCGTTCCGGCGCGCAACTGCTTTTTGAATTCTCCGCTACTGAGCGCGGGATCGGGCATATATGTCCTCCTGAAGTGCGTTGAAAAAATGGGATTCAGTGTAACGAAGTGAGAGCAGGCACGGCTAGACTGGCGCGCGCTTTTTTCCGAAGCGATGTGACCGAAAGACAGAGAGGTCAGAGGGCAGAGGTCAGATTGCTGAGGTGAAAAGCGATTGCAGAAGGCAGAAGTCAGATTGCAGAAGTAAAAACTCTCGATGTGAGCGATACCGCTGGAATTACGAGGCCTTCTACCTTCAATCTCAAATCGCTTTTCACCTCTGCAATCTGACCTCTGCCCTTCCCGCGTCGAAGTCCGCTTCCCATGCAGGTTCCCGAGCCCGATTGGTCCAGAATGGAACACCGCGGGTCAAAAAAGCCTCATTTTTGGCTGGTTTTCAGGGGGGATCTCACTAAAAACCGCATAAAATCTGCATAAAACGCTATTTTTCCACAGCCTGAATGCGATAAGATGCGATGGTTCCACAAGAAATCTCGAATGTCCCCCAAGGAGGACTCATGGCTTCTGGTATGACCAAGACTCAACTCACTCGTCACCTGGCCGAGAAGCTCGGCTCCAACAACAAGACCGCTGCAACATTCCTCGAGCACCTCGCTGACACCGCGATCAAAGAGACCAAAAAGAATGGCGTGTTCGTTGTGCCCGGCCTGGGCCGCCTGGTGAAGGCGCATCGCAAAGCCCGCATGGGACGCAATCCGCAGACTGGCGAACCGATTCAGATTAAAGCCAAGACCGTCGTAAAGTTCCGCGTGGCCAAGGCCGCGAAAGACGCGATCGCACCGAAGAAGTAGTGTGGGACGGACAGTCTTGTCCGTCAAAAGATTGGGTAGCAGAGAAGGCCGGCCGCGTGCCGGCCTTTTCGTTTTAGAGCAGGCTGCGAGGCACGAACTGTGAGTCGCAAGCGATCACATCCTGTTAGCTCGTAACTCCACGAGCTCTGCCAGCACGTTTCCCTTCTCAATTACGAGCCTTCCCAGACTCACCGGTAAGTGAAACCGCCGCGGGCCTGCGCTGCCGGGATTGAAATAAAGGACGCCGTTTTTCTCTTCTATCTTCGGTTGGTGGCTGTGGCCGAAGATGACTACGCGGAATCCAGCAGCTTCGAGCTTCAAGTCGAGCTGGGCCAAATCGTGCAGCATGTAGATCGAGACGCGCTCGACTTCAATTATTTCGGTTACGGGCAGGGCTGCCACCCAGGGCCCACGATCCACATTGCCGCGCACGACGGCCACAGGAGCGAGTTCACGCAGATGGTCGAGGATTTCGGGATCACCAACGTCTCCCGCGTGCAGGATGCGGTCGACACCACGCAGGGCAGCGATGGCCTCGGGCCGAAGCAGGCCGTGGGTGTCGGAGATGACGCCGATTCTCATGTGGTCTTAGAAGGATAGCGGCCCAAGGCCCGAGCATCGCGCGGTCACCGCGATTCATCACAAATGCGCCGTAATGCGGTCACAGACGTCCACGACCAGCTCTTCTATACTGCACAAGACGAAAAGCCATGCCGGAATCAGATTCCAACATCATGGACCCGCTGCGGCGCTACTGGGGCTACCACGAATTCCGCCCCAAGCAGGAAAATATCATCCGCAGCCTGCTGGCGGGGCGCGATACTTGCGTCGTCATGCCCACTGGAGGCGGCAAGTCGCTCTGCTACCAGCTCCCGGCGGTGGTCTCTGGGAAGACAACGATTGTGGTTTCTCCGCTGATCGCGCTGATGCAGGATCAGGCGGCCCAACTGGCGCAGATGGGGATTCCGGCGGCTGCCGTAAATAGTTTCCAAACGTCATCCGAGCATAGCCAGGTGATGGCCAACGCCAAGCGGGGCGACTACCGGCTGCTATATCTTTCCCCGGAACGATTGGCCCGGCAAGATACCTTTGAGTGGCTAAGCCGGATTCCGGTGGGATTTTTCGCGGTGGACGAGGCGCACTGTATTTCGGAGTGGGGACACGAGTTCCGTCCTGACTACCGCCAGTTGAGCCGGCTACGCACGCGCTTTCCGGATCTGCCGATTGCTGGCTTCACGGCGAGCGCGACCAAACAGGTGCGCCATGACATCCTTAAACAGCTGCAGCTGCGCGATCCCGATCTCTACATTGCCAGTTTCCACCGCGAGAATCTGCGTTACATCACGCACGAATGTGAGTCGAACACGCAAATGGACATGCTGCTGCGCGCTTTGCGACACTACACCGAAGGCAGCGTGATCGTGTATGCACCAACCATTCGTCGCGTAGAGGAGACCGTCGAACGCCTGGAGGAGCGGGGCATCGCGGCGATTCCGTATCACGCCAAGATGGAGGCATCGCAGCGCCGCCAGAACCAGGACCGCTGGATGTCGGACGAGGTGCGCGTGCTGGTCGGCACCATTGCATTTGGGCTAGGCATTAACAAGCCGGCGGTGCGCGCTGTGATTCATCTCTCCTTGCCCAAGTCGATCGAGCAGTATTACCAGGAGGCCGGACGTGCAGGACGAGACGGGCTGCCTGCGGACTGTGTCCTGCTCTGGCAGAAACGGGATCATGTTCTGCTGGAATATTTCATTGGGAAGATTTCCGACGATGCAGAGCGCGAGCGGTCATGGGACCGAAAACGCGTCATCGCCCGCTTCGTAGATTCACGGAACTGCCGTCACCGGCAGATCTGCACGCACTTCGGAGAAACCACTAAGTGGGAACGGTGCGGGAGTTGCGACAACTGCGGCTCGGTGCCGGAGTGGCTGAGCGAGCAGAAGGAGATCATCCCCATCAGCGTACCCACGCCGAAGCGAAAGATTTCTCTTCCCGCTACGGATGAGGATTTGTGGCCGCGTGCCCCACTGCCCGCAACGTATGACCCGGGACTCGCGGAGTATCTGCGCGAGTGGCGGCGTAACATGGCGCGCGAGCAGAAAATTCCCGCCTACATCGTGCTGCACGACAGCACCCTTGAGGAATTGTGCCGCCGGCGTCCAACGACGTTAGCTGGACTGCGGCAGGTTCCCGGCATCGGCGAGAGGAAAGCCGATGTCTATGGAGCCGAGATCCTCCAGACACTGCGTAACTTCGACGCCGGAATGCGAGCCGCTGAACAATCCGGGAAAGAACCGTCGCCCGCCGAACAGACTCTGGAGCTCCTCAGTAAGGGATGCAGTTTCGAGGAGATCGCGCACGTCCGAGTGCGCCAGGTTTCGACCATCGTCTGCACGGTTGCGAACCTGATCGAAAGCGGCCGTGTGAAGCTGCATCCGGAATGGGTATCTCCCGGAGCTCAGCCTCACATCGAGGCGGCGTGCGCCATAGTGGGCGTCGAACGGTTGGCGGACATCAAAGCCGGTGTACCAGCGTTCGTCAGTTACAACGACGTCCGGCTGGTGGTCGCGCATCTGCGAGCCGAACACCGGATTCGCGAGCGAAGTGCGTGAGAGTAAAGCGAAGGCCCCATCCTCGCGGATGAGGCCTTCGTTCCATCAGAGAAATATCCTGCTCGCCCTGACTACAGCGCATTCAGGAACGTCAACAGCTGGGATTGCTGCTGCGGAGTGAGCAACACAAATTTGTTTCTGGTGACCGAGGCTTCCCCCTTGTGTCTGAGGATGGCCTGTTCGCGGGTCGCGGAGGCGCCGTCGTGCATCAGGCGATCACGAGTCCGCAATCCCCACAGGGGAGCGGTACGCAATTTGTTCATGGTATCGGCGGGACCGTTCTGCACGATGCCATCGCCGGTTCCGATGTCATGGAGCAGGAAATCGCCGTAGGGGTGGATCACCTTGCCGCCCAAAGCGTCCGGTACAGTGAACGTTCCACCGTTGATCACCGTGCCGGTGGGCGCGGTGGTGATGGAGGCGACGTGACAGGTTGCGCAACCGATCTGGGTGAAGATCTGTTGTCCGGCCTGCGCGTCGGCCGTGGCCAGCAGGGTGTCATCGACGGGCGGCGCCATCGTGCCGCGAATGAACGTGGCAAAGTGATCGATATCGTCCATGCCCAACTGGTCTGGCCCGTCCTCGGGATCGGTATCGGTTTTACAGACGGTGGTGGTGTCGGTCGGATTGAGCCGGTTGCTGATCCCCTGCTCGTTCAGATAAGCGTCTGACGAGAAGGAGAGCAAGCTAGCATGCTGGTTTTTCCAACCGAAGCGGCCGCCGCGCAGTACACCAGCTTCGAGCACCGGCACCTGAATGAATTCACCATGGACCTTTCCCTTGGTGAGGGCCGACTGTTGCGCGGCCAGATTCTGCAAGGTGGTGTCGTCAATCGCCTCGACGAAGCCGTCTCCCAGAACGCTCAAAGACATGCGGAAGGTCCGGACATTCTCCGCCGTCGGGACTCGTTCCTGCGCCTCCGGACAGACCGCCCGGTCGTTGGCGAGCGAGCGATTGGGGACCGAGTTTTGCCCCCGATTGATCATGAGTGAAGGGCTCACAAAGTTTCCGTTGCCGTCGAGGTGACCCACACGAAACTCCGCAACCTGGCTTCCTCCGCCGGTGACGGGGTTCTGGTGGCAGTCGGCGCACGAGCGCGCGTTATAGATGGGACCCAAGCCTTTATCCACGCCTTCGGATTCTTCGAAGACGCTTTGGTCGTTGGCGAACGTATCTCCCGCAGGCTCGGGCAGGCCATTGCTCACGCTCTGGCTCCCGGGATTTTCAGAGAGAGTGGGGGTAGAGAAGCCGGTGGGGGCTTCGTTTTGTCCTTGCGAAAGCAATTTTGCGGTGACGGCAGGCAACACGACCAGCGCTGCCGCTAACAATGGAGCGGTAAATCGTTTCCAGGTTTTCATTTTCTATCTCCATGCCAGGGGAGGGCATGTCTCTGCGCAGGGGAATGCCCTACGAAGGACTTGCGTTAGTAAGGAGGGAAGGAACGGTCCAAGCATTCCGTCCCTAATTCGGATTAAAGCCGTCGCGAGAGGCAAAAAAATCCCTCCTAGGCTGGAGACGGTTGCGCCGCTAGCCCAGGGCAAGTCTGCCTTGTTGGAGTTCGCTTAGGCTGTGTGCACTCTATGCAGAAGTGCAACTCGGGTCAAGAGGCTGGAAGTGCATTCGCAAGTGTGAAACAGGCCGCCAGAAGCTGGGTTTGAGACAATCCCCGAGGTTGTCCGAGTGGCCATGGCAAAAAAACGAAATTGGCAGCAACCGGCCATCATAATTAATCTGTAAATAAGAGATACTCCGCCCAATATCTCAGCCAACAACTTTCTCTTGATTGAAGATCCATTTTTCTTCGCCTGACGTTTATTCTCGAACGGTTACTTCAGTTAAAACAATTTTCAGGAGCGAGAAAAGCATGAAACCAGAATTTCCTCTTTGTTGCTGCTTCTTGTGATAGCCTTTGCCTCGGTAGCTCCGGCTTATGCAGCGATGCCCCCGGGAGCATGGGGGCGTCCTGGCCCCCACCCGCGCAAGGGCAAGCCTGCCCGGCAGTCAAGAATAGTGCAATCTGATGACACTGCGTTGACACTCTGCGGTTTCTACGGCCATAGCATTTCCCAATTGGCAATCCCTGGGAATTAGTCGTTCCAGCCTGCAACGTTCAGGTCGTGGTTCGCCGCTCCCTGTTTTGATCCGCCAAACAAAAGGAGAATTTCGCATGCAACGCCGCACTCTCGCTCTCACCGTTTGCCTTGGGATCGCACTGCTACTAGTTTCCAGCCCGGCCTGGGGCCAGTATCAATTGACAAACCTGGTTTCGAATCAGATCGGCGCGGCAAAGCACGCCGATCCGCTGGTGGTAAATGCATGGGGACTGGTTCACACCCCCGGCAGTCCTTTCTGGGTCGCTGACAATGGTTCAGGCTGGTCGACGCTCTACAATGGTGCTGGCAAGGCCATTAGTCTGAGGGTGCTCATTCCGTCCGTCGTAAACGGGCCGGGTTCACCCACCGGAATTGTTTTTAACGGATCACAGGATTTCCAGATACAGGGATGGCCGGCCATCTTTCTGTTCGCGACTCTGGACGGAACCATCAGCGGATGGGCGCCGCAAGTCAGTCTCAATCAGTCTTTTATTCAGGTCGACAACTCGGCGTCGGGAGCCGTCTATACAGGTCTTGCTATCAGCAGCAAGGTTTCCGGCAACCGTCTGTTTGCCGCCGATGTCGTGAACAACAAAGTGGACGTGTACGACGCGACCTTCCATCTCGTCACATCGTTCACCGATAGCGGTCTTCCGGCGGGCTTCACTCCCTTCGGCATCCAGGACATCAACGGCGTTGTCTATGTTACCTTTGCCAGCGCGACCGGCGGCCCGGGCGGTTTCATCGACACTTTCGACGAAAATGGAACGCTTCTGAAACGGCTCGTCCAGGGTGGGGCGCTGAATCAGCCCTGGGGCATTACTTTGGCGCCCGCAAACTTTGGACCGCTCAGCAACACTCTGCTGGTTTCCAACAACACCAACAGCGGCACCATCAACGCCTTCAATGCCCTGACCGGGCAATTTGTCGGGACAGTAAAGGATACAAACGGCATACCAATCCACATCAACCAGCTGTGGGGGATTGAGTTCGGCGGCGGTACGGCCAACAATGGCAGGAAGAATCAGCTGTTCTTCACCGCCGGACCCAGCAACAACCTGGCGGGGACATTTGGCGTGATTGCGCTCAAGTAGTGTGTAGGCGACTTAGTTGAAAACGGAAAAGCCGCCCGTGAGGGCGGCTTTTGTGTGTCTGACTTTTGAGGTTGGCCTTCGTTTCTACCCCGGCCTGCCACCGAGTTTCTAGATGGCCTTCCGGCGGCCGCTCTGTCCGCACTCTTGCTTGTGCTGTAGTTCCAGGGACCGGCGTTGCTCGTTGAGTTCGTGGGCCTGGCGCTCGATCTGCTCACGCTGTTTCGATATTTCGTCGGCCTGACGCTCGAGCGCGACGCGGTGCTCTTCCTCGGCTTTGGCCTGCGATTCAGCACTGGTATTGTTCTGGCCTCGACGGCGAGAGCGTTCGAGGGCTTCCCGCTGCGCTTCGATCTGCTTGGCTTGCCTGCGGAGCGCTACCTCCTGGGCCTCCTGCTGCCGGGCCTGCTGATGCAGCTGTTTCTCTTGCGCTTCCAATTCCTTGGCGCGAGATTCGAGACCCTGGCAATTGCCCTTGTTCTGGGACCATCTTTCACTCGGCGACTGGTTGGCTTTGGAGTTCTTCTGAATATTCTGTTTCTGTTGCTTGTGGGGACTGGCGACAGCCTCTTGTTCAGCTCCCGCCAGCGCGCTGGCACTCAGGAAAGCCGCCAGAAGAGCGGCCCGGGACAAGCGAATTGTTTTCCACGACATAAAAGTGTTCCCCTGATTGTTTTTTTGACAATGGTTGAACTATTCAACCCAAGCCGGATAAATAAGTTACGCGAAAAGTGGCGCTCACGGCAATTCGGTCATCAGGGCCTTCCAAGCTTCTGCGAAGAAAAGAAAAAAGGCCCTCACTCTTTCGAATGAGGGCCGAAACCGCCGTGGAGGGTAGGGATCAGTCGTCGTTATCAGCCGGCGCCGCCGTGCTGACCAGCTTTACTGCTTGTTCGTAGAGTTCGTTTTGCTGTTTTTGATAGGAAACCGTCTCTAGGACCTTGGTTTTTTCAGCCCGGTCATGGAGTTGATCGGCTTTCAGGGAGAGCCGGATCAGAACGCCCAGCCGCCGGCTATCGCGGTCGGGAGCCGAGGTATCCAGCTTGTTTACGAGCGCCCAGATCTTCTTGCCTTCTTTGGACGGAGAGATATTGGGATCCAAGTTGAAGTTGATCTGGTCGGCAGTGATGCCGTTGTAGGTGGACTGGAACATGTCGCGCAGGTCGGTGGCGAACAGGTCCCCGAAGTTGTTGGCGGGTATCCCCAGCAACAACTCGCCAGTCTTCACGATGGAGGCGGTAACGTAGTGGCGGGTAGCGATACCTGGTTTGGCGAACGGGCTAACCACAATCATCGGCGTCCGGTGCGGGTGAACGTGATCGAGCGAGGACTGCGCATCATCGTAGCTGATGAAAATCGCAGCACCCGTATTTTTGTTGGCGTCGTAGTATACCGGACTCTTCATGATGTGCTGCACCACCATGCCCAGGCCCACATCGCCGTCAGCAATCTGTTGCAGCGGAGAGCACGAATTGCCCGCGTTTTGAGTGCAAATCGTTTGCACCACGGCTCCGGCGTTCGGTGCCTGAATGCCGCCGGTGTGATCGTTCGGTTGATAGATGAACAGGAACTGCGGCACCGTCCCCGCCGCCACCAAGCTATCGAAATCCGTGATGAATTCGAGAGCGCGGCGCTGGTCGGAGATGTTGAAGTTGTAAGCGGGATAGTTCCGATCCAGGCGCGAAGTCCCGTTCGGGTTGTTCGTTCCGAGGATGCCAAGAGCCGGCATCTTCATGAAGTAAGACTGACCGAAGCCCTGTGTTTGGGTGCTGACGTCTCCCGCGTTCACGACCGGATGACTCATGACGTTGTAGGCGTCCAGCATCTGGGGATAGCCCACGTTGCCGCTAAGCGGATCGTTCAGAGAGCTGGGACTGCTGGTCCCGGTGTCGGTGCCTTCAATGCGAAGCATCATTCCATAGTCCTTGAAGGAACGGTGCCAACGCGACAAGTTGTTGAAGATGTATCCACCTTCCGGATAATCCTCGGGCTCGAAGTTCTTGTTGACCAGCAGTCCGCGGCCGCCCTTTACCAGCAGGGTCTTTTCCGTGTAGTCGCTGGCCGTGCCGGAAGCGAAGAACTGGTGGCCCGCGTCGCTTTCCTCGGAGTCCGAGTAGTAGTTGACAGCGGTCGCGAAAGCCGATGCAAGAGCCTGCGTGTTTAAGGAGACGCCGGTGTATTGCATGTTGCTGTAGGACGAGCCGTCTATGTTATTGAAGGTCGTGCCCGCGAAGTTGCCAAACTGAGCGCCCAGGTCGCCCAGCATCGAGTCAAACGTCTTGTTTTCGTGCATGATGAAAATCACGGTCTTGATGCGTGGCGAACCGGCCGTTCCACCCATCGGAACCACCGAAGTGTCGACCGATGACTGCACCGCCAGGTTGTTTGCCAACACGGTCGTGTTGTCCCAGGGAGCGGTCGTCAGGTCCACCTTCTGCAGACTGCCGAAGATGTAGTTGCTGTCCACTCTTCCGTCTGAAGCCAAGCCGGTTGGCGGCGGCACCTGGCCACTGCCGCCTGAGGTGTCAATGGCAGGGTTGATATCTTCGCCGACACCCTTGGCATTAGCGATATAGAGCGAGTTGCCATCCGCGCTCACCGCAAGCCCGGTAGGATACCAGCCTGTTGGGATGCGGCCAAGAACGACTGGGTTGAGCGGATCGGTGACGTCAAGCACGGCCACCGAGTTAATGCCGGCTTCCGCCACGAACAGCTTGGTGTTATCAGGCGAGACCGCGAGCGCGTTCGGATATGCACCTTTAGCCAGAGCAAGCCTGGTGCCCGAGTTGTTGACAAACGAGAGGAAGGTCGAGCCCAAGTCGAAGTCCGGCACAATATGCTTCCCATTCTTGATCACAATGCGAGCAAGCGAGTCGTCGTTCGTCTTGGCAACGTAGAGGACTTCAGTTCCGTCGCTTCCTTTGACAATCGCCAAGGCCGAGGGGTGGACGTCGCCGACTGCGTTGTTGGCGTCGAGCTTGAGCGTGTTTCCCAGGTATTTGCCGAACTTTGGTGCAGCCAGAGAAGCAAAGCCACCCTGCGCCGAATAGATGTGTACCGAAGAGGTCAGAGGAAACATGCCCTTGGTAACAGGCGGAACGTAGAAGCCGTCGGGAGTGTTCGCACCGGTGGTCCCGAGTGCAATCAGTTGGCCCGTGTTCGGATCGTAAGTGGGATTGGCGAACTTGTACTGCATGACGCCCCAGTTGGAAACTGCGATCCGATCCCCAGCTGCGTTGACAGCTACGCCGTAAGGGAATGCGCCCGCAGGAAGTTGCTTCAACACGCCTTTGGTGTTCGTGTCGATGACGGCGACACTGTTATCGCCGTTGCAGGCTACATACAGGTACTTGCCGTTGGGACTGAGCTGGAGTCCGGCCGGGAAGGTGATTTTGGCAATAGCAGAGCGGCTGAAGCCGGAAGGTACCGGTGTCGGCGATGCCATCTGCGGTCCCGGGATATAGTTGGAGACAAAGCCCTGGTCGGAGGGCAAGGTGGGCTGGATGATGACGTTGGCAGGACTCCCGGTAGTGAGAACGCCCGCGCCGGAAAGCGAGAACAGCTTCACATCGTTGTCAGGGCCACCGGCTGCCCAGACCGTGTACGGTCCGTTGGCAGGACCGGTAATCTGCAAGCCGACAAAGAAGCGAACGCTGGTGTGAAGCTGCGACACCACGGTGAAGGTTGAGGTGTCAACAACTGTGAGCGAATAGCCCCCGAGGTTGATGCCGCTCTGGTAAGAAAATAAGCCGCCTTCACGCTCATCGTCGTTCGAAGACACCAGAAACTTCCCGTCAGGCGTGAGCGCCACACCCAAGGGGTTCATGCCGATCTGAATGCTCGACCCCGCCGGAGTGACTTTCTTGCCGTTGGGCAGGACGCCGGCGTAGTAGCTGCCGAACTTGTTGGGTCCAGCAAGAATCTCGGCGCTGGAATAGTTCGGGTTGCTTTCTGAACTGTTGTAAACGGGGGCCGTGACGGTCCCCCAATTGGATGTGTTGATGGACTGTCCAAACGCCATGCCTGCGCAGAGTACAAGCGCAATCGACGCGCGGCACAAACCAAGGACTCTGCCACCATCCACGCGGCTAGACATCTCAAGAATCCGAGAAAACATACCTCATCCCTCCCGAAGTAGCTCTTCGTTAACGCAAAAAGAGTCTCGGGCAGAGGCTATGTTGCGCATGTTTCGCGGTGGTAACACGCTTGTGAACGGCACGTTAAAAGATGTGCAATCGTGGTCAACTTCTGCTGGTAGTGGAAGCTGAGCCCAGAGGTTTCACATGCTACTCGTAGCGGAGGCTCTCCACAGGGTCGAGCTGAGCGGCGCGGCTGGCGGGGATGGTCCCAAAGATGATGCCAACGAGCGACGACACCACGATCGCAATGATGGCCGACAGGCCCGAGATCGGAATGCGGTATTCGGTGAAATAACGGACAGAGAAGGGAATGGCGAGTCCGATGAAAATACCGATTAGGCCTCCAATAAGAGAGATTAGGACGGCCTCGGAGAGAAACTGGAAGCGGATCTCGCGATTAGTGGCGCCGATTGCTTTGCGAATTCCGATCTCACGGATGCGTGCGCTCACGGTCGCCAGCATGATGTTCATGATTCCGATGCCGCTCACCAGCAGTACCACCAGGGCGACTGCTAGCAGGACCATGGTTAGCGCATTCGCGGTTCTATCAGCCACGATCACCAGTTGCGTAAGGTTCTCGACCTTGTATACCGACTCCGGGCGATGACGGGACTGGATCACGCGGGCGACCTGAGCGGTGACGGGTACCACCATCGAGGCGTCGGCGGTGGAAAAATAGATCTGCTTCACGGTGGGCGTGTCCTGAAAGTAGCGGGCCACTGAATATGGAATGAGCATGGTGTTGTCGTGTACTTCCGACTGGCCGAATGTGTCCACGCGCTCTCGAAAAATGCCGATGACAGTGAATGGGAGGCCACTGAGCTTGACCGTCTTGCCCTGTGCGGCGTCCTGGGAGCCGTAGAGCCGCTCTGCCAGGTTCTGCGTGATGACGCCGACTTTGTTGTGCGCCTGCGAGTCCTGCTTGTCGAAGAACCGTCCAGAAAGCACAACCAGGTTGCGAACCTGAAGATAGTCGGGATAAACACCGAGAATTTGCAGGTCGCGTTCCTTGCCGTTGCCTATCGGCACGCGCTCACTGAGAGGAACAACGGGGGAGGCGGCGACGATTCCCGGCACTTGCTGTTGGACCGCCAACATGTCGTCAATGGTAATCGCGTCATTGCCGGTATTGGTGATGCGGTTGCCGCCACTCTCATATTCGACGTTGATCAGATTGGCGCCAATGGCCTGAATCTGGTTGAGGACATACTGCTTGCCCGTAAGGCCGATGGTGGTAACCAGGATCAGAGATGCGGTGCCAATGACCATGCCGAGCGCAGTAAGAGCGAACCGCACTTTGTTGCTGATAAATGTGTCATAGGCAAAACTGAAAATTTCGCCCAGCGCCAGGTGAGTACGACCGTTGTTTGCGGGGGCGGTATTCATCTCTCAAGTTAGATGCTACGGAGAGTTGGGGGACGCTGCAAGCTCTTTGCTTGCGTGCCCTCGCGTTGACCCCCGCTTCCGGCGGCAGGTATTCTCTCCGGGACGCTAAAATCTGCGCAGTCGACGTCTAGCAGCCGAATTAGGGCTGCGTTTGCTTTCTGCCTTCTGGCCGAGCGGGCCGGCGCTATCGCACAGCAAGAGAGGAGAGACCCAGGTTCATGGAGACCAGCAAGCCCCAGGTAAGCCTCCTTCGGGCAAGACTCCACACCTGCTTTCAGAGCACTTTTTGCATGGTGCTGGTCGCACTAGCGCTTCGACTGGTGGTGATGGGCTTTCTTTATCCTGAGCAACTGGATCCGGAACGCGATCACTGGCGGTTCTCCTATGAAAACGGCAGGCTGGCGCGCTCCATCGCCGAGGGCCGTGGTTTTAGCAGTCCGCTGTTTGAGGATACCGGCGTAAGCGCCTGGTTGACGCCGGTCTACCCCTACCTGACGGCCGGCGTGTTCAAAGTCTTCGGCGTTTACAGCAAGACTTCCGCCTTCGTGCTGCTCTCGTTCCAGTGCCTGGTTTCCGCTTTGAATTGTCTCCCTATTTTCTACTTCGCACGGAAGCTTTTTGGGCCGGTGGTAGCGACATGGTCAGGATGGGCCTGGGCCATTTTTCCCTATGCGATTTATTTCCCGGCAGAAAGAATCTGGAACACCTGGCTGGCTACCCTTCTCTTCAGCATTCTCTTTCTGATCACCTTGTATATGGAACAGTCCACTCGTCTCACGCGCTGGATTGGCTACGGCCTGTTCTGGGGATTTGTCGCGCTTACCGACCCGGTGGTGCTGGCGGCGTGGCCGTTCATGCTGGCGTGGGTTGGTTACCGTATGCATCGGCAAAAATTGCGCTGGGCATTGCCGTTGGCTGTGAGTGTGCTGGGGCTGGTCGTCTTCGTGGCGCCCTGGTTTGTCCGCAACTATGTCACTTTCGGCCGCTTCATTCCCTTCCGCGACACGATGGGAATGGAGATTCACATGGGCAACAGCGGGGACACGTTTCACTGGCGCCCGCGTTGGATCGGTCCCTGGCACAACGACCAGGAATGGCAGGACTTCAAAACGCTCGGCGAAGTCGGCTACATGGAGAGGGAAAAAAAGAAGGGCCTCGATTTCATTCGCACTCACCCTCGCTGGTTTGCCATCATGACGGTGCGGCGCTTCGCATACATCTGGACTGGCTTCTGGAGTTTTGACAAGCGCTACCTTGCCGAGGAACCTTTGGACCCTCCCAATGTTGTCTTTTGCACTGCGCTGACGGTTCTGATGCTCCTGGGCCTGCGCCGAGTCTGGCGTGTGGATCGCCCGCTGGCCGCGCTCTTTGCATCGGTGCTTTTCTTTTTCCCGTCGGTTTACTACTTTGTGCACGTGGAAGTGTATTTCCGCCGGCAAATTGATCCCATGATCCTGGTGCTGGCAGTTTATGCCCTTGTGCCCAAGACGAGCGGAGTACCCTCGGCCAGTTCGCTGAATCGGGAATGAAGACAATCTCGCTCAGCATTCGACGTATCGGTGGCTTGGCACTCCTGACCATCGTTGCGCTGTTGATTCAGGGCTACCATCCCTACGCCGAGGACGCGGAAATCTATCTTCCCGGCGTCTTGAAGATCCTGAATCCGAGCCTGTTTCCGGCGAATGCCGACTTCTTTGGCGAGCATGCCAGCCACAGTTTGTATCCCCAGCTGATTGCCGCTTCGGTGCGGCTTACTCATCTGTCGCTGCCTTGGGTCACTTTTCTTTGGCAGCTCGCCTCGATCTTTCTGCTGCTGGCAGGGACGTGGCGTCTGGCGTCGGCTTTCTTCCAGCAAGACCGGACGCGCTGGGGAGCCGTCGCCCTGATGGCCACCCTGCTGACCCTGCCCATTGCGGGAACCGCCCTGTACATCCTCGACCAGTATCTGAATCCGCGGAATCTGGCGGCGTTCATGGCCGTCTTTGCCGTGGCAGAAACGCTGCACCGCAAATACGTGGCGGCTCTGCTATGGCTCGTTTTGGCGGCGGCCGTGCATCCGCTTATGTCGAGTTTCGCCATCGCCTTTTGCGTGTGGCTGGCTGTGCTCGACCGTTACCGGCCTGGTGTCGTGGGTTTTGCGGCCTTCCTTCCCTTTGGCATGTTCGATCCTCCTCCGCCCGCGTACCACGAAGTCGCGCTGCGGCAGTCTTATTTTTTTGTCTTGCGCTGGGAGTGGTACGAATGGCTGGGGCTGATCGGACCCGTGCTTCTGTTCTGGTGGCTTGCGCGCCTAGCCCGCCGACGCGAAATAGAGAACATGGAACTGGTCTCGCGGGCGATGATCCCCTATATCCTGGTGGCTTCGATCGCGGCCATCATACTCTCGATCCCGGCTCGTTTCGAGGCGCTGGCGAGGTTTGAGCCATTACGCTGCCTCGCTCTGGCTTATATGCTGCTGATCGTAATCGGCGGAGGTCTGCTAAGCCAACACGTCCTGCAGGCCCGAGTTTGGCGCTGGCTCGTCTTGTTCGTTCCGCTCAGTCTTGGAATGTATCTCGCACAAAGGCAGCTATTTCCCGCGAGCGCACACATCGAATGGCCGTGGGCCCAGCCGCGTAATCCCTGGGCGCAGGCTTTTGAATGGGCGCGAGCGAACACTCCATCGGACGCCCTGTTCGCCCTCAATCCCCGTCACATGGAATTGCCCGGCGAAGACGAAAACGGATTCCGCGCGCGCGCCCAGCGCAGCATGCTCGCGGATGCGGTGAAGGATAAAGGAGCGGCCTCGGCGTTCCCGCCACTTTCGGTCAAGTGGCTGGAGCAGATTCGGGATCAGGAGAATTGGGAACAGTTCCAAAAAAACGACTTCGAACGGCTGCGGCAGAAATACGGCGTCAGCTGGGTCGTCATCGAGCAGCCCGGGCCGGGGTTGGACTGTCCATACCAGAATTCAGCCGTGCGCGTGTGCCAACTGGAGTAAGCCCAATTGGGTGTTGCGTTACGCGGACAACTTTCCGCCGGTATGTTACCTTTACACAATCAGTTCATGGCAAACGCAAGCGTAGCGATTAAAAGCCGGCCGCTGTTCCCCTACGCGAAGTGGTTTCCTCAAGTGTCCAGTTTGAGCCGGCAATTCCGCGAGAACCAGCCTTACCCTCATCTGCATTTCAAGGGATTCTTGGATCCGGACGTGGCCGCCGAGATGGCAAGCGAGTTTCCCGGTCTCGAAACCGATGCCTGGACTCGCTACAAGCATCAGAACGAAAACAAACTGGGCCTCACCAAGCAGTCTCTATTCCCGCCGCTCTTAAGCGACCTCGTGGATGAGCTGAATTCCGCAGAGTTTGTGGACTGGCTGTCGCAAGTGACCGGTATTCCGGGATTGCTCGCCGACGATTCCCTTGAAGGTGGAGGATTGCATCAGTCCGGTCCAGGCGGCTTCCTGAACATTCACACCGATTTCTCGATGCATCACTACCACAAGCACTGGCGGCGCCGCGTAAATCTCATTCTCTATCTCAATCCCAATTGGCAGGAGCAGTGGGGCGGGGCCATCGAATTATGGGATCGCGAGGTGCGCGAGTGTGTGGCAAAGGTGCCTCCGTTCCTCAACGACGCTCTTATCTTTCAGACCGATGATATTTCCTACCATGGATTCCCAGAACCGCTGCGCTGTCCCGAAGATGAATCCCGCAAGAGCGTGGCGCTGTATTACTACACACTCGATCCCGGCGCGCCGGTAACTGGCCGTTCCACCAACTACCGCCCGCGGCCGGGAGACGGTCTGCTCAAGTCAGCGCTGATTTGGTTGGACAAGGAGGCGGTCGCTCTCTATTCCCGAGCCAAGGCCCGTTTTGGATTCTCGGACGAGTTTGCGAGCAAGGTCCTGGGGTTCTTGTCGCGAAAACGCTGAGCCGGCACAGCGTCCTTCAGCCCCGGTGCGAGGCCGCCGGCAGTCCGCCGTTGTAGTAAACCTCGGCGCCAGTTTCCAGAGTCTTGCCATCTTTGCTGAAGATAGCGCTGTGCGCGATCCCTGCGCGCTCGAGCGCGAAGCGAATCGTGGTGCCGAGAACCCCCATCCCATACTGCACGCTGCGCCGGAAGTTGATGGACGACGCTTCCTCGAAATACTTCGTGGGACAGGAAACTTCGCCAATGCGGAAACCGAAATGCACGCATTGCGCGAGCATCTGGTTGTCGAAGACGAAGTCGTCGCTGTTTTCGCACAGCGGCAGGCGCGTGAGCACCTCGCGGCTGAAGGCGCGATATCCGGTGTGATACTCGGAGAGCTTGATTCCCAGAAACAGGTTTTCAAATGCCGTCAGCAGTCGGTTAGCAATGTACTTGTAAACCGGCATGCCCCCCCGCAATGCGGTGCCGCCAATAATCCGCGACCCCAGCACGACGTCATATACGCCGTACGCCACCATGCTGGCCAGAGCCGTTACCAGCAGCGGCGTGTACTGATAATCGGGATGGACCATGATGACGACATCAGCTCCGGCGGCCAGCGCCTCACGGTAGCAGGTTTGCTGATTTCTTCCGTAACCGTAATTGCGGTCGTGGACATAAAACGGCAAGCCCAGCCGATGCGCGATTTCGACGGTGCGATCGGAGCTGTGGTCGTCCACTAGGATGCGGATATCCACCAGCTCGGGCAATTCCCGTACCGTTGCTTCCAGCGTCTTTTCTGCGTTGTAGGCGGGTAGCACTACGGCGATCCGCTTGCCGTTAATCATGGTGGGAATGTCCTTTTTCTTGTTCCTTAGATGATAACCGGAGGCTGCATACTCTCAAAACCCAAACCGCGCCCTGACAGGGTTACCGCTGCTAAAATTAAGTAGAGGCAGCGATCGCACAAGCCGGAAGCCAGGTTTTACTTCTGTAATCTTACTTCTGCGATCGAACCATCCATGGCTCCCCGTACTCTATTTGAGAAGGTTTGGGACGCCCATCTGGTAATGTCGCCGGGAGGGCAGTCGCCGCTTCTTTATATCGATCTGCACTTGGTGCACGAAGTGACTTCGCCGCAGGCCTTCGAGGGGCTGCGGGCCAACGGTCGGCGCGTTCGGCAACCGCTGCGGACGGTGGCGACCGTGGACCATAACGTCCCGACGACGCCGCGCGGTTTACCGATTGCTGATCCGATTGCGGCAAAGCAAATTGCAGCCTTGCAGAAGAATTGTCGCGAATTTGGCGTTCCTTTGTTCGACATAGACACACCCGAGCAAGGGATCGTGCACGTGATCGGGCCAGAGCTGGGTATTACTCAGCCGGGGATGACCATCGTCTGCGGCGACAGCCACACTTCGACGCACGGCGCTTTCGGCTCGCTGGCGTTCGGGATCGGAACATCCGAAGTCGAACACGTGCTGGCCACGCAGTGCCTGCCGCAGAAGAAGCCGAAGACGATGCAGATTCATGTGCGCGGGAAGTTGCCCGAAGGCGTGACTGCGAAAGATTTGGCGCTCGGCATCATCGGCCGGATCGGGACTGACGGCGCGACCGGACACGTCATCGAATACGCCGGCGAAGCGGTTCGCGGGCTCTCGATGGAAGGCCGCATGACGCTCTGCAACATGAGCATCGAGGCCGGGGCGCGTGCTGGAATGATTGCGCCTGACCAGACAACTTTTGCCTACGTCCAGGGTCGCCGCTTTGCGCCGAAGGGCAAGGATTGGGAAAGCGCCGTGGCATCCTGGCAAACTCTGGCCACCGACCCCGAGGCGAAGTACGACCGAGTGCTCGAGATCGATGCAGCGTCACTCGCGCCGTTTGTGACCTGGGGAACCAATCCGGGGATGGTCGTGCCAGTGACCGCGCGTGTTCCTGAACTGGCAAGCTTCGCGCAGGAAGGCGATCGTCGCGCGGCGGAGCAGGCACTCAGCTATATGGATTTGCGGCCGGGGACACCGATGGAGCAGATCGCTGTCGATCGCGTGTTCATCGGATCATGCACGAATTCGCGCATCGAAGACCTGCGCGCTGCGGCCCGCGTGGCCAAGGGGCATCACGTGAATTCGAAAGTAAGAGCGATGGTGGTGCCGGGATCGCAGGCGATCAAACACGCGGCCGAGCAAGAAGGTCTGCACCGCATTTTTCTGGAGGCAGGTTTTGAATGGCGCGAATCGGGATGCTCGATGTGTCTGGGAATGAATCCGGACAGCCTGCAACCGGGGGAGCGCTGCGCTTCGACCAGCAATCGCAACTTCGAAGGACGGCAGGGACGCGGGGGGCGCACGCACCTGGTCAGCCCCATGATGGCAGCGGCAGCGGCCATTGCTGGACACTTTACGGATATTCGAGATTGGACGTTTGTGCAATGAGCATTGGGAGGACGCCTTGCAGCAGCACTGGGAGCTGTGAGTGAGTAGGGTCCTTCGAATGCGTTGTCGTCTGCTTCGCGAACGACAACTCCTCTCGGGATGACATTCGCTTTGGGTATTTTTTATGCAACCGTTTACAAGACATACCGGGCTCGTCGTTCTTCTTGATCGCGTGAATGTGGATACCGATCAGATTATCCCCAAGCAGTTTCTAAAGCGCATCGAACGCACGGGATTCGGAGAGTTTCTCTTCTACGACTGGCGATTTTCGGGAGATGGCGCAAAGAAGGCCGATTTTGTGTTGCATGATCCGCGCTACGCGGGCGCGACCGTGTTGGTTGTGGGTAAGAATTTCGGGTGCGGCTCGTCCCGCGAACACGCAGTATGGGCGCTCGCGGATTACGGTCTCCGCGTGATAATTGCGTCGTCGTTCGCCGATATCTTTGCCAACAACAGCCTGAAAAATGGACTGCTCACAGTGACCCTTACCGAAGAGCAGGTTGCGGAGATCATGCGCCGCGCGCGTGACACTGCGCACTACCGGTTGTCGATTGATCTGGAAAAATTGAGCGTCGAAGACGGGCAAGGCTTTTCTGCGACCTTCGCGATGGACGATTTCGCCCGGCATTGCTTGCTCAATGGCCTGGATGACATCGGACTTACGCTGAAGCACGAAACTGCGATTGCCGCTTACGAGTCGAAACATCCAGTGCGGCCGGAGATGAGAGCGATCCTTCCAGAACGTTAAGGCGTGTCGTCTCCGGGACTGCTAATATCAGGCGAATGTTCCAGCTCCCTTGTACTCTTGCACTGTATTCCCGCCGTCGACCACGATTACCTGCCCCGTGATGTATGACGCTTCGTTGGAGCAGAGAAACACAATCAGTGCCGCCACTTCTGCGGGCGTTCCCGGACGCCCGACTGGCGTGTTGCGCCCCGCCTCGATCTCGCGGTCGCTCGAAGAAGCGGTCTTGATCCACCCCGGAGCCACCGCATTGACGGTAACCCCCGATCCTCCAGTTTCCAATGCCAGGGCGCGAGTCAGCCCCGCCATTCCCGCTTTTGCGGCGCTGTAGGCCGACATTCCGGGATCGCTCGCCACCGGCCCTGTTACAGAACTCACATTCACGACGCGCCCATACTCTTTCTTGATCATGTGCGGCAATGCCATTCGAGTGACGTTGAAGCAGGTTTTCAGGTTCAACTCGATCTCGCTGTCCCACTGCAACTCAGTCAGCGAGTCGAAGCGGGCGGACAATTCTTTGGATCCGGTCTGCACCATGCCAGCATTGTTGACCAGGATGTCGATCCTTCCGAAGCGCTCGACGACTTGTGCGACCAACGTTCCGGCATTCTCGAAGCTTCGCAGATCACAGACGAAGCCCGCGTGTCCGCTGCCCAACTCTGCCGCCCGCTCGTGGATACGCTCAGTGGTCGAGGCAATTGCGACGGCCGCTCCTTGCGCGGCCAGAAGACGCGCGGTCGCGAACCCGATTCCTTCGGTGCTGCCCGCCCCGGTGACCAGCGCGGCTCTTCCTTTCAAGTCAGCCAACATGACCAAGTGAGCGTAGGCTGCCCGCAGCATGTCCGTCAATCTGACGCAGACGCCCCGCAGGTTGTAAACTCTTGAGTTTCACCCACACCGACCGGAGTCGTACGTGAAAAAACTGCCTTCCCTCATCTTTGTCGTGTTGGCCCTGCTCGCCACGCTTTCTGCCCAGACCGCCGCGCCCTCGAAGCAGCTCACCATCGAGGCCATCTTCGCCGAAGGCGGGCTCACCGGGCGCGCTCCTGAAACCATCAAATGGAGTCCCGACGGCACCAGGGTTTCTTTCGTGCAGCGTGACGACAGCGGCGAACACGGCGAGCTCTGGTACGTAGACACCACAACCGGCGAAAAGAAAATCCTGGTGAGCGAGACGAAGCTGGCCCAACTTTCGCCGCCTCTGAGCAAAATCAAGGACGAGCGCGAGAAAGAACGCGTCACGCGCTATCACGTCGCTGCCTACATCTGGTCGCCCGATTCGAAGCATCTGCTTTTCGACTCCCAGGGACAGCTCTGGTATTTCGATCTCGGCACCGGAACCGGTGTGCAGCTCACGTCCTCCGCCGATCCGAGTGGGGACCCGAAGTTTTCACCCGACGGCAAACGGGTGGCTTACGTTCGCAAACACAACCTTTACGTGCATCCGGTATCGGGCGAAGAGGGCGAATACCAGCTCACCCGCGATGAGACCAAGGACAAAGATAAAGACAAGAACAAGAAGGACGACAAAGAAGACAACATCCTGAACGGTGAAGTGGACTGGGTATACGCAGAGGAACTCGCCGTGCGCAGCAACTATTTCTGGTCACCCGAAGGACACGACATTCTTTTCCTACAGATGGACGAGACCCGGGTGCCCACCTATCCGATCACCGACTGGATGCCGACCCATCCCCACGTCGATGCGGAAAAATATCCGAAAGCCGGAGATCCGAATCCGGTGGTCCGTCTAGGGGTGGTTGGCAGCGGTGGCGGCAAGCCACGCTGGCTCAAGCTCACCGACGACGATGACACCTACGTTCCCCGTTTCGGCTGGATTCGCGAAGGCTCGGCATGGGCTGAGGTCCTGAACCGCAAGCAGGACACGATGGGCCTGTACTTCATCGACACCAAGTCAGGCCGTACGCGCAAAGTGCTGACTGAGTCGGTCCCCGATGCGTGGGTCAACGTGAACGACGACTTTCGCATCCTGAAATCGGGCGACCGTTTCCTGTGGACCAGTTGGCGCGACGGCCACACCCACATCTATCTCTACACTTTCGACAAACAAGACCCGCTCGCAGCCGACGCGAAGCTCGAACGCCAGCTCGAGAGCGGCGATTACGAAGTGCTCGAAGTCAGCGGAGTGGACGAGCAAGCGGGCACGGTCTTCTTCTCCGCCAACAAGGGTGACCCACGCCGGGACCAGCTATTCTCGGTCAAGCTTGACGGCTCGGGAATGCAAGCCTCGTCTTCGGAGGAGGGCAGTACCACAGGAGACTTTGCCGACGACGCGAAACATTATGTCGAGCATCACTCCGCTACACTGCAGCCGCCGCGGCTCTCGGTGTGCGCGAGCGGCGGGTCTTGCCAGAACATCTGGGAAGCACGAAGCGTCATCGACTACGGGCTGATCGCGCCGAAGTATATGGAGTTCAAAGCTGACGACGGCACCGTTCTCTACGGGTCTCTGTTGCTGCCGCCGAATGCGGATCCGAACCAGAAACTCCCGCTGATCATCTACGTCTACGGCGGCCCCGCCGGACAGACGGTGCAAAAATCCTGGGGCGGAGCAACCGCTCTCTTCCACCACATGTTGGTCAAAGAAGGTTTTGCAGTCTTTACACTTGACAATCGCGGCAGCCCGAATCGCGGTAAGAAATTCTCCGCCGCCCTTCGCAGACAGTTCGGTGGAGTCGAACTGAAAGACCAGCTCGCGGCGCTCGATCAACTGGAGGCGCAGTATCCGCAACTCGATCCCACCCGCGTCGCCATCTGGGGATGGTCGAACGGCGGCTCCATGACCCTCTACGCACTCACTCATTCCGGCCGCTTCAAAGCAGGAATCTCGGTGGCGCCGGTTACCAGCCAGCGCAATTACGACTCGATCTACACCGAGCGCTATATGGGATTGCCCAAAGACAACGCCACGGGCTACGACGATTCGATCGTCAGCGCCGCCGGCAATCTACGCGGGTCGCTGTTTTTGGCCCATGGCACCAGTGACGACAATGTGCATTTTCAAAATACCATCCAGATGACCGATGCCCTGATCAAAGCAGGCAAGCCGTTCCGGCTGATGCTCTATCCGAATAAGACGCACGGCATTTCGGGACCGGAAACGCGCTCGCATTTGTTTCACCTGATGGAAGACTTCTGGAATAAGGAATTGAAATAGCACTTAGCACTTGGCATTTAGCATTTGGCCAATGCGGGTATTTGCTAGGGGCCGCAAGCTAAGACCAAATGCTAAGTGCCAAGTGCCAAATGCTGATTTGTCGCACAATCCTCGGCGATTTCGAACTCACCGTCATTTCGGACGGCACCTACCTCCTCGACGGCGGCGGCTTCTTCGGCGTCGTGCCGAAGATACTCTGGTCGAAGAAGGTCACGTCCGACGAACAAAACCGGGTCGCCGCTGGACTCAACTCACTGCTTGTGCGCACCGGGAAAGAGAACATTCTGATCGAGACCGGGATCGGCAACAAGCTTTCTGAAAAAATGGTGCGGATCTACGGCCAGCCCGCCCAATTGCTCGAGAATCTGCACGCTGCCGGAGTCGAGCCCGAAGACATCGACATCGTCATCAACAGCCACCTGCACTTCGACCACTGCGGATGGAACACTGTCCGCAAAGACAGCAAGATTATGCCGACATTTCCGCGCGCGAAGTACTATGCGCCGGAAGGAGAATGGCAATACGCACGTCATCCCAGCGAACGCGACGCCATCAGCTTCATCTCCGAGAACTACGATCCACTCGTCGAGAGTGGCCAGATGGCACTGCTCAAGGGAGGCGAGGAAATTGCCCCCGGCATTTCAGTAAAAACCTATCCCGGCCACACCGCCCACATGCAAGCAGTAATCGTCCGAAGCGGAGGCAAGACGGCCTGCTACATCTCCGACCTGATCCCGAGCAGCGCGCACCTCGACCTGACCTGGGGGATGGCATTTGACCTTTATCCGCTGCTGACCATCGAAAGCCGCAGGCAGTACTACGCTGAGGCGATTCCGGAGAGGTGGCTGACAGTGTTCACGCACGATCCACAGACGCCGTGGGGTTATGTGGAGAAGGGGGAGAAAGGAAAGCTGGAGCTGGGAAAGCTCACGTGACTTGGGCGTGCAATTTGTTCTCGAAAAACTCCTCGACACTGGCGAGAATCGCCGCCCCGCTCTTCGCCTCGTAAATGGCCTTCCGCAGCGCCGCGCCGCCCGCCACGCCGTGCGTGAACCATGAGGCGAACTGCTTCATCTTGCCTTCGGAGCCGGGCATCTCTTCTTCGAGAAGCATCTGGAAATAAGTGCGGATCATCTGGTAGCGGTCGGCTTCAGTGGGCTGCGCATACGAGCCGGACTCTACATACTGCTCGATCTGCCGGAAGATCCACGGATTCGCGGGCGCCATCCTGCCGATCATCACGGCATCGCATCCGGTCTGGGCGACCATCGCGCAGGCGTCTTCAGGTGAGCGGATGTCGCCGTTGCCGATCACCGGAATCTTCACCGCGCGTTTCACCGACGCAATCCACTCCCAGCGCGCATTGCCGCTGTAGCCCTGCTCGCGCGTGCGGGCATGCAGCGCGACCGCGCACAGGCCACAGTCTTCGGCCAGGCGCGCCAGGTCCACGCAGACGATCTCGTCGTCGTTCCATCCAGCGCGGAACTTTACTGTGAATGGAATTTTCACTGCCGCCCGCACCGATTCGAAGATCTTCCGGATCAGCGGCAGGTCGCGCAGCAGGCCCGAGCCGCCGTTGCACTTCACGACTTTCTTGGCCGGACAGCCGAGGTTCAAATCGACCAGGTCAAAGCCGAGGTCTTCGACCAGTCGCGCCGCATCCGCTAGTACGTTCGGATCACTGCCGAAGAGCTGGGCCGAAATGGGATGCTCGTCTTCGTAGAAATGCAGATACCGTCCACGGACGCGCGGATCGCGAAGCACGCCGTCGGCCGAGGTAAACTCGGTCATGATAAGACCGCATCCGCCGAGGTTCCTGATGAAGCGTCGGAAGACGGTGTCGGTGACGCCGGCCATAGGAGCAAGCACTGTAGCGGGGGCGATTGCAACCTTCCCAATCTGCAGGCGCGCCGGGAACACTCCAGACGACGTAGAGCGGGTGCCCTCGCCCGCTGCCTTGGCCAAGTTGTCCCAGAACTTGTGCACCAATCCATTCTAGTCGCAACCCAAAATCAAAAGCCCCCGCCAGAGCGAGGGCTTGATTTCTTGTGTAGGGAAAGCGGCGGGCGACGGCGTCCGCCCCACAGATACTTACTTCTTGGCCGTTTCTGCTTTCGCGGCGTCGCTCTTGGCGTATTTGCGGCGGAAGCGCTCGATGCGGCCGGCGGTGTCCAGCAGCTTCTGTTTGCCGGTGAAGAATGGATGGCAAGCGGAGCAGATTTCTACGTTGATATCGCCGCGATGAGTCGAGCGAGTGACGAACGCATTCCCGCAGGCGCAATGCACCCGCACTTCGTGATAGTTGGGATGAATGGCTGCCTTCATGTCGGTTCAGATCCCCTTTCCAATCATTAGATTCTACAGGAGTTAGGAAGGATTCAGCAAGGCAGGTCGCAGGTCGTAGCGGCAGGTCACAAGAAACCTTCGCTGCCCTGCTTTTCCTGCCATCTGCGAACTGCCCCCTGCCGCCTTTAAAGCAAAACGGCAGGGCCGACCCCCTGCCGTCTGCGACGAGCGGAATTGCCTGGCCCTATTTCCCTTTGTTGACTGCCTTCTTAAGTTCGTTTCCAGGTGTGAATTTGGCGACTCTACGGGCGGCAATTTTGATGGTCGCTCCCGTTTGCGGGTTCCGGCCATTGCGAGCCTTGCGCTGCGAGACGGAGAACGTACCGAAACCGATCAAGGCTACCCGGTCCCCTTTCTTGAGGGCAGCAGTGACGCTGTCCACGGCGGTATCGATCGCAGTCGTTGCCTGCGCCTTGGAAATGTTGCAGGCTCCGGCGATCCGGTCAACGAGATCAGCTTTGTTCATGCTCTCTCCTGACTAAGTGTTTCGGTTCCCGCCTCAGGCGCCGGGGGAGTCATACAGCCTGTTGTGGGAACGCGGAGCCATTCTCTACCCTAATCAGGGAATGTCAATGGCAAACACGTGCCAGACGCCGCGTTTCGGGCCATCGTCGAACCTGTAAGGTCAACGCGCCGGATCGTGTTTTCCTGTGTTCTCCACAATCGTTCCTATCGCTCCACAGGATGTACACAGGCAGGGCGTGCATTCGAGTTGCGGCCAAGGCGGTGTTCAGTGCAAAGTAAAAGCAGCGAGAGTTGAAGTAGTGACCTATGAAAGCAGCCACTGAAGTTTGTCCCCTGTGTGCCGGGTCGGGATGGAGAGTTGTCCCGAACGCGCCCGAGCGCGGCGTCACGCGCTGCCATTGCCAGTTGCGCGCCCGCGCCGACGCCATGTTCGCGGCGGCTCGCATTCCGAAGAGATACGAACATTGCGAGCTCTCAAACTACGAGTTTGAAGGGCATCAACTGAATCTTGCGCCCGCTCGCATGGCCGCCTGCCGGTTTGTGGAAGAGTACCCCGTGGACAAAACCGGCTTGCTGCTGGTGGGCATGATTGGAACGGGAAAAACGCATCTGGCGGTCGGAATCGCCAAGGCTCTGATCCGCGAAAAGGGAATCGCCTGCCTCTTCTACGACTATCGGGAACTGCTCAAGGAGATTCAGAATTCCTACAACGCTTCCGTGCAGACCACCGAACTCGGTTTGCTGAAGCCGGTCTTTGATGCGGAAGTGCTGGTGCTTGACGAACTCGGGGCCGTCCGGCCCAGCGAGTGGGTTTGGGACACGGTGAGTCTTATCCTCAACACGCGCTACAACGATAACCGCACCACCATCATCACCACGAATTTTGCCGACGAACCGGCTGCGGCGGTGGCAAGATCTTTGTCACCTGTCCGCGCGGCGCGCGACGAAACCCTCGGCGACCGCATCGGAGAACGCATGCGCTCACGATTGCACGAAATGTGCCGCATCGTCCGCATGGATGGTGCCGACTTCCGGCAAAAATTTCGCAACGTCAGCTTCGGTTGAAACTCCGCCGATGTCGGTTGCCATCCAGACCAGGCGATGATAACTTCCGCTGCACATGGCATCGCCTGCGCCCATTGTGGTTCCGGATGATAGAAAGCCAAAGTCGCTGCCCGGCTTTGCAGTTGCTTTCGGAATACACACCGTTGTGGTCTACACTTCCGCCGTTCATCTTTCTGCGTGGTTGGTGTTTCACTGGTTTGGTTGGGTCGCGCCAATACTGCAGATTTCTGTTAGCGTGCCAGCAACAGACTGGTATTTGCAGCATTTGGAAATTGTGACGATCGTTCCTGCTGTGGTTCTCGGTTATCTCAATGTGACTCGGTTTTTCCCTGTCACAATCCGTAGCTACATCGGAGAGGTTCCCTCGGATTCGATTGCCCCGTGGGCGTGGTGCATTCCCGCCCTGGTTCTAAGCTGCAAGATGTTGCTATACCACGCTCCCTCGTCCGTCCTTTTCGGTACTTCGATGTCCCCGATCAAGTACTTCTTTGACGTTCAGAAGTCTATGCCGACGATGAGCAATCCCTTCGCTAGCGACCCGATTCGAGTCTTGGAACAGATGACAGTCACCGCGCCTTTCTACGCAGGGATTGCCTACAGCGTGGGCGCTCTGGCGTCGAAATATCGGCTGCTGACCAAGCTCCGTACTCCTGAAAAGTACGACGAGCCAAACGCCGCGCCAGACTCATAACCGACGCCAAATCTAGCCACCTGAAAGAAAAACACTGTAGTTAGGTGCTTACAGCAATGTTTGCACCAGCACCTTCCGTATCTACGAACTAAAATCACTATGTGCTGCGAGAGCGCCTCCAGTTCCTCCCGGGCGATGATGTCGCGATCTTTGCATCCGTCCCTCCTGCACCCGCAGTTTTTCTACTTCGCGGCGCCGACCCTGTCTCCGAACCCTACCTCAGCAAGACCGCCAACCTGCGCCGTCGCTTGCAACGCCTGCTCTCGCCACCAGAAGAGCGCACCAAGCGCCTCAACCTGCGCGATCGCGTAAACGGCATCGAGTACACGCCGACTGGGTCCGACTTCGAATCTGGATTCCTGCTTTACCAGTTGCTGCGCGAAGTCTTTCCCAAAACCTATTCCACCCGCCTGCGGCTGCGCTTTGCCCCTCTTGTAAAGTTGCATCTAGAGAACGAATACCCCCGAGCTTCCATCACCACGCGTCTGGGCCGATGGTCGGGCAAGAATGTCTATTACGGTCCGTTTCTTTCACGAGTCGCTGCCGAGAAGTTTCTCAACGACGCACTCGACTTCTTTAAGATGCGCCGCTGCGTAGACGACCTGAATCCCGATCCGAAATTTCCCGGCTGTGTCTATTCCGAGATGAAGATGTGCCTGGCCCCTTGCTTCAAAGGCTGCACCGATGACGAGTACCGCGCCGAGGTCGTCCGTGTCGAGGACTTTCTGGATTCACGCGGGGAATCGCTGAAGCGGCAGTTTGCCGCCGAGCGCGATAGTGCCTCGACAAAACTGGAATTCGAGAACGCCGCTGCTCTTCATGCCCGTCTCGATAAGCTCACGCCGGTACTGCAACAAATGCCCGAAGTCGTTCACCGCATTGACCAGATGCGAGCGGTGATCGTGCAGAAGTCCGCGCAGCCAGAGAGCGTCGCCCTGTTCCGCGTGGACGGGGGCGCCATCGCCGGGCCGCTCGACTTTCCCATCTCCTCGTCCGAGCACACCAAGTCACAATCCATGGAAGCCCGGATCCAGACGGCCCTCGCCGCCTTGCACGCGACCGCGCCGGACGGCGCCATCGAACGTATGGAACATCTGGCGATTCTGAAGCGGTGGTACTACCGCGGCAGCCGGGCGGGAGAAATTTTCTTTGCAGACGCGAACCATGACCTCCCCATGCGCCGCATCGTTCGTGGGATCGGGCGCGTGTATCGGGGAGAAGCGCCGGAAACCGGAGCAGTTGCGACACACGCCACACTGATCCAATCCAAGGAGCGAGAGGAATCATGAAGAAGAAAGGCTCCAGTAAAAAGCGTACTTCCAAGAAATCTGGCACACCAACCGATCCGCGGGACAAATCCCTCCGCGACCATCTGCTCTATCTGCTTCGCGGCGGCGGCGCTCACGCCAGTTTTGACGCCGCCATAGGCGACTGGCCTGTGCAGTTGGCCGGCGTGAAGGTTGCGAACTTCCCACACACCGCCTGGATGCTCCTCGAACACTTGCGCCTTGCCCAGTTGGATATCCTGGAATTCTGCCGCAACCCGAAACATGTATCTCCCCCGTGGCCGGAAGGATATTGGCCGGCCTCCGAAGCGCCGCCGAGCGAGAGCGCCTGGAAGGCGAGCATGAGTGCATTCAAAAAGGATCTGAGAACGATGGAGCAGCTGGTCGCCCACAGGAAAACAGACCTGTACGTCAAAATACCGTGGGGCGAGGGACAGACCATCCTGCGCGAGGCCTTGCTGGTGGCCGATCATAACGCGTATCACCTGGGACAGTTGGTGATGCTGCGGAAGAGTATCGGGATCTGATTGCCCTCTGGGAATGGAGCAAAAGCGTAGTAGAGGCCGCGTTTCTAGGCTAGTGCGTTACAGTTCACGCACTCCGGCGGTCGACGGCCTCGCTTTTGTGATCAGACGCCCTCTTCCGGAACACCACCCGCGCCCCATCGCGCCAGCGCTCGTCAATCCCCACCAGCTCCCACTCGATCTCCGGCGACAGATAGCGCAAAATAGCATCGGTGGCCGGATGCACGTGCAGCGCGGGCGCGACCAGCAACAGGAGCGGTTTCTGCGGCGAGAGTTCGCGGCCGGGAAAATAGCCGAACTTGCGAAACTCTCCCCGTTCTTGGTGCCAAGCCACGCGCGACCAATAATCCACACCCTGCAAAGGCAGGTGGATGTCCTCGTCAGCCTTAAGTTCGACCACTGCCAGCCGGTTTTCGCGCGTGAGAGTGAGCACATCGATCATGGCGCGGTCGGCAGCCGAGAATGCCGGCACCTGGGAATACACGCAATCCGTTCGCAGGCGCCCATCGAGCGCCTCCACATTCCTGAACACCACCGACTCCAGCCAGCGCTCCGGATGCATGCGCCACAACGGGTGCGCCTTGGGGCCGTCTTTGTGACGAATGGCTGCGGCAAGTTGTACCAGATCGACGAACTGCGATTCATTGCGTGGGTCGAGAACACGCTCTTCGGCCCCGACACCGAAAGCGATCTCCTGGCCGCTCTGGAAATTCCGAGGATCATGCGCCACCCGCGCCTGGGCAAACTCGAGGCCGAGCAACCGGAACGAAATCATCGCGGGCGACAGCACGGTGACGTTGCACTGTGGCAGTATGCCGCGGATCCGCGCGATCGAGTCGGCGAAGCGCTCGCGGGCCTGGCTCTCGTCGGTGGCATGCACCAGGCGCGTGGCGAGATTTCCAGATTCGGCGATATCAACTGGAGCGAGCGCGTCCTCGCCTTCGTCAAATTCATACAGTTGCCACTTCACAGCCGTGGAATGTAGATTCGCCATGCGTTGCAGTGTCAAGGCCAGCGTGCCCTTGGGCAGAACCATCATCAACCCTTCCACCAAGCGCCGATCCTGTTGCGCGAGGCGACAGGCATCGAGCCAGAGAAGTCCGCAGGTCAGGGCGCCATCCACGGTGGTTTGCGTTTCCTGCGCGTTCACTCCGACGACGGCCAGCGCTCGCTGTCCCTTCTGCAAAAGTCCGCGCAAATACGCCGGGCCGAAAGAACGATGCAAGTCCATGTTGGTAGTGAGGCGGACCACGGTCCAGCTGGGAAAGTGCCGCTCCAGGGCTTTCTGCATGCAAGCGGCATATGCAACCCGCGCCGTCTGTCGGGCCGCCGGCGAGCGCCGGTCGCGATCGCGATAGAAATCGAGCTTGGTAGGCCGGTTCTGTCCCATCCGCTGCACTTGCAGCCGGAGCGTGTTGCTTTTGACCTCGGCGTCGAGCACGCGGCGCACGACATTCCGCTCACTGGACCACAAGTGCAGCAGGCACTTGTTATATTCGCCCGAGATGGAATACTTCGACTCTGCCAGATCGAAGGCGACGGCGCCGTCTTCGACCACAATCGCCGCACGCGCTCCGGCGAGGAAGTCGGAAAGCATCTGGCTGAGCGAGTCGGACGTCATGAGGGAATTGTGCACGAACCTCGACCCCGCGTCTGTGATGAGTGAACAGGGGATTTGTGTTGAATCTGCGGAGAGACGTAGGTCGTCCATTGATTGAGTAGTTATATGTGGTTATCGCACACCTTGCGAAAGGACTGGTTCGTATCAGGGCATCGCTTCCAGCGATGCCGAAACATGGCATTTCAAGAGCCCCTTTAGGGGCTGAGGTGGGGTATTCCTACTCTTGACGTGACGATTCCAATCTCGAACCTCAGTGCCTGAAAGGCGCAGTTGACACTGCGGATCTGCGGCATCGCTGAAGCGATGTCCTGATACGAACCCTGGATCTTCAACATGAAGGACCTACCGCACCATTTCGAGAACGGGGTTACTTCTGCAATCTTCCTTCTCACTTCTGCAATCTCGCCCCACTGCCTCATGGGATAATGGTGAAAGGGGGCGTCGAGTCGTTTCCCGGCAGAGGGCATCAAAATCACTGTGACGGAAAATCAACAGCGTTTCTTCTTCGAGCATTACGGCCTTACAAATCAAGACCTTGAGAGATATCTGCAAGCCGCTCTGTCGGCCGGCGGCAAGTATGCCGACCTCTATTTTGAATACCTGACCTCGACTTCGCTAATGGTGGACGAGTCGATGGTCAAGTCGGCTTCCCAGGGAATTTCGGCTGGCTGCGGCGTTCGCGTCGTCTCGGGCGAGCGCACGGGATACGCTTACACCGACGACCTGACCCCGGCGCGCATCCTGCACGCCGCCCGCACTGCCGCGCTGATTGCCAGCGCCCCCGCAAAGACTACGGTTACCGGCTTCCAACAGAAGCCCGCCCGCAGCCTATATCCGGTAACGTTGCCCTCGGTGGACGCCGAAATTACCGCCAAGGTCGAGCTGCTCATTCGCGCCGATCACGCTGCTCGTGGATTCGATCCACGAATTAAAGAAGTTCGGGCCAGCTACGCCGATGAACTGCGCACTATCCTGGTAGTCGGCTCCGACGGAACTTTTGCTGAAGATTCTCAACCGCTGGCGCGCATGAATGTTTCCTGCATCGCAAAGACCGACGCCAACTCCGGCCGCGGTACTTCGGGAGGCGGGGGCCGCATCGCGCTGGACTTTTTCTTTGGGGAGAAGAATCCTGAGCACTTCGCAAAAGAAGCAGCGCGTCAAGCAATTTTGCAGCTCGATGCCCGGGAAGCTCCGGCCGGCGACATGGAAGTGGTCCTAGGTCCGGGATGGCCGGGCGTGTTGCTGCACGAAGCCGTTGGTCACGGCCTGGAAGCGGATTTCAATCGCAAGAAGACTTCTGCGTTCGCCGGACTGATCGGCAAGCGCGTGGCCAGCGAGAAGTGCACGGTCGTAGACAACGGCACCATGCCGTGGCGCCGCGGATCGCTCAATGTGGACGATGAAGGCCAGCCCACGCAGGAAACTGTCCTGATCGAGAACGGAATTCTGAAAGGTTATCTGAGCGACAAGCTGTCTTCGAAGCTCATGGGACTCGCCGATACCGGCAACGGGCGTCGTGAAAGCTACGAGCACATCCCCATGCCCCGCATGACCAACACTTACATGCTGGCGGGCCAGGACAGTCCTGAGGACATTATCCGTTCCGTGAAAAACGGCATCTACGCCGTGAACTTCGGCGGCGGCCAGGTGGACATCACCAACGGCAAGTTCGTCTTTTCGGCGTCGGAGGCGTACCTGATCGAGAACGGCCAGGTCACGGCCCCGATCAAAGGCGCGACCCTGATCGGCAACGGGCCGGACGTGCTCACGCGCGTATCCATGGTTGGGAACGATCTCAAACTCGACGAAGGCGTCGGCACCTGCGGCAAAGATGGACAGGCCGTACCCGTGGGAGTAGGTATTCCCACACTCAAGGTCGACCGCCTCACTGTCGGCGGCACTGCGCGGCGGGATACCGGCGGGTACATGCAGTAAGGCGTTTTCACCACAGAGACACAGAGAAAACCCAAATTCTTTTTTTGGTTTCTGTTCAGCCATGAAGGATTGATTTAAGAAGTTGATTCCCTGTGTCTCTGTGCCTCTGTGGTGAAATAGAAATTAGAAATGTCGACAACTCTGGAAACCAATCCGCAAGTCGCGACCGACCTCAAATCCCTCGCGACCGATGTCGTCCACCGCGCCATGCAGGGCAGCGCGTCAGCCGCTGAGTGTGTCGTCCGCGAGGGCGACGAATTCTCAACCGTCGTCCGCCTTGGACAAGTTGAAACCCTGAAGGAAGCCGGATCGAGATCTATCGGCGTGCGCGTATTCTTCGGACAGCGCGCCGCCAGCACATATTCCAGCGATTTTTCTGCCGCTGGCATCGACCGCATGCTGAAGTCAGCGCTCGAACTGGCGAAGATCACATCGGAAGATCCTTATGCGGGCATTCCCGAAGCCGGGAAATTTGGCTCTCTCTCTGGTGATCTCGATCTCTACCATGAGGACGTGTACTCGCTCGCAGGCGCCGAGCGCATTGATTACGCCCGTCGAGCCGAAAAAGCCGCGCTCGACTCCGACCCGCGCATCAAGAACTCCGAAGGCGGCTCGTTCGACGCCGCTACTGGCCGCAAGGTTCTCGCGAACTCGCACGGATTTGTCGGCGAATACCGGCGTTCGTACTGTTCGGGCGCTGCCGTGCCGATTGCTCAGGATGAGGCAGGCAACATGCAACGCGACTACTGGTACTCGGTCGCGCGCAGTCTGTCGAGGCTCGATCCCGCTGAGCAAGTTGGAAAAGAAGCCGCCCGCCGCACGCTACGGCGTCTGGGCGCGCGCAAGGCGAAGACCGCGCATGTGCCGGTCGTCCTCGATCCCATGGTCGCCAACTCGATGCTCGAGCACATCTTCGAGGGTGTGAATGGCGACTCGGTGTATCGTGGCGCATCGTTCCTCGCGGGCAAGCTGGGCCAGCAGATTGCCGGACCCAACATCACCGTCATCGACGACGGCACCATGGTCGGCGGCTTCGGCACTTCGCCTTTCGACGGCGAGGGCATACCCACGCGCCGCACTGTCGTGATCGAGAACGGAGTTCTCAAGTCGTACCTGCTGAACACTTATACGGCGAAGAAACTCGGTCTCGAGACCACTGCCAACGCCTCTCGCGGACTCGCAGGCACACCTGGGATCGGCCCCGGCAACTACTTCCTGCAAGCCGGCACGAAGACCCCGCAGCAGATCATCGGTGACATTAAAGACGGTCTCTACGTCACCGAATTCCTCGGGATGGGTGTGAACCTGGTCACCGGCGACTACTCGCGTGGTGCCTCGGGACTCTGGATTGTCAACGGAGAACTGGCGTACCCGGTCGAAGAGATCACTGTGGCGGGCAATTTGAAAGATATCTTCAACAACATCTCCGAAATCGGGAGCGATCTGGAGTTCCGCGGCAGCGTGGCCTCGCCGACGATCCGGATCGACGGGCTGACGGTGGGTGGCGAGTAGAGTTTACGCCCAGAACCGGTCCATGCCCTTGGTAATTTGCCCCTGACCTCGACAGGCAATAGTCTTGCAACGACAGCCTTTCTATTCGAGAGGGATCCGATGCGATCGAAATTGTGGTTGTGCTTCTGTACTGTGGCAATCCTGGTTTTGTCCGGCATGGCGGTCGCCGACGAACACGGTCAAGGACATGGCCATGGCAAACATCACGACCGCGACGATGACCGCTATCGTTACGGCGACCACGACCGCGACGAAATGCGGAGGTGGTATGACGACCAGGATGATCATCTCCCGCCTGGGCTCGCGAAGCGAGATCGTCTGCCCCCAGGGCTCGAAAAGCAGCTACGGGTGCGCGGGACGCTTCCTCCCGGATTGCGTAAGAAGATGATGCCCTGCCCGGTGGAACTTGAACGGCGTTTGCCCCCGCCTCCGCCGGGGTATGGGCACTTCGCGATCGGCGGCCACATCGTACTGGTAAATCGCAGCACTTTCATGGTGCTCGACATTTTCCACTTCGAGCGATAAGCCACAGTTCTTACATCTCTGCGAGCCTACTTATCGCTCAACTCTGGCGGATTCGGCCGGCTTGCCGGGGGTACGATCCCATTCAGCCGGAGATAGATCGTCATCTGTCCATAGTGATCAGCCGCGTGCCAGATGACAACGCCCGCGAGCCGCAAGCGGGTTGTGGGGCCCGCGTACGGGCCCTCGATCGGGTCAAACATGTTCTTCGCATCGATTGCGCCGATTGATTTCTTGAGTGCCGCGAACGAATCCCGCAGATAGACGAGTAATTCACTCCGCGTCTTAGCGGGGGAGGGGCCGCCCATATCGCAGCGCTCGGGAGGCGTCTTCCCGTCCATCTCGGCTTCGAACGCAAAGTTGGAGCAGGCAACATGCTTCACGATTTCACCGAACGTGCGGACCTCGGGCGGTCCGTACTCTGGATGCTCCCCCCTTGAACATGCCTTCGGCGGGACGGAATCCGTACTTCTCAGCGGGCATGGACTCGGCCGCCGAGCGCACTTCGTACTCCTGGTTTGCGACCTCGGCAAGCAGCGCCGAGCTGACGGTTTCCTTCTTGCTCAGTTCCGCGGCGGTGGGTTGTTTGGATTGCGCTGCAGCCAGCATCGGAGTTACGACAAGTGCAAGGACAGCAATGGAACGCGGAATGCTCGTCATAATCCACTCCACAGGAAGTGTAACGCTGCATCCTGGGATCAAGCCCCTGAAGACGCACTCTTCATGCGAAGTCCCCGGGATGCCTGATGGCATTGCCCCTGATATGAACACTCCGTTCCGGGAGGGCCTAGTCTTTCTCCCATATCCCGCCGGCTGCCACGCGCATGCCTGAGCTCGATCCCAGCCCTGACTCAGCCGCGCGCTTCTTCTGCCAGTCGGATTCCGCGAGTACCGAAATCGATTCCAGCTTGTTCTTCTTCAATCCCGCATTAATCGTGGGTAGTTCTTTCTGTGTCAACTTCTGGAAGTCGTCGATTACGTCTTCCAATTCATGTCCCAGAGAATCGGCACGGGCTACCTGTTGTTCAGTGGGTCGGCCTTCATAGCTGTTGACGTTGCCGTAGAGCTGTCCGAGAAGTTCGCGGATGCGTTCCTCGCCCGTGATGGCGCCACCTTCTTTGGTAGCCACGATCTTGGAGCGGAGTCCTTCGCACTTCACGGTCAGTTGTTGCAGCTGCCCCCGCAAGGGGCTTTTCTCCGGCAGTTTGGCGGCACGCTCGTTGGCGGCGTCGCGGACGCCTTCGATGGCATCGACAGAAAACGTCATGTGTTCGATCAGCTTGTAGATTTTCATGATCAGATCGAACTGCGCCTTGCGGTCTTCCACGGAAAATTTCGCTCGCGGATCGAGCACCACGTTGAGCTTCTCCGTGTAAACGTTATCGCCTTTGGTCATCTTTACCGTGTAGGCGCCGGGTAATACGCGGGGTCCGAGGGCCGCGTCGAAGAGCGCGTTGGCAGCGGGTGGAACCGCCGGAGCTTTGATCCGCATGGACCAACTGGCGCGGTTCAGCCCGCGGTGTTTGCTTCCGGTGATGGCGTCGACCACCTTGCCGTTGGCATCGAGAACTTCGATCTTCAAATCGCCGAAGATGTGACGTCCCCGCTGGTAGTAAGTGATCTGCGCATCGTCAGGACGGCTGCGGCCGGCGTAACTCTCGTCGCCCTCGGGCCATCCGCCGTTCGCCTGGAAGTACTGGACAGCGGGCCTGCCGGGAATGAGGGCTGCCTCTTTGGACATCAGGTCTGGAGTCAGGGCGCGCAGCGGAGAGATGTCGTCGACAATCCAGATGCCGCGCCCGTGGGTCGCCAGTACCAGATCACCCTCGCGTGCTTGCACGACGATGTCGCGAACGGCTGCTGCCGGGAAGTCGGTTCCCTTGTATTGCGCCCAGCGCTGGCCGCCATCGGCAGAAATCCAAAGGCCGACTTCGGTGCCTAGAAAAAGCAGATTCGGATTGATCGTGTCTTCCTTGATGACGTGGGCATATCCGCGAACGCCGCTGGCTTGGGCTGGAAGAGCCGTCCAGGTCTTGCCGTAGTCGGTAGTCTTGTAGGCGTAGGGCGTCTTGTCGCCGAAGGTATGGCGGTCGAAAGTGGCATAGGCGGTGGCTTCGTCGAAGCGGCTGGCCTCGACGGTTGAAACCCAGGAGTTCTTCGCCAGGCCGGTGATGTTGCCCACGACGTTAGTCCAGGACTTGGCGCCATCGCGCGTGATCTGCACGTTGCCGTCATCGGTGCCGACCCAGATGATCTGACCATTCTTCGGCGACTCGGAAATCGTGTAGATGGTGGTGTGCATTTCCGCCGATGAGTTGTCGACCGTGATTCCGCCGGACTCTTCCTGCTTCTGCTTTTCGGGATCATTCGTGGTCAAGTCGGGTGAGATGCGATCCCATGACTGGCCGTGGTCACGCGAGCGAAACAGAAACTGCGCTCCGATATAGAGCGTGCCCTTTTCATTGGGGCTCATATGAATCGGAGCGTTCCAGTTGAAGCGCAACTTCTTTTCGCCATAGTTTGGCAAGGGCTTGATGGACCGTCCTTCATGGGTGTAGCGGTTGACGCGTCCGATTTCACCGCCCTGCGATTCCGCATAGATGTAGGCCGGATCGGCGGTGTCTTCGAATATGCAGAAGCCATCGCCGCCGAACACATTCTCCCAGCGCGAATTGGTCACGCCGCCGGGATACGACGAATCGCCCACCCAGGCACTGTTGTCCTGCAGTCCGCCGTACACGTGGTAGGGATCGGAATTGTCGGTGCTCACGTGGTAGAACTGGGAGACGGGCAGGTTGACCTGGTGCTTCCAGAGGTTGCCGCCATCTTCGCTGCGCCACAGGCCGCCATCGTCGCCGACAATGACGATGTTGGTGTTCTTTGGATTGATCCAGACATCGTGGAAGTCTCCGTGCGCTCCGCCGGAGACGCGGCTGAAGCTCTTGCCGCCGTCGGTACTCAGGAGCAACGCCAAATCCGGTTTGAAGACCCGCTTTTCATCCTTGGGGTCGACGATCAGGTTGCCGAAATAAAACGGGCGCCAGATCATGTAATTGCTGGCGTCCAGGCGAGTCCAGGTCGCGCCGCCGTCGTCGGAACGGTAGAGGGCGCTCTTTTTCGCTTCGATGTTGGCGTAAACGACTTGTGGGTTGGAGGGCGCGACAGCAACAGCGATGCGTCCCCACGGCTTTTCGGGCAGGCCTTTGGCGTTGCCGTCGTTGATTTCGCTCCAATGGTCGCCGCCATCGGTGGATTTGAACAGCCCGCTCCCCGGACCACCGGAACGGAACGTCCATCCCTGGCGCCGGAAGTCCCAGAGCGAGGCGTAGATCGTTTTCGGCTCCTGCTGGCTCCGGCCCATCAAGCCGCAGCCGGTCGAGCCGTTTGCGCCGCCCAGCACTTTCTTCCAGGTCTTGCCGCCGTCGGTCGTCTTGAAAACTCCCCGTTCGTCGTTGTCGTCCCAGAGATGTCCAGGGGCGCAGACGAGAACGTTGTTGCCATCTTTCGGATCGACCAGGATTTTCGCGATGTGCTCGCTGTCCTTCAGGCCCACGTTGGTCCAGTTCTCGCCGCCGTCAGTGGACTTGTAAACCCCGTCGCCCACCGAAACGCTGTTACGCACCCAGGATTCGCCAGTGCCCACCCAAACCGTCTTCGGGTTCGAGGGATCAATCGCTACCGCGCCGATGGACTGCACAGTCTCGCGGTCAAACACCGGCTTATAGGTGGTACCGCCATTGACCGACTTCCACACGCCGCCGCTGGCGGCTCCCACGAAGACAGTGATTCGTCCGTCTGTTTCCACGGCGTCAACGGCCGCAATGCGGCCGCTCATGGTGGCCGAGCCTATGTTGCGAGCCGGAAGTCCCGACACCGTGGCGGCGTCGAATTTGTACGCGGATTGAGCGAAGGCCGGTAAATCCACACACAACCATGCCAGGCCAATACACAAGCTCAACTGCGGCAGAAACAGGGAGCAACGAGTGCGAGCATTCATTTCGGAAGTCCTCATCGAAGCGAGAAATTTGGTTGACAGCGTTCTCCAGAGACTGGGACGCATTTACTTCTTCTCCGCGCCGGATTTTGCCGCCTTCAGCGAGGCTGGCAGCGCGGAGTCCGCGGGGTCGATCGCAACATTCACTTCCATCTTTTCGACCGTGACCGTCTGGGCTCCGGGATTGTTTTTCGAACCCAGAGCGATCGAGAAGGGATACATCACCCCGTTTACCGGCTTGTACGAGCCCAGATCCACGATGCGCTCCCGGATGGAGCCCCGGATGAACTGCTGGATCTCTTTGCGGATTTCAAGAAAGGTGTCGGGATCGAGGTAGTAGTAGACGATGTCGCCGTTCTTCAGCGTGACTTTGAGGCGCAGGGCATCGTCGCCGTCCACAATGTCATGTCCCAGGTTCTCAATGGTGTTGCCCTTTTCCTTGTAGTCCACCATCGGACCGTCAAAGTCGGAGTCGAGCTGCATGTCGCGGAGGTCGTCCTCACCCATGAGCTCCGGGTCCTTGTGTCCCTGGAACGGTTGAATCTGCCAGCCCGCCGAGCCGTCGTAGGCCTGAACTGCGGTCATACCCTGGAGCGAGAAAGTTTCACGAACCAGGTTGGGACGCATGTTTTCCTGCGAAACTCTTGCAGAAAAGCCACCGCCGCCGTCGAACTTGCCGGAGTAGCGGATAGTCTTGATGGCTTTGATCTTGTCGATGCCGCCTTTGGCTTGGATGTTCTTGCTGACCAACTCGTCAGCGGTTTGAGTACGGGCAAAAATGCTGAAGCACGATACCGCAAGCAGCACAATCACTGCATAACGCATGAAGCGGACTCCTGTTGTAAGGGGCTTGAAGACCCAGGGAAACAAAGACAGACTACTGTACTGGGTAGTAGACGTGTCTGCCAAGGTGGGGTAAGCAGGAAAGTTTGACGGGCACGCATCACAACTTAAAATCTGTCACCCTGAGCGGAGTCGAAGGGCCCCTGCAAATCGGGTGCCTCTAACGCCGTGTCAAGGCCTTCTGCCCGCGCCCCTCTGCTCTAGTGGCTCGCGCGGCACAGGGAGAATACCTCGAACGAGTGCGATAATTTTGCGGTGTAGGGGTCCTTCGACTACGTGACGGCTCCGCTTCGCGAAGCCGTCACTGCGCGCAGGATGACAGTCCCAAAGGTTAGCAACGCTACTCCGGGATCCGCCGGTGCCGGATCACATCGCTGCGGACATCGTCCGGAGAATGGACTACGATCTCCTTCGGCGCGCCCTCGATCTGGGCGTTGCCGCCGCGCACGAAGCCGCGAACTTCTCCGGTGCGCGCGCCGCGCAGCATGAGGACCGGGTAGCGGTCGCCGTCCCAGACTATCTGTAGTCCGCCGTTGGGCAGATCCTGCATGCGGACTGCGTTCTGGAAATCGGCAGCGGGCACAGCCGATACTGTCCGGCGAGCCAGTTCCTGGTTGCCGGTCTTCACGTGCATCGTCTGCATCGCGGCCAGAATCTCTGGTTGGAGAGGCACCACGAAAGAGAACATTTGTAGCGAACCGTCATCGGGCGCGTCCGCAACTTCAGGAGCATTGAAGCTCACGCTGGCTAGAACGCGGCCAATGGCATCGCGCGCTTCCCAGATGTAGGCACCGGGTTCTGCCTGGTTGTTGTTGGCAGGAATTCGAAATGCCGGCTCCAGGGTAAGCTGACCGTTCACAATGCGTCCCCAGACGAGGAGGCCATCCCCTGAAACTACCGCTCCGCTCACGTCGGGCTGGATGTCACCAATGGGACTGCCTTGGCGGAAGTTCAGCTCTGACACATACACATAGTCGCTGATCCATTGCGGCGAACAGTAGGCCATAACATCGGTGTAAGTCGCAGCGCCTTTGAGATTGTTGCTGGAAGCAAAAGCGTCCCAGCCGGGAACGCCGATGATCGCTCCCGGATAGGGATAATTCGGGTCCGGGTTTCCGGCGCCGCCACACGGGCTGTGCGCGCGATTGAAGTTGTGTCCTTCCTCGTGAGCGAATACGCCCGGGAAACTTCCACTGACATCCCAGCCGATCGCTGCCGGAGCTCCGATCCAGCCGAGGCCGGCAAGTCCGCTGTTATAGGTAGGGTGAACCGCGCCGTAGTAGTAGCGGTCAGTAACGCCGTCGGCGGCACGCTTCGCTGTTACTTCGTTCAGCACGGCGCTCCAAACGTTGATGTTGTTGGTAATGCTGTTCTGGCTCGAGTTCATCACGCTGCCGACCGTGACATCGATGGCGTCTGGAACCGGATGAATGCGCTTGGCAAAATCGATCCAGTCGTTACGCGTGCGTGATCCGTTCTCAACTACGCCCACGTTGCCGTCGACGGTGTGCACCGGAATCAGCGTAACCTTCCAGGTCTTGAGTGCTCGTACATCCAGGTTCTGGGTGAAAGTGTTGTTCGTCTCGTCGGCTTCCGGGATCGCGTTCGTTGGATCCACGGTTGCGACGACCTGTGTGCCGGGCTGCATCCACGCTGCCGAAACCGCTGCATTCCAGGACTCGGCGGCGTTCGCTGGATCGATGCTAAGCGGCACCGAGCCTGATCCTGCGTTGATGGTGAGCGTGTTGGTGGGGCTGCCGCTCTTGATGAAATCCACTTTGACCTGCGGCGTGGCGGTATTCGCCTGATTGGCTTTCACGAACACCCGTACCCACGCGCTGCGGTTTTGAACCAGTGGCACGATCGGATTCGGATACTCCTGCGTCGCCTGCGTGATGTAGAGGCCCTCAATGCTGAGGTCGAGCGTGGGACCGCCCGGTGTCACTGTGAAATTGCTGGCCGAGGTCGCAGTGCCGCCTGAAGTGGTGACGGTGATCTTGCCGGTGGTCGAGCCGCTGGCAACGCTGGCCGTGATCTGCGTGGCGCTGTTGACCGTATAACCAGATGCCGCCTTGCCATTGAATGCGACCGACGTTGCTCCGGTGAAGTTGGTGCCGGTGATCACCACCGCAGTCCCGACCGGACCGCTCCCCGGATTAAAACCGGAGATGGTTGGGGCTGGTGCATTCACCGTGAACGTGCCAGCCGAGGTGGCCGAGCCATTCGGCGTCGTCACGGTGATTTTTCCGGTGGTCGTGCCGCTGGCGACGACTGCCGTAATCTGTGTCGCACTATTGACCGTGAAGCTCGCCGCCGCCGTAGCGTTGAACTTCACCGCCGTGGCGCCGGTGAAGTTCGTTCCAGCAATTGTGACTGAGGTCCCGGCCGAGCCGCTGGTTGGGTTGAAACTGGAAATCGTCGGAGCATTCTGAATCGTGAAATTGGTCGTCGACGCAGCCGTTCCTCTGGGCGTTCCGACAAGGATTTTCCCGGTCGTGGTGTTGTTCGCCACCGTGGCGGTGATCTGGGTGGCGCTGTCGACGGAAAAGCTGGCTGCGGCCTTCCCATTGAATGTCACCGTTGTCGCCCCGGTGAGGTTGGTCCCGGTAACAACTACGACTGTCCCGGCGACTCCGGATGTCGGCGCAAAGCTAGAAATGGTGGGTCCGGCCGGAGGAGGCGGGTTGTTGTTCGAGGCGGCGCTTCCGCAAGCCACCATCGCGAGCAAGAGAGCAGCGGAGACCAGCGCCGCAACCAATTGGAGCGTGCGTTTCGAAGGCTTGCCTTCCCCTAAGATATTGTTAATAAAGGACAATCTTGGCAGAGGCAGGATAACTTCCGGCAGCGTGTGCATCCGACATTGTTTCCGGAAGCCAAGGGGGCAGCAAGGGTGCGGGAGTGCTAGTGCCTTTAGGAAAAAGGCCACGCACTGACGGCGTGAAAAAGCTGCTTAGCGGAGTTCCCCCAGCACCTGCAGCAGCTCCTCCACGTTCGGCAACTGGTCGATGGGATAGATCCTGGCGAAAGCAATCTTCCCCGCTTTATCTACTATGAACGCTGCGCGCTCGCTGATCCCCGGGACGGGAGTTCCGGTGCGCAAGATGTCGAATTTCTGCGTGACCTCGCCGTGGGGGTAGAAGTCGGAACAGAGTGGAATCTTTACGGAGCCGACTTCCTTCTCTCGCCATGCGATGTGACTTGGGATCGAATCTACGCTGATGTCCAGAACCTGGGCATTGAGGGCCGCGAACTGTTTGCTGCGCGCATCGAGTTCCGGAACCTGTACCGCTCAAGTTGGAGTCCAGTCCAGCGGATGAAAAGTGACGACCAAGTTCCGTTTTCCCAGATAGTCGCGCGAGCGGACCGTGAGCTGCGTTTCGCCGGCGATGGCAGACAGCTCAAACTCTGGCGCGGGATCTCCTGCTTTGAGAGCCATAAGGCCTGATGAAATTGTAGACGATTGCAGAAGGCAGAAGTCATTGCTGAAGTAAAAGCTCCTGACACAAGCGATACCTCTGCAATCTGACCTCTAACCTCTGACCTCACAAATTAACACTGCTTTAACAATTGCCAGAGTCCATCGCCGTTACCATGCGCGGTATGCCTTCGGAGCCCTTGCACATCGCGGATTTTGTCGGGACGCTCGAGGGGATCCGAATTCTTCGCCTCGCCGGACCGCTGGTTCTCCCCAATTTATTCGAGTTTCAATCGAGGGTGCGCGCGGACAATTCGCAAACCCTCATCCTCGACTTCACGGCCGTTCCGTACATTGATTCCGCCGGGATCGGCGCCTTGATAGGAGCGTAGTCAATCGTCAGAAGGATGGGCGCAGGCTGGGGCTGGTAGGCGTCAATCAGCGGATTCGCCAGGGGCTGGAGGTAACCCGGATTGAGGGCCTCTTCCGTTTCTACGACTCGGTCGCAGAAGCCGAGCAGGCCGTGGCGTAGTTATCCCGGGGCAGGTGTGTTCAAGGCAGTTGCGTCAAGGGTAAGTGCGTGGGGATTCGTATCAGGGCATCGCTTTTAGCGATGCCGCCAATCCTGATTTTGAGGGCCCTTCCGGGGCCACACTCCGCGAGCATCCTGAGGGCAAAAAGAAAGGCGGCCTAACGGCCGCCTTCTTTCGAATTTTTACTGCGTGGTTTAGACGGCCTTAACGTTCTCCGCTTGCCAGCCCTTCGGACCCTTTACGACATCGAACTGGACCTGTTGACCTTCTTGCAGGCTGCGAAAACCGTTGGACTGGATGGCGGAGAAGTGCACGAATACGTCTTCGCCGTTCTGGCGGCTGATGAAACCATAGCCTTTGGCATCGTTAAACCACTTTACTGTTCCTGTTTCCATGGTGTTACTTGTGTTCCTTTGTGTTGAAATATGCGCTGAGTTTCGCTGAAAGTGCAGGCAGGCACGCTGTAGAGCGGGATACTGCTTACAACCGCAAAGATCAAACGCACTAAAATTCTACCTAATTCTGGTGCAAAATGGCTACAACATTCTGGCCTTACCAAGGTAAGCAGCCCGTGCCCGCAGGTTTACGTGCGCCGATTTGCAACTTTCTAAAGCCTCGTACATCATGAAGTTATGGCTTTTCAGCATGGCAAGTGGCTACTTGCTGTCGCAGGGATGCTGCTCGGCATCGCCCCGGTAGCGGCGCGCGCGGGGATCGTTGACGACGTACGGGTCCAAGTGGGCCAGAACAGCTATTCCGCGGCCGAGTCCGAACTTCGTGACTACCGGGCCCACCACGGCGTAACTCCCGAGTATCTGGAGGCCTTATCGTGGGTCGCGCGCGGGGCAGCTGCGATGAAGCAATGGACCCAGGCTGCGGCTTACGCTCGGCAAACCCGCCAACTTTCCGAGCCACTGCTGGCCAAACAGAAACTCGACTCTGAGCCTCATCTACCGATTGCATTGGGAGCAGCCTACGAAGTTCAGGCGCAAGCGTTCGCTGAAACTGGAAAAACCGCCGAGGCGACCGCTCTGCTGCGCGCGGCTCTCGCCAAGTATGGGAACACCTCTATCCGGGCGCGGCTGCAGAAAAACCTGAATCTGATTGCTCTCGTTGGCAAGCCGGCACCAGCTTTGCAAGCCGCGCAATTTCTGGGACCAAGACCGCCGACCCTGGCCTCGCTGAAAGGTTTGCCTGTGCTCCTGTTCTTCTGGGCGCACTGGTGCGGAGACTGCAAGGCGGAAGTACCAATCATCGCCCGGCTGAAACAGGAGTTCGCTCCATCAGGGCTGGTAGTGATAGGGCCGACCCAGCTCTATGGATATGCCGCACAAGGCAACGACGCCACCCCCGCGCAGGAGCGGTCTTACATCGAATCCATCCGCCAGCGTTACTACGCCAGCCTCCCCGATATGCCGGTGCCCCTGAGCCAGCAGAACTTCAACACCTACGGAGCAAGCACGACTCCCACGCTGGTTATCCTAAATCGCGCGGGGCAGGTGGCGATGTACCACCCCGGTGCAATGCCTTATGAAGATCTGCGGACGGCATTGGAGAAGGCGGCCAGCCGCTGACCGATTTGTCTGCGGCTGGTCGATGGCTCCAGCGCATGCTAGAACAATGCCGTGCCGATTCCCGAGGCAAGTCCGAGGATCATGACGGCAGCGCACACACGTAGCGCCGTACGCACGGAGATGGTCCGTCCCACGATCATCATCGGATAGATGCTGAAGGCCCCCAGCGTGCACAACAACGTCACGACGTACGGCATGGGTACGCCGCGCGTCATCAGGATGAAGGCTGCCGCTACATCGAAAGCCATTGGAACGGGTAGTAGAGTCCCCAGGAGCGCCACCAGCACGATCCCAAATACACTGACCTTCGTGGGGAGGTCCTGCGCCGGAATCAGTTCCGCGAGCAAGGCGCCCAATATGGCAGCGAGGATCATCAGCGGGATCGTGGTTGCCGCGAGGCGTCCGAGATTCTTCAGATATTGCTTCAACGTGGTTGTGGCGGGCTGGAACCAGTTCCGCTCCGGCAACTCGCGGGGAACTTCGATGGCTGGCCCGGTCCTGGGTACGAGCCACGGCACCAAGGCAATCAGGACCAAGGGGACCGCAAGCCGAAGTAGCGCGACTCCGAACGGAAACAGGGTGAAAGCCATCGTGAGCACAACCACATTCAGTGTCGGAGAGCTGATCATGGTGGCCAGCGCTGTGCTCGCGCTAGCGCCTCCTTGGAACAGGCTCTGACCGATCGGAGCAACGCAGTTGGCACAGACTCCCAGCGGCACACCTGTGATCGCGCCGAGGGCGGTATTGGCAGCTGCACTCTGAAACCGCCTCCGCGGGAGCAACGGAAGCAGAGTAAGCAGCGCGGCTCCAAAGCAGATGCCGAACGTCATACCGATGCGGTTGGTCCACATCCAGTTTATGGTCGTGCGGCCGATGCGCGCCGCGGCATGCATTTGCGGAGTAACCGGCAGCAGCGCATCGAAACTCAGCGCTCCTTTCAGCTGGATGGACATGCCGCTGTGCAGTTTCTTAAGCAAGGACGGATAGCGCGAGTCGACCCAGAAGTACAGTCCGATGCCGAGCGTAAGCACTACCGCGACAGCCGTTTGTATCCGCAAGCTGCTGCGCGAGGATGCGGGAAGAACCAAAGACGCGCCGACAGTTGTTGACATTAGCCACCCCCCAGAATGGCGCAACGATAAACGGCGGGACGATACCGGGGAACAAGAATCAGTGCAATAGTAAGAAACAACTAGGACGGCAGAGTGTCTGCTGCAACTGGAGACTGGTTTAGCCCGATAGCCGATGTTCTCTGACCGCGTTCAGCAGCCGCTCCACGTCTTCCTGCGAATTATAGAAATGGCAGGACACTCGGATCCCTCCGACTCCTGATGTGTATCTCACCGAGACCAGGATCTTCCGCTCCTGCAGACGAGTCATGAGCGCAACATTTTGCTCGGCCGTGCCCACCGAAAACGTGACAATGCCAGAGCGGTTTTGGGGCGTCCGGGGTGTCACTACTTCTATTCTTAGCGCGTCGAGTCCCTCTAATAGGGAATCCGTCAGCCCGCGGATGTGCGCCTCGATCCGTTCCGACCCCAGTTCCTGGATCAGCTTCAAAGACGCCGCCAGCCCGACCGCTCCCGGATAATTTGCCGTGCCTCCGGTTTCGAAACGGCGCGCTGTGTCCACGTAGCTGTAGTCCTGGACGGGCATGATCGTCGGAGTCTGAAAGTATTCTCCCCAGCCGCCTGCGGGATCGCTGATGTCAAGATATCCAGCCGTGGGCGGGCACAGTCGGGCCTGCGATTCGCGGTTGATATAGAGAAACCCGCAGCCGAAGGGCGAGTTCAGCCACTTGTGTCCGCCACAGGTCAGGACATCTACCGGAGTCTGTTGCACATTGAGCGGCATAGCGCCGAGCTGCTGGATGGCGTCCACTACCAGCCAGATGCCGCGCTCGCGGCATAGGCGGCTGAAGGCAGAGAGATCGAGCCGATAACCGT
>JACXTT010000845.1_pt1 | contig 52182 bp, 55 predicted proteins | sample 9270951 | NCBI WGS metagenome assembly JACXTT01 (sample SAMN15532306, study PRJNA645909) | rock metagenome | isolation source: weathered quartz diorite | place: Puerto Rico | collected 2017-06-21
TCCTTCGCAAGCAACGGCCCGCCCGCAGCCCGTCCAGTTACCACGACTCCCGCTACGTGTTCGTTGGTCAGCGGATCGATCAGGATGAACGCGCCCGTCGCCCGGTTCTCATCGTACGCGTCAAAAAAGAGCGGCCGTTTGGTTTCCACCAGCACCGCGCCGATTTCGTTGAAGCCCAGCACCTCCGCGGGCTCGTGCTCGAGCGTATTGATGTTGACGCGGTGCCGCACCGCCGCCACCGTAGCGCCCATTTGTTGCGTAGTGTGCTTGATAAGATACGGCCGCCCCGGCTCGAGCGCCTTGTGGTTCATCCACACCATGGTGGCTTCGAAGCGCCGCGCTACGTGCGGCGGATGTTGTGGCGGCACCAGCATGTCGCCGCGGCTGATATCGACTTCGTCTTCCAGGCACAAAGTCACCGACATCGGCGGAAATGCCTTGGGCAGGTCGCCGTCGTAAGTCGTCACCGATTGAATGCGCGTGGTGCGCCCCGAGGGCATCACCATCACCGGGTCGCCCGGCCGCACCACGCCCGATGCCACCTGGCCCGCGAAGCCCCGGAAATCCAGGTTCGGCCGGATCACGTATTGCACCGGAAACCGCATGTAGTCGAAGGCGCGGTCGTGCGCTACTTTCACCGTTTCCAGGTACTCGAGCAGCGCCGGGCCCGCATACCAGGGCATTCGCGTGCTCCGCGTCACCACGTTGTCGCCATCGAGCGCGCTGATGGGGATGAACTGAATCTCTCCGATCGGCAACGGCTCTGCAAAACTGAGCAATTCGGTCCGGACCTGGTTATAAATCTCCTCGCGGAAATCCATCAGGTCCATTTTGTTCACCGTGACCACGATGTGCCGGATCCCCAGCAGCGTCGCAATGTACAGATGCCGCCGCGATTGCTGCAGCACTCCGTTGCGCGCGTCCACCAGGATGATGGCCAGTTCCGCCGTCGATGCCCCGGTCGCCATGTTGCGCGTGTACTGCTCGTGGCCCGGCGTATCGGCGATGATGAACTTTCGCTTGGGCGTCGAGAAATAGCGATACGCAACGTCGATCGTGATGCCCTGCTCGCGCTCCTGGCGCAGCCCGTCGGTAAGCAGCGCGAAATCCAGCGGCCCCGCGGTTTGATTGACTGAAGCTTTTTTGGCGGACGCAATCTGGTCCTCGTAGGCACCCTTGGAATCGTAGAGCAGGCGCCCGATCAGCGTGGACTTTCCGTCGTCCACGCTGCCCGCGGTCGAAAGGCGCAGCAGGTCCTTCTCTTCGTTCAGCTTGAGAAAACCCTCGATGCCCGTGGCGGGCCGCTCGACGGCCGCCGCCATTAGAAATAGCCTTCCCGCTTCTTGAGCTCCATCGACCCTTCCTGGTCGTGGTCGATCACGCGGTTTTCCCGCTCTGACCGCCGCACCAGCATCATCTCTTCGATGATCTTGGGCACCGTGTCGGCTTCCGAGCGGATCGCGCCGGTGCACGGGCTGCAACCGAGCGAACGCATGCGGCACATCACCATCTCCGTCTTCTCGCCCGGCAGCAGCGGGATGTCCTGCTCCACCGGAATCAGCGTCGCCCCGCGCACCACCATGGGCCGCAGCTTGGCGAAATACATCGGAACGATCGGGATGTTCTCCAGGTGGATGTACTGCCAGACGTCCAGCTCGGTCCAGTTGGAAAGCGGAAACACGCGGATCGATTCGCCCTTATCCACACGGCTGTTGAACAGGTTCCAAAGCTCCGGCCGCTGGTTTTTGGGATCCCACTGGCCGAAACTGTCCCGAAACGAGTAGATTCGCTCCTTGGCGCGCGACTTTTCCTCGTCCCGCCGCGCTCCGCCAAACGCCGCGTCGAAGCCGCCTTCCGTCAGCGCGTCCAGCAAAGAGCGCGTTTTCAACAGACCGCAGCATTTTTGCGTCCCCAGACGGAACGGGTTGGCACCGTCGTCGATGGCTTGCTGGTTGATGTGGACGATCAGCTTAGCGCCGATCTCGCTTGTGAACCGGTCGCGGAACTCAATCATTTCACGGAACTTATACGTCGTGTCCACATGCAGCAGCGGGAACGGAATCTTGCCCGGATAAAACGCCTTCTGGGCCAGCCGCACCATCACCGACGAGTCCTTGCCGATTGAGTACAGCATCACTGGCCGCTGGAACTCCGCGGCCACCTCGCGGAGGATGAAGATGCTCTCCGCTTCGAGCGCGCGGAGATGTGTTAAGGTCGGCTTATCCACTGTGATGAGACTATCATAGCCAATAATTATGCCTAAGTCTATCGGGATTATGGTGATAGCGGCATATGCCCTGCACTCCCTTGCCGCGCAAGACCTTTCGGGAGACCGCGTTCGCGCGCATGTGAAGTTTCTGTCGAGCGACCTGCTCGAAGGTCGCGGCCCAGGCACTCGCGGCGACCAGCTCGCCACCGAGTACATCGCCACGCAATTTGCATTGGCTGGCCTGAAACCGGCGGGCGATCACGGGACGTACTTCCAAGGCGTCCCGCTCATCGGCATCGAGACCCAACCCTCGGCTCGACTGTCGGCGAAGAACACCGACTTCAAATGGGCTGATGAGTTCGTTGGTGTCAACGAGCGCCTGACGCCGGAAGATCAATTCGACGCGGAAGCCATCTTCGTCGGGCATGGCATCGTAGCGCCTGAGTTTCAGTGGGACGATTTCAAGGGCGTGGACGTGCGCGGCAAAGTGTTGGTGCTGTTCACCAACGAGCCGGCGTCAACCGACCCCAAATTCTTCGGCGGCCGCGCCCTCACTTACTACGGCCGCTGGAGCTACAAGTACGAAGAGGCCACTCGTAAGGGTGCGATCGGCGTCATCATCATTCACACTACGCCAACGGCGGGCTACGGATGGGAGGTGGTGCGGAATTCGTGGAGCCGCGAGCAGCCCTACGTGAAGCTCGCGCCCGGCGAGCACGCGCTGTCGCTGGCCGGATGGGTCACCAAGGACGCGGGCGAGAAGCTTGTGGCGCTAGCGGGCCATCACGTGGACGAACTCCTCAAGGCGGCGGAGTCGCGCGACTTCCATCCCATCCCGCTCGGCTTTCACGTGCGTGGCAGTCTGCCGTCCAAAGTTCGCGCCATCCAGACGCGCAATGTGGCGGGCATGGTTGAAGGCAGCGATCCGAATCTGAAATCCGAAGTCGTGATCTACAGTGCGCACTGGGATCATTTGGGAATCGGCACGCCGGTCAACGGCGACGCCATCTACAACGGCGCGGTCGATAACGGCACCGGCTGCGGCATATTGCTGGAGCTGGCGCACGCCTGGGCGGCGCAGGCGAAAAAGCCGCGGCGGTCGGCGCTGTTTCTGGCGGTGACGGCGGAAGAAGGCGGGCTGCGCGGGTCGGAATACTACGCCGGACATCCCGAGATTCCCGCCGGCAAAACAGCGCTCGCCATCAATTACGACGCGCTCCGCCCGCTCGGCCGCGCGCGCGATGTAGTGGTCAATGGCGCAGAACGGACCACGGCATGGCCGGTTGTGGAGTCCGTTGCTAAACGCATGGAGCTCAAGATCGATCCCGATCCGCGTCCCGAGCAGGGTAGCTATTACCGCTCCGATCATTTCGCCTTCGCGCACGTGGGCATTCCTTCGTTCTCCGTCGAACAAGGCGACGACTTTGTGGGGAAGCCGAAGGGCTTCGGCGCGAAAGCCTTCGACGAATATAACGAGAAGCACTACCATCAGCCCTCCGACGAGTTTCAGGAGAGCTGGGATTTCTCAGGCCTGGCGAATATGGCGCGTTTCGGATTTTTGATCGGGATGGATGTGGCGAACCAGGACCATCTGCCGACCTGGCGCCCTGGCGACGAATTTCTCGCCGCGCGCGAGAAGAGCGGCGTCCGGTGAGCCTCAGCGCAGCCGGCGGAGGCTCCGAACGAACCCGACGAGGACCATCGCCACCAGCCCCAAAGCCCAAACCGGGAATAGTATGCCCCGCATCCCAGCGAGGCCTTGTTGAAACGGCAGGCTGAGGAGACCCGTGAGAACGCCCGCCGCGAACCAGCCGAGCAGAATCGCGAGCAGCGGCAGTTTCTCCCAAAGCCGGCGCGCAGTACGCCACGCAGCGCGTCTTAAGGGCTGAAGCCGCGACTGCGGTTTGCTGCTCCGGAGGACGCCGCGTTTCAAAGACCGCGAAACTTTGGAGTCTTCGGCGATTCCTTGCGCCAGCGCCGCCGCTTGCGCCGCCACCACATAACCCGCGTAAGCCCCGAGCTCGAAGTGGGCTCGAGCCACATCCAGATAGGCCTGGGCCTGCGGTAACGGATCGGGCGCATCGGGCGAGCGAGCCAGGACTGCCAGGCGCACCGCCTCTATCCCGGACCGGATAGCTTGGGACGAATCAGCCGGCTCTTCAGCCGCAGGCCCCGCGGTTGAGACCTCAGACGGAACGTGCGGCGGAGCAATCGCCCGGTTCACCAGTTGTTGCACAGGCACGCGGATGGCGGCGAAAGCGGGGTCCAGAGCGGCTGCGGCAGCATAAGCGGGTTGAGCCGTAAGCGCCTGTTCCAGATGCTCCAGGGCAGTGGCGTGGTCTCCGGTTTGGACCGCTTCCCGCGCCAGTTGATACTCCATTGCGCCCATCTCGCGCGGCACCGGATCATCCCACCGGCGCAGCACCTCGAGATCGACTGCGGCGACGGCGGCGCGCGGCAGCGGAAGCGCATCCGGCGGCGCTGGAGACGGTTGAGCCGGCGGAACCAAGGGAGTCGGAGTCGTCGGCAAGCTGGGTTCCAGAACCGGCGATGGTGCGGCCGGTTGCAACGCTGGGGCAAGCAGCGGCACCGGCGGCATCGCCGGTTCAGGAGTCTGCGCCGACTCGATCGCCACACTGGCCTCGGCGATCGACGTCTCGGCACGGATCCGGGCCAGCACATTCAAACGGCCGACCAGATCCTGCACGGGGCCCCGAACCGGCTCGAACGCGGGGTTGAGGCGTGCCGTTTCGGCATAGCTCGGATGAATCAGGATTGCCTGTTCGAGGTGCTGCAAGACAACGGCGTGGTCGCTCTGCTTTACGGCGTCGATGGCCAGCTGGTATTCAGCGCCGGCGGCGGCGGGCGGGGGTTGGTTGGCGGGAGTCTGCAACAGTTCGAGATCGAGCGCGGCGCTTGCCGCTTTACCCAGCTCGAGGATGTCGGCCGGAGCGAGGGGCGTGCGGGCAAGATCGGCCAGCGCAGGGAGAATGCGCGGTGAGGCGACGTTCTCCAGACCGAGTTGCGGCAATCCAGCCGGCGGGCCAGCAGGAAACTGTATCACCTTAACAACTCTTATCGGCCCCAGTGATACCGAGCGTCGGCTTTTTCGGATGCTCCCTAGGCAGAACGCCGCAGTCAGCCTGAGGCGGAAGGGATAGCGGCTAAGGCTTTATTTCTCAAGGAAATTGAGACCGTGGGAGCAATTTTGCTCAGACCAAATAACGACGTGGCTGTTACGTTAGAGCATCGCTGTCCCAGCGGTCTCGAACGCAATTAACTCGGCATGTTGACTGACGAGGAAGAATTGGCCGCTCTGGAAGAGCGACTTCATGGTGTGAAGCCTGTGCGGATCGCGCGTTGATGCGATGAACAAGGAGTCATCTGACGTCCATGAAAAAGCTCAGTGCATTTCTGCTCTATACGGTGTTTGTTCTCAATCTGACGGCCGCAAGCCAAGCGCCCGTAACTCTTGGGGCCGCCGCCAATTTCGCCGTGCTGGCCGGCTCGACAGTTACCAGCACCGGCCTTTCCCAGGTTACCGGTGACGTTGGGGTGAGTCCCGGGACGGCGGTGACTGGATTTCCGCCCGCAACAGTGAACGGGGCGATACACGCAGGCGATCCGGCCGCGGCACAGGCTATCGCCAGCTTGACCACGGCGTTTAACGACGCCGCGGGACGAACCGTAGCTCCGGTCACGGTGGCTGGAAATTTAGGCGGGCGAACCCTCGCGCCCGGCCTCTATAAATCCACGTCTTCGCTGGCGATATCGTCAGGAGACCTCACTCTCGATGCCCAGGGGGACGCCAATGCGGTCTTCATTTTCCAGATCGCGTCGACCCTTACGACCACGACCGGCCGGCAGGTTATCCTGGCCGGCGGCGCCCAGGCTTCCAACATCTTCTGGCAGGTCGGGAGTTCGGCGACTCTGGGGACCAACTCTGTATTCAAGGGAACCATAATGGCGGATCAGGCCATCTCGCTCACCACCGGCGCCAGGCTGGACGGCAGAGCATTGGCCCGAATTGCCGCGGTTACATTACAGTCGAACGTGATCACAAAGCCCGTCGCCACCAGCACGCAGCCGACGCTGGTCACGAACACGGTGCGGACGGTCGCGAGCGGCGCCACTCCAAATCCGCCCGGTTCGCTCATTTATGTTCAGGGCGCGAACCTGGCGAACGCCACAACGAATATGGTCGCCAGCTCGACGCCGCTTCTTACCCACCTGCAGAACACCGTCGATAACATATCGGTGACGGTCAACGGGAACGCGGTGCCGATGTTCTACGCATTGCCAAATTATGTGGCCTTCGAGCTTCCCTGGGAAACGAGCCTGAGCACGGGCAGCGCGACCCTGGTGTTGACCCGCAATGGCGTAGCGTCCACGCCCCTTCAGTTTTCGGTGAGCCAGTTCTCGCCCGGTATTTACACCACGAGCGGAAATGGCATTGGAATGGCGTGGGCCATCTTCGCGGCTCCCTCCAAGATCAATTCCAAGGGGCAATTGGCGCAGGCCGGTAGCGTTGGCGGGTATGTCGGGGTCGCAGCTACCAAGGGCGACATCCTTTACATTTATGCCGGCGGACTAGGCCGCCCCAAGAACGCTCAGAAGATGATGGACGGCCGGGCGCCCTGTCCCCTGCAGAACAACGTGCCAGGCCCCTGCCCGGCAGGCTACAAACCATCCGATTACGCGACGGCCACTACTCCAATCGTACTGGTCGGCGGCGTGCCGGCCACCGGAATTACTTCCATGCTCGATCCGACATACCCAGGGGTCTACCTGGTGTTTTTCACGATTCCAACTGCTGCGCCCAAGGGCAATGCGGTGCCGATTCAGTTGCAGATACCCGGCGGTCCGAGCACCGACCCGGCGAACGTCACGATCGCCATCCAGTAAAACCGATTACCGGGGCGCCTGTTCCTTGGTCTTCTCTTCGTTCAGCGGAGGCGGGACATCGGTTTCGTCGAACCTGATGCTGGCGTCGGCGGAGAACTTGCGATAATTGCGGAATTCTACGTTGTTCTTGGTGGCGATGTTGTCCACGTGGGAACGGAACTCGGCGGTGAGCGGTAGCAGAGCCTCGCGGTCGCCGATCTTGACGAAATCATAATCCAGGACCTCGCCGGCCTGGTGCACCGGGAACCCGGCGGGGATATTGTCGGCTTCGAGCGAGATCCGGACCACGGTTGAGGTGGCCTTGTCGATGAAAACCGAGCCGTGATAGCCGACCACGATGGTTTGCCCCTTAACAGCCGCCGAGGTTTGGTGATGAATGGTGTATTGCGAATACTCGAGCGGCACGCGGTAAGAAAAAACGTAGCTGAGGCGGCCGCGGAGAGTCGCCCAGCGTTCCCAATCGAAACTGGTGTTTGATTGGGGCTCGAAAATCTCGCGCAGCATGCTTCCGAATTCGCCCTGCGAAATGGCGCCGCCGACGGAGGTGTAAGCCTTGTCGGTAGCGACGGTGTTGTTGACCGTGACCAGCTTGTAGTCTTCCTTCTGCTCGAAATAAGTGAGCCGTGCCAGGATGACGTCCGAAGAGCGCCAGGACTCGCGGCCGTCCGGGCTGTAGAAGCGGCGCGTTACCTGAGCGCAGATATAGTCGGGCAGCGACTTGGTGTAGTTCAGCGCGTAATCGCGAACTTCGTCGATGATTTTGCCTTGCGCTTCAGACGACGGCGGCGGAGGGGGCACATAGACCGGCTTAGGCGCCACTGGTTTGGGCGCGGCAAGCGCGGCGGATCCGGCGGCCATCTCTTTCAGGGCGGCGACGGTTTTGGGGCCTGCGCCCTCGCCCTGCAGGTCTTCGACCGTACGCTCGTCGAGGCGCTCGGACAACTTCAGGCCGCGCAGGGTTGCCGCGACCTCTTTATCAGCCTGCTTCTGCTTGATAGCCGAGTGGATAAATTCTTTGATTTGCTGCACCGTGACGCTGGACTGGGCGGAAACGCCCACGCACAGCACCAGCACCGCGCCAGACAGCCGGAGGGACATATAACAAATACGTTCGCACATCCGTTCAAGTTACGGGAGTGTGAACGGGTTGCTAACGAATCGCGGCGCTCGAGCCAACATCCGCTACACTCGACGGATGCTCGTCTGCCCCGTCCGCAATTGCCATCTGGCGCTGGTGCGCGAGGAGCGGCGGGTGTCCTGTGCGCGCGGCCATTCCTTTGACGTGGCGCGTAGCGGATATATTAACCTGCTCCAGCCGCAGGAGCGGAGATCGAAACAGCCGGGCGACACGACAGCCGCACTCGCGGCGCGTCGGCGATTGCACGATTGCGGCGTGACCCGGCCGCTGCTCGACGCGATTGGGGAGATCGTGGCCGCATCACCGGGCGACATCGTTCTCGATGCCGGTTGTGGTGATGGTTTCTACCTGGGCACCCTGGCTCGCCAGACCGGCTTCAGCGGGCATGGCATCGACATCTCGGTTCCGGCCATTGAAGCCGCGGCGCGGCGCTACCCGGGATGCGAGTGGATCGTGGCCAATGCCGATCGCTTCATTCCCTACGCCGACGGCTCGTTCTCGATCGTCCTGTCCATTACGGCGCGGATGAATGCGAACGAATTCCGGCGTGTCCTCGGCGCTGACGGCCGCCTGCTCGTCGCTCTTCCCGCGCCTGACGATCTCATCGAGCTGCGCGGCGTGGGCCGCGATCGCGTAGCCCGAACCGTCGAGACATTCGCACCGAGCTTCAGGCTCGCCGACCGGCGCCGCGTCACAACCGCAGCAGACCTCGACGCTGCCGCGGTTCGCGACGTCTTGCACTCGATCTATCGGCCGCTGCGGTCGCGGCCCACTGAAGCGATGCGGGTGACCTTCAGCCTGGATCTACTGCTGTTTCGAGCCACATAGCCGGCTTCACTTCGCTCAATCCCGGCGCACCGTCACTACCGCCTGCGCCTCGGCCGAGCGGCCTTCGCCCACGGGGCCGACTTTTTCGGCGGTTTTGAATTTCACCGAGACACGGTCGGGCGGTAGGCCGAGGGTCGCGGCCAGGGTCTCGCGAATGGCCGTGCGGTAGTCCTTCAGCTTGGGGCGCTCGAGGATCACGGTGGAATCTATGTTGACCAGCTTGAAACCGGCTCTTTGGGCAAGATCCATGGCGTGCTTCAGAAATTGCAGGCTGTCGGCGCCTTTCCAGCGCGGGTCGGAATCGGGGAAGTGCATGCCGATATCGCCCAGGGCGGCCGCGCCGAGGATGGCATCGGTGATGGCGTGAGCGAGGACGTCGGCGTCGGAGTGGCCTTCAAGGCCCAGTTCGAAAGGAATGATCACGCCGCCCAGGATCAGCGGACGGCCCGGCGCGAGGCGGTGGACGTCCCAGCCCAGCCCGGTTCGGTATTCGCTCAAGTGCGCGCCGTTTCCTGTTCGAGGAATAGACGCGCGAGATCCATATCGCCGGGCTTGGTGATCTTGATGTTGCGGTCGCTGCCCATCACGACCCGCACTTCGACTTGTTCCAGGCGCTCGACGAGGCTGGATTCATCGGTGCCGACGAACCCGTCGCGGCGCGCGGCCTCGAAAGCCTGTTTGAGCAGATCGAAGCGAAACACCTGCGGGGTTTGCGCCAGAACCAGGCGCTCGCGCGAGATGGTGGAGCGGATCTTGGCGCCCGAGGCTTGCGCGCCGCTCACCTGCTTTACGGTGTCGACGGGAACGATGCCCACGATGGCCGCACCGTATTCGGCGGCCTCGTCGATAGCTTTCTCGATGATCTCGAGATCGATGAACGGGCGCACGGCATCGTGCACGGCAACGAGATCGGTATCGGGACTGACGGCCGCGAGAGCGCGCTCGACCGATTCCTGGCGGCTGTTGCCGCCTTCGACCACGCGCACCGATTTGTTGCGAATTTCCCGGCGGAGTAACTCGCCCGCCCACTCGAGATCCTCGCGCCGCAGCGCGATCACGATCTCGCTCACGCGATCCGATGCCGCGAACTTCCGCACCGTGTGCAGCAGGATGGGCGCCCCGTCGAGCTGCATGAACTGTTTGCGGCTGGTGCCGGTAGTTTCCGCCGAAGCGCGCCCCATACGCGTTCCGAGGCCTGCAGCCGGCAGAATGACGGCAACCTTCATCCCTTTTGCCCTTTGTCTTTTGCCTCTTGCCTTAAGGTTTCCATTTAGCCTTCGCCCACCGCCTCAGCCTTGCGCTGCGGCTGCGGGCGCTCGTGCTTCTCGGTGGCGACGGCGTGCATGCGGTCGTCGAACTTGCCGAAGATCATTTTACCGGCGGTCGTCTGGAGCACGCTGGTCACCGAGATATCGATGGTTTTCGAGATCATGCGCTTGGCGTTGTCCACCACCACCATGGTACCGTCATCCAGGTATGCCACGCCCTGGTTGTACTCCTTGCCTTCTTTGAGAATGAAGACGCGCATGGTCTCGCCGGGCAGCACGATCGGCTTGAGCGAATTGGCGAGCTCGTTGATGTTCAGCACCTCGACGCCGTGCAGTTGGGCCACTTTGTTCAGATTGAAATCGTTGGTGATGACCTTGCAGTCGAACACCTTGGCCAATTCGATCAGCTTCATATCGACTTCGCGCACGTGCGGAAAATCATCTTCGACGATCTGGACATTTAGATGCGCCATTTTCTGAATGCGCTGCAGGATATCCAGACCCCGCCGCCCGCGGTTGCGCTTCATCGAATCCGCCGAATCGGCCACCAGCTGCAGCTCGCGCAGGACGAACTGCGGAATGACCAGCACGCCGTCCAGAAAGCCGGTTTCGGCGATGTCGGCAATGCGCCCATCGATGATCACACTGGTGTCCAGGATCTTGAAGGCTTTCTTCGGACCCTTCTCGCCGCCGAAGACGCCGCCCAGCGCCGACAGGTTCAACATGTCGCCTTTATTGGCGCCGACGACTAAGCCGACATAAGTCATCCAAAGCAGCAAAAAGAGCTGCAGGAAGTGGAGCGTCGGCAGGTTTTGGACGTTGATCCTCGACAGCACCAGCGACATGAGGAAGGCGCCGATGATGCCCAGTATCGATCCGAACGCGGCGCCGATCAGCCGCTTGAGGCTGACCTTTTCCACGCGCATTTCGAAAAGGATGATCGCCGCGCCCACCAAAAGTCCGCCAACGGCTGCCAATACTGGCGTTAACTGGAAAGGCTGGAAGTAGTAAGCGCAGCTACTGATTACGAGGATGAAGATAACGCGAACGATAGCAAGGTCGAGCACAAATCACCACCTCCGGGTGGGGACAAATCGAGTAAAGCGAGAGGGTGGCGCACCCGGATCACCATCTACAAAGTCGTTGGAAGAGTATAACACTCAAAACGCCCGAAATTTAGGCATTTTTGCGTCGTCAGGGCCGGTCCAGCTAGCCTTCCGACTCGAGCATCCGCCGCCGCTCGCGGTGATAGTCGGCGAGCTTGAAGTTCGCAACGAGAATGGTATCCATCTCGGCGGCGAGGCGTTCCAGGTCTTTGCCGGGGACGGCCACGTAGAGCTCGTTTTCGCTGAGACCGGTATAGATTCGGTTGCCGATGCAGCCCGCGCTGGCCACCGTGCCTTGGGCGAGCGCAGCGGGAATGGCCATGCAGGTGGGGCGCCCGAGCATCGGCAATCGCGCCGCGACTCCCGCGCGCAGGGCGGCTTCCGCGAGCAGCATCACCGAAGCTGGGCGGCCGGCGAACAGCACCACGTCGGGATCGACCGGAGTATCGCCGAGCGGTGCGTAGATCGCCACTGCCGGCGTGTCCAAAAGGCGGAAAACGCCGGGGATATCTTCCATGCGGAGGTAACCGATTCCGGTCATGAGCTGGAGTGTTTGATCCAACTCCCGCGCGCGGTCCGGCGGCAGCGCAATGTTATGGGTATAGCTCCCAACCGGGCAGTTATAGTGATCGCCGGGCACGGTGTAGAATGTCCGCCCTTCGGCTGCCAGACGCCAGAAGCTGCAACCGGACGGCACGACGCCGGAGAATTTCGACATGCCATTCGGCGGCGACTCGCGGAACGCAACCGCCACGGGGCGCCGGTCGAGATGCAACGGATGCACGAAGCGCCCTTCGATTTGTGGATAATCCCTCATGTTTATGGAATGTACTGCCGCAAGTAGCGGGCGCTCTGAATGAGCGAGGCCTTGCGCTTATCGAGCGATCCTTCGTAAGCGCGGTCTTCGACTTCCACGCAAACGGCGCCATCGTAACCGGTGTCGGTGAGAACCGAGAAGAAACGCCCCCAGTTGACGTCGCCTAGTCCGGGAAGTTTGGGCGTATGGAAGTCGCTGGGATGCGCCATGATGCCCACCTGGTTCAGCCGGTCCTGATCCAGGCGGACGTCTTTGGCGTGCGCATGGAAGATGCGGTCGCGGAAATCGCGCAAGGGCTTCAAGTAGTTCATGCGTTGCCAGATGAAGTGCGAGGGGTCGAAATTCAGGCCGAAGTTCGGACTGGGAATGTCCTGGTACATGCGCCGCCAGATCGCGGGCGAGGTGGCCAGGTTCTTGCCGCCGGGCCACTCGTCTTTGGTGAACGCCATGGGACAGTTCTCGATGCCGATCTTGATGCCGTGGTCCTCGGCGAATTTGATGATTGGCCTCCAGGTTTCGAGAAACCGGGGCCAGTTGTCATCCACGGATTTGGTCCAGTCGCGGCCCACGAAAGAGTTGACCACGCCCACCCCCAGCAGTTTCGCCGCCTGGATGACGTGGCGAATGTGCTCGACGTAGACGGCAGCCTCGGCGCGGTCGGGCGCGAGCGGATTGGGATAATAGCCCAGGCCGCTGATAGCCACGCCGGCTTTGGCCATCTGAGCGCGAACGTCGTCCGCATGGTCCTTGGTGAAGCCGACGACATCAATGTGAGTGACCCCGGCATAGCGCCGCTCGGCTTTGCCTTTGGGCCAGCACATTACTTCAACGCAGTCGTAGCCATTATTGGAAGCGAAGTCCGCCACTTGCTGGAGGGTGAGGTCCGGCAAGATGGCGCTGACAAACCCAAGTTTCATCATCCGCCTCAGTATGCCATAGCGGTTAGAACCAACGCCGGGGGGCGAGGTCCGGTCATCTAAAGCTTTCCGCCGCAGCAGCCGATGGAGGGTTTGTGAAGCTGCTCCTTTCGACGGTGTGCTGTCTGGCCTTGACTGCCTCGTGCCTGGTTGCAGACGGCCCCGACAAGCCCGCGGCCGCGGCTCAGGATCTGACGCAGCTCGACCTCGAACAGTTGATGGAGGTCAAGGTAGAGGCGGCGTCTCTGCACGAGCAGAGCCTGGAAGATGCTCCCGCCAGCGTGACCATCATCATACAGGACGAAATTCGGCGGTATGGCTGGCGGACGCTGGCGCAAGCTCTCAGCTATGCCGGCGGCCTCTATACGTCCAACGATCGGAGCTACACATCGATCGGCGTGCGCGGCTTCGGACTACCCGGTGATTTCGGGACCCGCTTCCTGATTATGGTGAACGGGCACAACATGGCGGACAACATATTCAGCCTGACGGCAGAGGTCGAGCAGAATTTCCCGGTGGACATGACGCTGGTGAAGCGCATCGAGATCATTCGCGGGCCGTCTTCCGCGCTCTACGGCAGCAACGGTATCTTCGCCACGATCAATGTGGTCACCATCCCGCCGGAGGAATTTCAGGGCACGATAGTGAGAGTCGAAACGGGAAGTTTCGGCGAGAAGAAAGTGCAAGCGGCGTCGTCGGTGGCCCTGGGCCATGGCGCCACGCTGTTGCTCTCGGGCTCGGTGCTGAACAACGCCGGGGAACACTCGATCTATTTCCCGGAAGCCGATTCACCGGCCACCAACTTCGGCCGCGCCATCGATATGAACAGCGAAAAGGGCTATCACCTGTTCGGCGATTTCACGTGGCACAACTGGCGGGTGACAGCTCTATTTGGAGGGTCGCAACGGATTCAGCCGATCTCCTGGGGGCCCACCATCTTCAACGATTGCGGCACGCGGATTACCGATCTCCGCAACTTTGTGGAAGCCACCTATACGCCCAGCTTTGATGCGGCGCGCGTGCTCGAATGGCGCATCTCCTACGACAGCTACCGCGGCCCGGGCATTTTTCACTACCCGTTGGAGAACGGCGTGGAAGATAACCGCAATTTCTTTACCGACGACTGGATCAGTTCGCGAGTGAGTTACCGGACCCCGGTTCCGCATTTCGGCACCCTGACGGTGGGGGCCGAAACCCAATTCGACTTGCGCGCGCTCCAGCGCGTCATCGACGTCCAACCCGTGTATCAACAATTTCTCAGTATCGACAAACGTGATAAGCACGTCGCCTTTTTCGCGCAGGAGGAATGGGAACTGACGCGCAAATGGAAGCTGGATGTGGGGGCGCGCTTCGATTATTCGCAATACCAAGCTGGGTTTGTGTCACCACGCGTCGCCGTGATCTATCAGCCCTCCCCGCGCGTTTCCTACAAGCTACTTTACGGCCGTGCCTTCCGGAATCCCAGCGCCTATATGCTGTTTTACGACGACGCAGGATTTTCTACCGCCGCGAACCCTGCCGCCCGGCCGGAGAAGGCCAATACCTACGAGTTCGATGTCGAGCGCAAGCTGACGCGCCGTCTTAACGCCACCCTCTCGGTTTATCGATACACCATAAACGATCTGTTAGTGGGCACCTACACACCAGCGGGCCTATTTCAGATCCAGAACGCCGACCGTGTACGCGCCTCCGGCGTAGAAGCCGGGATCAACGGCCATCCGGTTCGCTGGCTCGAGGTGGCCGCCAGCTTCAGTGTGCAACGGGCTGTCAATTTGGCTCATCGTTACCCGCTGGCCGACTCTCCGGGCCAGGTTGGAAATCTTCGCTTCTCGCTGCCCCTGTTCTCCAACCGGTTTTCGCTCTCCGCGGGTGTCCGGTGCATGGGAACGAGGCAATCGCTGGCCGGGGCGACGCTGCCGTCGCTATGCCTCTCGGATTTCACCCTCAGCTCGAAGCGGCTCCCCGCCAATATGGAAGTGCAGGCCGGCGTGCGAGACCTGGCGGGCGTCAAGTACTCTGATCCTGTCGCGCTGGCCGCTGGTTATGACACGATGCCACAACCCGCGCGATCGGCGTTCTTCACTTTGACCTGGCGCAGGCCGGAGTAGGACGGACATCAGCCGCCCGGAAGACTGGCCCCGGCAAGCGTTGCCTGGATGGCCGGCAACCCGAGCCGCCGCCGGCACTCATCCAGCATTTCCGCGGTCCGCGACGCTCCTAGGCGAGTCACACCGATCTCTCTCACTCGCAGCAACATGTCCAGATCGCGCACGCCCCCGGCAGCCTTCACTTGCACGCGCGGCGGAGCGTATTTGCGCATGAGCTGCAAATCCTCCAGGGTCGCGCCGCCGGTGCCATAGCCGGTCGAGGTCTTGACCCAATCGGCGTCGAGCTCCCCACAGATCTCGCACAGCCTGATCTTGTGATCGTCTTTCAGGTAGCAATTCTCGAAGATCACTTTGACTTTCTTGCCAGCCTCGTGCGCCGCGCCGATCACCGCACCGATGTCGTCCCGGACGTAGCTCCAGCCGCCGCTCAGCACCTGGCTGATATTTACCACCATGTCCAGTTCTTCGCCGCCATCCGCGAGCGCTTGGCGCGCCTCCGCCAGCTTGACGGCGGTCGAGTGGCCCCCGTGCGGGAAGCCGATGGTCGCGCTGGCCTTGACCGCGCTTCCCCGCAGGTGCTCGGCGCAACGCTTCAGGTAGTAGGGCAGGATGCAGACGCTCGCCACGTCATACGCCAGCGCAAGCTGTATGCCTTGCTCGAGATTGCTCGCCGTGAGCGTGGGATTCAATAGCGAGTGATCGATCATCTTGGCGATATCCAGGTACGTGTAGTTCATGTTTGTTTCCCTCTAGACCGCACCGCCGCGCATGGCGAGGGCGATGCCGCCCCACAAACCGGCTTTGTCTGCGAGCATCGAGCGCTCGACGCGGACGCCGTCGGCCGGGAACATGCGCACGCGCCGGAGCATCTCCGCGCGCACCTCGTCGATCAGCACGTCTCCGATGGCCGCCACACCGCCGCCCAGCACGATCAGCTCCGGGTGCAGCGCGCTCACCAGGTTAGCAGCGCCAATCCCCAGATACCGCGCCCCGCGCAGAATGGCCTCCCGCACGGTTGCTTCGCCCGCTGCCGCGGCCTGCGCCATTTCCGCCGGACCCACGGCTGAGGCCTCGCCGCCCGTAATTTCAAAAAGCTTCGGCGCCAGGCCGCTCCTCATCAGGCGGACTCCTTCAGCCGTGATGGCCGGGCCGCTGGCGACTGTTTCCAAACAGCCCCGGTTGCCGCATCCGCACACCAGGCCATCCGGCACAACCGTTTGGTGGCCGATCTCACCCGCCGCGCCCAGCGATCCCAACCGCAGCTTGCCGTCGATCACTATGCCTCCGCCCACGCCGGTACCCAAGGTGAAGAATACCATCGACCGCGCGGACCGGCCGTGGCCATACACCAGCTCGCCCAGCGTCGCGAGCCGCGCGTCGTTCAACAGAAACACCGGGCAGCCGATCTCGGGGGCCAGCGTCTCCGCCACCGGAACATCGCGCCATTGCGTGGGCAGGTTGGGCAGAAAGCGCGCGCGGCCGCGTCCCATGTCCACCAATCCTGGAACGCCCATCCCGACGGCAGCCGGTTTTTCACCCGCTTCCCGGGCGAGCTCGATGACGAGCTGACTGATGCGCGCCAGCACCGCCGGCGGGCCTTCGTGGGATTGAGTGGGAATGGATTTTTCAGCGATGATGCGACTGTCGGCGGAAACCAGGGCACAGGCAACCGTGGTGCCGCCCAGATCGACGCTCGCGTACATCGCGCCCGGCGTACTTAACCGCCGCTACCGGAGCCGGCGGATGCCCCGCGGCTGGTCCAGCTCGACTTGATGAAGTCGCGATTCATGCGCGCGATCACCTCGAGACGGATCTCCTTGGGGCAAACCGCTTCGCACTCGCCGATGTTGGTGCAGCTTCCGAAGCTTTCAGCGGCGGCCTGCGCCACCATGCGCAGCGCGCGGTCATCGCGCTCGGGCTGGCCCTGTGGGAGTACGCCCAGGTGGGTGATTTTTGCACCGGTAAATAGCGATGCGGACGCGTTAGGGCAGGCTGCCACGCACGCCCCGCAGCCGATGCAGGCCGCCGCGTCCATGGCAATCTCGGCGTTCTGCTTGGGCACCAGGATGACGTTGCCATCGGGAGCGCTCCCGGCCGGCACGGAGATAAAGCCACCGGCGGCGATGATGCGGTCAAACGCGCCGCGGTCCACCGCCAGATCCTTGATCACCGGGAACGCGCGCGCGCGCCACGGCTCCAGGTAGAGCACGTCGCCATCCTTAAACTTGCGCATGTGGAGCTGGCACACCGTGGTGCCTCGGCGCGGGCCATGCGCCACGCCGTTAATCATGAAGCCGCACATGCCGCAGATCCCTTCCCGGCAATCGCTGTCGAAGGCGATAGGATCGTCACCCTTGAGCGTCAGCTCTTCATTCACCACGTCCAGCATCTCCAGAAAGGACATGTCAGGATTGACGCTCCGAGCGTCGTACTGCACCATGCGGCCGGGTGCTTTCGCGCTCTTTTGGCGCCAGACGTGAAGCGTGAGACGCATGGCTATTTGTAGCTCCGTTGCGAGGGATGCACGTGCTCGAACTCGAGCGGCTCCTTGTGCAATCGAGGCGCCTGGTTGAGCCCCTGGAACTCCCAGGCAGCCGCGTAAGAGAAATGCTCGTCATCGCGCTGCGCTTCGCCATCCGGCGTCTGGAATTCCTCGCGGAAGTGCCCGCCGCAGGATTCGTTGCGATGGTGCGCATCCAGGCACATCAGCTCCGCAAGCTCCAGGAAATCGGCCACGCGGCCGGCGTGCTCGAGCGCCTGGTTGAGTTCCTCCTGGCCGCCGAGCACGTCCAAATTCCGCCAGTATTCCTCGCGCAACTCGCGAATCTTATTCGCCGCCAACTCCAATCCTCGGGCGTTGCGCGACATGCCGCAGTATTCCCACATAACTTTGCCCAGCTCGCGATGAAATGAAGTCACCGTGCGCTTGCCCCTGATAGCCAGCAGGCGGCTGGTCATCGCGGCCACCTCCGACTCTTCGCGCTTGAACTCGGCGTAATCGGTTTGGATTTTTTCCAGCTTGGTGCTCGCCAGATAATTGCCGATGGTGTACGGGAGGATAAAGTAGCCATCGGCCAATCCCTGCATAAGCGCGCTGGCGCCCAGGCGGTTAGCGCCATGATCGGAGAAATTCGCTTCGCCGGCCACGAAAAGGCCTGGGACGGTGCTCATCAACTGGTAGTCCACCCACAGCCCGCCCATCGTGTAGTGGATCGCCGGGTAGATGCGCATCGAAACCTTGTAGGGATCCTCGCCGGTGATGCGCTCGTACATGTCAAACAGATTGCCGTAGCGTTCCCGAATGCCCTCGACGCCCAGCCTTTGAATCGCATCTTTGAAATCCAGATACACGCCCAGGCCCGTTTCGCCCACGCCGCGGCCTTCATCACAGACGGCTTTGGCATTGCGGGACGCCACATCGCGCGGCACCAGGTTGCCGAAGCTCGGGTAGCGCCGCTCGAGATAATAATCCCGCTCGGGCTCGGGGATCTGGTCCGGTGGCCGTTTGTCGCCGGGCTTGAGCGGCACCCAGATGCGGCCGTCGTTGCGCAGCGATTCGCTCATCAGCGTGAGCTTGGACTGGTAATCTCCGGACACCGGAATGCAGGTGGGATGGATCTGCGTGAAACACGGATTGGCAAACGCTGCACCGTGCTTGTACGCGCGCCAGATGGCCGTGCAGTTCGAGCCGCGCGCGTTGGTCGAGAGGTAATAAACGTTGCCGTATCCGCCGGTAGCCAGCACCACGGCATCGGCCGCGTGCGATTCAATTTTGCCGGTGATCAGGTTGCGCGTCACAATGCCGCGCGCCTTGCCATCCACCACCACCAGGCTGAGCATCTCCGTGCGCGGGTACATGGTCACTGGGCCCGCCGCCACCTGTCGCTCCAGCGCCTGATAGGCGCCCAGCAGCAACTGTTGCCCCGTCTGCCCGCGCGCGTAAAAAGTGCGCGACACCTGCGCTCCGCCGAACGAGCGGTTAGCCAGCGTGCCGCCGTATTCGCGCGCGAACGGAACCCCTTGCGCCACGCACTGGTCGATGATGTTGACGCTGATCTGCGCCAGGCGATAGACATTGGCCTCGCGCGAGCGGAAATCGCCACCCTTCACGGTGTCGTAAAATAAGCGGTAGATGCTGTCGCCGTCGTTCTGGTAGTTCTTGGCCGCGTTGATGCCGCCCTGTGCGGCGATGGAGTGCGCGCGGCGGGGGCTGTCCTGAAAACAAAAACACTGCACGTTGTAGCCCAGTTCGCCCAGCGTGGCCGCCGCCGCGCCTCCCGCGAGACCTGAGCCCACCACAATGATGTTGTATTTTCTCTTGTTGGCCGGATTCACCAGCTTCATTTCGAATCTGGCTTTGTCCCAGGCTTTCTCAATCGGTCCCGAGGGGACTCCCGCATTCAGCTCCATCACGTGCGTCAGAGGTTTGCCCCAACCAGGCCGGTCATCACGGCAATCGGAATGGAAATGAATCCCGCGGTCAGAAGAACAGCTACCCACGCAGCCAGGCGCTTGATCAGCGGTGTGTAGCCCGGGTGGCTGAATCCGAGCGTCTGGAACATGCTCCACAGTCCGTGATAAAGATGCATACCGAGCAGCACCATCCCCACGATGTAGAATGCCGAAACCGGAAACCGCCGGAAGCTGTAGACCAGATTTTCGTACGCATGCAGTTCCTGGAAGTGCGCGTTGGCCGTGCCGGTCGTCAGATCCAGAAGGTGATAGATCACGAACGCGGCAATCATCGCACCGCTCCAGATCATCGTCCGCGAAGCCGGACTGGAGCTTATGGCTTCTCTCTTGACGTAGCCATCGGGTCTGGCTTCCCGCTTGAGGAGCGCGAGCTGGATCGATGCCGTGATGTGCGCCACTACACAAATCAGCAGCAGCACGCGCACTCCCCACAGCAGCGCCGGCATGGAATGCAGGAACGCTGCGTATCCGTCCATTTGCGCGGCCCCGAGGTAAACCTGCAGATTTCCAGCCAGATGGCCGACCAGATAGCCGAACAGGACAACGCCCGTAACGGCCATGACAGCCTTTTTCCCGATTGATGCTTGATAAAAGCGGATGGCCTTGTGGAGGTGATTGTGGATCGCGACCGAGCTCATTTCTAATTGTTGAGATTCATTTCCCGGCTGATCTACCAGTATACAATCTCGAATCGGCAGCGGCCAATTCTGCGGCTTCATATAATGGTTCCGATGTCTTCACCCGTTGCGGATCTTGCTCCGCCCGAAGTGATTGCCAAGTACGAGCCCGTCATCGGCCTGGAAGTGCATGTACAATTGGCCACCGCCAGCAAGATTTTCTGTGGTTGCCCCAATACTTTCGGCGCGCCGCCCAACACCAATGTCTGTCCGATATGCATGGGTCTGCCCGGAGCACTGCCGGTACTCAGCCGCGAAGCCGTCGAAATGGCCATGCGGGCTGCGATGGCGCTCAACTGCACCATCCGCCCGGTGTCCCGCTTCGCGCGCAAGAATTATTTTTACCCTGATCTGCCTAAGGGCTACCAGATCTCGCAATATGATGAGCCGCTCGCCGAGCATGGCTGGGTGGAGATCGGCGGTGCGCGCAAACGCATCGGCATCACGCGCGTCCACATGGAGGATGACGCCGGCAAAAGCATTCACGAAGGTTTCAAGGATTCCGATCGTTACTCTTACGTGGATCTCAACCGCTGCGGCACGCCGCTGATCGAAATCGTGAGCGAGCCCGACATGCGCAGCTCCGACGAAGCCTACACCTATCTCACCGAGCTGAAGCACATCATCCAGTTCGTCGAAGTCTCGGCCTGCGACATGGAAAAAGGACAGCTTCGCTGCGACGCCAACGTTTCGGTGCGTCTCAAAGGCGCGGAGAAATTCGGTACCAAAGCCGAAGTCAAGAACCTGAACTCGTTCCGGTTCTTGAAAATGGCGCTGGATTACGAAATCGCGCGGCAGGTGGCCGTCATCGAAAGCGGAGGCAGGGTCGAGCAGGAGACGCGTCTCTACGATGCCGCCACGGGCGAAACCATCGGGATGCGCAGCAAGGAATCCGCGCACGATTACCGCTATTTCCCCGAGCCCGATCTTGTGCCGTTGCGCATCAGCGACGCGTGGCGCGAACGCGTGCGCGCCTCCATGCCGGAGCTGCCGTCCAAGAAGCGCGGGCGATTCATCAGCGATTACAAATTATCTGAGTACGATGCGAATTGGCTTACCGCCGACCGCGCGGTCAGCGATTATTTCGAAGCAGCCGCCGCCGTCGCGGGCGACGCAAAGGCCGCCGCCAACTGGGTCATGGGCGATCTTGCCGCTGCCTTGAAGACTCAAGACAAAGAAATTTCGGCATCACCCGTGAGTGCGGAAAATCTCGGCGCCTTGATCGCATTGAGCCGTCAAGGCGAGATTTCGGGCAAGCTCGCCAAAGAGATATTTGCAAAAATGTTCGCGACGGGCGAAGCTCCCTCGGCGATCATCGAGCGCGAGGGGCTCAAGCAAATCAGCGATACGGGCGCTCTCGAAGAGATCGTGGACGAAGTCATCGCCGCCAATCCCAAACAATTGGAGCAATACCGGGCAGGGAAGACCACTGTGCTCGGTTTCTTCGTCGGCCAGGTCATGAAGGCCTCGCGCGGCCAGGCGAACCCGGCGGCCGTCAATGAACTGCTGCGCAAAAAACTGGATTAGTACGTATCTATCCTCCTTGTGGCGAACGCTTCAGCGTGCCGCTGCCGGCTTGAGCCGGCAGTCTCGTGCGCCAAGAGGCAGTCCAAATATCTTGGAGGCGATACAATCGTAATCTCATGCTCAAAGAAGGCGACAAAGCCCCCGAAATCAAGCTGCAGACCGACACCGGCGAACCCTTCCAGCTTTCCAAGCTCAAGGGGAAGAGAATCGTGCTCTATTTCTTCCCGCGCGCCGATACGCCCGGTTGAACCGTAGAAGCTCACGAGTTTCGTGACGCCATCAAGCAGTTCGACAAGAAAAAAGCTGTCGTGCTGGGCATCTCTCCCGACACGCCGGCCGCCCAGGCGCGCTTCAAAGCCAAGTACGGGTTGCCGTTCACGCTGCTGTGCGATGTCGACAAGAAAGTTGCTGTAGCCTACGGCGTTCTCAAAGAGAAAAACATGTACGGCAAGAAAGTGATGGGCATTGCGCGCACGACCTTCCTGATCGGGGAGGATGGCAGAATTGAGAAGATTTTCTCGAACGTCAAGCCCGCCGGCCACGCCGCCGAAGTGCTCTCAGCTTTTTAGCTCCACAATCGTCGCCCCCGCGCCGCCTTCGTTCTGCGGTGCCTGATAATGTTTCTCGACGTGCGGGCTCTCGGCCAGCAACTTCCAGATGGCCTTGCGCAGAATACCCATGCCGTGCCCGTGCACGATGCGGACACGGCTGGCCGTCGCCATGACGGCGCTATCCAAAAACTTTTCAACGCGCTCGCAGGCTTCCTCGGCATGCTCGCCGATCACGTTGATCTCTTGCGCCGCCGGATTGAACTGCGGCGCCGGGCTGAAGCTGACGTTCTTCGGCAGCTTGGGGCTAGTCTCAGCCGCCGGCAGCACTTCCAGCACGTCGTCGATGCGCACCTGCATTTTCATGAAGCCGGCTTCCACTTCGATGCAGTCGTCACCCATCAAACGCCGCACCCGCGCCGGCTCACGAATTCCCTCGAGGCGCACGCGCGTGCCCTCTTCGATCTTCGGCCGCCGCCCCAGTTCGCCCTGCCGCGCGTCGTCCTGGGTGGCGAGCACCGTCGTCTCGAATTCCTCGCGGAGTTCGCGCTTGGCCTTTGCTACACCGCGCTGCGCCTGCTCGGCGGCCTTCTTGCGTTCCGGCGATTGCGTAATGCGCGTGATGGTCTCGCGCGCCTGTGCTTCGAAATTCGCGATCACCAGCTCGCAGCGGCGCTCCAGTTCTTTCAGCTTGGCCGCCTCGCGCTTTTCCCACTCGTGCGCCAGTTCCTTTTCGCGCGCCGCCAGTTCCGCCTGGATCTGTTCCAGACGCCGCTCGCGCGCCTCGGCCACTTCCACTTTCCGGTGCAGCTCGCTTAGAAATCTTGAAATATCGCGCTCCCGATCGCTGAGCGATTCGCGCGCCCGGCGCATTACCGCTTCCGGCATGCCCAGCCGCGACGCAATATCCAGCCCCGCCGATTTTCCCGGCAGCCCCAGGTGCAGCTTGTGCGTCGGCGCGAGCGTCGTTTCATCGAATCCCATCGACGCATTGAGCACTCCTTCGGTGTTGGCGCCATAAATTTTGAGCGCGACCAAGTGCGTGGATGCCAGCGTGAATGCGCCCGATGCGCGGAAATGGTCCACCACCGCCACACCCAACGCTCCGCCCTCTTCCGGGTCGGTCGCCGAGCCGATTTCATCGATCAGCACCAGTGAATCCGGCGTCACGTCCAGGATCATGTCGCGAAGATGTGAGACGTGCGCCGAAAACGTGCTCAGGCTTTGTTGAATCGACTGGTAGTCGCCAATGTCCGCCAGCACCCCTTCGAAGATCGGAAATTCGGCCTCGCCGCACGGCACGGGTAACCCGGCCTGCGCCATCAGCGTGAGCAGGCCGACGGTCTTCAGTGCCACCGTTTTTCCGCCCGTGTTCGGTCCGCTGATGAGTAGCGTTCGGCAGGCGGCGTCGAGCTGCAGGCTGATCGGCACCGCGCGTTTTTGCTGGCGCCGTAGAACATCCTCCAGCAACGGATGCCGCGCATCCTTAACTAGGAGACGGCGCGCATTGTCCGGACTGAAACGCGGCCTTACGCAGTCGAACTCCGTGGCAAACTTCGCTTTGGCGAAAATCAGGTCCAGCTTCCCCATGGTGACGAGGGTGCTCAGAATGGACTCGGCATAGCCGCGCAGCCGTTCCGTGAGCTCGCGTAGGATGCGGTGCACTTCCCGCAACTCTTCTTCGCTGAGGCGCACCAGCTCGTTATTCAAGTCGATGGTCTCGAGCGGCTCGACGAACAGCGTATGGCCGCTGGAGCTGGCGCCGTGAATCACGCCGTCGATCTTACGTCGCTGACCCGCGATCACCGGAACTACGAACCGCTCGTTGCGAATGGTGACGAACTCTTCCTGCAGCACGCCTTCTTCATGGTGCGCGCGCAAAAAGCGTTCCAGCGAATCCTGAATGGATTTCTTCTGCCTCTCGATATCGCGGCGCAAGCGGCCCAGTGCTACGCTGGCGTGATCGGGAACCGAGCCGTCGGGAGCGATCTTCCCGGCGAGATCGTTGAGCAACGCGCGGAATTCGCCGATCGATTGCGCGCGTCGCCCCAGGCGCGGGAACCTTTCGGTGACGCTGTTCAGGATGGAACGCGCGTCCGCCGCGCGGTCGAGGAACGTCAGCACATCGGCGATCTCTTTCGGCTCGAGCACCGCCCCTTCGATGCGCAGCTTGTGCACCGCTTCTGTGAGATCGGGAATGGAACTGAAGTTGATCCGGATGGCCGCGCCGCGCGTCGCCTGTTGCGGTCTTGCAGCCGCGCGCAGGTACTCGGTCGCCTCCTCCGCCTCGGCCAGATCTTCGTCGAGCCGCTCGCGATCGGTGTGCGGCTGAACTATTTCCAGTTCCGCCTGACCCAACGGGCTCGCGATGTAGCGCCCCACGAGCTCGCGAAGAGATTCGAATTCCAGAACGTCTGCGCTCGTCGTCCGCATACTCACCGCTCGCGAAACGCCTTTTCGATGACCGGCAGTGTCCCTTCGGTGATCTTGTATCGCGCCAGCCGCCGCCGCGCCACCCACTCCGCGCGGCTCACGTCGTCAGCGGCTTTGAGTGTTCCGCCAGTTACTCGGCAAAGGTAATCGATCAGCACATAGTGATATTCGATCCGGCCGAGCGCGTCCGGCATGATCCGTTCGAAGATCGTGATCACGCGCAGCGGCTTCACGGCCAGGCCGGTCTCTTCCAATACCTCGCGGCGGATCCCTTCTTCCAGGCGCTCGCCGGTCTCCAGCACGCCGCCGGGCAGCGACCAGTAACCCTCGAGCGGTGATTTCCCGCGCTCCACCAGCAACACGCTGTCGCGCTTCAGGATGATGGCCCCCACCCCTAGAATGGGACGTCTCGGGTACCGGCGCCTGCCTCTCGTGGTACCGCGTTTAATATTGCAACGCCCCTTTCACATCGCGCCGCACGCGGTAGAGCGACGTCCGGGCCGTGATGTAGAGAGTCTGCAAATCGGCGTCGCCGAACGCGCAGTTGGCCGGCGTCTCGGCCATGCCAAGAGTCTCGATGAACTTGCCCTGCGCGTCGAAAATCATCACGCCGGTCGCCGCCAGGTAGATATTTCCTTTTTCATCCACGCGAATCCCGTCCGGCACGCCGTCCACGCCCGAGATCACCACGCGCTCGTTGGACAACTCTCCATTGCGGTCCACATCATAAGCCCGCACCAGGTGCTCGTCGGAGTTTGCCACATAAAGCACCCGGCCGTTGTGAGAAAGCGCAATCCCGTTCGGCCGCCCCGCCGGCTTCGCCACCAGCCGCATTTCGTCTTTGGGCGTGATGTGATACACGCCGTAGAAATCCAGTTCCCGCGTGTCCGCCTGCTTGCCAAATGCCGGATCGGTGAAATACACGTGGCCGTCTTTGCGCACCACGATATCGTTGGGCGCGTTCAGGCGTTTTCCTTCCCACTTGTCCGCCAGTACCTGGATCTCGCCCTTCTTATCCATGCGGACGACGCGGCGCGTGCGGCTTTCGCAGGTGTAGAGACGGCCCTGCGCATCGAACGCATTGCCGTTCGCGCCGTTTGAATTCTCGCGAAACACGACAGGCTTCTGGCCCGGCACATATTTCATGATCCGGTCGTTGGGAACATCGCTGAACAGAAGAAACCCTTCGCGCGACCAGGCCGGCCCTTCGGTGAAGCGGTATCCGCCGGCGACCCGCTGCATCTGGTCCTCGCCGTTTTCCTGTGCGCTGGCCCGCAGCCCCAGCGAGCCGAGTATCGAGACGCCGAACTGCCGCCGGGAAATCCGCATCTGCGCTACTTGGTGGATAGCTGGATCTCGTTGACGACTTTCTTGACGCCGTTCACTTTTTTGGCGAGTTTGGTCGATTTATCGATTTGCCTCTGGGACTCCAGGTTGCCGCGCAGCGTGACCACGCCGTTCTTCACGTCAATCTCCAGCGCGCCGCCTTTGACGTCGGCATCGTTGGCCAGCCGCCGCTTTACGTTGTCGTAAATCAGATCGTCGGACGCCGGTTGTTTGTCGGCAAAATAGGATGGCCGGGGCGGCTGCGCACTTGCCGCCACCGAGAGCCCTGCGGTCAATAAAAGAGCGTGAGGTATGTATTTAAGATTCATCTTTCCCGGCCATTGTACGCCAGTCGAGCGCGTCGAGGAAGGCTCCCTTCTCGCGCCAGTCCGGCTGCACCTTCACGTGGAGATCCAAGAAAATCTTCTTTCCGAAAAATCTTTCCATCTCTTCGCGCGCCAGCGTCCCCAGGCGCTTGAGCTTCGCGCCGCCCGCGCCGATGACGATGCCTTTTTGGCCTTCTTTCTCCACGTATATGGTGGCGAAGATGCGGATCAGCCCGGGCATTTCTTCCCATTTATCCACCAGCACGGCGGCCGCATGCGGCACTTCCTGGCGCGTCTCGCGCAAAATCTTCTCCCGGACGAGTTCCGACGCCAGGAACCGCTCGGGTTGATCCGTGAGATGGTCGGGCGGGAAGTAGGCCGGGCCTTCGGGAAGATGCGCCACAATCGCATCCCGCAGTGTGTCCAGCTTCTCGCCTGTTTCCGCCGATGCGGGAATGTAATCCGCGAAATCGTGCAGCCCGCGATATCGCTCGAGCAGGCCCAGCAGGCGAGACTTGTCCTCGAGCAGATCGATCTTGTTCAGCACCAGGATAGTCGGAGTCTCGACTCTCTTCACGAGATCGAGCGCGTGCGCATCCGCGGTAGTGCAGTCGAGGGTCGCGTCGGCCACGAATAGCAACAAATCCCGGTCGTGCAGCGCCGCCCGGACCGTTTCCATCATGCGCCGGTTGATGGGCGAATCGGCTTTGTGAATGCCAGGCGTATCGGCGAACACGATCTGCGCGTGTTCCGTGGTCACGACGCCCTGAATCGTGGTACGAGTTGTCTGCGGCTTGTCCGCCACGATGGCGATCTTCGAGCCCACCAGCGCGTTGAGAAGAGTCGACTTGCCCGCGTTCGGGCGGCCGAGAATGGAAACGAATCCCGAGCGAAACCCCGGAACCGCGCTGGTTTCAGGCTGCAGAGCCACTGCCTTCATGCCCTACGGGCTGCGATTTTCGCACCCGAACCCGCTCCACGCGCCGCTCGTCGCTCGCCAGCACGTCGATATGAATGCCGTTGCGCTCCACCGACTCGCCGGTCTGCGGCACTCGCCCCAGCCACTCGCTCACCAGGCCGCCGATCGTCGTCGATTCGATCTCCTCCTGCGGCCGGTATTCCAGCATATCCGCCAGTCGCGCGAGATCGAAGTTCCCCGAAACAATGTAACCCCCCTTGCCGTCCTCGGTGACATCCGAGTCGGGTTCGTGCTCGTCGCGGATCTCGCCCAGGATCACTTCCACCAGGTCCTCCATGGTCGCGAGCCCCGCCGTGTTGCCGTATTCGTCCACCACGATCACCATGTGCGTATTGTCCTGCTGCATCTCGCGCATCAGATCGTTGACCGGCTTGCTCTCCGGCACGAAGCGGATGGGCCGCATCAACTCGCGCACGCTGCGCCGCGCGCGCTCCTCTTCTTCCAGTTCGAACATGTCGCGCACGTGGATGAAGCCGATGATCTGGTCGATCGACCCTTCGTAAATGGGGATGCGCGAATATTGCTCGTTGATGACCACCTGCCGCAGTTCTTCGAGCGTGGCATCCGCCAGGATGGCCACTATGTTGGGACGCGGCGTCATCACTTCGCGAACCACTTTATCGCCGAACTCGACCACCGACTGGATCAGCTTCCGGTCTTGTTCTTCAATGAGGCCTTCTTCCGTGCCCGCTTCGATCAGCGCCTCGATGTTCTCGGCCGGCGTGGCGGGCTCCTCGGCGCCGTTTTCTTTGTCCCCGACCTCGACTAGCGAGTAGAAGAAAGTGAAGATACCTGCCACCGGCTTCATCGCGAGCGCCAGAACGCGCAGGATCGGAACCAGCGGCGTGATCCACGCGCCGCTCGTGTGCCGGTACAGGATCTGCGGTATCCCGTAGCTTGCCACCAGCATGAGCAACAGCGACATGAAGCAGGCTTCCAGGAATATCTGCCAGGTAAGCGCGCGCGTCAGAAAATCGGCTAGCACCAGCGTTCCCAGTACTGCCAGCATCGCGTGCTTAATCACGGAGAACGCAAGAGCGCCCTGGTCGGTTCCGAGGCCGATCTTTTCTTCAACCGTGCTCTTAAAATATTCCAGCGATGGCAGGTCGCGCGTGCGCAGCCGCAAGCTTTCGAGGTAAAGGAGCTGCACGGAACTGGCCAGTGCGATGACCAAGGTCGCCAGAACCGTCACCACCACCAGGGCGAAGCTCATGCTGGCGTCCGTTCGATCAGTCCCGCCGGCAGCCCCAGCTTCTTGCGCCAGGCGGATTCCGCGCGCGCCATCGCACCCCGATCGCGTTCGTGATCCATCCCCACCAGATGCAGTACGCCGTGCAGCATCAGAATGCGGATCTCGTCCTCCACCGGATGGCCGAATTCGCGGGCTTGCTCGGCGGCTCTTTTGGCGGAAATGGCCAGCTCACCCAGGAGGCGCGGCACAGGCTTGCCCTGCCGTGCTGTTCTCCCCGCTGGAAACGAGAGCACGTCGGTCGGATAGTCTTTTCCCAGAAACTGCCGGTTCAGCCGCTGCAATTCCCGATCATCCGTAACCAGACACTGGAACTCGCGTCCGCCGGCTACGCGCGCGCGCAGTAATCGCGCGAATTCTTCGAGGGCCGGGCGGCGCAGTCCGGCGGGTGCGCGGCGGAGACGGAATAGAACCAGCGGCTCGGAATCCGGCATGAAAACGCCCTCAGACGCTCGGGTCTTGCGGCGCGCCATCGGCGCCGGGAGCCGGTGGAGCTGCGGCCACGGGTTCCGCCGGTGCCTCGGCCGTATTGTCCGCCAGGCGCAGAGTCAACTGCCGCCCCGCGCCTACCAGCTCGTTGTATCTCTCGTATGCCTTCACGATGCGCTGCACCAGATTGTGCCGCACCACATCGCGGTCATCGAAATTGATAAAGCTTATGCCGGTCACGCCTTTGAGTACCTCGAGCGCGTCGAGCAGGCCGCTGCGCCTACCGGTCGGCAGATCGATTTGCGTGATGTCCCCGTTCACCACCATCTTCGAATTGAAGCCCTGGCGCGTGAGCACCATCTTCATCTGCTCCGCCGTCGAGTTCTGCGCTTCGTCGAGAATGATGAAACTGTCGTTGAGCGTCCGCCCGCGCATGAACGCGATGGGTGCCACTTCGATCAGCGAGCGTTCCAGCAGCTTCTCCACCTTGTCGGCGTCCAGCATGTCGTAGAGCGCGTCGTACAACGGACGCAGGTAGGGATCCACCTTCTCCTGCAGAGTTCCGGGCAGGAAGCCCAGCTTCTCGCCCGCCTCCACCGCCGGCCGCGTCAGGATGATGCGGTTCACCCGCTTGGCCATCAGGGCCGAGACGCCCATCGCCACCGCGAGATACGTTTTTCCAGTTCCCGCCGGCCCCACTCCGAAAACCAGGTCGTTGCGCTCGATAGCTTCCATGTAGCGCCGCTGATTTACGGTCTTGGGCGCGAGCAGCTTCTTGCCAAATGTGCGCTGCCGCCCGCTCGAGACCAGCGCCCGCAAACTCACCTCGGGATCTTCGGTGCATACTCGCAGATAGCTGTTCAGATCGCCGTTGTTGAATACCTGTCCTTCGCGCACCAGAGCCACATAATCTTCCAGAATGTTTTCGGCGCGCGAGACATTGGCTGGTTCGCCTTCAATTTCGAGCGAATTGTCGATGAGCTGCGTGCTGACCTTCAGGCCCGACTCCAGCAGGCGTATGTTTTCGTCACGGGTGCCGAACAGGCTTTCAATTCCGCGGACGATGGGTACGCTTACTTTCATTTAAGGGGTATCTGGATAATTCCGGTTACGCATGGATGGCTGCGCACTCCAGGAAAAGCTTTGTGACTGCGCGAAACCACGGGGACTGCCGGGGGACGAAACGGGGTGACACCGGGGGCCCGCTCGTGCGGGCGGAATTACCTTCCATCTAAAGCGATTATACCAGACGGCCGGGAGGCCGCTCAACGCTCCTTGGCCGTGCCTTCGCCGAAAAATCCGGCTTCCGCGGACGATAAGAAGTAAGGGAGGAGGCCAGATGGACGTGGCGCCGCTCAATACCGCACCGCAGGCCGCCGCCCCTGCTCCCGTCTCGCTCTCGGCCGAACAGCAGGCCCAGAACCGCCAGCTGATCCAGGCCGTACAGGCCGTCAACGTCGCCGAGCTGTTCGGTCAGGACAGCGAGCTGGCCTTCGCTTTCGACCGTCGCACCCAGCGCGCCCTCGTCCGCCGTGAACCGTAAAACCCGGGAAGTAATCCGCGAGATCCCCGGCGACGAGGTGCTGAGCCTGGCCGAGACCGCTGAAACAACGGACGCCGAAGGCTAGCCCCCGAGCACCCATACTTTTGTCTTTTGCCTTTTGCCTTCTTGTGGCCGCTCGATCGAACCCGCTACAGTGGAGCTCTGGACCGCGTGTTTCCATCTGGATCCATGGCTGTTGCGGTGCTGGCCACGGGCGCGGCCCTGGCAGGCGCGCTGGTCGGCGTTTCTTTGCGCACGGCCGGCCGCGGCACGCGCCTGATGGTTCCATTCGCGGGCGGCCTGCTCATCGGCATCTCGGTTTTCGGCCTGCTTCCGGAAGTAGTCCACGATGTCGGCTGGGCCGCCGGCCTTCTTCTTTTCCCGGCCGGGTATCTGGTGCTGCGCCTGATCAATAGCTATCTGTTCCCCGTGTGCCCGTCCTGTGCGCACGATCATCACCACGAGCTTTGCGATACGACCTTGCACGGATTTGCCGGACCGCTGATCGCGGCCGCCGTCATCCACAGCACGCTCGACGGATGGAGCATCGTGACGGCGCAGTGGGCCGTCTCGCCCGGAATCCGGCTGGCGCTTCCACTGGCGGTCGTGCTGCACAAGATCCCGGAAGGCCTTGCGCTGGGTGCGATTCTGCGCTCCGCCGTTACGTCGCGCCGCGTGGCGTTGGCCTGGTGCTGCCTGGCGGAGGGCGTCACGCTCGCGGGTGGCGCGGCGGCGCTCGAGCTGGCGCCCCTATTCGGGAAAGGCTGGCTCGGTTACCCGCTGGCCGTCGCGGGCGGATTTTTCTTCTACCTGGGGTTCCACGCCGTTCATGGCGAATGGAAGCGGCGGGGCGCTATACCCGCCTTCGCGCCGGCATTCACCGGAGCGGCTGGGATCGCGGTCTTACAGCAGGGCCTCGAGCTATGGCTGCGCTGAGGTCCGGTCACAGCTTCCCAAAGATTTCTTAAGCCAGATTAGGCAACCACTTCCGCGCGCTTCCGGCCGGCAGGCCCCGCGGCGGCAGTTAGCATGAGCTTAGTAACGCACGCCTGCGTTCCCTTATGGCCGCCCCCTTTGAAATCCGCGACGTGGATGTAGATCCGCAGAACTGGACACCGGTCGTGGCGCCGTTCGGCTGCAACAACGTCGCGATCCGCAACACCCTCTCCGTCGATCTCAACATCCGCACCGACCTCTCCCGTCCCGACCAGGACGTCATCGCCTCTTCCGTGCAGGAAGCCGTGATTGCGCCGCTCTCCGGCGCACCATTCTGGAGAGACGCGACCACCAGTCCCTACCGGTTCATGTCCGGAAGCACCGTGGCCTACCTCCAAACCGCTGCGGGAACTGGAACCGTAAAAGTCCGGTTTGTGAGGTGAACATGCGAGTGCTGGTTTCAGGCGACTGCCCCACGGCGAAAGCGTTGCGTGGCAACCTGGCGCGGCACGATTTTCATCTTACCGGCCACTTTCCCGATTTCACGGTTTGGATCGAGGAACAGGCGGGTCTCGCGCGGCCGCTGCTTGACAGCGTTCATAGCGAACTCGAACAGGCCATCCTGCGGCACCTTCGCAAACAGACCACCACGCCGGTAGAGATCCACACCGCGGGGGGAATCGAGAGCGACCGGGAAGTCCGCATCGTCGTGCCGCCGATCGAAGAGGAGCGCCGCGCAGTGGAAGTAGGCGTGTTCCGGGCGCTCCTGGAGCTTTCCGGGCAAGATCGAGCGGCGCGTAAGTCCTGGTGGCGTGGCCTGATTCGAAGGAAAACCAAATGACCAAGCATTCGACGTACGTTTATATGGCCGCCGGGTTGTTGCTGCTGCTGCTCGCGGCCGGCATTTTCGGTCCGGTCTACGGGCAGTTACAGCAATCGGGAGGGCCGGGCGCCGCGGTCACGGCCACGCAAGGCGGCACATGGAACGTCAACAACATTTCCGGAACGGTTTCGCTGCCCACCGGCGCGGCTACCGCAGCCAAGCAGCCCGCGCTGGGCACCGCGGGGACGGCATCGGCGGACGTGATCACGGTACAGGGCGCGGCTTCTATGACGCCGCTCGCCATCAGCGGGTCCATTTCGAACACGGGATTCAATGTAACGGGATCGCTGCCCGCCGGGGCGAACGTCATCGGCCAGGTGCAGATGATTCCCAAGACCGCGTGCGGGACGACGGCCTACACTCCCGCCTGGCAGTCAGTGCCCACCAGCGCTACAGCGCTGACCGCGACGACATCCTGTGTGATGGCGATTATCATCACCAACACCAACGGCGCCGCACAGACCGTGACCATCACGGACGGACAGGGAACGCCGGTCACGATCGCCAGCGCCTTCTCCATCCCCGCGAATTCTCAAGTGACGTTTCCGCTCTACGGGTCGCAGATGACCAACGGGATCAAATGGTCGGCGGGCGGCACGGGGATGACGGGAACAGTGGTCGCTTACCAGTAATCCGTGAAACGATACATCGTTCTTTTCGGCGCTGTGCTTGGCGCGCAAGTGGCGCTGGCGCAGCTCAATGTGTCGGGAAGCTTTCCGGTGGCGACGCTGGATACCGCGCCGGCCGCGCAATCCATCACCGCGCTGAACGGCGCGGCCCCAGTAGCGCTGGCGGCGCAGGCGGGCGCGGGCGTCACGCTTACGGGAGCGTGGACGGCAACGGTCACGCCGGAGATTTCCTTTGATGGCGGGACCACGTGGGTGGCGACCTTCTTCAAGATTCCCAACACATCGCAATATGTCACGACGGTCGCGGCCAACGGAGCTTACGGGATCGTCTGCGCGGCCGGCGCCTCGCACGCACGGGTGCGCGCCAGCGCGTTCACAAGCGGGACCATCACGGCAACATTGCGGGCGGGCCAGGCGAGGGATTTTCCGGCGCTATTTGCGGGACCGAATGGAAGCGCTGCTCCCCCGGTGACGGCGATAGTCGGCGGCTCTGACGGGGCGAACCTGCGCTCGCTGTCCACCGACGCTTCGGGCCGGCTGGTGCTTGGCGGTTCGTCGGGAGCTAACATTACGGCGGCGGCAACCACAACAGTAAAAGGAACAGCGGGTATTTTGCGGCGCGTCGTTGTGGGGACTGGCGTGGCGAGCGCCACCGTGAAACTGTTCAATGTGGCGGCGGGGTCCTGCTCGGGGACTCCAGGCTCCGGCGCCTTGGGAGTGATCACGCTGCCATCCACGCTGGCGAATCCGTTCAGCCTGGAATTCAACCAGACATTTAGCGCGGGCATTTGCGTGGTGACCTCCGGCGCGACGAACGTCACCGTAATTTTTGACTAGCCATGCAGCCGACTTTCCTGGGGATGGTGACGGTGGCGGCGGCTGGGACGCCGGTTGCGCTCGGCGTCGATCCACATTTGCGGGCCTGCACGATTGTGGTGGCGACCATTCCAGGGCTCACCGGCAACATATTTTTTGGCGGCGCCGGGTTGAACCAATCCACACTCTCGGGCGTGATGTTCAAATTCAATCCACCCGCCGTGCCCGGACAGCCCGACCATTTCATCTTGCAATCACAGGACGCGTCGAACTCACTGCGCATCTCGGATTATTTTCTGGATGCCACTGTGAACGGCGAAGGCGCCCTGGTCACGTACTTCCAAACTTAGTTTTCGAGTTTTCCCGACGCGATCAGTGCCGCTACATCGGCCACGTCTTGTTCCATGGGGCGGTCGCGATCGAGGAAATCGGACACCAGCCGGACTGCGGTGTGGACGCGGTGGTTGCGCGCACCGAGCCTGTCGATTGCGTCGCGCAGGTCGGCGGCTTGCACGGCAGCGAGCAGCACCATGGCGGTTTCGTTGCGCAGGCATTCGAGCGCGTCCAGAGCGGTGACTGCGATGACCTCGAGATCGGCCAGCTTCAGCGCATCGAGCGCCGCCATGCTCCGTCCCTGATATTCCACGCCGCCCATGCCGGTGAGCGCGCGCGCGATATAAGCCGAAGGCATGAGATCACCGCTGGCGCCGACCGAGCCATAGCGCGGCACGACCGGAGTGATTCCGCGATTCAGGAGCGCGATCAGGGCGTCCACCAGCTCGGCCCGCACTGCCGATGCGCCGGTCGAAAAGGTTGCCACGCGCAGCAGGATGGCGGCGCGCACCACGTCGGCGGGCAGCGGCGGTCCGGTGGCGCACGAAAGGTGGCGCATGAGATTGTGCTGGAGAAGCTCGGACTGGCTGGGATCGAGCGCGAACCTGATGTTGCCGCCGACGCCCGTATTGACGCCGTAGATGCGCTCACCGCGCTCGAGTTGCGCGTCGAGCGCGGCGCGGCCTTTGTGAATGCGCTCGCGGGCGCCGCCGTCCAACTCGACATGCCTGCTGAACCGGGCCGATTGTTCCACGTCTTCGATGGCCAGAGGGCGCCGGCCGACGATCAGGGGTTCGAGCATAGGCCTTTGTAACATGCCGGTTGGGGCGCGGCAATTTCACGCGGAATTCAGATCCAGCAGGTGCACGTAAAGAAAACAGATTACCGCGCGTTTGCACATTCCCCTGATTTTTCCAATAAATATTTATTATTTAAGCCAACAGTTATTCGACAATTCGAATTTATTTCCGGAATAGAATCACGCAATTACATCCACCCCAGGTGAAACGGGGCCCGCGGCGGCTGTACCATCTTCACCAGTAGGAAGGAGGCTCAAGTGGCAAATCGTGTATTTCTTAACCCCAAAGCGATCGCGGAACTGAAAGCCGGGCGCCATCCGCATTTTGATTATGCGGTGAAATCCGCCGGATCGACGGCGGACTTTAATGTCTATTACGCCACGTCTCTCGGGAACAAAGGCCAGGAAGTGGCGAACGCCGTTCTGCAGAAGTGCCAGGCGGACGGGCAGACCCTATCCGGTTATTTCAATGTCCCGACGCCCCACTGCAACGTGATTGTAGCCCCGCTCTCGACAGGGCATGACGGCTCGGGTGGCGCGTACCATCACACGTGCCTGGACGCCGATCTGTATTGCGACGTCCAGTTTCATCCGCACGTCGATACTGAAATTACGAACGCCCTGGTGATCGCGGAAGAGGTCGAGGTATTCTCGGCTGTCCAGAACAAGGGCTGGAATTGCGGCGCCTCCAACGGAGAAGGACTCTCGCGCGTGTTGGCGGAGGCTCTCTATCCTGGAGTGCTGGATGATTACTCGACCGCGGCTGCATGGCTGGACACCGCGGACCGACCGGATTGGATCAGCAACAACAACAATACCGACACCGATGCGGTATCGAACGGCTGCTCCGTGTTGTTTCTGTTCTGGTTGAAGGGGCCGCTGGGCAAAGGCTGGGATGCGATCTGCCAGGCCGGCGGGGCCACGCTCGGAGAGACCTACAAGGCCCTCACGGGAAAAAGCACCGGGTATCAGGATTTCCGGGCGGCGATCGACAAGATGTTTCCGCTGGGACAACCCTCGGGGGTGAAGGTGGACAACCCGTTTGCGGGGCACGCCGCGAAGAAAAAGGCGGGCCGCTGACAGGCTTTTAATCACTCGATGGTGAAGTTCCCCTTAGCTTCCGCGGTCTGATTTCCAATGTGATCGCGGACGCTAACAATGATCGTGTACTCGCCGGGGCGAATGGTGCCCTGCAGGCTCAGGTTCATGGAGCCGGGCACGTAGGCTTTGGGATAAAACGAAGAGCTTTTTTCTTCGGCGGCCTTGTCCTGGGTGAAAAGGACTTTGCCGCTCGGCGCCAGGACAGAAATGCCGTAGTCCACGTCGATAGTGTTGCCCGGGCCGAATTTGTAGCCTACGATGTCGAATCGCGCCCAAAGCGTGTCACCGGGCTTATAGGCGGCCACCTTGAGCGGCTCGCGCTCGTCTTCGCCACGATAGAACTGGAAATTGCGGACCACTGGCGTGTCGCTCGGCGGAATGTCGCGGCCGCGGACCTCAAAAGGGACGTCTTGCGAAACTGAAGCTCCTTTATTCAGGTCATCCGTTACCTGGATGCTGATTTTGTATGTGCCGGATGGAGCCAGGGGCGGGATGAGAATCTGGTGGCGCACTTTCGGCTTCCAGTTTTTGTCCTCGTCGGCGAGGGTGGTGTCTACGGTGCCGGCGAACGGTTCGGCGAGGCGAACACCCTTGGGGTCGAGCGCATCGACTTTGTACGAGAGATGGATCTTCTGCTCGTCGGCAACTTTGTAGCCGGCGACCTGGAAGGTCAGGAAAATAAACTGCCCGGAAACGAAGGTGAACGAAGGGGGAACCGCGGGGCCATCCTCCAGATCGCTGACGGAAGGCTTGAAGATGGTTAGGGGAGCCGTGGCGGAATAGACCAATGAAGCAAATGCGACGAATATAGCGGGAAAGAACCGCATAGGCAACCGAGGCCTATTTTACTTCGCTTGGGGATCGCTCAGCAGGCGGTCGAATTTGCGCTTCTGCTCGTCGTTGAGGATGGTGTAGATTCTGGTCTTGCCATTGGCGAGGACATCTTCGTAGTAGTGGGCGAAATCGTTGAGGATGCTCTTGAGCTGCTCGGTCTGCTCGGGGGTGAGGTCCAATTGCCTTTGCAGCCGGTGCACCGAAATCTCCTTGCCGGGAGCGGTCCAGAACGCGACCTGATGCAGCCCTTTGTGAACGCCGAAGTTCATGGCGAGGGCGCCCACCACGGCTCCCGATAGAAACACCAGCAACACCGTCGCCGCGAAGGCGGCTCTCGGGCTTTGCATGGTTCGGGCCACAGTTTCGGTCGTCATCCGATTACGGCTCGTAGGAGGCGAGAGTGGCGAGCATTACGTCCTGATTGTCCGCGGGCCCACGCTGCGCCATGATGGCCTCGGCGCTCGGGGGGCCGGCGGCGTAATCGGTCTCGCGAGTAATCAGGTAGCTGCCGAGGATGGCCAAAGTCATGAGCGAGGCGAATGCGACCCGCCTTCCAAACCCAGGATCCAGCAGAAACAAGTTCCAGAGGGACCGCGGCCGCTCCCGCTCCACCCGCTGAGCCACGCTGGCGTAAAAGCCGGGCGGCGCCGCGAGATCCTCAGGGGCGCGAAGCGCAACCATTACGCTGGAGAGTTCCTGCATCTCGCGAACTTCGGCGCGGCATTCTTCGCAAGACGCCAGATGTGCCGTGAATTCCCGCGTGCCCGGAGCACCGGAGAGATGCTCTTCAAGCCGATCCAGAATCACCTGATGCATATGTTTCTTCCCTTAGGAGCTAACCATTATCTATCAGCTCAAGTCCAACCCCGCGCGGATCTTTGTCCGCTTGGGGACCTAACATCCCTCACCCGGCTACCAGGCCGGGCGCACGATCCAACCGCTGGGCCGCCTTCACCAGCTTCTGGCGGGCACGGAACAATTTTACTTTAATTGTATTCTCGTTCATGCCGGTCATTTCAGCCAGTTCCTCGACCGACCGTCCTTCGACTTCTTTCAGCATCAGAAGGTTGCGCTCTTCCTCTGAAACGCGGGCCAGGAGCTTCACCACGTAATCGCGCCGCGCCAGAGTGACATCGGCCGCGGGCTGGCGGTCGACCGAAGGCTCGGTGTTCTCCACGCGGCGCACTTCGTCCTCGCTCAGATCGCTCTCGTACACCAGTTTGCGCACTTTCTTCTTGCGCAGATAATCGAAACATTCGTTCACCGTGATCTTGTAGATCCAGGTGATCAGGGAGCTGCGAAAGTCGAAATTCCGGATAGAGAAAAAGACTTTCGTGAAAACCTGCTGGGCGATGTCCTCCACGTCGTTGCGCTGCCGCACGATGCCGTGAATGATGGAAAAAACCTTGGACTGATAACGCTCCACGATTTCGCGGAACGCCGCCTCGTCGCCCGACTGGGCCCGGCGCACCAGCGCGCCTTCCTGGCTGTTCTGGTAGTCCACTTTCGTTCTAACCGCAATCCGGCTACCGAAGGCGGGTAAAGGGAGGACGCCAGTCGCTGTTCCCATACACCGTGTGGTACGCGTCCCGCCTTCAGCGGGTTACAGTTATCTCTCTTTCGCCCTTCCACTTTAATGACCCGGCTGCCCGATGGCAAATTCCCGGCAACTTCATGACCGCAAAGCCATCCAAACAAGTGACACGTTGGACTGGCATTCGGGGCGGGCGGACCGCCGGGGTTTTTGCTGCCAACGTGTTACAAGTTGTGTATAATCATAAGGAATCAAAGGGGGTTTCTCCAGACATGGTGCAATTGACCGAAAAAGCGGTGGGCAAGGTAAAAGAGATCCTTTCGAGCCAGGAGCCGAGGCCAGCCGGGCTGCGGATCGCCGTGGTCGGGGGTGGATGCTCCGGATTCAGCTATTCGATGGCCTTCGAGAACCAGCCGAATATGCTGGACAAGACCTATCAATACGATGGGCTTAAGGTATTCATCGACCAGGCGAGCATGCTGTATCTCGATGGCGCGGAAGTAGACTACGTCGAGAACCTGGAAGGTTCAGGGTTCAAGTTCTCCAATCCGAACGTAAAGTCGACCTGCGGCTGCGGCAGTTCGTTCAGCGCGTAAGGGCAGGGTATTTTCCTACCGGGCAGGGGCGGCAAACACGTCGCCCGCAATCACCTCACTCGTAGTGCAAGGCCACTAGATCAGTCGGACTCCGCGACTTTCCCGCCAGTTTGGGAATGACTGTGGGGGTGCCGGATCTCGGGCCAGAACTCCTTGACGACGTTCAGGCCGGCATCGACGCCCAGCGTTATGCCGCCGGAGGCAAACCCGCTGGCCAGCGAACCTACGCTCGCAGGCTGCCACAGGCGTGAAACGAGCCCACTGCCGATCGCACCGCAAATCTGACCGACTGCCACGGTACGCTCTCCGGTGGTGGTCTTGTGTGTCATGACCGTGCCCACTAAAGCGTATTGCAAGCGCGGACCAAATCCTTGTTTGCCCGAAGGATGGTAACTGAATTCTTCATGCCGCAGGCGGGCGATGGGGTATTGAATCGCCTTGTGAACGAGGTGTTTGCCAAAGCCAGAGGCAAAGCGCCTCCCGAAACCCGCCGCACCTTGACCCCATTCGTGGGGCGTGTCATCGGCCTGATTCACGGCTGCGCCTGTCGCTGCCATGACTGCGGCCTTTGGCCCAAGTGTGTGCTTCGCATATTGGCCGGGGTTCTCAGGATTCGCGGCCGGCGCAGCGGTTACTCCCAGTAAGAGAACGATGGTTGTAATCACACTGACACGCATCGAGTGACCTCCTTGCAAACCACTGGTGCATTCGTGTCTCCAAGGCAGTCGTATGTCCCAAGAGTCAGCAAGTTAGAAGAAGGTGCCCGAGGAGCAACAGGAAGTTCTTACTTGGTGCGAGGCCCGAGGTCGATCTGGAGTGTTCAGTTCAGCACATGGGTGCTGTCGATGCTATCCGGGCCCGAGCTTTGGGAAAAAAGCCCGGACCCGGCTCGGCTCCGCGTGTTCCGAGCGTGGGCCCGGTTCGCGTCCGCTAGACTCGTCTCCCGACGTGCATCACCAGACTCACGAGAAACAGAACCAGAAAGACAATGAATAGGATTTTGGCCACACCGGCAAACGCAACGGCGATACCGCCAAACCCCAACAGCGCCGCGACTACGGCGATCACAAGGAACACCAGGGCATAGTAAAGCATTTTCGTCCACCTCCGGAGATTGTGCTTGCAGGTTGGATACCAGGGCTAGGTGAATTTCCGCACGGTTCGATCGAAGGGTGACGAGCATGGCCAGTGGCTTGCGAACTGGTTCGCGACATCGTGCGGCAGAATCGAGTAGTGGTTGAGTGCCTGACTGCCCACGAGCTGTTTTGGCATCACAGATGCTTGATTACGGAACGATAGGAGAATCTTGTATGCGTAACAGCAAGGCCAGATCCCCTTCGACGCAAGCAGGTGAATATGTGCGGGAGGAGATCGAGCACGTACGCCAAGGTAAGCACGGGGCGCGCTCGGCCAAACAGGCGATCGCCATAGGCCTATCCAAGGCCAGACGAGCGGGGGTGAAACTGCCCCCGCGCGCAGGCAAGAAGGCGCCGAAAGCGACGGCGCGCAAGCCGAATCCGAGGCGGTCGCAGGCGACTCTCCGGGCCTTGAAGCGCGAGGGCACTGCGGCGGCGTCGCACACGGCTCTTTCGCGCCAGGCACACCGAAGCGCGGAGCAGCGGGGCGGCGCAAATCGGCCAAGGGCTGCACAGAAGGCCGTGCGCACGAAGGGCGCCGCAGGCCGGCATGATGCCGCAGTGAAGGCGGCTCGGACCCGGGCGCGGCAGGAGGCGTGACTTAGCCAAATCCAGTCGACCGGCACGGCACTCTGAGACGTACACCCCGAGATCAGTGCGCTCGCTTGAAGAACTGCACGGCGCGCTCGTGCTTTTCCGCCGCTTGGCGCGTGCCGAACGTTCCCAGATTTCTGCGCTTGCCGGTTTTTGGATCCGCTTTCCTGGAATAGAGGCGATAGTTGCCGGTCTTGAGTTTTCTGATCATAGACAGGGAGTAGAGCAATTGCTGCGCCGTGAACGATTCAAACGTCACTTAAAAGCTGCGCAGACTTGTCCGTGTGGCATGTAAAAACGCCTCTTGCGCCAGCATAGCGAGCCAATGCGCGCGTTACGGACAAGCCTAAAGCGCGGCTTTTCAGATGGCTAACACGTTTGGGCGCGAACCTGCTCTTGTGGTGGCAAGACCATTGTGGGAGGTTCGCTCTGTTGAATTCACGCTTGAGTCCCTCAATCATGACGATGCCAGCACTAGCCAATGTCGATCTAACAACTATTCTCCTGGTCGACGACGACGATCAGTCTCGCAACTTTTGCCGAGATTGTTTGACCGAACATGGACTTAGAGTACTCGAAGGCGACTGCGGATTGGAGGCGCTATTGGCTGCCGCGAACTATAGGGGAGCAATCGACGTTCTCATAACGGATCTGGAAATGCCCAGGATTAACGGCGTAGACCTGGCTGTTGTGTTCAAGGAAATATGGCCGGCCATGAGTGTGTTGTTCATCTCCGGATCTCCCGGCGAATCCATATCTCCCGGCGAATCCATTCGAGGGGACCTGGACTTCGAATACACATTTCTTCGGAGGCCATTTCTTCCGGGCGCATTGTTGAAAACCCTTGCCGAGGTCCTCGATGCCCGGCCCTCCCATCCCATCGGCCGGGACGACAGAAGGTTCCATGACATCGCCTAGGCGCTCGAAACAAGAACTTAGCGTGCACATTTAGCGCAACGCGGCAGACTTTGACTTCTGCACGCGCATCTTAGTCATTCGAGACACAATCTCCGTCCAGGCATACGAGAGGCCGCGTGGCTGCGAACTTGTACATGCATACACACAAGTGTAGTTGTATGAGAATGTTTCATCGAGATGGGCAGTGGGTGGCCCAGGATCATTTTTCTCCATTCATTTGCCTGGAGTATTGCCATGCCAGAGAAAGAGAATAGGAATAAAATAATGGTAAAGGTATTGCAGAGATAACTACCAATGGCTGCCGGACCCCATCATTCTCCCATGCTTATGAAAGACCAGCAAGAGACTGCTGAGGAGGAACTAAACCGGACAAGAGAAGGCTTTCGGGAGTTCGTGTATCGGGCCGTACACGATCTTCGCGAGCCCCTCCGAGCGATTAGCACCAGCTCACAACTCCTTTCCAAGAATGACGTGGATCGAACCGACGAATCGTCGAATCAGTGCTTGCGCAACATTCAGGAGGGCGCGGAACGGCTGGACGTGCTATTGCGGGATATTATGAAGTATTGCGAGGGAGAAGCTCGCATTCTGAGGTTCGCAGAGATCAGCCTGGACAGCGCGCTGGAGGAGGCGAAGCGGCAGATTTCGGATGAATTGGGAAAGAATGGCGCGGTGCTCACCCATGATCCCTTACCAACGGTGATCGGCGACTTCCTGGCGCTAGCGGCCGTTTTCCGCAACCTTCTAGAGAATGCCTGCAAGTTTCACGGCCCCATGCCCCCTTGCATTCATGTTGAGGCCTCCAGGCAGGGTGCAGAATGGATGGTTGCTGTTCGAGACAATGGCGTGGGGTTCAAACCTGCCTATGCGGATATGATCTTTCAGCCCTTCAAGCGCCTTCATGGAACGGAATTTCGCGGCAGTGGTCTCGGGCTATCACTCGCGAAAAGAATCCTCGATGAACACGGAGGCCGGATCTGGGCGGAGTCTCGTCCGGGCGAGGGATCTACCTTCCGGTTCACTTTACCGGTCTCGGATCGAGCAAACCTGTAGAAAATAAGGTGCTAGGCAGATACTCTTGAGGACTTGCCGTCCAGAAGATTGCGCACCACCGAACCGAGCGCCATAAACTCATCAAGGTTCGACGATTTGCGAAAATACTCCGTAGCACCTAGCCGGATCACTGCGTCTCGATCCCCGGGCGACTCGGAGGAGGTCAGAATGATCACCGGCGTTGATCCGCACCTCTGCGTCCGCCTTACATGTTCCAGGACTTGTTCCCCGCCCACCAAGGGCAGATTTAAGTCCAGAATAAGCAGGTTCGGAGATGGCGCATTCTCGTTCGATTCGATCGCTTCCAGGAACTCGATAGCCGCTTCGCCGTCCTGAAGGATTTGTAACTCGGCTCGAACACCAGCCTGCTCCAGGGCCTCGCGCACCAGAAAGACATCTGCGGCAGTATCCTCAACGAGCGTAATGTAATATTGGCTGGATGGCATCAAGCTTCCTCGAATTCCCCTAAACTCCATCTCTTTTTCGACCCTGTTCATCGACCGCAAATTGTATGTTAAGTCGAGTTCCCGGCCGAAACTTCGAGGGCCGCGACCCGCGCTTCCGCGTCGGCAGCGGCGATCTCGGCGACGCGGATGGTCAAGGTTCGCAGGCTGATACCCAGGAGCTCAGCAGCCCGCTTTCTGTTGCCTTCGGTGTGCTTCAACGTCAGTCGAATGTACTCAAGCTCTGCCTCATTGAGGCGCTTGCCCGCCTCAATGGTAACGGAGGGCCTTGCAGCGGGGGGCGGCACCCGGGTTTGCGGCTCCTGCGGGCTCCCAAAGGCGGGCGGCAGGTGTGTGTGCATGAGAGTACCTTCCCGGGCTGTAATCACTGCCCGCTCAAGGATATTTCGCAGCTCACGCACGTTTCCGGGCCAGGAGTAATCCAGCAGGCGTCCCAGCGCCTTCGGGTGAATATCCGTGACCCGGCAGTCGTGCTTCCGGTTCAGATTTCTAATCAAAGCCTCGGCGAGCGGCGCGATGTCTTCCTTCCGGTGCCGCAATGGCGGAAGATCGATGTGAAAGACGTTAAGGCGGTAGAAGAGATCCTCCCGCAAGAGCTTCTTTTCTATAGCCTCCTGCATCGACCGGTTAGTGGCCGCGAGCACCCGGACATCGACCAATATCTCGTGATCGCCGCCCAATCGCCGGAACTTGGAGTTCTCGAGAACGCGCAAAAGCTTGGCTTGCATTTGGGCTGGCATCTCCGCGATTTCATCGAGCAACAACGTGCCTTGGTGTGCATGCTCGAACCGGCCGGTACGCCGTCCCACAGCGCCGGTGAAAGCTCCCTTCTCATTCCCGAACAACTCGCTCTCAATGAGGCTGTCTGGAAGAGCTGCACAGTTGATGGCAACAAAAGGTCCGGCAGCCCGCGGGCGCAGCTTGTGGATTGCGGCCGCCACCCTCTCCTTTCCGGTACCGCTCTCGCCTGTGATCAGTACGGAAGCGGACGTTGGAGCCGCCTGCTCGATGAGCGAGAAAACGTGCAGCATGGGCTTGGACACGCCGACCAGACCTTCAAGAACTCCGTGACCGATTAACTCGCGACGGAGCCGCTCTGTTTCGGCTATGAGGCTCTTTTGGCGAACGGCTCGGCTCAACAACGGCCCAAGGATCGCCGGATGGGCTGGTTTCTCGAGAAACCAGAAGGCCTGGAGTTCATGGACGATCGAGACGGCGTGATCGATACTGCCAAAACCCGTCAGAACCACCGATGGCGTCAGGTCTCCCCGCGCGAGGAGATTCCTCAACAGTTCAAATCCATCCATTCGGGGCATCACCAAATCGGTGAGGATCGCATCAACCGATCCCGAGCCAAGTTTTTCCAAAGCCTCCTCACCGTCAGTGGCCGTCTGCACAACATAACCCAGGGCGGAGACCATCGTCGCAAGGGCAAGCAACTCTTGGGGGTTGTCATCGACAATCAGGACCCGGGCCATCTCGGGGGAAGTCATTGCAGTATTTTATTCCACCTCTAGGTATTCACGAATCACTCGTGGATCTCTGGGGGGTCGTTTTTGTATCTGCGCGCACGTCGGAAGCTGGCGGCATCGCTTAAGCGGTGCAGCTTTGTCATAAGATTGTAGAATTTACATGCCCTTGTGGCGCCGGGTTGGTTGAGGGTCAGTCATTCAACCGGTCGCGTCGCCACGGACCTCGCAATGTGTGGTCGATCAACAACTTCTCCGTTTCTCTTGACACTCCGTCTCCGGGACCATTCCATCGGGGCAACGGTCCAGCAGGCGTGCAAGCCGATTCTGCAGTCACTCGAGCTCTCCTGGTTGTTGATTTCGCCAGCTGCCCGCCGTATTGATGCGGACAGTTGGGAGTACCAGAGCAATTAATTTGCCACGGTAAGTCAAGGCGGGATTTGTTGGCCGATGGTCGGGAGGATTTCTTTGATCATTTCGTCGAGCTTCATGAAACCCGCCAGGTCTGTTTGGCCTATGAAAGTCCCCTTCGGTGGTATTCGGCGTGCTCCTGTAGATTCGGCTAACGGCCTCATTGGCCAACTATAAAAGGAGAATTGTTTATATGAACTGGGACCAGGTTGAAGGCAAGTGGAAACAGCTTCGAGGATCCGCCAAACAACAGTGGGGGAAGTTCACTGACGACGATCTCGAACAAATCGCGGGAAAGCGCGACCAACTCGTAGGCAAACTGCAGGAACGTTATGGAATCGCGCGAGAAGAGGCTCAGAAGAAGGCTGATGAATGGATCAAGCTGCAAAGAGAGGATGAGACGCGGCATCAGACGGCAAAGAGCTAGCGCGGGCAGAGGCTTGCAGGTCAAGCGGTGGGTGGCGGTCGGGACTCAGCCCCGCAGCCACCCACCTCCTCAATCCCAGGCGCACCAGGCAGAGCAAGGCGCGGTGCCCGGTCGAATTGGCTTCACGGACACGCCCGGCTCATCGACCGCTGGCGAATATCGCCGCCAACTCCTGCGGCGGAACTACTTCGAGCTGGGCATAAGTGCAATCGCTCGGCTTTTTATCCGTGCGCCACCTTCGAAAATGTGCCATGTGCCGGAAGCGGGTGCCCTGCATGTGCTCATAAGCGACTTCGACCACCAGTTCGGGCCGCAACGGCTCCCACGATAGGTCCTTGCCTTGGCTCCAGCGACTCTGGCCACCCGGCATGCGCTGCCCAACTTCACCGTTTGCGGGCACATGCTCGGCCCATTGCTTCCAGGGGTGATTGGCGAGCGCATCTTGGCGATAGGGCGCGAGGAATTCCACGAGCTCCCGGCGCTTCTCAACCGAGAAACTCGCGCAGACGCCGACATGCTGCAACGCGCCGGAATCGTCGAAGAGCCCGAGCAACAGCGAGCCTATATCCGTGCGGTCGCCTTTCTTGTACCATCGAAACCCGGCGACGACGCAATCGCAGTCGCGCTCGTGTTTGACCTTTAGCATCACGCGCTTGTTCGGCTCGTAGATCCCCGAGATCGGCTTGGCAATTACGCCGTCGAGACCAGCGCCCTCAAAGCGGCGAAACCAATCCGACGCGACACTTGATTCGCCAGTTGCGGGCGTCAGATGGACCGGTGGCGCCGCGGATGAGAGCAGCGCTTCGAGTTCGTGCCGCCGCTTTTGGAACGGTTCGCCCCGCAAATCGCGGTCGCCTTCAGAGAGCAGGTCGAAGAACACGATGGAGGCCGGAATTTGTTGGGACAGCAGCTTCACTCGCGTCGCGGCCGGATGAAGGCGGAGCTGTAGCGCCTCGAAATCAAGCCCGTCATTTTTTGCGATGACGATTTCTCCGTCGAGCACGCATCGAACAGGCAGCTGCGACCGTAAAGCCTCGAGCAGCTCGGGGAAGTAGCGGTTTAGCGGCTTTTCATCGCGGCTCTGAATCTCGATCTCGTCCCGGTCTCGGAAAACCAAGGCGCGAAACCCATCCCATTTTGGTTCGAAAATCCAAGTCGCGCCCACGGGTAACTCATCAACTCGTTTGGCGAGCATGGGCAGGATCGGCGGGTTGACGGGAAGATCCACGCCTCATCTTATAACGACCACGTTCTACGGAAGATTCCCGCGGAGCGCACGCGACCCATTCCGATCAGCTAAGCTAGTTCGGCGGCGGTTGCGTAGATTACCAGCGTCCGGAATGCCTGGCCCTGACGATCAGCTGGCCGCGACGCTTGGCTCCGTTAACGTTTCAGGACTTGTGAGAGAACAATTTATGATGATGAGAACGCTTGGAATTCTTGTCTTGCTCACTGCGGTTTCCGGAGGGCGCGCGGAACCCATCCGCGCGCATCCCGACAACCCGCACTACTATTTATTTCGGGGCCGCCCCACCGTTCTGGTCACGTCGGCGGAGCATTATGGTGCGGTGATCAACCGGGCCTTCGACTACATTGCCTACCTGGACGCGCTGAAATCCCACGGGCTGAACTACACGCGCATCTATCCGGCGGCATTCATCGAGCCGGAGGGAACATTTCACCCCGAGAACACCCTGGCACCCAAATCCGACGACCTGATCCAGCCCTGGGCTCGCAGTCAGACGCCGGGCTACCGTTCGGGCGGCAACCGCTTCGATCTGGACCGCTGGGACCAGGAATATTTCCGACGGCTAAAGGATTTCTTAGTGCAAGCCGACGCGCGCGGCATCGTGGTCGAAGTCTGCTTCTTCAACGCGCAGAATAAGGGTAGCTGGCCGATGTCTCCATTGTATTGGAAGAACAACATCCAGGGAGGAGATCACATCGACGATTACAACGCTGTGCAAACGCTCAAGCATCCGGACCTGGTTCGTCGCCAGGATGACTTCGTGCGCCGGATTGTCCAGGAAGTGAATTCATTTGATAACGTGATTTTGGAAATCTGCGATGAGCCCACCGTCTACGGAACGCCGAGGGTGCTCGCAGGCCCATGGATCAGACACCTGGTGGAGGTGGTTAATCAAACCGACAGCGGGCTCCCTAAGAAACACCTGCTGGGGCAGCAGATGATGGGAATAATTGGCGGACCCGTAGATTTCTCGTCGAACCCGGATGTCTCCGTGATCGTGACGCAGTACATCTGGGAAACACCAGACGAACAGGTGGGCGGGATGAAGGCTCTCGATCAGCTGTACGGCAGGAACAAGCCGATCGACCTCAACGAGACCGGGTATTATCCGCTCGACTCGTGGTACGAGGGAGACAAAGCCGGCGATGTCCGCGTGGAAGGCTGGGAGTTCATGGTGGGCGGTGGCTCAAGTTTCAATAATCTGAACGCCATGTACACAGTGCGGGACCCAGCCGGGAAGGCAGCCGCGAATGCGCCGGTTCTCCAGACCATGCAGAGCCTCAAGCAATTTATTGAGGGCTTCGATTTCCTAAAGATGCGGCCGGATCGCAGCTTTGTCGTGAGCGGCATGCCCGCCGGCGCCCATTACCGGGGCATCAGCGAGCGCGGGCAGCAGTATGCCCTATACCATCACCACAGCGAGCTCAAGCCATATGTCTACAAGGTGGTCCCTGGGGCCTACGAAGAGCGCTTGATCCTCGACCTGCCCGCTGGCAATTATCGCTCCGATTGGGTCAATCCGTCTACTGGAGCGCTTCTCGGTACCGAGACATTCACTCACCCGGGTGGGCAGCACTCAGTCTCGACACCCAGACACGCTGTCGACATGGCCCTGCGTATCAAGCGTCAGTAGGCCTCAGGGGACGCGCACGATCATCTTTGTGGGACTAATGCCGGGGGAGAAGATTCATGTGCCAGAAGGCCCGCCGGGAGCGCCAGTCGCTTGTGCGCATGATCGATGGTTCGAATGATCATTTCGTCCACGGAAGTGGTCGGTGACCATCCGATGAAGCGCGAAATCTTGCAGATGCACGGTACGCGCCGGCGCATATCTTCGAAGCCGCCCTCCGGATAAGCCTGATCGTACGGCACAATCACGATCTGGCTCGATGAACCGACGATCGATTTGACGCGCTCGGCCAGATTCAACATTGAAATTTCGTGCGGGCTGCCGATGTTCAGGATCTCGCCCTCGGCCTCTGGGGATCGCAACAGCCGGACCAGAGCGTCGATGCAGTCGCTCACGTATGTAAAATTGCGCGTCTGGCGTCCATCTCCGAAAACGCGGATCGGTTCGCCCTTCAGGGCAGCCTGAATGAAATTCGGGAGCACCATCCCGTAGCGGGCGGCCTGCCTCGGACCAACGATGTTGAAGAACCGGGTGACGATGACCGGCAGGCTGTGCGTGCCGGCGTAGGCCAGTGCCTGAAACTCGTCCAGTTTCTTGGACGTCGCATACGACCAGCGGCTGAGCGAAGACGGGCCCAGGACCGAGTCGGCGTTTTCGCATAAAGCATCGCTACCGTTCTTTCCGTAGACTTCTGAAGTGCTCGCCACCAAGGTTTTGGTCCCAAAGTGAGCGCATGCATCGAGCACGATGTGGGTGCATTCCACGTTGGTCCGGATGGTGGCCAGGGGATGATCCAGGACGTAGCGCACACCGACGGCCGCGGCCATGTGCACCACCATGTCACTTTGAGCGACAAGCCGCCGCACCACGGTTGCATCCAACACGCTGCCCTCAACAAACTCGAAACCAGGGTAATCGAACGCCCGGCGCAGGTTCTCAATGCAGCCGGTGCTTAAGTCGTCCAAGACGGTAACCTGACAAGCGTCGCGAAGCATTCGCTCGCTCAGGTGAGACCCGATAAAACCTGCACCGCCGGTGATCAAAACCCTCATCGCTGCATCCCCAATGAGAAATAGAGACCCTGGTACCAGCCGTTATTCGACAGCAGGTTATAATTGCGTCGCTGGTAATTGGCCGACAATTGCAGCCATCGGCCCAGTCCGATCGAGATGGTAGAAGTTACGTCCCAATCGGGCCGGTAGTCGGCGATCCGTGTCACCTGCTGAGCGCCGCCGGAGCCCCGCACTTCATATCGAATCCTTCCGAGTTCGCCATGCACTCCCAGATAGCCATCGTGCCGGCGATAGCGATCCGGAGTGAAGAAGCCGGCTTCGAGTTGGGTGTCGCGGTCAAACTGCTCCCAATGAATCAGGACTCCCGTTTCCACGAAAAAGCGCTTGTTGTAACGTAGAATTTTTCGCAACGTCGCTTCGCTCGCGATGCTACGGTTGGCATCGCTCCAATAGCGGCGGTCCGCTTGGACCGACAGAAACGTTCGAGAGTCCAAGGCAAATTGGACCGAGCCGGCTACACTTGTACTGGCAATATCGCGATCGATAGCGCGGGGCGTGACGGCCAGGAATTCGCGCGCCGCGGAGAGATCGAAGGTCCAACGATCGAGCGGTGATGCCGTAATCCGGAAGTTGTAGATCGGCCGCAGCGCGCTGTCGTTCCCGCGGTAGGAGCCCCCGCCCAGCACCGTCAAGTACACGGCCGGCGCGAGCCTAAACTGTCCACCAACGCGAAAATTGGTGAGGTAGGCGTGATCACCCCCGTCAGTGAAAATGCTTCCTTTCGGCGCGGAGGACGCATACTGGTCCACATCAAAGATGATTTTGTGGTCAGCGGCAATGCTCCGCTCGAGGCTCCACGCCCATAGGTTGTCGTGCACGCCATCCGAATCGTTATACACGGAAAGCCCCGATCTCATGGAGAGCCCGACAGGTTTGGTCAAAATGCCTTCTAACAGCTTGTAAGCGTCTTCGTAGGTCGATTCCTCTTTCGCCGCATCTGGCTGATCGAGCTGATCTCTCAGCGCGGCAAACTCCTTTGACGCCCTTCGATTCTCCCCGAGGTCTAGAGATGAATAAACCTGCGAGACATGGGCGTCAGGGTAGCCGGGTGCAAGCGCCGCGGCCCGGTCGGAGATCCGGCGAGCCAGATAGCGGCGATTACCCGCCCAATGCAACACGTTGGCTTTCAAGGCCAAAACTTCGGCGTCACCCGGATTTCTGGATAGCAGCCGGTTACACAGTTCCTCGGCTTGTGCATAGTCTCCACGATTCAAACGCAGCCGGATCAATTCGAGCGTCGCTTGCCGGTCCTCCGGCGCCGCACTCAGATACGAATGGTATTCTGCAATCGCGCGCTTGGTCTCGCCGGCCCACGCGTAATTGCGCGCCAGCCGCAGTTGGAGAGTGCGATCCTGGGGACTGAGAACCCGCATTTGTTGTATGACCGCAATGGCCTTTCGGTAATCCGCCGCCATGGCATAAGAACCGGCCAAAGCGTCCAAAATCTGTAGGTCGTGCGGGTGAGCCTGGCGCGCGCTTTCGAGCGCCGCCAGTTTCTGCGCAAAATCCGGCGGAAGCGTGGCCCCTTGCGCGCCCGCGATTAACACCGTTGCGAGAATCAGAATCCGCAACATCCCGCTTACTTTCTCCAATTCCGGTTACCTGTTGCGAGATCGAAGAGGTATCGGAGCGTTGCGATGAGATCCACGCCAAGGCTCAAAATTCGCACCGGCGTGGCGGCCAGCATCATACCGGCGGATTTCCATCGGCTGCCGGAGTCGGCGAAGACGAAGACGCCCGTTGTTGCCAAAATGGCTTCCAGCGCGATACTGATCCAAAATATTTCATGGTTGAAAAGGGCAAAATACAAAAGAAGGATTGGGTAGCTCACTTTTTCAAAAAGAGAAATAAGGTCAAGCCAACCCAACCCGCGGCCGAACCGCCGAGTGTGATCCTCGCCCCATGGCGCCCTATATTGTTCGTGAATCCGCCGTTGTTGAGATCCGGCCGCGGCCTGGTCCTGGCGTCTTGAGAAGAGCCCCGCGCCCCAATTCTTGGCTTGCTTGAACGGCGAAAGAGGCAGTTCGCTGAAGTAGTACAGGGCCTGCAAAAAGGAACTGGACCACAGGTAGAGCTGGCCCGGCAGCCGGTCTATCCCGGGTTCGATGGACTCGCAGCGCACGTCGTTTACCTGCACGTTGCGCCAACCCTTCCAGGTGAAGTAGTGGCCGATAAAGATGTCTTCCGAGTTGGTGAGATTGTCGCCCATTTGCGGTAGCGCATAGGTGAAACATTCACGGAGCCGCTGCGTGCGATAGAGCACGGCGCATCCCGTCGGATTCAGGCGTGATCCGTACATCTTCATATGCCCGTCGTACAGGATTCGCTGGAGAAAGACGTATAGCGACGAGCGGTAGATCACCGTCAGCGACTCGAGCAGCGCCTGGAAACGGCTGGAACGGGCACCGGGCTCGACCCCAAGCCCCGCCTGGATACGGGCAAACACACGATGGGAATCCATTATCCGATTCCGCCGGCGCCGGGTTAGGGG
>JACXTT010000846.1_pt1 | contig 52179 bp, 45 predicted proteins | sample 9270951 | NCBI WGS metagenome assembly JACXTT01 (sample SAMN15532306, study PRJNA645909) | rock metagenome | isolation source: weathered quartz diorite | place: Puerto Rico | collected 2017-06-21
GGTTTTTGCGGTTCCCCGACGCCAAAGGTTTACCCAACGCGCGCAGCCTGGCCGAAGTTCTACCGGTGGAAAGCCCGGTTAGCTCGGCTCTTTCATCATGATTACTTTCGCCAAGCGTGTGTCTGCCGTTTTTTTCTCGGGTATTGCCCTCTTGCTCTTTGCTCCATGTATGGCAGTTATCGCTTTGGTAATGCAGCTAAGCGGTAGTGGTCCGGTGCTGTTCCGGCAGACGCGCCCTGGCTTTAAGGGCCGACCATTTACGCTGCTCAAATTCCGCACGATGAGCAATGCACGAGATCCGCGGGGTCTGTTGCTGTCGGACGGAGAAAGACTGACGCGGATCGGGAACTTTTTGCGGCAGCACAGCCTGGACGAACTTCCGCAGCTCTGGACTGTCTTCCGAGGCGATATGAGCCTTGTCGGTCCCCGCCCTCTGCTTATGCAATACATGGATCGATACACGCCCGACCAGGCGCGTCGGCACGCCGTGAAGCCGGGAATTACGGGGTGGGCTCAGGTCCATGGCAGAAATGCCCTGAGCTGGCCAGACAAGTTTCGTCTTGACCTTTGGTACGTGGACAATCAAAGCCTAAGTCTCGATGCTTGGATTCTTATTCGGACACTGTGGCAAGTGCTGAGGCGAGAAGGTATCTCACAACACGGCCACGCAACGATGCCAGAATTCTTGGGAGGGAGTGTAACCGGGCATGAAAACTAGACAAGTCCTGGTCTACGGTGCGGGCGGACATGGAAAGGTCATTGCAGACATTCTGATTTCCAAGTGCGAAACCGGATTCGCTGGCTTCATAGACGACAGAGAAGAGCTGCTCGGCACCAAGGTTATGGGGTTTCCAGTCCTGGGCAATGGAGAGTGGCTGCACGAGCAAGCTTCAGACTCTCGCCTCGCCATAGCCATTGGAATTGGAGAAAGCGGCGTCCGGCAAATCCTTGCGACACACTGCTTGCGCTGGGGAATCGAAATCCTAACCCTAGTCCATCCTGCGGCGACAGTATCCCGAACCGCCCGGCTTGGTCCAGGGACCGTGGTCATGGCTGGAGCAAGAGTTAATCCCGAAGCAGATGCAGGTGCGGGGGTCATTGTGAACACAGGTGCTGTAGTCGAACACGATGTGGTGATCGGTGATTACGCTCATGTCGCCCCGAACGCTGCAATGGGTGGAGCATCGCGCTTAGGAGCCTTCTCTCACTTGGGCCTCGGGGCGGTTGTGCTCGAGGGCGTGAGTATCGGTTCCCACACGATTGTGGGCGCCGGCGCGGTTGTCGTCGAGAATCTCCCGGATCAGGTTGTTGCGATAGGTGTCCCTGCACGGATCCACCGTCGCCTTGAGCAAGAAGGCATGTCAGTGAAGATGGTCGGTTCAGGAAAGTGAAACCATGGCTCCCAGCGCAACCATGAACGAGTTGGCAATAGAGGGAGGCCAGCCCAACCGTGAGCCCCCTTTTGCGCCTTGGCCTTCTTTTGAATCGGACGCAATCGAGGCCGCCGCTTCCGTTTTAAGATCCGCGAAAATCAATTATCGAACTGGCGAGCAGGGGCATCTTTTTGAAGAGGAATTTGCAGCGTTTGCTGGCTGCAAGCATGGCGTTGCGGTCGCTAACGGCACGGTAGCACTAGAGCTCGCTCTCTATGCTTTAAGAATCGGAGCCGGCGATGAAGTCATCGTCCCGAGCCGGACCTTTATTGCTTCGGCAAGTTGCGTGGTCATGCGGAATGCCATCCCTGTTATTGCGGACGTGGATGCCACGAGTCAGAACCTCACTGCTGATACCATCCGACCTCTACTTAGTTCGCGGACAAAAGCGATTATCGCTGTGCATCTGGCTGGCTGGCCGTGCGACATGGACTCCATCCTTGAACTAGCACACGAACACGGGATCAAGGTCATCGAGGACTGTGCGCAGGCACACGCGGCAACGTACAAGGGCCGACCGGTGGGATCGTTGGGGGATGTAGCCGCTTTCTCATTTTGCCAAGACAAGATTATGACGACTGGTGGAGAAGGCGGGATGCTAACCACCACCGACGACTCGGTGTGGGAACGGGCCTGGAGTTTCAGAGACCATGGTACGAACTTCGACGCCGTTGATCATGACCAAAATTCTCCTGGCTTCCGTTGGGTGCACCAATTCTTCGGCACGAATTGGCGCCTCACGGAAATGCAGTCAGCGATTGGCAGGGTTCTCCTTCGGAAGCTTCCTAATTGGGCGTCAGTTCGGCGGAGAAACGCTTCCATTTTGACTAAAGGACTGTCAGGTTGCCCCGCTTTGCGTGTCACGCCGCCATCTGAGGAAATCGAGCACGCGTATTACAAGTACTACGCTTTTCTCCGCCCCGAGCGCCTTACAGACGGATGGGACCGGGACCGAATCATGACGGCCATCAATGCCGAAGGTATTCCCTGCTTCAGCGGGATTTGCAGCGAAATCTACCTTGAAAAAGCATTCCCAGAAGAATGGCGCCCTCGGAAACATATGGCGGTGGCGCGGAAGTTGGGAGAAACGAGCCTCATGTTTCTTGTGCATCCGACACTTTCCGAAAAAGATATGCTGGATACCTGTCAGGCCGTCGAAAAAGTAATGAATGCAGCGAGTTCCCCGCTGCTCTGAAAACGACCGTCATTCCTCTCAAGAACACAGACCCCAAAGCCTTGTCATGACAATGCGAAATGCGCTGAGGTTTGGCTTCCCAGGGCGCAGCGACAATGCCCGCTTTCGAGTGGTCCGCCCATGAGTGCCAAAGAAATCAAGCCAACGCGTTCTGTTCTCTTGCAATATCGCACGTGGTTGGTCGCTCTTTTCCAGGCGTTGCTGATCTTCACTTCACTGGTGCTAGCTTGGCTTCTCCGCTTCGACTTTTCGCTACCCTATCGGGCGGTCTTGTTTTCGGCAGCGCCTCTTCTGATTGTCATCCGGCTCTTGGCTATTGGGAGGTTTCGACTTCTCCACGGCTGGTGGCGATATACAGGCGTGAGCGATGCACTGGACATTTTGAAGGCAATTACATTGGGTTCGCTGGGTTTTCTCATTGTCATGCGCTTTCTTCTTGGCGTTACCGCGTTCCCAAGGACGATTTACATACTGGAAGCGGTACTCAGCATGGGCTTACTGGCCGGTGTTCGATTGTTCTCACGTATCCTTTCTGAATCTGTATACGAAGTCGCCAAACCCCGCCGCAAAGTAATGTTGATCGGGGCGGGAATGGCGGCACAGATCGTTATACGGGAACTCAAGAGGTTGAAGAGCTGCTACGAGGCCCTTGGTTGTGTCGACGATGATCAGTCTAAATTGGGAATCAAGATCCAGGGTATTCCCGTGATTGGAAGCGTCGATCAGCTCCCAGCTTTGCTTGCAGCGCACCCAGTGGATGAGATCCTCATCGCTGTTCCTTCCGCTACCGGAAAACAGATGCAAAGACTCGTGAAGATCTGCGAGCAATGTGGCACGCGGTTTAAAACCGTACCGGCGCTCCGCGACATTATCTCTCGGCAGGGCAACATACGGGAGTTTCGCGACGTGCATTTGGAGGATCTGCTCGGGCGAGATCCCGTGGAGATTGATCTGCGATCGGTCAGGCAGCAAATTGAGGGACGCGTGGTGCTGGTGACAGGTGCGGCGGGGTCGATTGGAACAGAACTATGCCGACAGATTTTAGAATACGCGCCCTCCACACTACTCTGCGTGGATCAGAGTGAAACCGGTATATTTTATCTCGAGCAAGAACTTTGCAAGACGAGAACCCCCGTCCAGACCGTTTTTTGTGTCGCCGATGTGTGTGACTGCGAACGGGTCGGCGCAATTTTTTCAGAATATGGCCCTGAAATCGTGTTTCATGCAGCAGCTTACAAGCATGTTCCGGTCATGGAGCGCAATGTTCAGGAAGCGATGAAAAATAATGTGTTTGCTCTTCTGAGCCTTCTTGAAATTGCAGAGGAAAATGGATGTGGAAGCTTCGTATTAATCTCATCGGACAAAGCCGTGAACCCCACCAGCATTATGGGCGCCACAAAGAGGATCGGTGAATTGATCATTGCTTGCCGCCCCAGCAGTGGGATGCGCTGCGTTGCAGTCCGTTTCGGAAACGTCCTGGGGTCGAACGGTAGTGTGGTCCCCCTTTTCCAGGAGCAACTCCGGCGCAGCGAGCCTTTGAATATCACTCACCCGGAGATCAAGAGATTTTTCATGACAGGACGCGAGGCGGTTTCCCTAGTCTTGCAGGCATTTGCCCTTGGAAAACGCGGTGACACCCTGGTCCTCGATATGGGAGAGCCAGTTAGGATTCTCGACCTCGCCCGGACCCTCATCCGGCTTTCCGGAAAGTCGGAGCGCGAAGTTGGCATCCGCTTTACGGGCTTGCGAGAGGGTGAAAAGTTGAAGGAAGAGCTCTACTACTCCACCGAAAAAATGCATGCTACACCTTTTGAAAAGATAAAGAGAATTCGAGGCCCGCTTGCCGGTTGGCCTCTACTTCAACGTCATCTCAACGAGCTCAAAGGCTCCTTGGGAGTGGAGGGAGCAGATCCCGTTCGTCGCAAGATCAAGGAGATCGTCCCGGAATATTCCTATCAGCCGATCGGCAACTCGACCCAGATCCCGCGGAATCAAATCCAGCTTCTTGTTCAACGACGACTCGATGTCAATCCAGTTCCCATCGATGCGGATTGATCTTACTCGCCCTTGGCCCCGAACTTGCTTCCTCGGCGTGGTCTTCCTTATCTCCGAAGTCCTAACTTTCTTTAGCGGGAAAGCCTATCTTGCGGAGCTTTGGAACGCGTCTTCAAAGCCGGAGCTATGGCTAAAGGCCGCTAGGCTCGAGCCGGGCGACGCCGAGTATTGGGGCCACGTAGGACTCTACAAACAGTGGGACCTGAGCTCTGGCGGCATTCACGAGGTAGTAAGTTATCTGCAAAGGGCGACGCAAGTCGATCCCCGCTCGGCGGACCTGTGGATGGAATTGGCTGACGCTTATCAGACGTCCGGCGATCCGGTTCATGCACAGGAGGCTTATGCGAAGGCTCAGTCGAACTATCCGATTTCTTCAGAAGTCGCCTGGCGTTACGGAAGCTTTTTGCTGTATGAGGGAAAATTCTCCGATGGCTATACGGAAATCCAACGGGCAATATCGATAGATCCTTCGCTCACCCAGAATGCGATTGCCGAATGCTGGCAGTCAAATCCGAGCGTCGCTCCCATCGTGGACAAGGTCCTGCCCGACAAGCCTGAGTACTACCTCGAAGCTATCGACTACTTCGTCTCGCAAAATCTACCCGGACCCGCACTTGCGATTTGGAATCGCCAGCTCACGCTTGGCCTGCCCATCAAGCTGGCTAACACGATCCCACTGGTGGACGTGTTGATCGATCAGGATCGCATGGCCGAAGCGCAGCAGATCTGGCACCAGGCGATCGAAGCTGCGAATTGGCCTCGGGGTTCTGGCAACACTGGGTCGCTCGTTTTCAATGGGCGATTTGAACAGGACATTATGAACGGTGGGTTCGACTGGCGGGAAATGCCCGTAACCGGAGCTAACTTTGGTTCCGATCGCCGCATAGCCCACGCAGGCTCCCGCTCGTTCCGAGTCCGTTTCGACGGCAGGGAGAACCTGGACTTTCAAAACCTGTTTCAATACGTCCCCGTCCAATCCAAGGCCAGCTACCATTTCTCGGCTTATGTACGAACCGAGGAAATTTCCACTGACAGCGGCATCCGTTTTGAGATCCTCGACCCACGGCATCCATCTGAAGTCCAGGTCGTGACATCGAATGTCATTGGAACGAATCCATGGACTCTGGTCGAAGCCGATCTTGTAACAGGGCCCGACACGCACCTCCTGAAGATCACCCTCAGACGCATACCGAGTTGGAAGTTCGATAACAAGCTGAGCGGGACCGTTTGGGTCGACGACGTATCCTTGACGCTCGTCAAGGAGTCACCTAAGGACAGCTCCGGATGACAGCCATCCGCATCGGGATTTGTACTCTGCTTGCCGTTGGCGTGCTTTCGTTCGGCGCCACCGGACCGGGTGGTACTGTTATCTTGGAAATCGGCGCAGCGGCCCTGTTTCTACTCTGGGGAGTGCTGGTGATTCACCGTCGGCAGGTGGAAATTCATTGGAACTGGCTCTATGTCCCTCTGTTTGGGCTGGGAGCCATTGCCATCGTGCAGTACGTTTTCGGTCTTTCGGTCTATCCCTGCCTAACAAAGATCGAGTTGCTCAAGTTGGGCGCCTACGTCCTCCTCTTCTTCCTAACGTTTGAATTGTTTCGAAGCGAGGTTCACGTGAGGCAGTTTGTCTGGTTCCTTATAATCTTCGGATTTCTCGTCTCGCTCTTTGGAATTATCCAGCACTTCACCTTCAATGGAAAACTGTATTGGTCCGTCCCGCTGGCTTCTGGGGCAAGTCCGTTCGGACCGTTCGTAGACGGTGATCATTTTGCCGGATTCGTGGAGTTGACTGCACCCCTGGGCCTCGCTCTCCTTCTTTTCCGCTCGAGGCGGCCGGAGCAGCTTACCTTGTTGCTCTTGTTCACGATTGTTCCCATTGGAGCGCTGATTCTGTCCGCCTCTCGGGGAGGGATCATCGGACTCGTCCTCGAGTTCGCCGTACTGGCGTTTCTTTCGCGTACTCGCCGAATCAGAAGGAAACAACTGCTGGGCGCTACTGCGCTTGCACTTGTCGCGGGGACTTTTATCGTCTGGCTAGGGGTGAGCAAGGCGATCCAGCGCTTTGAACAGCTAACCCAGGGAGGGATTACGCAGGATTTAAGGGTTTCGATCTACGCTGACACTTGGCGGATCTTTCTCGACCATCCCGCTGTCGGGACAGGTTTAGGAACTCTGATGACGGTTTATCCTCGCTATGCGAGCTTCTACAACGGACAGACCGTAGACCATGCACACAACGATTATCTTGAGTTGCTGGCTGATGCGGGACTGGTGGGAGGACTTTGTGGCTTGTCTTTTATTGGGCTCCTGTATTGGCGGGGTCTCGCTGGTTTGCAGTTTGCAGAAAATGCGTTCGCTCGCGCGATTGTTGCTGGCTCCCTAGCAGCTTGTGCCGGACTGTTACTACACAGCTTAGTGGACTTTAACCTCCATATCCCATCCAACGCTCTGATCTTCCTTCTCTTGGCTTGCATAGCAACTCACCGCTGACTCCACTGACCACAGAGAACTGCTCCTGACTTCTCGGCACTGGCTGGAAAAAGCCATGAACAGAGCAGTCATACTGACCTTCCCCATATACCGCCTGCGAAGAGGCTACAATGACCTTTTTGACTTTCAACTTTTCCTGGACAATCAGTTCGTGAAGCAACGAAGTTCCAACCGTGTTCACTTGAAAGAAACCAGAGAAGTCAGTTCTATAATCCTGGTAGTCTGCCTGGTAAGACACAATATCGACGTCATGCAATGCCGCAAGGAGCGGGAACGGTGTATTACGTCTCCATGAATGAAATCGACGGTGTAGGGGGTATAACATGGTCGGCCGTCCGGATGGACTTTCGGATCGAGATTATCCAATACGCTAACCTGGAAACCCTCCTCCAAGAACCGATCAACCAGATGTGATCCAATGAAGCCCGCTCTACCAGTCACCAGTACTCTCATTTCCAGAGTTCTCCAATAAGGAATCAGCTTTTCAGAATCGGATGGGGCTTCGTGCTGTCAGATAAAGAATCAATTGCCCGGCACAGCGAAGACCTCACTCGCGGTTTTCACAAGGATCTGTATGTCCAGCATCAGGGTTCAACGGCAGATGTGATCCAAGTCAAGATTCACCGACTCGTCGAATTCCTTTACATCGTTCCTGCCGTTGACCTGCTAGTGACACGTTATGTCCGGCTTCACCGCAACTCTGGGAAGGAAAGACGCGCCACGCGACTGGATCGTGGGTCTTACGCTTTCGTCTGAGACTGGACGGATTCCCATTTCATGTCAGCAAGTCTCAATTTCGGATGGGAAACCAGAAGATGCCAAATCATCGCCTGAAAGGATTCCGTGTGGGGAGTTATGCTGGAAGGATTGACGACCGGAACGAGCACACAGGCATCTGCGACCTGCGCGGTGTAGCCTCCTTCGCGGCCGACGACCCCACAAATAGTGGCGCGCACTTCCTGGGCGTATTCAAGAGCCCGCACCAGGTTGGCGCTGATGTTCTTCCTCGCGTCGCCGCCGCCGACGGAAAAGACGAAGACCATATCGGCCTCATTCAGCCGAGACCCGCGTAGCCAATTGGCGTAGCACGTTTCCCAGCCCTCATCGTTAACCCGCGCGGTAAGTTCGGATACGTTATCAGAAGGAGCGTATGCTTCAAGCTGAGCGATCTTGCGGAAATCGCAGACTGCGTGAGAAGCGTGCCCTGCACCGCCGCCGACACCAAGGAGAAAGAGTCTGCCGGAGCGCTCTCGCAAGTCCAGGAGCAGATCTGCGATGCGTTCGACGGCTGATTGATCCAGGAGGCTTAAGATTTCCGTGGCTTCTTGAATGTATTGAGCGACGTAGTCCATGCGATCTGCCTCCTAATTAGGTGAGTTGGTTCAAGAATCGACCGAAGGGGGAGCAGTCATACCTGTGCCAAAAGGCAACTCGGTGAGGAAGCCGTCCGTGTGGTCTTCGTCATTTCCGAGTTAATGAGCTGTGCTGCCTCCCACAGGTCTTTCGCTACAAATGTTGGGCGCACGTGCTGCCCTTCGGTGAATTGGCAGATCTCACATTTCCAACGGCCCACGAAAATAGTTCTGCAGCCAGCGCGGGATCCGGCCAGTAAATCGGGGATTCCGTCTCCAATCATGTAGCATTCTTCCAGCGATACCCGCAGGTCCCCAGCCGCTTGTCCGAGCAGGCCGATCTCGGGTTTGCGGCAACGGCAGCGTTGTCTGAGCTTGGGCACCTTAGCTTCTGGATGGTGCAGGCAGTAATAGATACGATCGACGTGCCCGCCTTCCGCGCGAATTTGCGAAAGCATCATGCGCTCGAATGCCTTCAATATTTCCGGCTTCAGATGTCCCTTAGCAATCCCGGGCTGATTGGAAACAATTGCGACGCTTAATCCGAGATCATTCAGCAGCCGGATCGCTTTTGGGACACGAGGAAGAAGCTTGAATTGCGATTGCGTAAAAGGGGCGTCGATCACGCCGGCATCTTCATGATAAACGAGGGCGTTGATGACACCATCTCGATCCAGCAAAACCGCTTTCATCGATGCGACTGGCTGGGGTTTGGTTCTTCGAGTTTGGACTAGTTGGACGATGAGGAATCTTCTCTATTTTCGTCCAGAGTGTGGACGAGACAAAGCAGGGGGTCTCGGAGCGCCCGCGGTTAGTCCGAGAGCTTGGTAGCGAGTGCTAGGGCGTTTTCTTTATGGTTCTGCCGCGCGATTTGAGGGAGGCACCCGTCCTGTGAGACCACTTCGAAAATGAAGTTGTTTCGCTCGAAGTCAAAGCGGAAGACCAGGTCCCAAAAGGCGGCTACGCGCAGCGCAGAAGAAGCATCAGCATTGGATATTATCAAAGCGGCGGCCGTGGTGGCCGTGGTCTCAGGTCACCTCGTTTGGCTCGCATTTCGCTGTTTTCCTGTTTAAATAGCTGACCGTTGCTTTGAAAGAACTCCGCAGTTCTCTTCAATCCTTCCTCAAGCGTGACAATCGGACTCCAGCCCAGCACGCGCCGCACTTTCTCGGCACTGAGGAAAGTCTGCCGCACCTCGCCGAGCTTGGCAGCACCGTGAATCTCAGGTATTTCGCTACCAAGAATCTCTTTCAGAGCACGGAAAATCCCATTCACGGATATCCCCTTGCCCCACCCGAGATTAAACACTTCATTGTCACCACTTCCCAGTATTAAGAGGTTGGCCTTTACTATATCTGATATGAAAACATAGTCTCGCAACTGCTCCCCATCACCGTTGATCACGGGCTGAGTATCTCGCAACATCTGCCCGATAAATATAGAAACCACCCCGGCCTCACCAAACGGGTCTTGGCGAGGTCCAAAGACATTTGGATAGCGCAGGATCGTATATTTTAGACCGTAATTCATCTCATAGACCGGAAGATAAAGCTCAAAGCTTGCTTTGCTTGCTCCGTAGGGGTCGCGTGGGCAAAGTGGGTGAGCCTCGTCGGCCGGAAGATATCGAGGTTCTCCGTAAACGCATCCTCCAGTGGATGAATAGATGAATTTCTTCACGCCGTTTTTTCGGCTGCACTCAAGGAGGTTCACGCCACCAATGACGTTTACATCTGCGTAGATCCCGGGGGCTTCCATCGAGCCGCGGACGTTTCCCCGCGCCGCATGGTGGTTCACAACATCAAAACCCTCAGCGGCGAACAGGTTGCACAATTCGGCATCCCGCACGTCCATCTTATAGAATCTAGCCTTCGGATTTACGTTTTCCAAATGGCCGGTGTCAAGGACATCGATAACGGACACGTCGTGCCCCGCATCGAGGTAGGCATCGACAACGTGCGATCCAATGAAACCAGCACCACCCGTGACAAGAATTCTCATCGCGTCCCACCTCCTGGACACACCCCACGGATCTGCAAGCCGACTACTTGGCCCCTACCATAGAGAGTACGGTAATCCCGCATTTCAAAAGGATCTTAATATCCAGCCACATAGACCAATTCTCGACGTAATCGAGGTCTAGCTCGACCCGACGATCGAAAGAGATAGTCTGCCTGCCCGCCACAGCCCAGAGGCTCGCCAGCCCTGGTTTGACTGCGAGGACCTTTTCCGCAGCTTCCGCATAGCGGGCGAGTTCAATGTCTCCCAGCATGCGAGGGCCAACAAGGCTCATCTGGCCCTTCAGGACATTAATCAGCTGCGGTAGTTCATCGAGCGAGGTTTTTCGGAGGAATCGTCCGACTCGCGTAATCCTCGGATCGTTTTCAATTTTCAGCGCTTCTCGGTAGCGTCTTAAGAGCTCAGGGTCGCTCAGTAGTAACTCGTGAGCGTTGGCTGCCATTGAGCGAAATTTAAGAACGTCGAATAGCTTGCCATGCTGCCCTGCCACACGACGCCGGAAATAGACCGGGCCCGGCGAATCTAGCTTGATGGCTAGAGCGATAACCAAAAAGAGCGGCCAGGTTAGGAGCAGCAACGTTGTGCTGCCAATGAGATCCATTGTCCGCTTCAAGCGCAAGGACAGCGGATCTCGTCTATCGACCTTGACAGACGTCGTTTTGGGAACTAGACGAGAGGTTTCATCTGCGGTCCACATGCAGGCTCCTCAACACAGACTGACTTGCCAGGCCGTTGGCCGATCGACGATCCAGGGCTGGTTTGAAGCCACAACGATTAGCAGACCACGTCGAGCGAGCTGCCGCATTGGTTCTGTAACACTGGTCAAAAGCGCGAACCCGCTGCTCTCGTTTGGGTGTCGACGGTGCCGAAGTCAAGATTGTGCATGTAGGAATTGCTGGCTCCGTTCCGGTCGAAAAATACAGTACTGGCACCATCTAAAGGTTCACCAAAACCTTCGCACCTTCGAAATCGAAGTTGTAACTCATCTCGCGCAAGCCAGCATCGGTCAGTGCCTTGCGCAGCCCGGGCTTGTGGCTGTTGGGGCAGTAGAACATGAAGAAGCCGCCCCCCCCGGCCCCCATGATCTTTCCGCCCTTGGCGCCGTTCTCACGAGCGATGCGATACCACTCATCGATCCGATCGTCACTGATCTTGTTCGAGCGCTTCTTTTTGTTCTGCCAGTGCTCGTGAAGCAACTGTCCAAAGCGGTCCAGGTCACCTTGCTCCAATGCTTCCTTAATGCGGTAGCCGAGGTCCTTGGTGCGGTGGAGGGCTTCGATCATCGAGCCATCGCCGTTTTCGGAGCATATCTTCTGCTCCTCCAGAATTGCAGAGCTGGAGCGAGTAACGCCGGTATAGAAGAGCAAAATGTTGGCGGAGAAGTCTTCCCTAGTAGAGATGGAAAGATTCAGTGGGCTGACATGCACCTGTCCATCCTTTTCAATTTCTAGGGTGGTAATACCGCCGAAGGCGGCTAGGTAGTGGTCGTGCTTGCCGACGGGATGACCCGCCAGATTCATTTCGATGTCGCACGCTTGTTCAGCAAGTGCTTGAGTGGGAACCGTCTCACGCTTCAGCGCGTGCAAAGCAGTCAGAAGGGCGACGACGTAGCAACCTGAAGAACCTAGCCCAGTGCCAGCCGGAACATCAGCCATCGAGACAATCTCAACGTTTCCGTTGACATTCAGGCATCTCAGTGTAGGACGAACCAGGTCGTGTTGTACTTCGTCCGGCGAGGACACTTGCTCGTAGCGTGAATATTTGATTCGAATCAGGTCATCAGCTGCGGGTCTGTTCACATGGATGTATACGTACTTGTTAATTGCGCCGCTCAAGATGAAGCCACCATACCTGTTGTAGTAGGAGGGCAGGTCAGTCCCGCCTCCCCCCAGCGAGATCCGCAGCGGCGCTCTAGCGAGAATCATGTGTCCCTTTCGAAACTGATCTCTACGATGGAAACTCCAACCGGAGTTTAGTCACCAGCCTCAATCGGTTTGAGGATTCAAGACCGCGACCCTTTTATTTGCTTGAGGGACTAGCATGGCGAACCCCAGCTGCCGACCGTCGGAGCATGACGGCAGCCCCTCTCCGCGAGGCTTCATACGCTGCTTCCACGATCTTTAAGGCTTCCCACGCGTCCAGGCCGCAGGCTGACGGGACGGCTTGGTTCCCGTTTCCGGCTTTCTTGTGGTCCAGCACGCAGGAAATAAAAGTGGCCCACTCCTGTGCCCACACGTCGTCTTGTTCACCATGTTTTTTACCTGAAGTGAAATCCGTCTCTTGCACTTCTGGTGGGCCGCCTTGGGAACGCCGACGGGCAATCTGCAGTTGTTGCGGGCCATAGTGCCCACCCAGCCCATTGATTTGAAGTGAGCCATCCTCTCCGTAAATCTCGAACGAGAACAAGTTCTTCCATTGCGTCCAGCTGGCGTGCAACCAAGCGATCCTGCCGGCTTCCGTGCGAAGCGATAGGAACGCGTTGTCCTCAAGGTGGCTGTTTAATGAATTTTGCCTCGAACCCCAGAAGTAAGTGCTGACGGATCCGAACACCTGTTCAAACTCCCCCAGAAACCAGCGGCTCAGGTCGATCAAGTGAACGCCTTGGTCGAGCAATTCGCCACCGCCAGCCATCTCGGGATCGCCACGCCATTCTAAGTTGTAGTCAAGACGGCCGCCGTGACCGTATCGAGCGCGCACGTACATGGGTTCGCCGATGACTCCTGCAGCTATCAGCTCACGCGCGCGTACAATAGCGGGATAATGGCGCAGCGTGAAACCCACGATCAGTCGGGCATTGTTGTGCGGCAGCAAAGGCACGCCAGATTTAGGTTCCCTGGGAGGCCAGTTACCATAAGCGGCTCTAAGCACAATCTCAGCCTCGGTCGCGTTGCGTGCCCCGGGCTTTTCGCAGAAAACGTGCTTACCGGCATTCAGGGCAGCCGTGGTGATGGGGGCAAGATACTTGTGTGGTGTTGCCACAACGATCGCATCGACATCTTCGCGCTCGAGCAATTTCTGCCAATCCGTGCCGGCTCGGCACCCTGCTTGAGCCGCCAACGAACGTGCATGCTCTGCAATTGTGTCCACTACTTCGACAAGTTCGCTTTGTGGATGAGCCTTGGCAGAGAGGCTGCGGATTCGTCCCATGCGACCGGCGCCCACAATGCCAACCCTCAATTTTTGCAACTTCAACCCCCGACCGGTCAGCGCCGGTTGCATTACCTTCTGTTGGCTTGTGCTGTCGCAACCTCGGCCCGCATCTCTTCCAACAGCGGACGCAGAGTAAAGGGATCCATGCGGCGCAGCGTGAACCAGGGTTGGGACATGACCTGCGCGATGCGCTCATCGGTCCATGATTCCCACTTGTCGTTGGGAGCGGAGACCAACCGGCCCGTCAGGTTGCGCGAATCGTCTGACGCTAGGAATACGGCTAGCTCTGCAGGAACTTCACGGGGCGTCCCGCCTTCGCCGGTTTCGCGGAGGCGGCGAATCCGTTCCAGTAAGTCACCCGCTCTCTCTCCCGCGGCTAGGACCGAATCCTGTAGCTTCGTGTCCACGGCTCCCGGCGCAATGGCGTTGACTTGGATGTTGAACTCTTTGACTTCTTCGGCCAACGTTTCGGTCAGCCGAACCACCGCTGTCTTGGAGACGCCGTATGCGGTGAAACGGCAGAGGGGTGAAGTGGCGCCCCCACCAGAGAAATTGATGATTTTACCTCGGCCCGCGCGGATCATGTGCGGCAAGACTGCGTGGCAAAGAAGAAAAGGACCAAACAGGTTCACCGAAAAGGTATTCGCCCATTCGTGCGAATCAATCTCCCAGACTCGCCCGATAGGGCCGTATGTACCGGCGGCATTAACGAGGATATCTATCTGACCGAACGCCTCGATGGATTTCTGCACTAGGTACGCCACTTCTCCCGGAGCCGTCACATCAGTGGCAACAAATTGCGCAGTTCCACCTGCGGCCCTAACCATTTCGGCGACAGCTTCTAACTCCAGAGCAGTTCGTGCTGCCAAGATCAAGCGCGCGCCTTCGGCAGCGAAACGCAGGGCAACGGCCTCGCCGATGCCCCGCCCCGCACCGACAATGAGGGCCACTTTATCCTGCAACCGCGCGTTGCCTCTAGCCTTACTGCTAGTTTGCCTCTCCCGCTGAGTCATAGATCAAATACCTCGTTTCGGTGGTTTTCAAAGCAACTAAGCCTTTGCTGCGCTGGATAACGAAGCTCTGCGACCAATCCCGGAGTAGGCGAAACCCATCTGCGACATCTTCTCTGGATCAAAGAGGTTCCGCGTGTCAATGAGAAGCCATCTGCTCTCCGAGGCTCTGCGCGGCACTCTTTCAGTTTGTATTGCAGGCGTCCCGCCACATACCGGCACTGGCTGATCAGCGGGCCTTTATCAAGCTGGGACTGACTTACCGGCAGCGTCAGCTTGTGACTCTTATCGCCAAAGGCCTGACAAATAAGGAGATCGCGGCCACTTTGAATCTGTCCGAATTCACCGTGAAGAACCACATCCACCGCATCATGAAGCAGGTCCACGCAGAGAACCGCCAGGAGGCTGTTGACGTGGTCCGTGCTGGCGGATTCCACGCAAACGCATAGCACACGGATTATTCGAGAGGGGGGGTCCCTATCAGCAACGGACGTCCGTGAGCTCCAGAGGCGCGGATCGTCTCCACGGCTTCGTAGCGGTCGTCAGCATCCACTTGCCGCAGGATTCGATGAATGTGATTTTTCACCGTTTGCTCGGAAAGATTCAGAGTGCTGGCGATCTCTTTGTTGGTTCATCCTTTTGGGACGAATAAGACCAGTTGGTGCTGCCTGCGGGTCAAGCTCTGCTCTTGTGCGGAAATAAAGATCCCCAGTTACGCCAGTTCAAACAACTGGAAGTTTCTGGGAACGCCTGGTTGTGCTCAATGCGCCACGCAGTACTTTTTTCCTGTGGTCAAGGGGCTAACCAAACATAGAAAATGTAGGGGTGGGGGTCGTCCTCACTTCGGATGGTTCTCCGCAGCCTGAGTTTCGCCCCGGGCCTCTCGCACCCCCGGCGCAAGGAACGACCGAATTGTCTTCCGCAGATGACATGAACCCTTTGATTGCCTCGCCCCCGGCGAGTTCTTCGGGGTCGCAACCCGAGGAGTCTCCGATCGAGCTGGAAGAGGTCAAAACAGCCCCGTCGCGCCCCAAACCCACGATCAAGACGAACATGGTCGCGCAGGAAGTTAGGGTGAAGGCCAGCGGAGCGCGTCCCGGCAAGAGTGTCGAGCGCGAGTTATTCACCGAAGAGGCGACTTCCATACTGGTTGGTGAAAAGGGCGGGGTCATCCGCTTATCCGCGGCAGTGGCTCCCGGGCAATTGCTCTTGCTCACCAATGAAGAATCGAAGCGCGAAGTCGTTGCGCAAGTGAAGCGCAAGCGCGCGGACAAACCCACGAGCTGCTACGTGGAGCTGGAATTTGCCGAACCTGCTCAACACTTCTGGAGCAGAGAGTTTTCCGCCGCGACTGCGCTGTTGCCGAAGGACGTCCGGGAGTTGGAAGCCGCCGCGCTGGTGAGCTCAGCAGAAGCCACCGCCGATGAGCCGGGCCAACCGCCCCCCGCGCCCACTGACGAGGAAGTGCAGGCGCTCAAGCGGGAAGTGGAAACACTGCGGGAGCAGGCGAAGATGATGCAAGCGCCTGCGACGAGCGAACAAGCTCCGGCACTGGCACCAGTACCAGTGGGGGTTAGGGATGCTTCTGCAGCACCAGCAGCGGGCAATGTGCCGGGGACGGAATCAAACTCAACCAGTGGATCGAACGATCTACTGGGCGTTGCCTTCACTGCAGAATCCATGCCGATCGAACAAGATACTGTTCCGGCTCAATTGACGGCAGCAGAGCAAGCGCTGCTGCCAAAGCCTGCGCTGGACTTTACTATCGCACGACCAAAGGCCAAGCGGTCGCCGCGTGCGAAAGGGAGTTTCACGCCCGGCTTTCGGGCAGGAGCATTGCGTCTGGCGCTGCTCACCACAGTGTTGGTGATGACTGCTGTCGGTGCGGCGTGGTACAAGCAATGGATTCCGTGGAAGTCAGCGGAAAAAAAGCCATCGGTCAGCGCCCCCGCGACTGCCGTGAACGTGACGACGTCGACGAAGTCGGGAAGCCTAGAGGTGGCGCAGGTACATTCCGAATCCAGCAGTACGAAAGTTGTCAGTCACGCGCCTGCTACCTCACGGGGCACGCCATCGCGAAGTGCGCCGCCGCCGAACACACCTGCGCCAGAAGTGGTGGATGCAGTCGAGCCCACCACCCAACCCGCAGCATCCAGTGAATCCGTGGCGCAGCCGGAGGTAAGGACAATTCCCGCTCCGACGACGCCGGCGGCGAAACGTTCAACGGTTCCTCCAACTGCAAAAACCGCTTCTGATTCCGATGCGCCTTCTGAGGCGGCAGGCGTCATCGTGCCGCCAAAGTTGATCAAATCGGTGCGCGCCGTGGCTACGATGGACGCCGTGCGGGACTTCGAGTCAGGAAACGTCGTGTTCGACGCGGTCGTAGGCACGGACGGCAAAGTGGAATCCATGAACGTGTTGTCGGGACCTCCATCGTTGCGCGATGCAGCAGTACAGGCCTTGAAGCAATATCGCTACGAACCCGCAACTCGGAACGGCCAGCCTGTTCCGGCACACGTCACTGTCACCATCCGCTTCCGCTTCGAGCCGTAATCCTATGTGCAACCCAGTTGCACAACGTCCGCCCTTACAGCGGGCCTGGGGCGCACTAGAGAGCGCCTCTCGACGGTCCAAGTGCCGGGGGGTCGCCCACGCTGATTTCTCTCATCGATTTCACGCCGGATCACGACAGACGCGTGATTCCAGGGAATCCATCAAACCCAGAATCAAAGCTCAAGATTCGCTCGATTCCATGATGTTCCATGACGGCCAGATGCACAGCATCACGCGCAGACATTTGTCGATGCCCCATGACAATTTCCTTTGCGCGCTCTGCTGCGGCCAGATCAACGGCCAGCACCTGGTCGGCAATACCGAGCAAAGCGTCGAACGCAGGTTGGATGGCGTCCCGACGATTGATAGCGACGTAGCGGTGCAGTATCTCTTGCAGGACTTCGGCATCCGTAACCAGGCGTTGTCGATCACCAACCAGCTTTTCGAGCAGTCGCTGCGCGTCGGCCTTGTGAGGATGAGGCGCGCCAACCAGATACATTGGAATGTTCGAATCGACCAGAATCACGGCCGGGTACCGACACCGTATCCGCTCTCGATCTCCGCCAACATGCGGTCGATATCACCCGAGGGGTAATCGTGTCGTGCCGCCCTGCGGATCACTTCGAGCTTCTTGCCAACATCACCTAAGGGTTCACGCCGACGTGCCAGATCGAGTGCTTGTCGGACCCACTCGGCGATCGACAAATGACGCGACCGCGCCATGCGCTGAATTTCGCGATACTCGGGGTCTTTCACAATCACTTGTAGTCGTTTAGCCATGGCATGAGTCTATCTGACTCATCAACATGAGTCAAACCGATCAACCTTCAACGACAACCTGCTCACAACGTTCACGATGTTCACGACCGTCACGCGCGGCCGTTCCTATCGAATGTTCGCTGTCTGTTTGTACGCGCTCCCGACGCATTGGGATTGCACTAGTGTCGATTCTGATCGGTGAGTCTGCGTCGTCTGAGTCCTTTGAGTAAATGCCAAGAATCTTGGCAATCTCCCTAAAAGCCGCCAGCTGGTGCCATTATCGTCATATTTTTCCAAAGATCCCTTCTTGGGATTCCGTCGGCGTCCTTGCGCCCGAAGCACGCCATCGCGAACTGGGGCGTCGTCCAGCACACCTGCGCCAGAAGTGGAGAATCCAACCGAGGCCCCCACCCAACCGGACGTATCCAATGAATCCGTGGCACAGCCAGTGGTGGGAAAAACTCCACCTTCTACAACGCTGACGGCGAAACGCTCAACCGTTCCTCCAATTGCAAAAACCGCTTCTGACTCCGGTGCGCCTTCTGAGGTGGCTGGCGTTATCGTGCCGCCAAAGTTGATCAAATCGGTGCGCGCCGTGGCTACGATGGACGCCGTGCGGGACTTCGAATCAGGAAACGTCGTGATCGACGCGGTCGTGGGCACGGAGGGCAAAGTGGAATCCATGAGTGTGCTGTCGGGACCTCCATCATTGCGCGACGCCGCCGTGGCAGCCTTGAAGCAATACCGATACGATCCCGCCACTCGGAACGGCCAGCCTGTTCCGGCACACGTCACTGTCACCATTCGCTTCCAGTTCGAGCCGTAAATCTACACAATTTTGTCAGACTCACACTTCCTACCACTCGAAACCAATACAGTCAGGTTAGGAACACAAAAACTTGTAAGCATCCTGCGCACCTTACGGTCTTCGAGATGCAGCCTCTCAGACGCACTCCCGCACCGACTTTCTGACTCCTACATTCGCTGTTATGATGCTCAACTGATTACAGATAAAGAATGGGTGGGTGAGACTATCGTGAAGAGTGGACAGACTAGGAAAGTCTTGCTGACCGGCGGCGCTGGCTTCATTGGCTCCCATGTGGCAGAAGAACTTCTTCGCCGCGGAGCGCAGCTCACAATAGTCGACAGCTTGGACGACTTTTATTCGCAAGTATGGAAACGAGCAAATTTAGAGGATATTCGAAGGACAGGAAATTTCGCTTTTGTCGGTCGAGATATCTGCGATGTCGAAGGAATGAGAGAGACGATCAATGCCGCAAAACCAGACGCTTTGGTTCATCTCGCCGCACGCGCAGGCGTCCGACCCTCCATTGAACAACCCCGACTGTACGAACGCGTCAACATAGCTGGCACGGTTAATCTATTAGAGATCTGCCGGGAGTTGGGCGTGCCACAGTTTATTTTCGGGTCCTCAAGTTCGGTGTATGGAGCTTCAAGCAGGCCACCTTTTTCGGAAGATCAAGTTGAGCTAAGGCCGATCTCCCCATATGCGGCTACGAAACTAGCTGGAGAGATGATGTGTTACACCTACGCTCACCTATATGGACTCCCGACCGTGTGCCTGCGTTTCTTCACGGTTTACGGGCCACGACAGCGTCCCGACCTGGCTATCCATAAGTTTCTTGCGCTGCTCGAAGCGGGCAAACCAATCCCGTTTTTTGGCAATGGCTCCACCGGGCGAGATTACACCTACGTAGAGGACATCGTCGCAGGAGTGATTGCAGCGCTTGGGTACCAGCATCCATCAACCGGCGGTGTGCCTTTCGAAATTTTTAACCTGGGTAATTCCCACCCGGTAAAGCTTTCAGAACTGGTCTGCAAACTTGAGCAGTTCACTGGCCACCAAGCTGTCCTTCACAAGCAGCCAAATCAACCCGGGGACGTTCCTCTCACTTGGGCGGACATCGGTAGTGCTGGACGTTTGCTCGGTTACCAGCCGGCGACGCCCATTGATGAAGGTTTGAAAAAATTCATTGAGTGGTATAGGGGAGCAGATCCCATTCGCAGAGCGTAAGAGCGTTTCCTAACTAAGCAGTCGGCACACATTGAAAAGACCGGATACCTGATGCCCCTGGTTGCGAACTGAAATGTCGCGATCTTGATGTTCGATGAGTGAACGATGAGATGCTGAGTCGCTTGGGGCGACGATAAGAATTAATTTAACAGTTCTCGATATAGCGCCATCGTCTCGCGGACTACCACTTCCTCGGAAAACTCGTTGGCCGCGATTTCCCGGCCACGACTGCCCATTCGTTGCCGCAAAGAAGGGTTTTCTAGAAGTTCCTCAAGTGCCCTGGCAAGGGAAGCGGAATCTCTGGGGGAAACCAAGATTCCGTTGACCCGGTGGCGAACTATATCCCGACATCCGGGAACGTCAGTGGACACAATGGCGCGACCACTTGCTGCAGCTTCGATTAGAACTTTTGGTACTCCCTCTCCTCCGTGAGAAGGCAAGCACACGATGTGTGCCTGTCCAAATGTCTGAGACAACTCTGTTTGGTGGCCCCACCACTCCACGGCTCCTGATGCCTGCCATTCACAGAGCTGTTCACGAGGAATGGCGGATGGGCTGCGAGGATCGGTATCTCCAGCGAGGACAAATCGTACCCTAGTACCATTGCCCCGAATCAGCTTTGCGGCTTCAACAAATTCCGCAATTCCCTTGATCCACAACATGCGTGAGGCAAGAAGAATAAGTGGTGTGCCTACTGGCTCGGGGGTCGGCTGAAAAAGACTCATATCTACCCCGGATCCTTTGATAATCGTGATCTTCTCTGGTGATACATTGAGTTTCGAAACCAGCAGTTGCTTGTCTTCCTGGTTTTGTAGCAGTACTTGATTGTTTGACCGACTCAATAGAAACCTCAACGAGTTCCAAATAGGGAAGCTTAAAAACCGCGCTCTTAGCGAGGATGCTGTAGCCAAGTAGCCTAGCCCAGTCAGAGCATTGACCACCTTCATGTCTTTTCTGCCAAGAGCAGCGACTGAGCCATACAGCACGGGTTTCAGAGCGACGTGGTGAACAATATCAGGCTTTTCGGTGGCATAAATTTGTCTCAGCTGCTGGATCGCGCGAAGTTCATTTAATGGCGCATAACTTTCTCGGTCGAGACGCAAGGGTATCAGCCGAAAACCTTGATCCCGAATTTTTCGAGCATCGCCAGTTACGCGGGTCGCTATAACAACTTCGTAGCCTGCCTGCAGTGCGGCTCTTGCGATTGGCAGTCGGTGGGACCACAAAAACCGGTCCTCAGTAATCAGTAGAAGGAGTTTGCGATACATTGGGGAAAAATCGGTTTCGGTTGCGATACTGTCTCTAATCCTATGGAAGTTCCTTTCATATAACCAGCCCGACTAATCCTACTAAAAAGAAGAATCTACTTCCAAATCAGCTTACTTGCTTGAGAAAGTTTGCATTTCCTGCCGACGAGAGAGCTTGGCCGCGCGACTGATCGTATCCACAATATCTGTTGGGAAAGACGTTGAGGACTTTTTCCATGGGGGTATTCGACCGGTGATGTAGTCGCTGGCGAGTGGGGTCTCAAGAGCGCGCTGATCCCTCAGCGAGCTGCGCGATGATCGCATATCGCATGTCATGGAGCCTCTCTATAGGACGCCTGAGGATTTGCTTGCGATTCGCCATGCCCTGTACCAGAAACCCCTGAGGGCTTGACATCAACTCAGATAGGACCGGTAGGCGCGCGATTCTTGTTAAGCCAATGTTGTTATATGGAAAAAAGAGGCTACGGCGCGAACACCGCAATCTAGCTTTCATCACCCTCCACGACAGGCCGCCTACTGTACGCGGACGGAGATCTCGATGTCGTGCGAAATTGTGGCGGGACTCCAATCTTGATAAGTCAAGTGGTTTAAGGCTCCAGGCACCAAGATCGGAAAGAGTGTTTTGGCCACTTGGACTTCTGAGGTGATGTGAACTGCACCTATTCGAGCCGCATTAGGCGTATTTCCGGATAGCCGGAGCATTAGAAAATAGCAGTATTGGCCCGCGGCTGCACTCGTGAGATCGACTGTCGTCTGGACCAAACTACCAGCCTTTGCATTCATAGGAAATGCGGCCGACCAAGAAGAGTCGCCATGCAACAAATATGCGTTAACGGAAGCAGTGCCGTCTTGTAGGTAAACGATTCCGCTGACCGTCAATTTGAAAACAGGGAAAGGACTGGAAAGAGAGTAGATAACAAACCCGGGACTCATGCTGCTGTTCGTTAGGAAAGCGTTGGTTCCGCTAATCAAGGTTCCCACACGGTTCGATGAGATGGTGAGATTTTGCCAATCAGGCCGTGCAAAATCCAGTTCCCAATCAAACTGCCCAGAGTTGACGGCATCGGATCCAAGAGGTTCGTCGGCTGAAGGGCCATGGAAAATGCTGGTGGTTGAGTTCTCGGATCGAAGCGTGAAAGTCTGACCTGAACTCAAGCTGTAGGCATTTTCATCCGAAGCGGTACTGTAATCGTAGGCCGGCGTGGCTGCGGCATACTGGTTTGCCATCCATTCTGCAGGGGTGCCGATTGGATCATTGCCATCCGCGTCCGCAGCAAGCGATACGAGGGATGGATCTGCTATGACATCCTCGACACTCGCGACGGTTGTACCGTCTTTATCAAGATAGTAAACGTCGTGATCGGCGTCATACGCGTGCCAGGCACCATGGTAAAAAATCTCCGGCACCTCGTGAAAAGTCATTCGGGCTGCTCGCGCCTGGTATCCCGCGCCTCGCCAAAGCCAAACCAGTATATCTGTGGATTGATCGCAGCAAGTGAAGCCGAAGCCGTGTAACAATCGCATCGGATCCACAGCATAATCGAAAGGATCGCCTGGAGCTCCGGCGGAGCAGTAGTGCTGGTTGTGTTGGCTGACAAAACTCCAGGTGGCTAGCGCAAACTGCTCGTCAGAGAGTGGGCCAGCAGACCGGATGAAAGATAGAATGGAATCACGGTTCAGGCCAGCGCTATCTTGCGCGAAAACAGCTGGCATTAGGACCGAATCGCTTCCTCGATTTGAGATGGAAATGGTCGTGCTGTTGATTACAGGTGAGGCAGTAAGATCGACAGTGAAACTCTTATTGAAGGCGATCGCACTAACAGGACCAGGTGGTGGTGCAATCGCCGGGGGGTCTGCGGGAGCACGGGAGCATCCAAACTGGAAAATCAAAGTAAACAGGAATAGGACATCTGAACAACGGGGTTGGCGCTTCGAGCCAGACAAATTGCTGTCTCCTTTCTCTCAATGAAGACCCCCATCTTCAGACGATTTAACGCGGGGCAGTATCGCCCAAACTGACTTTCAAAGCAAGTCTGTATGGGTCGGTCACGATAACAGACATGAAATCACCCAACTGCTTACTTCATACTTTGTTATAGGGCAGACCCCTGAATTGATCTGAAGTCTTTGAAACTCTCTCTCTCTCGTTCTGGAAAGCATATAGGCTATGCAGGAGCTTACAGGCTTGCTCGCGATGACCTTCTTGCTGTCGAGTTTTTGATCCGGAGGTTCGGAACAGAAAAAGAGAGCCACCAAGAAATGTCTGAAATGTCGCAAGGATTGACCGAATTGGAGCGTAGTTCCTCGATTTTTTGCTCGTATTCCTTGCTAGAAATAAAGCAGGGGGAACCTTTGGTCCAAGGTTTATCGACGCACTAATGAAGTATGGCATTAATCTCCTAAGACAGTGAGCCTAGAAGATGAGTCGGGCCCCGCGTTCAACAAGACGGGCTCCTTAGGTGTGGGCCCCACTACAGAGGAATCACTTACTTTTTCCAAGTCTTCAAGTTCAAGATGGAGTCGTTTAAGCCCAATGCCCAACTCTTGACACATGCAAAGTAGATGATTCTGGAGATCTACGGTTGCCGATGGTGTCAGAAGAACCGCCTGCACATTCCACCGACCGACCAACTGCTCCAAATTTTCCAATCCTCCAAGCACTGGAACGGAGTGAATCAAAATATTCCTCTTTCTTTCATCACTGTCAAGAAATCCGACAACCCTGAGAGGGTAACGCTTCGTAACGAGATGTAGTGCCGACTCCCCCTCGTCATGGGCACCATAGATAAGTACATTCGTTTTGTGATTGCGCGGCGCGAAGGAATCGAACAAACGGAACGAAAAGCGGAAAGTCAGGGCAAGAAGAGTGAAGATCAAGAAGTCGAGAATAAAAACCACCCGAGAGAAGCCATTAAAACGGTATCCGATCGAAAAGTAGGCGATTGCGACAAGCGAAGCCAAAACGGAAGCCCAACCGACCCGGAATGCATCCTTCAGGCCAAAGTACTGCCACCAGCGGCGGTACGAACCGAGAGCGAGAAAGACTCCCAGCTTAATAACCAGCAATTCGACCACCGAGGAGAAAAATAGATGGAGTTCGGCCGATTTGAAGCTGCCGTCGAAGCGGAGTAGGTAAGCCGTGTAATAAGCTGCGACGATCAGGATTACGTCGAACAAAATTCCCATTGAAACGCCCAGCCACATCGGGAACCGCAGAAGGCGGGTCTTTTGGGATCCATCGGAATGGGAATAGAGTTCATATCTTGTCAAATAGGCGCCAAGTACGGCAATCGAAACGGAGAGCAGCGTAACCGTAGTAATGAGGTGCGATACTCCATAAATGGCAGTCAAAAGGGCTACCAAGCCACCCAAAAAGGATAGCATCCACAGTGTGAGAACTGCACCCCTTTCTGAAAATCCATAGGCGACAAGGCGGTGGGAGAGATGATCCGTTCCACCAACGGATATAGGCCGACGGCGAATTTTCCGAGTTAGCGTAACCATGGTTGTATCGCAAATCGGCACAACCATAAGCATCAGAGGAAAGAGTAGAGAACCGAACTGGTTCTTTGTGGAAAAATGTAGGCCAGATAGAGTGACAGCAGCCAAGCAAAATCCGATGAATTGACTTCCTGAATCGCCCATGAAGATTCGGCCGGCCGGAAAGTTGTACGGGAGAAAGCCCAACGTTGCTCCTACAAGGGCAAGGCAAAGAAGAGCAAGAGGAAAGTCACCCTTGAAAAAGAACAACGCCGACTGGAAACCTGCGACCAAAACAGCAGTGCCGGCGCAGAGCCCGTTGATATTATCCAGCAGATTGAAAGCATTCGTGATGCCGACAAGCCAGAGAAAGGCAATAAGAAGGTCAAGGGCCTTCAACCCAGTAACCGTAATAGACGGCACCAGCGCAAGAAAGGTCAGCGACAGAGTGACCTGGCCAAGTAATTTCCATTTTGGCCGAAGCTTCCAAAGGTCGTCGGCGAGGCCAAGGACGAAAGCACCCGTCGCTGTAGAAAGCAGGATAACAACAGTCGGATCGATCAACATGGCACGGATGGCGGCCGCCGAAAGAAGACTAATCCAGATCGCTATTCCTCCCCAAACGGGAGTGGGCGCCACTTGCAATCGGTTTGGAGTAGGCTGCGGGATCCATCGCAAGCGTAGCGCGAGAGCGCGAATTAGCCCAGTCACGATAGCGCTTGATCCCAAAGCAATGAGAAAGATGACCACGCCCATAAGAAGTTTTGAGGACACTGCTTTGCCCCTTAGGCCCCAGCAGCGATACTGGATTCGGAGGATTTCAAATCACCTGCGAGTCTACACCCCTTCTGCCCCAGATGATGTGCAACTTGATCGATGCAAGTATCGAGTGAGGTAACAGGGTGCCATCCCGTGAAGCTTGTTATTTTATCGAGCGACGGCATCCTCCTCAACATATCTTCGAATCCATCTTCGTAAGCCTTCTCATATGGTATGAAGCGAATGACGGACCTGCTACCTAGCCGAGAAACAACGGATCGCGCCAAGTTCTCGATCGTGATTTCCTGATTGCTCCCGATGTTGAAGATTTCTCCCACTGATTCCGGCTTTTCCAGGAGCTTAAGTACAGCCTGGACGGCATCGCCCACATGACAAAAACAGCGCGATTGCTGACCTGTACCGAAGACGGTGACATCAGCGTTTGCCATTGCTTGCGAGACAAAGCTTGGAAGCACCATTCCGTACCGCCCCGACTGACGGGGCCCCACAATGTTAAAGAAGCGACCAATAATAACCGGGAGTTTCTTTTCTTTCCAGTAGGCCAGCGCCAGGAATTCATCGAGCGCTTTTGACGCCGCGTAGCTCCAGCGTCCCTTGGTGGTAGCCCCGAGGACCAGATCGTCATCCTCGTGGAAGGGCACACGCGCACTCTTTCCATAGACCTCTGAGGTGGACGCAACGAAGACAAGTTTTTTCTTCTTGCTCGCGGCTTGCAGAACGAGCTCCGTGCCGTTGACGTTGGTTTCGATCGTATGTACCGGACTCTCTACAATCAGGCGCACCCCCACGGCGGCGGCCATGTGGACAATCACATCGCACTCGTCCACCAGTTCAGCGAGCAAAGGCCGGTTTTTTACGGAGTCTATCCAGTATTGCAATCCAGGGTATGCTCTCAGGTCACGGATATTTTCAATGCTGCCCGTCGAGAGATCATCGAGAATAAAAACTTGATGGTTCTGCTTCAGCAGAGCTTCGGCGAGATGAGATCCAAAAAAGCCGGCACCGCCCGTGATCAGGACCCGAGTTTTGAGTCCTCCGAAAACCGAAGCTCTGTTTCCATTCGAATTGGGCACTGATTCACCTCGCAACCTGAAAACGCCGTGCCGCTCCACGCCACGAGCTTCAGCGGAAACCAGCTCTCATCGGTTTCACTGTTCCAGAACATTGGGGAGTAGGTTCTTGCCGAACTGTGGTATTGTGCCTAAACCAATCTTCAAATGCCAGTATATCCCACAGCAAGTACTGCCAATTCCTAACCCCGGAGAGATGTTCCTGCCATTTGAGGCGGATTGGCTCTGGGCTGAGCAAACCATGTTCTGCGAGAGTTTTTGTAGAGAGCAGGTCCTCAGCCCATTCTCGCAGGGGCCCCCTAAGCCAGCTATCGATAGGCACACCAAATCCCATTTTCGGGCGCTCCACAAGCTCAGCCGGAACATATTTATGCAAAACCTGGCGCAAAATCCACTTGCTGCAGCCCTTGCGAGTCTTAAAGTGCAATGGCAGCTTCCATGCAAACTCGACCACGCGGTGGTCCAGCAGGGGGACGCGGGCTTCGAGGCTTACCGCCATGCTGGCGCGATCCACCTTTGTGAGGATGTCATCTGGCAAGTAATTGAGCAGGTCATTCAACATCATCACTTCTTCTATGTTTGAGGCCCACGAGCATCCGGTCATGGCTTCTAGGACGGTCTTGGGTTCCTTCGAACGAGGAACAAGTTCTGTGGGGTTTTCCCAATGGGAAAGAGCCCGGAAGTAAAGAGCTTCGGGACCTTCCACTAAAAGTAGGTCAGCGAGCTTATGAACCTTGTCGCCCGGGAGCATCAGTCGCAGCTTTGAAGGGAGAAAGGGCCGAAACAATTGAAATCCGCGATCAATCCGGGCTGGCGATATAGAGTGCAAGCTTGCTACGAGAACCTTACGGCTGAATTTTGGAAATCTCCTAATCGAGTTCCAGATGCGTTTGGTAAGAAGATAGCGATTGTAGCCACCAAACAGTTCGTCCCCGCCATCGCCAGAGAGGCTCACGGTAACCTTGCTGCGAGCGAGCTTGGAAACCAAGTAGGTTGGTATCTGGGAGGGATCGGAGAAAGGCTCGTCGTACATCGAGGGGAGCAAGGGCACGACATCCAGGGCATCTTTGGGCGTCAAGTAAAGTTCCGTGTGATCCGTTCCCAGGCGTCCAGCAACCTGCTTAGCATGGGTTGCTTCGTTATATCCATCCTCGTTGAACCCGATGGTGAAGGTTTTTACGGGGCGGCTGCTCTGTGCCTGCATTAGTGCGACGACGGTACTTGAATCGATCCCCCCTGAAAGAAACGCTCCGAGAGGAACATCCGAAATCATGCGCAGACCGATTGCTTTCAAGAGCAGGTCGTGAAGCTGGTCAACCGCGTTCGAATCATCAAGCAGCATCGGAGACATCAGTCCTGCGCGGGCCACATCACGGCCTGACCAAAAGGGGTTTATTCGAGGGGTCGCATCCGCGGAGTCAAGCGTAAGAATGCAACCCGGCGATAATTTGCGGAGACCTTCGTAGATGCAGTGTGGCGTGGGCACATAATTGAAGCGCAGGTAGAGAGCCAGTGAGTCGCGATTAATTTGTGCCATAAATCCCGGGTACCTGCGCACGGCTTTCAACTCGGAGGCAAAGACGAAATTTCCCGCGACATTTCCGTAATAGAGAGGCTTAATTCCCAGGCGATCTCGTACCAGGTAAAGTTTTCTTTCCTGGCGATCCCAAAGAGCAAGCGCAAACATACCGACGAACTGTTTTATAGCCGATTCCACTCCCCATTGTTCAACCGCCGCGAGCATGATTTCGGTATCGGAATGGCCTCTCCATTGGCGGACTCCAAGTTCCGCTCTGATCTCCTGGAAATTGTAGACTTCACCATTGAAAATGATGACGTAGCGGCCAGAGGCGGAAAACATCGGTTGGTGGCCTTCGGGCGAGAGGTCAATAATGGAAAGTCGGCGGAAAGTCAGCCCTATACCAGCCGTAACATCATGAAAAGTCCCCGAATCATCTGGACCACGATGTGCAAGGGTCGCTCCCATCTGATTCAGGAGTTCGAGGGGATCTTCAGTTCTTTGTTTGGTTTCCCAGAATCCAGCAATTCCACACATAATTAACGATTGTCGAGGAGCGCATTAACCTCTGAAATGGCTGTGGGTGCCATTCTACCTCATGCTAATTGTGCCCTCCAAATTCTACTTGACGGATTTCTGCAACGTTAGCCCGTAGAATTAAGAAAAATCAGCACTTCGCATCAAATGCACTTCTCTGCCTGAGCGATTATGCATGACGGTCAAGGACATTCCCTCGAAGCGGTCACAACCATGCTTGCTGCAGGCACACTGCTATGTGACCTCGCTAGTCTCAGGTTTAGTTTCGCCTCATTTTGGCCTAGCAGTCTTCCGATGCGTTGCGGCAAGAGATTTCCTCCATTCGAGGGTATGAGGTCTTGGGAGCCAGCGCGGGGCTTCCTGAGCGCTATGACGACCGCAAACCTGACAAGACATTCTCATAAAGCTCTCCGAACCGACAAACGACAGCTGACAGGGAAAACTCATCCTCGATACGCTGCCGAGCTGACGCACCGAGTCTTAGCCTACTTTCCGCACCAACCTTAATGAGCTGACCTATGGCGGCAGCCAGGGCGGCAGGGTCGCGCGGTGGCACCAAGAGGCCGGTGTCAGCGATGATATATGCACTGTCGCCGACATCTGTGACTACACAAGGCACGCCGCATGCCATGGCCTCCCCGACGGCGTTGGAAAACCCTTCTCCCCAAGAGGCAGAACAAGCAATGTCTAGTGCTGCAGTAAGTTTCGGTATATCCGATCGCTCACCGAGTAGAAAGGAACGATCCTGGAGTCCAATTTCAGCGATCAAACTGCGGAGCGTCGGTTCCTCGCTCTTCACACCGCTTCCCGCAAGTAAAAAATACGCTGAGGGATGTTCCCTCGCGACTAGGGCTGCGGCCCGGAGAAAACTGGAATGACCCTTTAAAGGATGCAATCGAGCAATCAATCCGATTAGAATAGCGTCGATTCCTACACCCAACTCACTGCGAATCTGGCGACGGGCCTCGCTGTCAGGACGAAAGAGTTGGCAATCAAACCCGTTTGGAATAACCACAGTTTTTGAGGCTCGGAAACCAAATATTTCATGCTGCCTTGCACTAATCTGACTGTTATAGATGATGCTTGCCGGATGCCAGGAAAAGAATGCTCCGAGTCGGATTATCGCCCGGGTAAACCGACGTTCTCGGCCAACATCATAAAGGGACTGGCGAATACTCCAGAGAACCGGCACACGACCGTGCATTGAAACGCTCGCAAGGCTGGCTCCGAGGTTGCCATGATACATCCAACCCTGGATAAGTTGCGGTCGAAACTGTTGGGTTATCGACTTTAATATAAGAGAACGCACGGGGTTCGGCATGCCACGCCGAAAACCCAGAGAGTGGACGGGGATGCCAAGTGCGGCGATCCTCGAGCCTATGGTTCCTTCATCCATCAGTGACACAACTGCGGACTCCCATTTTTCGTTTTTGGCTGAGAGGAGCCTTTGCAACATGATCTGAGCCCCGCCTGTGGGTAGCCCCGTTATGATATGCAAAATCCGCATATTTTAGATTTTCCGTCGCATCGACTTGCCGAGCACTTTGCGAACGTATGTTGATCGCACCGACAAACTAAGAAATAAAATGATGCGATGCCAGCAGAAGGACGCTTAGCGCGCTGCTTGGAATAGCGGACATCCCCTCCTGAGCTAAATCAGATCTGGTTGGTCTGGTGAGAGCCAGATTGTATGCGTGTTAGCCACCTGAAAGGACCGCGGGCTCGTCAATCTATCTATTTTCGTAAGATCTAGGGGTCGAATGAATTCCTTAAAATTTAGCATGGGGTGATAGTATGCTTTGCGCATCCCTGCCTGAGAGTAGTCCAAGACAAATCCTCTATAGCCTCCAGCAACCAAAACTTCAGCAACTTCGCGAATGTTGTGGTTACGCTCCTCAAGTTCGATGGGATGCAACTCGAGGAGGATGCGCCGGTAGCGAAAGCTCTTCAATCCGGCTTGCATTCCGGTTAGGACCATGTCTTCCGCACCTTCAACATCAATCTTTAGGAGATCAACTCTTTCCAGGCCAGCATCGTCTAGCAACGAATCGAGCGGCCTAGAGCGGACTGTGAATGTCTTTTGTGTGGTTGAAACTCCTTCAATCAGTCTCGAAATCCCCCAATTCTCTCCGGATTCATCGTGAGCGGCGAAAATTAACTCAGAATCGCGATCCGCTGCTGCCATATCAAAAACTTGCACCTGCTCAAGATTGTTCCGTTCCACGTTTGCTTTCAGCTTGAGGAAAATCCGCGGGTCGGGTTCCAGTGCAACCACCTTTCCAGATACCCCTACAAGATGGGCAGCCATCAGAGTAAAAAAACCCCAGTTCGCTCCCGCGTCGACGAAAGTCATTCCAGTGCGCAATATATTCCGTACGAATGAGCTATCCTGAGCTTCATAGCAGCCAGCGAAAAAAACCTCACGGGCGATCCAGTCGCGGAGACAGCAGTCGAATTTATAGCCACCCAACTCCTCGGCCATCCTACCTACGAATCTCTCGTTGGAACCCTGGAAAAGCATCCGAATCAGGCGAGACTTCCCGATGGGCATCCGGCGCGTGATGCTGGCCATCACATTCGCCCAGACTGGCGCCCTTTTCAACTCGTCAAATGTACTCACGTTTTGCATGTAGTTTCTCAGTCTGGCAAACCGGAGCCGAGTAACAGTTTACACACCCTTGGAGAGGCCTGGATTAGCCTAACTCGTGAGTCTCCCAAATTTCAGGCGGAGAATCCAGCATTCAAACAGACATAATCCCCGTTGCGGAGATTTCGGGACGTAGGAGGGCGAAACGAAAGTAGCTACGATTGCATGGCGAAAGATGCAAATCGAAGCTGGCAATCGAAACGACCAAAAAACACAATAAGCGACGGATGCCATTTCTCAGATACATCATTTGGCGTGTTCTTTTTTCTCTCCCTCCAAGGATATCTGCAGAATTGTCTGACAATTCTGCCTGTGTTCAGTCGCACCCCATCAGTTTGGTGCATCCACCTGGATGTCTAATGCCCTTCGAGGGTGCCCGGAACGGGAGCGAGTGAAGACGGGAGAGATTTCGCGGGAATTGATCGGGGCAGACGCCCTGTTTCGTCCTCTAAACAGCTGCCGGCAACCATTAGCCCCAATAAAATCCAAAACAGGTGCGAGTCCGAGTTCGCATACGTGAAACCGTCGACAAGGAGGTATACGAACCAACCTTTCATTAAATGTCTAAATGGATGACTACTCTCTAGAACCTTACGCCCGACGCCATAGAGAAAGACGAAAAGGGCAGCCAGGCCTACAATGCCCGCGTCCATGAGCCATCTCAAATATTCGTTATGATAATTCGCGAGATCGGGTACCACTGGTCCAACAACGGTTGGCGCTGACAACAGCCCCTGTCCGAACATCATCCTGACCAAGCTAGAATCGCCAAAGTATTTCCAAGATTGCGACCAAGCGAGGGTACGTTCGTTTAGTGTGCCGATATCTCCTTCGCCAAATCGCCCAAAAAAATTCTCGCTTCCGGGAAGGAGTAGGGCGATACCGAGGACTAGAACCAGAACTGCAACGGCGCCCCACAATCTTCGCGGACCAAGGGAGCGAAAAGAGCCAGCCGCCATCAAGATACTAGCGACAGCGAAGGCGGCGAACCCTCCACGCGAGGCAAGAATCAGAGCTGCAAACAGTTGGCAAAGCAATAGTGGCAGCCACAAAAATGTGGACAGGCGAATCTTGCCCACGAAAATTACATTGACCAGGGCGAGTGTTCCTAAGAATATAAAGGTCGAGACGTAGTTCATGTCCGTTTTGATGCCACCTCGATAAGCCTCAAAATTTAGTTGTGCGGCGTTCCAGATTACAAATACGGACAGTGCCAACGACACCCCCACAGTCGTGATCCCAAATAACTGCAGGTCGAGTTCTCTGTGAATGTGACAGCCCCCAACAAAAAAAAGCAGAAGAACCACCATTCGGTTCCACAAGCCCCCCGATTGCTCCAAATCGAGAGACTGATTCGTTACCGAGTAAAGGGAGGAAGTCAAAAGGACAATGATAAGAACCAAATAGGGCAATAGTGGCCAGCTGCGAATGTGAGTCAAAAAACTCATGTCCTGAATAAAACGCGCAACTAGCGAGATCGAGATAATCAAATAGAGCGCACGATAGACGGTAATAGGCCCCACGTGGGGAACATTGCCCTCATCCATGACAGTCAACAGGGCATAAAAGGCATAAAAGCCGCACATAACAAAGATGCGGTACCGCGTCAGGGACGATAGCGCCAAACCTGCGAGAGCAACACAATAGAGGACAGAAAGCATGGACTTTGCCTGATTTGCCCGTCAGCTCAATAACAATTCACTGTATTCTCCGACAGCCTGCTGCAAATCGAACTTGCAGAGGCTGACTTCGGAGTTTGTCCCAGGTCTGTCTGGTTCCTGGAGCATCTCACATACAGAAATTATTCCCTCGGCCAATGCCTTTGGGGCGTTCGGTGGAACTAGGACCATTCCTCCACCAGAATCCTGGACCTCGCGCACTGCACTTGGGCAGTCAGTTGCCACCACGCGCTTTCTCAATGTGAGAGCCTCTAGCAAGACATTCGGAAGTCCTTCGAAACGGGAAGGAAGCACAAGTACGTCAGCATGCAACATGTAGCGCCAAGGATTTTGCTGGAAACCCCAAAAGTGTATCGCCTGAGCCAAGCCGAGCTTTTTCGCCTGCTCGAGAAGGCATCCAAGTAGCGGTCCTTGTCCTAATATGTTGAGCTCTGCGGTGGGAAGAACTTGCCGCACCTCTGGCATGGCCTCCAGGAGAAGATCAAGGCCCTTCTCCCCACTCAGGCGACCGACTGTAATCAAATGGGGACCTGGTCCACGGAAGGGATTCTCTCCTATTTGTGCAAGTTCTTGCACTCTTTTCGCGTCAACCGGATTATATATTCGGACGAGTTTTTCTCGGGGCAATTTGAAGTGCTTCACGAAGTCATTCACCATGGTGTCTGATGAGCATACGACTTTGTCGGCCCTCCTGTAGAGATGGCGATAAAGCCAGCCCCAAAGTCTTGGGTACCGGGTTTCTTGCTTGAGAAGAGCGCTGGCGATAGTCGATTCGCGGACCACCAACTTGGTATCACTTGGGAAAAAAGGCTTGGCGAAGATTAAGGCCAAATTCAAACGACCCAGAGTGCTCAGTATCGTATCTGGATTTATCTTCCGGACCAGCCGGATTATGCTCGGCAGTGCGTAGCGAATCCGGGAAACGTTCAGATCATGCAAGACGACATCCTTCGGAATGTCTTGGCGGTACTCTCCGATCGCCTGCAAAACCGCCAGGTGGGGCTCGAAACGACTGCGATCCAAGTGGAAGAGCAGCATCGAAAAGACACGTTCCGCACCCCCTCCTGCAAGGGAAGGTACTAGGAACAGCACTCTTCTACGCTTCGGTTTCATTGAAGGAACTATTCAGAGCATTTAACAAAAACGAACTCATTATTACCGTTACGGCCGCCCACGGTCTTGAGCTTTGCCAATTTGAACCCTTTTTGCCGAAAGAAGTCGAGAATTGTCTCAGGCTTTGCAACTTCAAACGGGTAGCCGCCCACCCAATCAATCAGATCCGTATAATAAGACATTCCTCTTAAACGTTTATAGTTTCTGTAACGATTCAGTGGATTCTTGTGGAGCACAAAAACATCGAAGATCAGTCCACGCATTACGAAGAAAGAGCCAAAAATAATGACAATTGCCGGACGCCAGAAAATCTTCCGGTTGTAAAGTCGCTTGACAACCGCCCAATAGCGCGAGAAGACACCCTGATCATTGTACAAGGCTAAGAATAGCCTGCCGTTCGGCGCTACCGACTGCAGCACATTTTCCAAAGCCTGCCACATGTTCCCCGTGTGGTGCAAAACTCCCCATGAATAAACCACGTCAAAGTGACCCAAATGAGAAAAATAAACTGGATCGAGGACGCTACCTTGCTCAATGGTCCAAATGTGAGTCTGGGGAAAGAAACGTCGCTTCAATTCTTCCCCACAGGCAACACTTTGCGGATCGTAGTCGAAGGAATGAACTCTGCTGGCCCCTAGTCGCATCGCGGCTAAGGAAAAAAGTCCACTGCCGAGTCCAATGTCAAGGAATGACTTGCCGATCAGATTGTCTATTTCAAGCATCGCGCGGAGCGACTTCTCAGCCTCGACGATTTTCTCTTCGTCCAGAGACTGCAAAAATTGCCGCCAATTCTTACCAAACTCGAATCTCAAATCTGGTCGGCTGGAGCCGGATCCCTGATCTATAGCCACAACTGGAGCACCTGCCATCATTACCCTCTAAACTATTCGATTCGCCAGGTTTAAGATCCCCCTGTATTTCACATTCCCGGCCTGACCGAAGTTACGCACAACTCAGAAGCGACCAAAGGCTTATGGAGCGACTTTTCTGATCCATCGCCACTTACCATCTGCTACACACGATCGTGCGAGACAGACTGGCCTTGCCTCGCCAACGTCAGGTCCTCGAAAAGCTGCTCCCACAAAGATAAGATTCTATCCAAATCAAACCGTTTAAGCACTTCCGGAGCTCGCGATGCAAGTCTTTGTCGTTCCGCTGGATCATTCATCAATCGATGCAGCACTGTCGACAAGGCGCCCGCATCCTCTGGAGGAACTAAGACGCCATCCAAACCATCACGAATGATCTCCTTTGGACCGGACGGACAGTCAAAGCTCACGACAGGCAGCCCGCACGCCATGGCCTCACACAGCGCTAAACCAAAGGCTTCAAATCTCGAGGGAAATACAAAAAGATCTGCTGCGCAAAGCTCGGGAAAGGGATCGCGAACCTCGCCAGCAAGGTAAACTCGGTCGGTAAGCCCGAAGGCTTCGGCCCGAGACTGAAGTTCCTGCTTAAGCGGACCCTCGCCGAGAATCTTCAGCGACCAGTCAGGATGAGAATTGGCAATTCGCGAGAACGCGTCGAGGAGAATGTCAAAGCCTTTTGATTGAACTAACCTACCCATACCGATCAACGTATACCTTTTTGAGCCTCTTCCAGGATGCGCGCCGTAACGCACCAATTCAGCAAATGGCACGGCAATAACGTTCGGGATGGTACGACCCATTACCTTGATCCTCTCTTGGAAGAAGTGCAGGGCCGAATTCGTTGGACAAACCAGCGCGTCGGCGAGGGGATAAGTTCGGCAGCGCAGTATGTTCCACGCTCTTCCAATGTCGGAACGCGAGGGGTCGGAGTGCTCGGTCACGACGACGGGTGCTCCCAATCCGCGGGTCGCAAGAAGAGTAAGTACGTTGGTTGTGGACTGAAAACTAATCACCACGTCGGGCTGGGATTCGCGAATAGCATGCCGGAGCACCCGGATTCGGTTTAAGTTGCGGAACACCCGCTGCACCAAGTTGCTCGATTCTCCGACCAGACCGAGGCTGCGCAGCTTCACACGGGCATCAATAGGATATGCAGGAATTTCACCATGATCCAGTCTGAGAAGCGTCACTTCTTTGTCTTGCCCAGCCCAGGAACTTGCGAGCATGCTTATCACACGCTCTGCCCCGCCACGCCCGAGCGACGAAGTAACGAGCGTGATCCGCATCGGCTTCACTGCTCTATGCTATCATTTTCGAGAAAGCCCTTAAAAATCATGCGAAGCTGCAGATGCATGAATGTGCCAATGCATTAGAATAGCTTCCAACCGCACCTGCACCAGAGCGCATTTGCTTTGCTTATATTCTCGCTTGCGTGTTCGATGCAAACGTGCTGCTCAAATAAGCTAAAAATGGGCGCTGGCGCGTACGTGCCCCAACCCGCAATCCATCCCAGCTAACTGCTAGTTCTTCGTATGAAGGGGGCTGTACTTACACTTGTGGTCTCTGCCGCTGGATGCCGAGACGAAAGAGCGGTTAACCATAATTTATTGCCTACGTATCTGCGCTAGTTGACGACGGGTCCACCGGTAGGCATAGTAAGCCGTTGAGAATGCGTAGTCTATTGGGCTACGCCTTCGGTCCCGATAGCGTGAGACCACCGAACACCAATCCGTTAGCACGCCTCCGAATTCCTGTACATTGAAACGGAAGCGATCGACATCCGCCAAACTCCAACTGTTCAGATGAAGGCAAATGGTCCAAATGCCAAAGGACATTCTGCGGAAATGCCAGAGTTGTTGTGGAACCCACATCATTCCACTTGGATCGCGATATGGATAGAGCGAAAAGCCGTCACTGAGGTGTCCAATTCCGATCTCGTCTAAGGCGCGTAGTGTGTTGGCATCAAACGAATGCGCAGGGGCTATCCACACGTCAGGATGCACGCCCTCGCGATCGAGAATACCTCGGGCTCGCTGCAACTTCCACCTCTGCTCATCGAAGGTGAGACCACTGAATTCGCTCCATGGGTTGAGCTTCAGAATTCCACCATTGCGGGTGGCTTGAAGGTGTTGATAGCCGTGCAGGCCAATGGTCCATCCGCGCATCTGCCAAGCGCGCACCCTGTCCCAAAACTCCGTATTTGGCTCAGCAGTTCTCAGTTTTGGATCTTGATTGTCGGGGACAACGGCTAGAATAGGCTTAATTCCAGCACCCAGAAGTACATCCTCAACGCGTTCCCAGATAGACCAGTTCATTGTGGGACAGATATCGTCGAAGCGGACTAGGTATTGTGAGCCCATACTTTCCGTAGTCGTGGTTTGTGTCTCATGTCTGGCGCTCAAAACCGGTCAGTTGCCGCCAGTTGCAGCAGGATTCTGCACCGGTCTAGCCAGAATCACAATGGAAGAGGACCCAAGAATTCGTGCTACTCCGTCTCTGCCTCTCATACTAAGGCGCCCGCCAATCATTCGATATCCACTGCACCACAACTTTAATGGATCAATTCTCTCAACGATCCATCCGTATCCGGCCAGTCTCCGGCGCCAGCTGCTAGAGTGGAAAATGAAGTGTTCAGTGAACCAATTTCCCTTTGCTCCAAGACGGTGCGGAAGAAGCATATTGACAAGGAGCCGTAAGAGCCACGCAGATTTTGTTGTCGTTCGCAATTCAGATCCTGTACCAAGACTGGCAACGGACAAAAATTTTCGAAGCACTAATTGTGCCCTGGAAGGATAATGAAGCACGGAGCTCCAAAATCGCCAAATCGATGTTGGCACCACGTGGACGGCTATGCCCCCGGGACGAAGCACCCGCCGCATTTCACTGTAAAGCTCTCGCTCACAAGTCAGATACTGCAGCACATGTGAGGAGAAGATTATGTCAAATGAAGCATCGGGGAAAGGGATGCTTCTTCCATCGTACTCTCTCACTTCGGCGATGCGGTGTTCTCTGTACCAACTGTCACAGATCTCCAAACCGACTGATGAGCGGCAAATCGAAGAAAGAATCTTGAGTTGAAATCCGGACCCGCTGCCAATTTCAAGCAGGTCCTTTTCGTGAAAGCAATAGCCGTAATGCTGTAGAACTCGCTCCAGTTCCTCCGCCCGAATCGCCTGGATGTGATCGATCCACTCCGACGATGTCATTCATCACGCTCAAATACAAACTCACTGCAACCGCATCTCCGCCCTCCGGCTGTGAGATTCTTCAGCGCGAAGTTCTTTTTTTTGTAAAAGTCTAAAGTTTCACTCGGTTCTGCAGCCTCGAAAGAGTAGCCTCCCAGCCAGTCCGGCAAATCGTGCCAATAAGCCACGCTCCTCGAAGAGCTGGCCAAGGTAGACGCGACACGCTCCGCACCGGCACGTCCAAGAGACGAAGTTACTAAGGTTATGCACATATGTGCGGTTCGGAACCCACGGACGCTGCTTTCTTCTTGTGAAGACCTACAGCCCAATCCAGAAATTTCTTCAAATTCGCCTCTCCATCGTAATCGCGATGTACTCTGGCGAAGCCCGCTCGCGCAATCTTTTCCCTCTCCTCGTCGTGGTTGACGTAATATTCGATTTTCTCAATCGCGTCCTCAATGGAATCGTAGAAAACAGCTTCTTTGTCTGATTCAAAGATTTGCTCATGCGCATTCAGCCCTGCCTTGTCGCAAAGTAGCATCATTCCGTGGGCTGGGACCTCGTACATCCGCATGTTGCCGGTTTCCATCGGTCTCTCGGACAGATGCATGTTGAATCCAATCTTGGTACGGTAATAGAGCGCAGTTCTCTCCTCATCGGAAATCGAACGAACCCTCGACCACAAGGACGGCTTTCCCTTCAACCAACGGGCAGCCCCGCCATACCCAGCTAGAGGCCATCTCCCATAGATCATGAATCTGGAACCAAACCGCTTCTTGAGCTGGATCAGCCGGTCAACTTTGGGACCGTACATTTTCCCGACATAAATCAGATCGATCCCTCTGCCGTGAAAGAAATCATCGCCGCGCCGCAGGGCCTCTACACGGGGGGCGGTCAGCGGCCAGAAATCCCCGGTGTCATCCGCCTTGCTGCTAGCCGGAACTGGCGGCAACCAATAGCTCTGCTCGCATCCCCAGCGCTCCAGAGCATCTTTGAGAAGGACCCGATCGTTGTAGCTCGGTGAAACATAAAAGGCACCGTCAAAGACCCATAGATACGGGATTCCTCTGACGTAAGTGGAGGGGGGGTCGTCGACGAACCCCAACACCTTGATGGGTTTTTCTAGCTCGTTGCATAAAACTTCAGGATGGACGGGGTTGTATGTGGCGAAAACGACCAGGTCGGCATCCTTGAATTTATCTACGAAGTCGCGAACAAAACGCATATAGGGTGGGTATCCTCCCCGGTACATTCGATCAACTGATTCGGCAGTGGTCAACGAGCGAAACATCTTGGCTGGTCCCCACAGGGAACTGCTCTTCCGGAAGTAAGGAGTCGGGTCGAGGCTATCGATCGAATAGCCGTGGAAATTTTCCATGCGCGGAAGATGAAATATGCAAACTTTCTTCATCATCCAACCAGGACCTCTTTACGGACGCTGCGTTGTTTTTCCCGTCATCATTTCACTGCCTCCACATTCAAACTCATGAGACGGCCATTTTGTTTATCTAGGTGAGGCAGGTAAGCTTGAGAATAATCGTCGAGTCCCGCATGCTCGGTATTCGTCCAGTCATACTTCGAGACAGAGGAAAAACCCGCGAGACGCAATCGTTCGCGTAAGAGCTTTTCGTCGAAAATCATTTTGTGAAAATCGTACGGATTGCGCTGCCCGCCGCACGCCAAGCCGACCAATTCTTCCAGGTCTCCTGTTTCTTGATAGCGGAGGGCCAGGGCCTCAAAATCAGGCACGGCGACCCGGAGTATCCCACCCTCTCGGAGCACTCTGAACCACTCTCGCAATACCTGATCTATTTCGTGCCGACCGAAGTGTTCAAGCACGTGTGACGCGTAGATCAGTTCGACGGAATTATCCTGTGCGAAGGTCAAGGTATTGACCGGCATGCGATGGTCAACATGCGGGTAGTCCACCACATCCACGTGCACAAAGCCCGGAATATATTTGTCTCCGCAACCCAGATGGAGTTTCATTGCCTGATGACTTCGCTGCCTTGAAACCACTCATAAACCGCTCGAATTCCATCTCGTAAAGAAATCTTGGGCTCCCAACCCAAGGCTCTGAGTCGTGCGACGTCTAATACTTTGCGCAAGGTACCGTCGGGTTTTGAGCGATCCCATTGGGGCTGCCCAGAGTATCCGGTAACATCCGCCACGATTTCTGCCAGCTCCCCTATTGTCACATCGTGCCCGCAACCTATGTTGACGAGCGGTGGAGCATCTGCCGTAAACAATTGTGCTTGACGATCTTCTGACAAAGTCATCAGGTGCAAACACGCATCCGCCATGTCGTCTACATGTAAGAATTCTCGCTTTGGCGTTCCTGTCCCCCATAGAACGACGGGGGTTCTGGAGATTTTTCCTTCGTGAAACTTCTGGATCATTGCTGGCAAAACGTGGGACGTCTCCGGGTCGAAATTGTCACCTGGACCATAAAGGTTCGCCGGCATGGCACATAAGTACCTAGTGCCGTATTGTCGATTGTAGGCATGGCACATCTCCACCCCCGCAATCTTTGCCACAGCGTACGCAGAATTTGTTTTTTCCAGAGGCCCTGTCATGAAATATTCCTCGCGAATCGGCTGGGAACAATCCCGAGGATAGATACAAGAGGATCCCAGAAACAAAAGGCGCTCAATCCCGTGGACCCATGACTGGTGGATGACACTGGATTGGATCAGAAGGTTGTCTCGGATAAAGTCCGCCGGATAGGTCGAGTTGGCCAGAATTCCCCCAACTCGGGCTGCTGCCAGCACCACCCATTGCGGCCTTTCTTGGTTAAAGAAATCTGCTACTGCTGGCTGGTCCCGCAGATCGAGCTCAGCGTGGGATCTGGTTACCAAGTTTTGAAAACCGCCCGACTGGAGACGGCGGACAACGGCCGAGCCAACCAACCCACGATGGCCCGCGACATAGATTTTGTCGCTCTTATTCATGATGGTTCAAAACGCGCAGACCTTCTTTCTTGCATAAAGCTTCATACTTGGCGAGCGACAACTCCTCCTGAACCATCTCGGAGACCAACTGTGCAAAGCTTGTGCGGGGTCTCCACCCAAGCTTTTCTCTGGCCTTGCCGGCGTTGCCGAGCAAGGCATCTACTTCCGCGGGACGAAAGTAGCGTGGATCAACAGCCACTATGCGAGTTCCCGTCTTGCAATCAAGCCCTTCCTCACGGCTACCGGATCCCTCCCAACGAATAGTGATCTCGAGCTCACGGGCTGCGGCACTGACAAAGTCCCGCACGGAAAATTGCTGCCCCGTTGCGATGACAAAGTCCTCAGGCTGGTCTTGCTGTAAAATCATCCACATTGCCTCAACGTAGTCCCGGGCATGTCCCCAGTCGCGTTTGGCATCCAGGTTGCCCAAGTACAGGCAGTCTTGTAGCCCGAGTTGGATACGCGTGAGGCCCCGAGTGATCTTACGTGTGACGAAGGTTTCGCCCCGAATGGGGGACTCATGGTTGAAAAGAATGCCGTTGCAGGCAAAGATTCCGTAAGCCTCGCGGTAATTGACCGTAATCCAGTGGGCATACAGTTTCGCTACGCCGTAAGGGGATCGCGGATAGAAGGGCGTGTTCTCTCGCTGGGGCACCTCTTGTACCTTTCCGTATAGTTCGGAGGTCGAGGCCTGGTAGAACCGAGTCTTCTTCTCTAAGCCAAGGATGCGAATCGCCTCCAGAAGTCGCAGGGGCCCGAGGGCATCTGAGTCTGCCGTGTATTCAGGTTCCTCGAACGAGACGGCGACGTGGCTCTGCGCGGCTAGGTTGTAGATTTCATCGGGCTGGACCTCTTGGAGGATACGGACGAGACTGCTGGAATCGGTCATGTCCCCGTAATGCAAAAAGAAGTGTCGCCGCTTGTCATGGGGATCTTGAATCAGGTGATCGATCCTTTGAGTGTTGAAAGAAGAGGCGCGGCGCTTGATCCCATGCACCTCATAGCCCTTGTCGAGAAGAAGTTCTGCAAGGTAAGCACCGTCTTGTCCTGTCACTCCCGTGATCAACGCGCGTTTAGGTGCCATGAGTTTTCCCAATTGTATTACGGTACCCTGTCCTCAAGAAAGGCACCCTGCAGCTTCTTCCTTGTGAAGGAGCTTCAGCGCCCAAAATCCCAAGAACATACAGCTGATCAGATAGACCAGCGATGTCGATCGAGCAATATCCCCCACACCCAACCATCTGACAAAGATAAAGTTAGATAAACATTCAAGACTGAACCGTATGGAAGCAGGCCCCTCGTATAATTGTTTAGGTACTGATCTCTCCACAATCTAAGCGTAAATAAAATCTCAGTATCATTGGTACTGAGGAATTTTCTATTAGATGTTTTTTCCAAAATGAAAACACCCATATGCGTACGGCATTTCGGCCTCTTCGTATTGTTTGCGATCCAACAGGCCATACTTGGTGGTCGCGTATCGCTCCTCTACCAGGTAAAGATCGGAGAATTTAGCAATGAAATTATCAGGAGTAAATATTCGGTGAGCATTGAAATGAGTACTTGCTTGTTTCTCCGTCGGCACGGCCACGTACAAGGCTCCTCCCGGCCTCAATATACGTCGCAATTCTTTACATGCGCGGTCGGTTCCTAGAGCGTCGAGAGGATCACCATACCGACCCAAGCCGACGTGCTCCACTACCGATAAACTTGAGATCGATTCAACGGAATTAGATTCGAACGGAAGGTTAGTCAGAGTACCAGCGCGGGAGCTCAGACCCGGCAAGTTGACGGCAAGTGGACGAATGTCAACAAAGATTAACTCCATGAACTGGGAGAGGATTCCTGCCGTCATTAGACTGGAGCCGACATCAACATGCACTTTGGGACGTGAAACGGCCAGTTTGCGAGCACACCATGTATCTTGATAAAAGTACGGATCAACATAACCGGCGGGTTTGTATTTATCGATAAGCCAAGGATTAAAGTTGCGAAAGGCCAGGTGCTCATTTGCACCTTGCTGCTTAACAAGACGCCTATAAGTGTAAAATTCTTTCAATACTGCAAAATAGCGAAGAAAACCGAAAAAGGGTCTACCGTTATACGCGGCAACCGCCAGAGGTAAAACAACACTCTGCTTTATGAATCTCTTCATTCTCAGCGCTCTCCCGCAAGCCAGATGGATATCTTGTTTCGCTTCAGACGATTCTTCCCATTTTATCTCCTGCTGTTCCCCAGCTAGGAAGAAGCCAGTTTGGGACCGATAGCGCCAAGCACCTTCTTCGATGAGCTCTCTGTGAACTTTTGCTCGGAATTAGTTTTAGGCGATTCCGAACAAGAAGTGTCGTGATGCTAAGTCTCCCCAGAAGTCAGCGGAGGAACCATTATTGAACCCTCAGGGAAGAATCGCCTCTTACCTCTTCCCCCGGATCCGCACTCCAGAAAACCAATCGGATGATCGAATCTGCATCCCCCTCATTGCTGTTGAGCGCGTCGCATTACCATTCCGCAGCATTCTGTTCTTCAATAAAGACTTCCAGCAGATTCTTCCTGGCGAAGCAGCTTCAACGCCCAATATCCCAAGAACGTGCAGCTGGTCAGGTAGACCAGAGATGTCGATAAAGCAATACCCGCCACACCAAATCGCCTCATAAGAATAAAGTTAAATAAAACGTTTAAACAAACATTTATGACTGCACCATAGGCTAGCAGATCATTACGATTGAGCGATGAAAGCAACCTGACAAAGAGCACAGCCCAAGTATAGAACGGGATCAAAAGTGCGAAGAAAATTTGGACGCCACTTACCACCACGGTGTCCACTTCAGTGAAGGCTCCACGTTGATAAAGCAATCGGACAAGTGGGCGTGAGCACACAATCAAGCCGATCGCTATCGGAATAGTCACGGACAGCACAAGAAGTGAATAAACCTTCAGTGTGCGCCGACACCCACTCCAGTCCTTCTTTGCGACCATTTGTGAAAGATAGGGCAATATAGCAACGCTCAGCGCGCCCGCACAAAGAACCGTAATCGTAGAAACGATCTTGTTTCCGTAGCTTAGCGCCGCGACGCTCCCGCTTTTTAGCATCGCAGCCATCGACTGATCGATGATCGGCGATGCACCCATTAGAACAGCGGCCGAGATCATCGGACCGTATTGCCTCATAACGAGGCGCAACTCGGGGCTGAAACCGTACCAGCGAAGCCTGAGGCTGATTCCCTGTGCATATAGGGCCCATCCAAGTAGAGTTACCTCTAAGAGACTCCCGGCAATCGTACCCGCCGCGACGGCGAAAATCCCCCACACGCGGCCCAGGATCAAGAGTGTCAGAATGACAACGAGTGGAGTTACGACCGGAGTGAGAGCGGGTAAAGTGAACCTCTCACCTGCATTCAGAATGGACGACCATACAGAAAGTGTGCCGTTTAAGACCAGGAATGGCAGAAGTATGTATAACAGCCGGCGCGTCAAAAGTAGTTTTGCAATGCCAAATCCGGAGCCTAGTAAAGGCAAATAGTAGTAGGCCCCTAGGCCCATCATGGTCGTAGCAACCATCAGGAGCAGAAAACTCAAAACTTGAACATTCGAAAATAGCTCCCCGGCAGTTTTCTGTCCTTGGTTTTCTCGAACGTGGATATAAGTGGGAATCAGCGCACCACTGAACGAGCCCGCGATCAAGCCGACCACAGTTGTGGGCAATATCATGGCGATCAGAAAAGCATCTAGAGAATCACCCCTCCCAAACCAAGCGGCCACGGCAAGTTCTTTGCCTGTGGCCGCAACTTTTGCGACCACTGACCAAGCCCCTATTACAACCGCAGCGCGAAAGATCTTCCAGTTCGCCGTCAACGGTCGTTCCTTTGACGCGGGCAGGATCCCGACACTTTCGAGCACTTTAGACACAATCATAGATAAACGAGAGAACGACAGCTGTTTAGTAGGATAGGAGAATTTATCGGCACTGATACTCTGTCTTGCGAGAAAATTATTCTCTTCTGCCTCCTGATGTTCACTCAAGCAGAATACTGTGCGCCCTGCTTTAGTTTAAGAAATAACTAGAGATATAGCGTTTTTAATAGTTCGTCGTTCGTCTCTACGATTTTGGCCTAATGCGAAGATAAAACTGAAACAATCGAAAATGGTGAGCAAATTCAGTGTCATCCTTGGCCCGTTCCCAAGCCTCCATAACAAAAGCCGACAGGGTGGCAACGAGTAGTGCTAGTAGCGTACTGGCTAGCACAAAAGCCGTACGATGGGGCCCGCTCTTTCGCTCCGGAGGTGTGGCTTTATCAAACTGTTGCACGATTAGAGCGTCTTTGGCCTCGTCAATTTTTGCTGCCTCATATTGTTTCGCTAGTAGCTCGAACAATGCTTCGTGGTACTTTACCTCACGTAACTTCCGGACATATTCCAGCCCCGCTGTGGGGACGTTTTCTATAGGAACGTCTGCGATCGATCTTTTCCCCTGACCACGCTCCAGTCGGTCAAGTTGACTCCGCAACGTGGCGAGCTCCTGTTCGGCGAGCACAAGATCGGGGTTCTCGGTGGTGGCGAAAGACCGCATGGCCTGCACTCTTACTTCCTGCGCCGCAATCGCAGCCCGCAACGAGGTGAGCGAAGTAATTATGGCCCTGGACTGGCTGTCCAGCAGGATAAGCCCGGTTTTCTCCTGCGTCTGCTTGAGCGCTACTTCGGCATTCGCCAGATCTTCGTTTTGCATTTTCACTTCACGTTCAAAAAAGAGTCTGCGCTTGCTCGCCTCAGTCACATTCAGCGTTTTGGTAAGTTTTTCCAGTTCCTCCACGTAACCATTGGCAAGGTCAGCAGCCCGCTGCGGGTCACGATCATCCACCCATACCGAAATGACGCCATCCTTTTGACCAGCTTTGATTTCAGTAACTGACGCTAATCGCTTACGCGTTTCCTCGCGCAATTTCTGCTTATAAACGGTCATCAGCGAAAAGCGGTCGATGAGGGCATTGGCCACGGTATCGCTGCGCAGCATGACAACGTAAAGATCACTCGGACTTCGCAATCCCAGTCCCTGCCCAGCCAAGGCCGCCAGAGGGCCGAGCTGGCTCAGCGTGGCCATTGCCCCCATAGACTGGCTTTGCTGAGGAGGCAGGATTTTGGTATTAGCAGTGTAAATTTTCGGCAGCAACAAGACAGTGATAATCGACAGAATTACCGCTACACTGACAAATTTGAAGATGAAAGACTTCCGCTTGGCGATTACGATTAAGAACCTGGGAAACTGAATATTCTCCTGTGGCCCGGAGGTCTCGATAGGTCGAGCTTCTTCCCTCACCCTCAATTCCACTTCGGTTTTTTCAAGTGGGGTCATGCGTCTCTACGTGTTCCTTAACGGAAAATAGTACCGATTCCGCCGGCCGCAAGACCAAGCTGTCCGAGAATCGTCGCGTAGTCTGCCAAAAGGCGCAGCGAGGCTCCGCGAGGTGGTCTTTGCGGCACTATAATGGTATCCCCGGGCATCAGTCTGAGGGTATCAAAATTGCGGCTCAAAAACGCGTGATGTTGCTGGCGGCTAACGGTGGAACCATCAGCCCGGAGCACGAATTCGCGGCTCTTATCCCCGTCCTTTCTGGCCCCCCCTGCAAGTCGAAGATAGTCGGCCACTGTCTTCCCCGATTTAAAGACGAATGCGTTGCTATTGTAGACCGATCCAATGACATTCACCGTCGCCGGCTGAAAAGGAATCAGCAAGCGGTCCCCATCTTCCAAGACCAGGTCGGGCAGAGCCTGAGTACCCCTGGCGTCAGGCTTTAGCTCCAATACAATGCGGCCGGTTGCCCTCAACCCTCTCACTCTGTCCGCCAGAGCGCGCTGTTGGTCTGCTTCCGCCTGTGCCGCGGCGGCTTGCGCCGGGTTGCCAAGATAGGCCGCAGCTGCGGAGCTCCGTCCCACAGATTGGTCTAATTGGTTGACGAATCGATCGAGCTGCTGTTGCTGGTCAATTCGCGTCGATTCCCGGTTAAATTCCGATCCATACAGATACGCTTGCGGCGTGAAGCCGCCGATACGCGTTATGAGATGTCGCAGCGTTTCTCCCGCCTGAATTTGATACACCCCCGCCCGCCGCACCTCGCCCTCCACGTGCATGAACTTGCTCTGCTGTCCTATTGGAACTTGAATGTCCGCCTGGGAGAAGATGGTAACCACGTCTCCAGCCTGCAGTGGTAGGTTCTGCTCTGGGTCGCCATCAATTGCTTTGCCCAAATTAAACGGAAATAGGTGTGAAGCAAGTTCCTGGGGATCGAAGTGCTGGACGACCGCATATTCCCAGTTGATTTCTGCCGAGACGCGCTTTACGTCGTTCTTTAGCTCCGCTTGTCCGACCCGTGCGTCGGGGGTCTGAGCGGCGAGGGCAAGCGCGTTCTGCCGTCTCCAATATTCGTCGGTTACAAGGAAATCCCGGTTGGGAATGAGGTCGTGGACGTGCATCCCTTCATGCCACGGATACCGACCCGGCACGGCTACGTTCCCGCGAATCGTCACGGCATTTTCAAATTTGGGTGAGATATGCAAGAAGCGGATAACGTCTCCATCGTGCAGCTCGCGCGCAAACCCGTCCTTGTCGAGAGGAAATTCGTCCGCTTTGCGCACATTATGATCGTCAATCCGCTCCACTATGGCGTGCTGCCCGGCCGCGGTGTTGGTCAAACCGCCGGCATAGCCGATTACTTCTCCGAGCGTGCTGTGCTCCTGCAGTTCGAACACTGCCGGATTACTTACGCTGCCCGCCAGAGCCACCAGCGCCCCCACTGGCGGAACATAGATCACATCACCCGATTGCAGCTTTGCGTCCTTAGACTTGTCGCCATTCACGATCAAATCATACAGATCGAAAGTGCTGACAACTTTGCCGTCCCGCTTCAGCTGAATCCGGCGCATCGAGCCTCGCTTCGATGGCCCACCCGAGGCAAAAAGGGCATCCACCAGCGAGCTCAGCGAGCTAATGGTGTAGGTTCCGGGCCTCCTCACTTGACCGACGACAAAAACTTGCATGGCGCGCAGCCGGCCAATGCTCACGCTTAGCTGGAAATTCCTGAATATTCGCCCGATTTCCGCTTGCAGATAATCATGCAGTTCGGCATATCTGACTCCCGCCACGCTGATAGTGCCGACTTGGGGGATATAAATTGCTCCGGTCCGGTCCACAAAAGCTCGCCAGTTAACATCCAGTTGACCCCATGCCCGGACCATTAATTCATCATCGGGCCCGATGACGTAGTCAGATGGCACCTGAACGCGGTCTAATGGCGCGAATGTAGAGGGCACATTCTCAAACAGGTTCTGGCCGAAAAAGGGAAGCTTAATCCCCAAGGAGCTGGCAATAAATTCTTGAAACTCCGTATCCGGTTCTGGCGGAAGGGGCACCGCAGGTTGCAACAAATTCCGCTGCGAGGTTTTCCCCTGTTCAGCTAATTCCTGTGTTGGTGAGACGTTGGTAATGTGTGGCCTGCCGAGCGGACTGGGTTGAACGGTCGGAAGCGGAGTAGCCTGTGATTCACCTGTCTGTGACTGGGGGTTCTGAGTCTCCTGTGACTGCGCCAGAGCGACGGAAGGGACACAAAACAGAAGGGCCAAGACGGCGGCCGTTCTAAGGGTAGACTTGCCTCTTGCTCGACCGAAATGGATAAGATTATAAGTACAGTCAGAAACTCCGGCCGTTCTCCAGGCCATCAAAAACACCCCATTGCGCAAACTCCTCGAAGCTTTGTTGGACCACGTGGAATCAGACAGAACGATTCGCCATTTAAGTGAATCGAAAGAATACAACATAGCTTAACTTCTCTCAATGAGGTGCAAACCTATCCCCCGAGAACGAAAGAGCTAGTATCTTGTACTGGATAGCAATGCGGAAATTTCGCCGGTGTCGTGGAACTTCGAGCCCTCCCCCCGCATTTTCAAGTTATTGCGGCCTCTTTTTTGCCCACTCCTTGGGCCAATATGTGATCTGAATCGAACTCACGAAATCGGACTGTTGATTTGGGGCGAGGGCCGGGATGGTCCACTGCTCGTACTGGAAGTTTGTATTCAGCTCCCAATCGTTTCTGATTCGTAACCGCACCCCCGCTGAAATGTCATTTTGCGTTCCGCCTCCCGGAATGAACCCGTTTGAAATCTTGCCATTTCGATATGATACTTGTATTGCGCTGAAGGAATTCAGCCAGTAGTTGCTCCACACTTGGGTGCCTTTACTTGCCCGGCCTAGCCAGCTTCCTATTAGATTACCCTTATTAGTATACAAGTCATGATAAATTGATTCCCAATAGAGGAACCTTCCGATTGACGCTGCAATTGGCCGGTTCGGAATATCTGTATAACCCGACTCAACCCGGAGATCTAGCTTGTCTAGCTTCGGAAAATGCGAGAGATAGATACCTGGGACAATTGCCGCACGGCGTGGCGCACTGATGGGATTTGGCTCGTCATGGGCGATCGAATCGCTGTAAAGAGTAAGCCAGTTGCGCACAAAGGGAAGTTTGTAGGAAAAATCAAACGCCCCGTGGCGAGCACCGGGATCACGAGCTGTTCCCTTAATGCCCGGGCCAACATCGCTCACACTGCTATAGCTTCTCCAAAAAGTCCCGATTGTTAACGGCGTCTTGCCTTGCCCTGCGAAAACAGCCGTTCGAGAAAACCCCAACTCCAGATTTTTCGTCGGCTGAAAACTGATTTTATCGCCATACATGAACGGGTCCGGCGGGAAGTGATGACCGCTCAGCTTTCCGAAAAAATGATCATGGCGCATCGGTCCCAGCAGCTTGGAAAGCAAGGGAATGTACAAGGGAAGCGTACGGTTAATGCGAAGCATGTAGATTGGCTCCGCATTATTGCTAAAGATCATCGCCCCGCCCTCGCCGGGTCCCCACCACAAACTCTGCTTGCCAACCGAAACTTCATTTCCCCAAAGCGTCAGGCTAGTGTAGGCATCCAGCAGCCTGAACTGGTCCGCTGCCTGAACGGGGGTCGCCGGCAGTACCGGGTTCAGATCAGCTTGCGCAATTACGTTTCGTACGCCCACGGGATAGGCAGAAGCACTCGGCGCATATTGGTATTCCCCGCGAACGAAGAATGAAAATGGCCCTGTCTCCGCTCTGCTTGTGAATCCAGAAACCATGTTGAAACCTTGCTGATAAGGGCGCCCAAAGTCGTTAATGATGGTCTGTCCGAAGTGGTAGCTGTCATTGAGCGGCGTCCCCGCGATGGGATTAATCCGCGTATACAGCGATTCGAGGCGGATACTCTCGTTGACGCCCCCATCTTCCAGGCTTAACTCTTGCGAGAACTCACTCTTAAGGGTTGAGAACAGGGTTTCTTCTTGAGGCCTTAGCAGCGAGGCATCCGGCAATTGGACCTCAGCATCGGCGAGCAGTTGCGCCACAGCAGTCCGCGTCCAAGGACGTAATCCCAAAAACGGGCTGCGAATAATCCCGAGCGCTGCCAGACGCTCGACTGCAGGGTAGATCCAGCTGTCGAGTTCGATGTACGTTGAACCCGCGCTGTTCAACCTCACTTGCCTGGGCTCCTTCGTAAAAGTCCCGTAATCTCCGCCATCGAGGTCCCGATCATGATGAGAACGATAAACATGTTCTCCGATCAGATAGCCCATCGTGGCACCCACGAAGACGTCCGAGGGAAAATGCTGCTTTCCGGTGACTCGGGCTGCGCTGATCGCCGAGGCTCCGCCATACGCCAGAAGTTTGGTCAGCCAACCGGGATATTCATGCGCGAGGACGGAAGCGAACGCGAACGAAAGGGTAGCGTGCGCGGATGGAAAGGAGTCGTGGCTAGTTCCCTGAAAGAAGCGGCCGGTTGTGTTCCCTTCAAATGGGCGCTGCCGCTGGAACACGTACTTGAGCGCCTCATCCACGACCAGCGCATTGACCATCGCTTCGCCGCCGAGAATCCCGGTTTCGCGTTGTTGGCGGTTCCCAGAAACGCGACCCAGCAAATAAATTCCCGCGGTAGAAGCTCCCGCAAACGCAAGTCCTGCATCGGAGAATGTCTTACTGGTATTGACATGACTCCACCGTGTGGCCTCATGGGACGCAGTCCGGTCCGTCATGATCAAGCCGGTCGTAATCCCCGCGAACGGTACCGCCCACTGGAGGTCCGCTGGCTTTATCCGAAACGGGCTTGTCCAGATGTCCTTCTGATCCTGGAGGAGGTTCCTGAATAGGGGAATTGGCGATTCGCTCGCGTGCCGCCCATTGGCCTTCTGTTCTACAGGGTTTTCTTTCTTTTCAGCTTGCGTGGAATCAGTAGGTTTTTTGTCTTGCGTCTGATCCGTTTGTCCCCAAACGCTGGGTGCGATACTCACGCAAAGAAACAAGCTGGTCCATCTGAATCGACTCATTCGTGGCTTCCCTGATTTTCAGGCTTCACATTCATTTTCGCGCGTACCCATGGTAGCTATCCCCCGTCGCAACTTCAAACCTCAGTTACGCAGGAGAGTTGGACGCACGTCATGCCCGCAACGTTGTGTCAGCCAATGGCGAAACAGGGACCTGTTGCGACTGCGAGAACGGCCCGGACCCAAGCGGACCTGGGGCAAACTTGTTGTTAGATTCGGTGTCGCAGATTTGCGCCCAGTCAAAATAAACACGCACACAAAACTCGGTGTCGGTTGAACTTGCAGACTTTCACTATTACACCCCTTCTGAGGACGCGAATCGTCTGCTCCGTGAAACGCTCTTTCGGCTCTTCCGCAAGCGTTCCGTTATTCTGGTTGTCGGACAGGAGGGAGCAAGGGGGCGAGGTAGAAGAGGCTGGTGAGAGCCTGAATAGCGCATCCCCCGAGAATGACGAACCCTGCGATTAAAGAGACACTCCTGTTCACAGGTTTAAGCAACTCATAGATGAGAAGCGCCCAAGCGGCGCTGGCTTGCCCTCCCCCAGTTTTAGGTCTGTTTTTTCTGAGCGAGGTCTTGACAACAGGCTATCTGTTGTTGTTTCATGTGTCTAGATGAAACGCGAAGAAGCGATTAAAGCGCGCGAGCAGC
>JACXTT010000847.1_pt1 | contig 52174 bp, 47 predicted proteins | sample 9270951 | NCBI WGS metagenome assembly JACXTT01 (sample SAMN15532306, study PRJNA645909) | rock metagenome | isolation source: weathered quartz diorite | place: Puerto Rico | collected 2017-06-21
GCTTTTGCATGTGCCTAAAATACAGCGGTATTTAAAGGAGGCCATGACCCGGCGCAGCCAGCGGCTGGAGATAACGCATGATATGATCTTACGGGAGCTATCCAAGATCGCTTTTGCCAATATGGGCAATTATTATGATGAGGACGCGATGATCAAACCGATGAACAAATTGACGGTGGACGAAAAAGCCGCCATTGCCTATTACGAGGTTTATGACCACCAGGACGCGGATGGCAATTACCTGGGCACGCAAAGCAAAATTAAGCTGCATAATAAAATGGCGGCGCTGGATAGGATAGCGAGGCACCTTAATTTTTACGGGACGGTACAAAAGCCTGTATTTGAGCGGGAAGCTTTTTTTAAGCAGGAAGTGGGAAGCATGAAGCGAGAAGCTTTTTTGGAGGAAGAAGAAAAACGGGAAATGGTGGTTGTGGACAGGAGCACCAATAACCTGCCGATGGATTACCCGGCCGCGGAGGGTGTTGCCGAACTTGAGGGGCTTGACGAGGCGACTTTGATGGCGGTGGAGGATATTGATATTGGTCCGGGGAGGCCGCATGTGGATGTGGAGGATGAGGTTAGCGGGTTTGATGAAGGAGCAAAGAACAAGGAGCAAGGACGGGAGGATGAAGGAAGTCCTGAGTCAGGGGTCGAGAGTCTTGAGCCGGGAAGTATAGGAGAAGAAAGAGGGACGGAAGGCATCGAAAAATTTCTTACAATTTCCCCCCTAAGGGAAAGTCAAAAGTTAAAATTTAAAAGTCAAAATGATTGGCAGGGTGGTGACCTGGTGCGGGAATTCGAAAGGTCGGTATGCGCCTAAACTCCCTTCTTGAGAAGGGGTGCGCCGGGTGGTGCAGTGGCGGGGATGTGTCGTTTCGTCTCGCGTAGAACACACCCCTAACCTCCCGAAACGAGTTCGGGACTGGCTCTCTCAAGAGGGGAAATCTATCGGATGGAAATTTCCTACTATTTCCCCCCTACAACAAATCCGAAATCGAAATTCGAAATCAGGGCATATAAACCTTGCCGTCTTTCATCACAAAACTTACGTTGCGCATGGTTTTAATGTCCTGCAAAGGGTCGCCGTCAACGGCGATGATGTCGGCTAATTTGCCGGTGGCGATGCTGCCGCGGGTTTCGCTGATGCCTAACAGGTCGGCGGCGCTGGTGGTGGCGGCTTTAATGGCTTCCATGGGCGGCATACCGGCCTCTACCATGTATTGAAACTCGAGGCCGTTTTTGCCATGGGCGTATACCCCGGCATCGGTACCAAAGGCGATCTTTACCCCGGCCTTGTAAGCCCGGCCAAAGTTGGCCTGTATCTGGGTACCTACCTCAATGGCTTTACGCACAATAACAGGCGGGAAAAAGCCGGGAATTTTGGCAGAGTCGGCCACGGACTTACCGGCAATAATGGTCGGCACCAAATAGGTACCGTATTTTTTGGCCAGCTCAAAGTCCTCATCGTTCATAAAGGTGCCATGCTCAATTGAGGCAACACCGCCGATGATGGCCCGGCGGATACCTTCGGCACCGTGGGCGTGGCAGGCCACTTTGAGGCCATAGTCTTTAGCGGTTTCCACCACGGCTTTGATCTCGTCGATGCTGAACTCGGCGCCAGAGCCGTTCTCGCTGAGGTCGAGCACACCGCCGGTAGAGGCGATCTTGATCACATCCGACCCGCGTTTAACCTGCAGGCGCACGGCTTTGATGAGCTCATCGCGGCCATCGGCAACACCGTCGTCGGGGCCCATTTTGTGATCGAAGACATCATCGCGATAGCCAACCGACTCGTCCATGTGGCCGCCGCTTGCCGAGATAGCCCGACCCGCAGTTATGATACGCGGACCAACCACAAGGCCTTTGGCAACCGCTTTGCGCATACTGATGTTAATACCGCTGCCGCCGAGATCGCGCACGGTGGTGAAACCGGCCATCAGGGTGCGTTTAGCGTATACGGTGGCCTGGTAGGCAACGTCGGCATCGGTCATGGTAAAACGGTCAATTCTTGAGGTTTTGCTGCCCTGCTCTTCGAGGTGCACATGGCAATCAATGAGACCAGGCATTACGGTTTTGCTTTGCAGGTTGATCACCTTATCGGCAGAGCCGCCAGTAACATAGCCTTTTTGGATACCGGTTATACTATTGCCATCAACTACGATGGTAACCTGCGACTGGGCGGTATTGGATACCCCATCGATGAGCTTACCGCACTGGATATAGGTTTTTTGGGCAAAGGCCACGGGCGCTAAAAATAGCAGGGCGACGAAGTAAAGGTGTTTCATGATGAGGTGATAAATAGGTTGAATAACAAATATAGCTAAATGTTACTGATTATAAACCTGGCTGGTACCCGCCGAAAAGAAGACATTGACGTTGACAGGCAACTTGCCTGTGGGTTTGAGTTCGCCGCAGATCACCTTTACTGCCGAGCGCTGCATCTCCTCGCTTTTTTGGTAGCCCATGAGCAGCAGGCCGCACTTTTCTATCCCCGGTAAACCGGCAATGGTATAGGGGTTGGCAAATACGCTGATGGTGCTCGTGGGCATTGCGGCCAGTTCGGAGATGAACAGCTTGGCATTAACGCTGAAGTCGAGCTTGCTGGCCGGGCGTAGGCGGGTATCGTGCACACCCACGATCACCTGGTCGTAACCCTTCAAGGTATTGAGCAGACTGTCCAGCGTTGGGGCATTGTTTACGTTCTTACCCACAAAGAACAGTTTGGTATTGCTAAACTTTTGGCTTAGCAGGCGCTGGTAAAGTGTGGTATCGGTTGGCCCGACGGCAACCAGGGCGGTCTTTTTGGTATAGTCGGTAGCCGGGCGGTTAGGGTTGTTCGTGAGCTGAGTTATCGCGGCATCTGTTAACTGTTGCACCAGTGCTTTGGCGTCGGGTTGGTTAAGGTCTGCGATCAGGCTGCCTGTTTCTACCGGCGTCACATGGTTCAAACCAGCCCAGTATTTGGCAGCCAGTACCTTTTTAACGCGGGCAAACAGCTCATCCTTGTTGATCTGCTTTTTGCGGACGGCTTTTTTGACCATCTTAATGGCACGCTTGGAGTTCTGGGATAGTTCGAGCACATCGATACCCGCCATCAGCGCGCGCACATCGGCCTCGCCGTTGGGAAAGTATTTGACCACACCGTTCATGCCCATGGCATCGGATACCACCAGGCCTTTAAAACCCAGCGAATCCTTTAGCAGCCCTGTTATGATGGGTTTGGATAAGGTGGAGGGCAGGTGTGCCGTAGTGTCCAGTGCGGGGATGTTCATGTGCGCCACCATAATGCCGCTCAGGCCCGCGCGGATAGCTTCCCGAAAAGGGTATTCCTCGAGCGAATCGAGGCGTTGGCGGGTAAATGGCAGTTGGGGCAGGTCGAAGTGGGAGTCAACATCGGTATCGCCATGGCCGGGGAAGTGCTTGGCTGTGGTGAGGATGCCGCCATCCTGCATGCCCAGCATATAGGCTATACCTTTTTGCGCTACGTTGTATTTGTTGTCGCCAAAGGAACGAAAGCCAATAACCGGGTTATTGGGGTTGTTGTTCACATCCATATCGGGCCCAAAGTTCATTTGCAAGCCCAGGCGCTTAAAGTCGCGTGCCACGAACTGGCCCATTTTATAGAGCAGGGTGTTATCCTGTACAGCGCCTAAGGTCATTTGATATGGGTAGGATATGGTACTGTCTAGGCGCATCCCCAGCCCCCACTCGCCGTCGATGGATACCAGCAGAGGTACCTTACTTATTTTTTGGTAGTGATTTATAAAGTTAGCCTGACGCACCGGCCCGCCCTGAAAGAATACGATACCGCCTATCTTCTCTTTTTTGATGAGGTGGGCAATGGAATCGTCGAACTTCGCATTTTGGTTGCTGTAAACCCGCACCATAAACAGTTGGGCTATCTTTTGCTTTTTGCTGAGCTTATTGAAGACGGAATCGACCCAGTGGTTTTGGGCAGATAGCGATTGTATGAACGGTTGCTTTTGTCCCGATGCGTTATTGATGAACAGGCACAGTAAAACAGCGGGGGCAAATTTGGTAAGCCAGTTAGTACTCCTCATAAAACAAAACTATCAATTAAACAGGTATTTGGAATAAGCAGCTGCCGAATTTTAGGCGTTTTGGCAATTTACTATCATTAAAATGTACTAAAAAATATACGATCGAGGTAACGTAACAACTTGTCAAATAAAGAGCCCCTCGTTTAAAAAGCCTTGATTTGGTGCTGTTTGCCGCAAAAAATGGCTTTAGGTTATTCGTCTACCATCAAATGGCATGTTTATTTCAATAGCGCTATCAAACACAAAAACAAAACACATGAAAAAGATCATATTTTTAGCCGCAGGCCTTTTATTAGCAGGTGCCGTAAACGCGCAGGTAAAGTTTGGCGTTGCCGGTGGTGCCGATTTTTCGAACATCATTAAAACCAACGACCCTAATTTTACCACCAGTTACAAAACCGGCTTTAACGCCGGTGTTACCCTGGATATCCATTTGATCGGCCCGCTTTCTTTCGCTCCCGAAATTTTGTATGCCCAAAAAGGGTATACTGCACAAACCACGTCTGGTCAGTTTGACCAGCGTACCAATTTTATTGATGCCCCATTGTTGGCTAAATTTAAACTGGCCCCAAGCTTTAGCATTGTGGCTGGTCCGCAGGTTTCGTTCTTAATGTCGACCACCAATACTTACAGCAATGGCTTTTCGACCATCGTTCAGCAACATTATGAAGATGATGCCAATAAATTCCGCAAAAGCATCATCGATGGTGTTGTAGGTGTAACCATCGACCTGAGCAGTACTGTTGACCTGCACGCCCGTTACGCCATTGACCTGCAACAGGATAATGTTGACGGAACTACCCAAACCCCGCAATACCGTAACCAGGTATGGCAGGTAGGTTTAGGCTTAAAAATACCGTAAATAAGTTTTGATTGATAGTTAAAAAAAATGGCCACTTGCGATCTGCAGGTGGCCATTTTTGTATGCTTAAGTTTATTACTTCTCCATCATCGTGATAAAGTCATCAAACAAATAGCGCGAATCGTGCGGGCCGGGTGACGACTCGGGGTGGTATTGCACCGAGAATGCTTTTTTGCCTTTTACCCGGATACCTTCGATCGACTGGTCGTTGAGGTTAACGTGGGTGATCTCTACCTTGTCCGATGCGCGTACCGCTTCGGGTATCACACCAAAACCATGGTTTTGCGATGTTACCTCGCAATGGTTTTTGATCACGTTTTTTACCGGGTGGTTTAATCCGCGGTGGCCGTTAAACATTTTTTTGGTGGGGATGTCATTAGCTAAAGCCAACAACTGGTGGCCAAGGCAAATGCCGAACAAAGGTTTTTCGGCGGCTAATATTTCTTTTACGGTATCTACAGCATAAGGCATAGCCGATGGATCGCCCGGACCATTGGATATAAAGTAACCATCGGGTTTAAAGGCCTCCATTTCTTTAAAGGTGGTTTTAGCTGGAAAAACCTGCGCGTAAACATCACGGTCGTCAAAGTTGCGCAGTATGTTTTTCTTAACGCCAAGGTCTAACACAGCCAGGCGGTGTTTGGCGTTCTCATCACCAAAATTATAAACCTCGGTTGTCGATACTTGCGATGATAGTTCCAGCCCATCCATCGAGGGTACGGTCTCTAACCGCTTTTTCAGTTCCTCAACATCCATGATCTCCGAAGATATGATGGCGTTCATGGCGCCTTTATCACGGATGTGTCGAACCAGTTGACGGGTGTCTATATCCGATATCGACACGATGTTCTGTTCAGTAAAATAGTCCTGTATCGATTCGGTAGCCTGTTTGCGGCTGTACGCGATGTTGTAATTTTTACAAACCAGTCCTGCTATTTGTATCTTATTGGATTCTACCTCGTCGCTCATAATGCCGTAGTTCCCGATGTGCGCATTGGTGGTCACCATAATTTGGCCGAAGTACGAAGGGTCGGTAAATATTTCCTGGTAACCGGTCATGCCGGTGTTAAAGCATATCTCGCCGGTGGTGGTACCTATCTTCCCGGCGGCTTTTCCATAAAATATGGTGCCATCGGCCAATAATAAAATAGCGGGTAGTTTAGCAATGCTCATCGCGAAGTAGAATTAAAAATTAAAAAAAGGAGGTCAGGCAGGTATGCGGTACTGCGAAAATGGTTGGGAGACTGGAAGTTTGAAACTTCTGCTTTCACGCCGCAAAAGTATGAAATGATTTCGGATTTCGGAATTGGGATCTCGGATTTTCTAAGTCTTTTGCTGATACCATATAATACAAATTCGAAATTGAACATTCGAAATTCGAAATAATCCTACCTTTGACAATTAACAGCACGTAAAACCATGTCGGTACACAAAGAAGTTAAACGGATAACAACCCATATTTTGCAGGAAATGAAACAGCGCGGCGAAAAAATAGCCATGCTTACTGCTTACGATTACTCCATGGCCAGCATTGTTGACGATGCGGGTATTGATGTGATATTGGTTGGCGATTCGGCATCAAATGTAATGGCCGGCCACGAAACAACCTTGCCTATCACGCTCGACCAGATGATCTATCATGCTTCATCTGTAGTACGGGCAATTAAACGTTCGCTGGTGGTAGTCGACCTGCCTTTTGGCTCGTACCAGGGCAACTCTAAAGAGGCGCTTAACTCGGCCATCCGCATCATGAAGGAATCCGGTGCTCATGCTGTGAAGATGGAAGGCGGCAAAGAAATTGCAGAGTCCGTCAGCCGCATTTTGGCAGCGGGTATCCCGGTAATGGGACATTTGGGTTTAACACCACAGTCAATTTATAAATTTGGCACGTATACCGTAAGGGCCAAAGAAGAAGCCGAAGCCAAAAAACTGCGCGAAGACGCGCTTACCTTGCAGGAGTTGGGCTGCTTTGGCATCGTACTCGAAAAAATACCCGCGCAGCTGGCAAAAGAAGTGAGCGAAAGCCTGAGCATACCCACCATCGGCATTGGCGCAGGCCAGCACTGCGATGGGCAGGTGTTGGTGATACATGATATGCTTGGTTTGAACAAAGGTTTCCGGCCACGCTTTTTACGCCAGTACGCTAACCTTTACGATACGATGAACGGCGCCATCAAAAACTACATAAAGGATGTAAAGGCAAACGATTTTCCGAACGAGAAAGAGCAGTATTAATATCGGATTTCGAATTTTCGATTTCGGATTTACAAAAAACAACAGGCGCACAATCAAATAAAGAATTCGAAATTGAAAATTCGATATTCGAAATAAATGAAAGTTAACATCGAGCACCAGCATTACGCCATTACCGATAAGGATGTGCTTTATGAGGACAATCACCTCATTGCCATAAACAAACGCGCGGGCGATATTGTGCAGGTTGATGATACCGGCGATGAGCCGCTCGACGAAAAGGTAAAAAAGTACATCGCCCAAAAATACAACAAACCCAACGGTGCTTTTTTAGGTGTGATACACCGGATTGACCGGCCGGTTAGCGGCCTCATCATGTTCGCCAAAACCAGCAAGGCGCTTGAGCGGATGAACAACATGTTTAAAAACCGCGAGATACACAAAACTTACCTGGCCGTGGTACGTAACCGCCCGCAACCGCCCCAAGGCAACCTGGTACACTGGCTCGTAAAAAACCCGCAAAAAAATGTGACCAAAGCGCACGACAGGGAAGTTGCCGGAAGTTTGCGGTCGGAGTTGAGTTATAAACTCATTGGCGAATTAAACGGTTATTACCTGATAGAGGTTGACCCCGTAACCGGCCGCCCGCACCAGATCAGGGTGCAACTGTCAACCTTAAATTGCCCCATCGTTGGCGATAATAAATACGGCTATCCGCGTGGCAGCCTTCGCAAAAGCATTTGCCTGCACTCGCGCAAAGTGAGCTTTATACACCCTATAAAAAAAGAGCCTGTGGTAATTTATGCGCCGCTACCCCACGATGGCTTTTGGGAAAAGTTTGAAGGCCTGATATGACCTACAACGGAAATTTACCCCACACGTATATTTTGCGCATACATTTAAAGCACTGAAACCTGCGCACAGGCCACCAAAACAAAAAAAGCTTAACTAATAAGCCCCGTGGGATACGGTATTCTAATTTTACCTCGCAATGCGGGCACATAAATTTTTTCCTGGGCGATACAGGAACTTCATTATTGTTTTTATCCGCTGTGTCAACCATAACATTCTGCATTTTTGCTGCTATAAAACTTGTTTACAGTGCAATACATTCACTGGGTTATCAATAGTTTTTTAAGGTTATCAAATATAGCAATTATTGTATCAAACAAATTACAGTTGATAGTAATATCTTAATTTTCAACACAATATCTCCTATAATATACTTAAGACACATTTTTGCCTCAAAAGTTTGAACTGGTTTAAAACTTAGCTGGTAGCCAGTAATTACCCGACAGGATAACAAGGCAGATCATTTTGATACTATTATCGTAATAGTCAAAATCACCCAGGCCAAATTTGCTGATGTAAACCCATAACTTATTGAGCCATACCTGGTTTTTAGCATCAGCCATGGCCGATACCGCAAATGGTGCTATAAAGCTCATCGCCTCAAAATAACGGCCTTTCATATCATCACCGGCAAGGGTATAGCCCGCCGAAATATTATCCGGGTCGCCCTTGGTGGTCTGGCGTATCCACGTGTTTATTTTATCGGCCATTGCTTTGGCGCGTTTATCGCCATACAAAACATAGTCAGTGCCTATACGCCAGGGCACCCGGCAGGCATTGTAGTTGTAACTGCCATCAAATGCCGACTCCAGGTAATGCGCCCTTGCCGGCACAGGCTTTTTATTGATATGCTGTATAAAATCAGGCACCAAACCGGCTTGCGGACTAAACCTGCGCTGCATATCATTAAAAAGCTTATAGGTATTATCGGCAACCTTGTTCCAGCGTCCATCGCCGCTTGTTTTGGCAAAGGCCTTAAAATGGGCAGGCATAAAATCCGATGAGCGGGTATCAAAATAATCGGCGCTATCGTGCTCAACGGCATTGCTCAACAAAATGGTGAATGTTTGCTGATTAATTTCCTGCGCCATAATGGCCGATAGCATACTGCACGCTTCCTGCAAATAATCGACGGCCCCTTTGCTGCCCCATTGGGCGTTTGCCAGCAGCAGCGCGTAGGCAATATCCATATCGCCATCGGTAGCTGTGCTGCCGTCAAGGTCCTTGCAGTTTTTGCCCTGCGCCCAGGCCATCAGGTATTTGCTGCGCTTGCTTGGGTGAGCTTTGTAATAATTATACAAGCCGTCAAATGTTGCTTTCGCCGATGCATCATACCCAGCCATCAGCGCCACAATAAGCATCCCATAACCCTGGCCCTCGCTTACGCATTGTTTATTGCCGGGTGTTTCAAACCATACATAGGTTTGACCATTTGCACAGGCTGCTTTAATATAACGTGCCTTCCATTGCGTATAAAATTGCGCTACCGTTTTATCCAGTTGCTGTTGCGAAACTACGTTAGGTTTAATAGTTCCGGCAAAGTAATGCACGTGTTGCGGAAAAGGCCTGATCGGGCTTTGCGCGAAAAGGCTTGTCGCGCTAAGCATAGATAGCACAAGCAATAAAAGGAAAACGCCCTGTTTAACTTGTTTCACATCGCCAATACTTTGTTCCAAATGTCTTCCCTTACGGGGATACCTTCCTTCGTGTTTTTTATCCACGTTTTTAAGGTGTTCTCACCCGGATAGGCAATGCTGCTACCTTCCTTATCGGGTCGGCTGCTTTTGGTAAAGGCCAAAATTTGTTCCACCAGACGTGCAGTCGTTTCCTTATGCGGATCGTTGATACAAATAAACACCTGCCCCACGCCCGACTCCACCCCGCTCTCAGTGATCTTAGCGGTCGACTTACCCTGGCTCAAAATAGTGACCAGCAAGTCGAGCATCAGCGCCAAACCCGAACCTTTCCAAAAACCAACGGGCAGCATCCTTTTCGACGCGATAATACTACCCGGATCGGTGCTTAGTTCGCCGCTGTCGTCATAACCCCCCGGCACAGTAAGTACATCACCTGTAGCCTGGTGCTGCATTAACTTACCCATGGAGTATTGCGATATGGCCATGTCTAAAACAATATGCCCTTCATCCCTTGGTACTGCTATTACCAGCGGGTTATTGCCCAGGCGCGGATCTATACCCCCCCACGGCGGTATAAGGGCTATGGTATTGGTAAAGTGTATGCCAATGCAGCCCGCCTCGGCGGCCTGCCAGCCGTAAGTGCCGCCCCGCATCCAATGGTTGGTATTGCGTATGGCTACACAGCCTATACCGTGCTCTTTTGCCAAAGCAATTGCCCGGTTGGTGCAAAACTGCGCGTTAAGTACGCCCGGGGCAAGGTTGCCGTTCCATTGCTCTATCAAACCTAAAGTATTTTCTAAAGTGGGTTCGGCATGACCGTTAACCAGGCCTTGCTGTATATAGTCCACAAACGTAGGGAAGCGGTTTAAGCCGTGGGTATAAATACCATCACGACTGTTTTCGGCAAATATGGTGGCACATTGGGCTGCCTTTGCGGGATCAAAATCCTGCTTAAGCAGCACCCGTAAAAACTCGGCCTGTAGTTGTTCAAAAGGTATCCTCATAGTGCAACTAAAATAGCCAAAAGGTATGGGTATTGATCCGAAAAAATTAAACCAAATATTTCATAGCTTTACCTTCAACTAACCTCTGTTTATGAAAAAGATATTTGTTGTGGCGATCATTGCGGCTTCCCTTTCGGCTTGCAAACAATCCGGAACCACCGGTTCAACCACCGGCGATAATAAAGACCTGGCCAAAGTTTTTAACGATTACTACCAGGACCGGTTAAAACTATACCCCATTGAAGCCACCTTTGCAGGCGATAATCGCTACAACGATTTATTGCCAAACGATGGCTCGGACGCGTTTATACAACAAGCAAAAGGTCTTTACACCGGTTACCTGGATAAAGTAAAACAGTTTAAGCGCGAAGACCTGAGCGAGGCCGACCAATTATCGTATGATATTTTTGTGTACGAAGCCCAGGTAAACCTCGACCGGTTTAACTACCACTTTGAGTATATGCCTTTCGATCAGTTTAACGCCCTGCCCATTACCATGGGCCAGTTTGGCTCGGGCTCGGGCACGCAGCCATTTAAAACCGTTAAAGATTATGATAACTGGTTAAAACGTATTAGTGCGTTTGCCATCTGGGCTGATACCGCCATCGCTAACTTTAATAAAGGCATAAAAGCAGGTATAGTGCTGCCCAAAACATTGGTAGTTAAAATGCTGCCTCAAATGCAAAGCTTTGTGGTTACCGACCCAACAAAAAGCCTGTTTTATGGCCCTATAACTAAGCTGCCCAAAGACTTTAGCGATGCCGACAAAAAACGGTTGACCGATGCTTATCAAAAAGCCATCATGGGCACCCTTGTACCAACCTATAAAAAATTAGGCGACTATCTTAAAAACGAATACCTGCCAAAAGCACGAGCAACTTCGGGCTTATCGGCATTGCCTGATGGGGCAGCCATGTACGCTTATTGCGTTAAAGCGCAAACCACTACCGATAAAACGCCCGAAGAGATTTACCAGTTGGGCCTAAAAGAAGTAGCCCGCATACGTGCCGAAATGGATAGCATTAAAAACCTGGTTGGTTTTAAAGGCGATATGCACGCATTTTTTGTACACCTGCAAACCGACCCCAAATTCACACCATTTAAAACACCCAAAGAGGTTTTAGATGCTTTTGAGAATATCCACCAGCGGATGCAGCCCAATTTAAAGAAAGAGTTTACCCATGTGCCTAAATGCCCTTTCGAGATCAGGCAGACCGAGGCTTTCCGGGCGGCATCGGCCAGCGCCGAGTATTACCAGGGCACTGCAGATGGCAGCCGTCCGGGTATATTTTACGTGCCCATACTGGATGCCACCAAGTTTAACATCACATCGGGCATGGAGTCGTTGTTTTTACACGAGGCTATCCCGGGCCACCACTACCAGATATCGCTTACGCAGGAAAATACTTCGTTGCCCGATTTCCGCCGATTTGACAACAGCGAGAACGCCTACGTTGAAGGCTGGGCTTTGTATTGCGAATCGTTAGGTAAAGAGCTGGGCCTGTTTACCGACCCTTACCAGCACATGGGCGCCCTGGGCGATGAGATACACCGCGCTATACGCCTGGTGGTTGACGTGGCTATCCACACCAAAAACATGACCCGCGAGCAAGCCATTAAGTATATGATGGATAATGAGCAGATTGACGAACAAGGCGCTACCGCCGAAATTGAACGGTATATGGCCTTTCCGGGACAAGCATTAGGTTATAAAATAGGTGCACTTAAAATACGCGAACTGCGCACCCGCTATGAGCAAAAATTGGGCAGCAAGTTTGACCTTGCTGAGTTTCATAACCAGGTATTGAAAGATGGGCCCATGCCACTCGCTGTATTTGAAGCTAAAATGGATGCCTGGGCGGCAAAACAATAATATTCTAATTAAAAGCGTCATTGCGGGCGGTAGCGAAGCAATTTCTACATAGGACTATCGATAATGTCTGTCGGGCCTTTATAACATAGGGATCGCTTCGTGCCTCGGAATGACGCTTCTACACTTAATAAAGTTTTCCAATCATAAATTCCTGCATTTTTCGTTATTTTGATCTGTGCTATCATTCGCAAAATATAAAGTTTCGGTGTTGCTAATTTCGGGTTTAGCCTCGGTTATACTGTTGGTTAATTCGTGCAAAAAGGACCCTAACGATTCCGTCACCTATTTTTTAACCAACGGAACCTGGACACTGGCATCCGTACAGGTTTTTCATTACGTTGGCGATACCCAAAGCAAAACCGATACACTCAATACCAATTGCGGCTTAGCGCAAACGCTGGTTTTTAACAGCAATAACTCATGCAGCTTTCAAAACTATCATTGCATTTCGCAAAACTCAACTGGTAACTGGTCGTTTGACCCCGATAATTTAACCATTGTCACAACTATGGCAGCCCAGGATACCTCTAAAGGCAACAAGGTAAATGTTACCGCTTTTAGCAACGCACAGGTTGTTACCCTTGGCCAATACTCGCTGGTATTGCAAACCGGCGATATACAGGCTTTTTACAAAGCCACAACCGTGCGTACCATTACACGTTATGGATTTGTACACGCGGTTAAATAACTATTTAATCATTAGCAATACCAGCATCAAAATTTTATATTTGAAAAGGTAAAAAACATAAAACCGGATACTTGAAAAAACGCATTGCCATATTTGCTTCGGGCTCGGGGTCAAACGCCCAAAAAATAATGGAGTATTTTAAGCGCAGCGCCCAGGCCGAGGTGGTGCTGGTATTGACCAATAATCCCGAGGCTTACGTTTTACAACGTGCGGATAACTTTGAAATACCCTCGCATATTTTTGACCGGCATGAGTTTTATGATACCGAGAACGTGATCAGGCTGTTAAAAACCCTGCAAACCGACCTGATTGTACTGGCCGGCTTTTTATGGCTTATACCGCCCTCGCTGCTTAAGGCCTTCCCTAACAAGATCATCAATATCCACCCGTCACTGCTGCCCAAATATGGCGGTAAAGGCATGTATGGTGATAAAGTACACAAAGCCATTTTGGCCGCCGGCGAAGAGGAATCGGGTATCACCATACATTTTGTGAACGAAAACTTTGACGAGGGCGAGATCATCCATCAATCGCGCTTTAAAATAGAACCCGAGGACGACCTGGAGATGGTAAAATTTAAAGGCCAGCAATTGGAGCATGCCCACTTTGCCAAAGTTATTGACGGGTTGCTTAAAAAGATGAAATCATAGGCAGTTTTTGAATATTGAACATCCGATAATTAATGTCGAATTTTGATTTATTTCGACATTGGACATTCAAAGTTCATTATTCGATATTCCTTCTCCCTCCAGTCTTATTTACCCAACGGGGGTTCACCTCACCACTACCACCTCTACCCGCTCCAGTGTTGTTGCCCTTGTTTTCTGGTTCAAAAAAGCAGGTTTAAGCCGTGTTATCCAATACCGGTTAAAGCTTTTAACCGTATCAACATGCCAGCCTTTGGCTTTTAACGCGTCAATATTATCCGGGTAGCCGTACATCAAAAAAGGTTTTTGGGGCAAGGTGCCTTCGCCATTGCTATTGATGGTATAAAGGTGCTGGTTCAAATAAAACTCCAGCGGGTAACCATAATCGTTGGTATGTATACATTGTAACACCGGCAGTTTTTGAGGATTATTCTGGTTTATCCACATCGCCGCCTCGCTACCCGACTGGTATTTTAACAACGACGGGTAAAACGCCAGGTTGAGGTACAGGTTAACAACACAGGCACCCATAAAGGTAATGATGGCTGTTTTTTGATACGATGGGCCACCTACCCTTGCCGGGACCAGGAACAGTGCGACCAGTAAACCAACCAACAACATGGCAGTAAACCAGTTCATACTTTCGGGTCTGAAGAAAACCTGTAAGGCAATGACCAGCATCAGCATCAGCGTAACCACTGTGATCTGGGTTATGCGTACTGCATTTAAGCTTTTTTCATTACTTAAACGCACCATGTACTGCGCGGTAAGTATGGCAAAAAACGGGTACACTATGTTAAGGTAAAACGGTAGTTGAAATTTGGATGCCGAGAACACCAGAAAGGTTAACAGCGAGCCGCATATACAATACCACTCGGCCTGCATGGCTTGCTTACCATATTTTTTAAAGTATTGGAAAATTGCCGCGAACAACAATAACGACCATGGCAAAAACGCCCACAGCGTGGTATGGATAAAAAACGTAGGGTCGCCGTGGCCCTTAATGGGGCCTGTATTAAAAAAACGGCCAAACTGGCTATCCCAAAAAAAGAAACGGATACCCGATGCGTGGTTATGCCCAAACACTACCTTTTCGGGATGCAGGTCAAACTGCTGGTAAAGGCAATAAAGCTCGGGCATTATCAAGAGCAATATCAAAACAACAGCCATCAGCCAGCGCAGGTTAAATAACTCGCTCCATTGTTTTTTAATGATCAGGTGACCGGCAATAGCGCCGCCTACAGGTATCAGGGCAAACATGCCCTTGGTCATAACCGCGCAGGTGGCAAACGCGCAGGCAAACAACAGGTGCCAGCTGTTTTTTGTGGTATACGATTTGTAAAAGTGGTATACCGCCGCGATGATGAGGCCGGTTAAATACGGCTCGGCGCGCACATCGTTGTTGGATATAATGATATGCTGGGCAGTCAGTAATATCAGTACCGACCACAAAGCTACCTCCGCATTGTAAAGGTTTTTGGCAAACAAGTACGTGTACCTGGCCCCCATCAGCAAAAAAATAATAGCCGGTAGTTTATAGGCCCAGGTGGTAAAACCAAAACAATTAAAAGATAAAGCCGTTACCCAAAACGGAAAATGGGGTTTATCTAACCAGTCGCGCCCTTCGGCAAACAGGTTAATGTAATCGCTATGCAGCACCATATTTTTGGCAATGGTGGCATACAAGGCGCCATCGGGCGCTATGATAGGTATAAACAGGCCGCTCAGGTTTAACAAAACCGCAATGCCAATAAAAAAATGCAGGTACCGGTTAGTATAGGCTGGCGCTAATTGAGTCATATTGCAAAAGGCATCAAACGGTTAAAGATATACAGAATTTATGTGATGCCTCAATTTGCAGCAAATGCAAAATAAGCATTAATGCGGTAAACCGGGTATTAGTTTGTAAATTGCACTTACAAACAATTTTAACCAAACGCGTATTAATATGCTTTTTGCTATACAATACCCGATGGAGATTGTAACGATCTATTAATATAGCAGGTTAAAGTTGTGGTCTACCTAATATCCGTATTTTTATAATGACCCCTATGCCAGATCTTAAACGACTGTTGTCAGGCAACGTTACTTTTATCAAAAGTCCGTTTTATATAAAATATGGAGTTCCATTTCTGTTGCTGGTGTGGGCCACGCTTTTCAAGTTGTTATTATTTGACACTATTGGCCAGCAAAGCCCATTTTTATTTTACTTTGTTGTAATTGTTGTAACAGCGCGATATTTTGGCGAAAAGGCCGCTATTGCGATCAGCTTAGTTACCGCGTTTACGGTCGATTACTTTTTTTTGTACCCGTATAACTCGTTCTCAACCGATGCAAACCACCTGCTGCAAACCTTTTTGTTTTTGCTGGAGTGCGGCCTGGTTATTGGCTTGAGCGGGGCACTCAGAAAAGCTACCGAGCGTATGCACCAGCGCGATATGGTTTTTAAGGCATTGGTTGAAAAAAGCGGCGAAGGCATTACCATGCACAATGCCGATGGGGTACGTACTTATTGTAGCCCATCTGTCGAGGGGATAATGGGCTACACACCCGAGGAGCTTGCCAAACACCAGCCCTGGGAGTTAAGCCACGAAGGCGAAGTGCTAAATGCCAAAGAACAGTTTTACAGGCTGGCTTCCCACCCGGGGCAAACCATTACCGTGCTGCACCGTGTTAAACACAAAAACGGCAACTGGATATGGCTTGAAAGCCGGCTCACTAACCTGCTGCACGACCCATTGGTAAACGCCATTATCAGCAATTTTACCGATGTTACCGACCGCATAAACCTGGAAAAGCAGCGCGAAGATTTTATCAGCATCGCATCGCACGAGTTAAAAACCCCGCTTACCAGCCTAAAAGCCTATACCCAGGTATTGGAAAACCGGTTTAGCACCAGCGCCGACCAGTCATCTTACCAGATCATCAGCAAGATAGACCAACAGGTGAACCGCATCGTCATCATGATCAACGATATGCTGGATGTAAGCTCGTTGCAGGCGGGTGGTTTGCATTTTAACCTTGCCCGGTTTGATATTAATGACCTTGTTGGCGAAATAACCCAAAATATACAGCAAACTATTAAAACGCACCGGCTGATCACCACATTAAGCGCTACGGTTGAACTGCCTGGCGACAGGGAACGCGTCCGCCAGGTGATCACTAATTTTATTTTAAACGCGGTTAAGTATTCACCCGGGGCCGATACCGTCGGCATAACCACAAACATTACCGATGACAAATTAACCGTTTCGGTAACAGATTGGGGGATCGGCATACCCGAGGCAGAACAGCAAAAAATATTCGGCAAGTTTTACAGGGTGGGCAATTCGCAAAAGGCGTTCCAGGGATTGGGGCTAGGGCTTTTTATTTGTGCCCAGATAATTGAAATGCACAACGGCACCATAGGTGTAACCAGCCAGGAAGGCGAAGGCGCTACATTTTGGTTTACTTTACCTTTATAGCAGACTGTTTTGCCAGATCGTCTTGAGGCCATAGACAATCTAAAATATTCGAGTAGAGGTATCGTTGCGGATAGAATACAAGGCATCCCGGCTTGTGCGGAATACCTTGTATGTTTAGCTATTTATGCTTCGACCTTTAAATTTCCGGCCGAAACTTTATCTTTTTTAGGGTCTTTTTCCAGGTCATAACTAATTTCCTGGCCGTCTTTCAAGTCGCGCAAGCCTGCTTGCTGTAAAGCGGATACGTGAACGAAAACGTCGGCACCGCCATCGTCGGGTGTAATAAATCCGTAACCTTTAGTGGCGTTAAACCATTTTACTGTTCCTTGTGGCATTGTTTTTTAAGTTTTAATTGTTAATCAGAGTGCAATATAAGCGATATATTTTGATATTAAGCTACCACTTATCAATTATTGCGTTTTGTTGCCACTCTAAAAAATGTTATTGCAAAAAAAAGCATCCACTTTTTGAGTGGATGCTGCAACGATTTTTATGATAATTTGGAATTAACCAACAACTTTCACGTTTACCGCATTAAGCCCTTTTTTGCCTTTTTCTACTTCGTATTCAACACTGTCGTTTTCACGGATCTGATCTACCAAGCCAGAAGAATGTACAAAAACTTCGGCATCGCCGTTTGATGGTACGATGAACCCGAAACCTTTAGTTACATTGAAAAATTTTACTGTTCCTTGCATTGTATTGTATTTTAATAATTTTAATAAGGGCGCAAGGTAAGGTTAATAATTTTATAAACAACACATATTAAAGTAAAAACATGGGCCGTGTTTTAAAAACGGTACACAATGGCGTTAATGTTCATGCCTGCCCCAACCGATGCAAGTACCACATTATCACCCTTTTTAATATGCTGACCGGGCATTTTTCCTTTTTGCACCAGGTCTAAAAGCGTAGGTACGGTAGCCACCGAACTATTGCCCAGCCATGATATGGTCATGGGCATTAAAGTGTCATCTTTATTCTCCAGTCCGTACAATTTAAACAAACGGCTTAAAATGGCAGCGTCCATTTTATCGTTGGCCTGGTGTATAAGTACCTTTTTTATATCGGCCAAACCTACGCCAGCCTTATCAAGCGCAGCCTTAACAACCAGGGGTACCTGCGTTAAAGCAAACTCGTATAGCTTGCGGCCATTCATTTTAAGGTACAGGCTGTCCTGGTCGCACGCAGATGGGTTACCGGTCGGCAACATGGACAGCAGCATGGCGTGTTCAATGGTATGCGATTGTGTTTTATGTGCCAGTATGCCCGCGCCGGTTGTACTGTCGGCCTCTAATATCACAGCCCCTGCACCGTCGGCATAGATCATGGAGTCGCGGTCGTGCTGGTCGCTTACGCGCGATAAGGTTTCGGCGCCGATAACCATACACCTTTTGGCATCGCCAGAGCGGATAAAATAATCGGCCTGTATAACACCTTGCACCCATCCGGGGCAACCAAAAGGCACATCGTAAGCTACACAATCGGGATTTATAATGCCCAGGCGGTGTTTAATGCGCGATGCCAGCGTGGGCACCATATCGCTGCGGGTATTATCAGCGGCTATATCGCCAAAGTTATGCGCCACAATAATATAATCCAGCGTTTCCGGGTCAATGCCCGAACTGTTAAGCGCGTCTTTAGCGGCAATCAAACCAATGTCCGATGCTTTTTGGTTAACCGGTACATACCGGCGCTCTTCGATGCCCGTGATCTCCCTGAACTTCTCTATCACCAGTTCGTTTTCTTTGGTGATCAGGCTCCCATCCTTCTCAAAAAACCGATGGTCCAGAAAATCGGAATTGGGTACAACTACTTCGGGAATATAACTGCCGGTAGCGGCAAAAACTGATCGGATACTATTCATCATGAAAATTTTAACCCAACATGATAGTTAAGGTGCAAACTTTACGCACATCAATATCCGTGGCAGATGGCAACAACGTACTATTCAGGATTTTAGGTTTATAAACGGAATACCGACTCAGAAAATAGCTTTGCGTACATCAATAATTAAATAAATTTAGGTAAAAAGTTTTTAAATAAAAGCTTTAGCACACAATTTATTATTTATACCCGATTGGTATGCGGTATAAACTACTTATTTAAGCAGCAGTTTTGTTGCTCCGTACCCAAATTTTTCTTTACGGGCATCCATAAAGGTTTGTACCTGCGGGTGTTTGCCTGCCAGTTTATGCAGTTCGTTTTTGAGTGTGCCGTTACCTACGCCATGTATAAAAGTGATAGCTGGTAACTTGTGTACAATAGCGGCGTCCAGCGCTTTTTTAAAGGCATCTAACTGTATGTGCAGCATCTCGGCACTTCCTAAAAATTGGTGGTCGTCGCGCAGTTTTTCAATGTGCAGGTCAACCTCGGTTTCGGGTTTGGCTACTTCCAGTTTTTCGGCGGCTGGCTTAAAAAAGCTTTCCTTTAATTTTTCGGCATCAATAATCAGGTCGGGCTGGTCAATCTGTATCAACCAGGCTTGTTCTTTTAGCAAAGGCACCAACTTTTTACTCCCCGAAAAATCTTTGGCTTTAAAGTTCTCCTTATAAACCAACGGCTGGTTAAGCGGCTTGTTTTGGGCTGTGTAGTAAATAGTCTGGAAGTGGAACGTTGGCCAAAGCTGAATATCCTGCAAGGGTGCCGAATAAACTTTTGCGGTGCTGTTTGGCGCGATAATACCTGCGTATTCGCCTTTATATTTGTGTATGGTTTGGGTGGTTAAAGTGAGCAGCAACTGGTATGATGTTTCGTTCACCAGGTAAAAATGCACCACCGACGCAATACGCTGATCGCTGGCAACAGCCAGGTAAATGCCCTTGGTTTTAAAATCGGCGGCGCTTGCCTTTACTTCATCAAAAGCCTGGCTTTCAACAGCGGTCGATTTATGGCCGTGCACCGTGGTAACCTTGGATGCTAAAACCGGTATCTCAAAATCATCGTCGCCGGTAACGCCTATCATCTCATCGTCAATAATACGGGTAATATACCCCTCGCGCCGCTCGTCAACAAACCGTACAAAATCACCTAATTTAAATCGCATCATTAATTATTTATCCTGCAAAGGTAGGCATATAAAGCAGGCACGGTCAACCTTTTTTTACCGGGTTGGGCGAGCTAACACGGTCGGTATTGTCTTTAACAAACGCGGCCCAGCCGGTTTTCGCTTTTTTACCCCCGCCAATGCTTGATGTACCCTTTACGCTTATTTTTTGGAACGCGTGGCACACGGCTACCGCTAACCCATCGGTCGCATCTAAAAATTGCGGTGTTTCGGTAAAGCCTAATATGGTTTGTAGCATAGCGGCAACCTGCTCTTTGGTGGCATTGCCATTGCCGGTGATGGATTGCTTGATCTTCCGCGGTGCGTATTCTGTAATAGGTAAATTGCGCGACAGTGCCGCCGCCATAGCAACCCCCTGCGCCCTGCCAAGTTTAAGCATCACCTGTATGTTTTTGCCATAAAAAGGGGCTTCGAGCGCCATGCAATCGGGTTTATATTCATCAATCAAACTTAACGTTTTTTCAAAGATACGCTGCAGCTTCAACGCGTGATCGTCAAGATGCTCCATTTTTATAACGCCAAGGCTAACTAACTCTACTTTAGGCCCGGTTTCTTTCACCAGGCCGTAGCCCATAACGGCCGTACCCGGGTCGATACCTAAAATAATGCGTTCTTTAACATTGGGCGCTTGCATAAACAAGTATAGGCAAAGGTTAGCATGTGCTCAAACAAATTAGCAAATAAGGGTGTTAAACATAGCTTATCTGTAACGCTCATTTTGTAACATTGCAAAAACATTTACTTTTTTGACCAGCACTACCAAAAAGGCCCTTTCGTACAGCATCAAAGCTGCCATCATCATATTTGCGTATTGGTTTATTTATAAAAGCATCAATAACAAAACCGAGTTAAGCCAATTCAGGTTATTGATCGCTAAAATAAACCACGACCAGGTTATGATAACCCTGGCTGCGGTATTGGCTTTAATGCTGCTTAACTGGGTGCTCGAAGCTTTTAAATGGCGTTACCTTACCCGTGATCTGCAACGCATGAGCCTCTGGCGATCGATCGAAGCCATATTTTGCGGATTAACCTGGGCTATATTTACACCCAACCGCTTCGGCGAATACGGTGGACGCGTGCTGTTTTTACCGCCCAAGAAACGGGTATACGGTGTATTTGTAATGGGAGTTGGCCAGTTTGGGCAGGGTACGGTTACCAATGTAGTAGGTTTAACCGCGATGCTGTGGTTTTTACACAATTACATTCATCCAAATGCCTGGGTTATGGCCATTGCAACTTTGGCCGGCGTTGCTTTAATGTTATTTTTACTCACCTGCTACTTCAATATCAAATGGGTGGTGTCATGGTTGGGGCGTATATCATTGCTTAAAAAACATACCCGCTTTTTCGAGATCATCGGTCGCTACAAAAAAGACCATTTATTAAAGGTAATGCTGTTTTGCTTAGCGCGATTTTCGGTGTTCTCGTTCCAGTATTACCTGGTTATCCATTTGCTGATACCCGATCTGGCGGCGTTTCCGGTAATGATGATGGTGTTTAATAACTTCATCGTTCAATCGGTATTGCCAACTTTGGATATTTTGGATGTAGGCTTACGCGGAATGACTGCCTCTGCATTTTTTCACTATATCACCCCGCAGCAAATAGCTGTCATTGCCGCCGTATCGTCAATATGGCTCACCAATTTAATTATTCCGGCTATCTTAGGCTCCGTTTTTGTACTCAAAATAAACTTTTTTGATGGTAATTCATAGTATCCTGTCACTGTTCGTTACCGCAATATACCTTGCTGTATTAACTTATTTGATACGGGGCTGGTCACGGTTAAAACCACCTGCTCCATCAGCAAAAGCCTTAACTACTAAAGTAACCATACTCATTGCCGCGCGTAACGAAGAAGAAAAGATACACCTGACCATTGAAGATATTTTGGCACAGGATTATCCTGCCGGCTTGTTTGAACTGATCATCGCCGACGACCACTCGACCGACAACACATCGGCCATCATCAGCAGTTATGGGGATAAGGGAGTGCGCCTGTTGCAATTAAGGGATGAAAAAGCCCTGAACTCGTATAAAAAGCGTGCTATAGCCGAAGCCATCAAATTGTCGACCGGCGATTTTCTGGTTTGCACCGATGCCGATTGCCGCATGGGTCCGCAATGGCTGTCGACCATAGTTAGCTACTACGAAACTGATGACCTGGTAATGATCTCATCACCCGTGACTTATTTTGAAGAAAAAAACCTGTTCGAAAACTTACAAACCCTCGAGTTTGGTTACCTGATAGGTATGGGCGCTGCATTTATAGGTAATAACCGGGCGTCAACCTGCAACGGGGCTAACTTTGCCTACCGCAAAGATATATTTTATGAGGTTGGCGGTTTTAAAGGTATTGACGACCTGGCATCGGGCGATGATGAATTACTACTGCAAAAGGTAGCGCAAAAATACCCCAACAGGATAGGCTTTTTGAAAAAACGCGAAGCCATAGTTTATACCCATGCCAAACATACCCTGAACGAGTTTATGCAGCAAAGGCGGCGCTGGGCATCAAAATCGGTGAAATATAAGGATAAGCGGGTGGTAGCAGTAGCGATCGGGATTTGGTTGTTTAACCTGTCGTTAGTGGTAAACGCGGTATTGGGCTTTTTTAACCATGCCTTTTGGGAGTTGGTGCTGGTGCAGTTTGCTTTAAAGCACCTTTTCGAAACTATTTACCTGGTGCCTATCCATTCCTTTTTTAAACGCGCAGGCCTGGTTTGGCTGCTCATCATACTATCGCCAATACATATCATTTACTTTGTATATGTAGGGGTAATGGGCAACACCCGCCGTTACGACTGGAAAGGCCGGAACGTGCAATAACAAAAAAAGCCCCGTCCCGATAGCTATCGGGACAGGGCTTTGTACGATAATGATTGATATTAATTATAATTAACTGTTACATTAACAGCGTTCATACCTTTTTTACCACGTTCAACTTCGTAATTAACAGAATCGTTTTCACGGATCTGATCTTTTAGGCCCGAAGAGTGTACAAACACTTCTTCGCTACCGTCGGCAGGGACAATAAATCCAAACCCTTTAGTTTCGTTAAAAAACTTTACTTTACCTTCTTGCATTATATTATTATTAAAATTTAGGCAAAGGTGCAAATAAAATTTGGTTAAGCCGCCTTTAATTTAACATTTGTTTTAAAACCGTGGTTTAAGTGTCTTTAATTGCAGTATTTGACCAGCATATCATTGGCTTTAGTACTGCCAATATATTTAATAAAAAGCCAGTCCTCGCAGGCGCCCTTTTTATCGCCCTGTTTAAATTTACGATTAGCCTGTCGCATAATGCGGTTAATATAACCTTCATCAAAACCCAATTGCTGCTTAAGCGCTATGATCTCAATTTCTTTTGTGGTATCGGCCTTGCCCGCGTATTTATTAGTATAATAGTTAACCACGGCATCGGTAAAACCTATGCGCGCTTTATACGCCACTATCGAACTTGAAATGGCTTCTTCGCTGTATTCGCGGCAACGTGTTTCTTCGGCAGCAAAGGTGATCGGGATAACTATATTGCTCTTCGGGTCATGGTCGGCAGGCACTATCCATCTGCCCGAGTGAGGCCCACTACTCGCAAGGCCTCATCGTCCAGGTCTATCCCCATACCTTTGTAAACCTTAACGCCATAAACCTTGCCTGCCCGATCTACGTTAAAGCTCACCTGTATGGTTCCAGAAATGCAGTTTTGTTTGGAGTAGTCGGGATAAACCAGGTGCTCTTTTAAAAAAAAACTTAGCGCCTCATCGCCGCCTTTAAAATGCGGCTGGGCAATGGCATTACCAAAGCCTAAAAGCAGCAAACAAAGGATTGTTAACAAACGGTACATCATCAAAAATAATAAAACTGTTTTAACTAAACTTGTTTACCATTAATTGATTATCGCCTCTGCGGGAAACCTGAGGATCAGGTTAGGGTCGGGGATATTTTTAAGCCAGGTTTCCTTTTCGTCAACAGCACAAGCGCCGGGATAATCGCCTTTGTAGCCCTGCATATCAAACATCAGCTGAAAATGCAAATGCGGCGGCCAGTTGCCGTTTTCGTCGTAAGCACCTAACTCCCCAACTTTTTCACCTTTCTCTATTACCAAACCTTCATGCAGCCCAAGCAACGATTCTTCGTTCAAATGACCGTAAAGGCTGTAAAGCTTTGAACCGTCCAGGTCATGTTCTAAAATAATGGTGTAGCCGTAGTCGCCAGGGTTATCGTTATTTTGAAAGCTGTGTACTTTGCCCGTTATTGGTGCAAACACAGTAGTACCCGCATCGCCCCAGATATCAACACCCAAATGTAACGAGCGGGATTTAGCGGTACCATTAAAAAGGGGTAAATGCGAATACAAGGTTCGATTTTCAAAATATCCGCCAATGCCATATTTGCACCTGTTTTGTTTGAGCTTTGTGAATATCCAGTCCGAAAACAAATGTGTACTGGCAACCGTTTGGGGCGATAGTTCTTGATTGGCATCGGTAAAGTCAAGTTGCAACAAGCGGTGCCTGCTTATATCAAAGTACACCACCTTACCTACCTTATCGGGGTACCGGTCAATAAACTGTTTTAACCTTTCGTGATCGCTCATAGCAGCTGCTATTCCGTTTCTTTGGATTTTTCTTCCTTGCTTATTTTGTCAAATATCTTGTCCATACGTTCAACATATTCGCTGGTATCGTCAATAAAAAACTCAAGCTGTGGTATGATGCGTACCTGGTCTTTTATGCGGGCACCCAGTTTGTAGCGTATCTCCGACGCGTGCAGCTTGATGGTTTGTAAAGCAACGGTTGGGTTAACATTATTAAAAAAGCTTAAAAAAATACGCGCCAGGGCCAGATCAGGTGTTACCCTAACCTTGGTGATGGTTACCAATGTATTGGGCAAAAAACTTATACCTTCGCGCTGAAATATTACTGCCAGGTCTTCCTGGATAACCCCTGCAAATTTTTGCTGCCGTTTTGATTCCATGTCTTTATGTTTTAACAGGTAGGTACAAGGGCTTATTACTGGTTTTGTTTTTCAGTTCACAACAAAACCAGGGTGTCATGCCCATTTTTCGTATTTGACAATAATAAAGATTAATGCCGGTATTTGGTTTTGAAATTACTAAAAAAGGTGATATAAATTTTAACAAATAAAACCCTATAATTATTATCTTGTTAAAACGTTTTACATTGCTAAACCGCAAATATTATCACCCGGTTATAGTATCAACCGCCAAAAGGTTGTAATTTTAAACATTCATCTGCCAAAATTTGTGAAGAGGTTTATTTTACTATCGGCTTTATTAATAACCACCGTAATTACAAAGGCGCAAAATGGTTTCGACTATCAACCGTTTAGCGCGGGCGGCGGTATGGGCATTACCACAGCTTACGGTAACACGCAAACTACGGTCAATAAATATGCTTATAACATTAATTTTAATTATAACGTTACCCCATATTACACTTATACTATAGAGTTACAAACCGGCACGCTGGCCGGAGGGCAGGTTACGGATTTTAACGCCCGAAGATTTTCGAACGATTATATTGCTTTGCTTGCGCACGCCGATATGCAGGCCGGCGAACTGATAGATTACGAACATAACGCCTTACTAAACGGCCTTAAAAATTTGTATGCCGGTGTTGGGCTGGGCGTATTAAGCAATAAGATAACCTATATACAAACTGTTATCCCGGTAGGCCAAAGTAACCTTACTACATATCCATATTTGCCCAGCAGTGTTAATGTTTTATTACCCATACGATTTGGTTACGATTTTAAAATATTTAACGGGTATGAAAGGCCACAGTACCGTGTTGACCTGGCCTACAATTTTAACACCGCCTTTGGCAAAGGGCTCGACGGTTATACCACCTTATCTACCATAAAATTTTATGGGTATTTATCGCTTGGGGTAAAAATAAGTTTCGGTAATGTTTTAACTTACCGCAAGCCTATACCTTATTATGGGCTTTAAAGCATCACCTTGTTAAGTACCGATTGCCAGTCGGGGTAGGTTTTATCTGTAGCCTTCACTTTTTTTACAATAGCGATATATTGTGGATCAAAGTATCCTGCGAGGCTCATTGCCTTGATGCCATTAACCGGGTTAAACAGCGACCCTGCTTTATAATCCGCCTCGCCATTTGCAGCGCGCTTTTTGTCGAATGCCACATTAGAGTTCACAAATTCAGCATGTGTCTTTTCACCGTTTAGGTAAGGCGCAAACCACTCCACCGACTTTTTGATAGACGATTGCTTATCTGACACATAAGTATAGTAATCAACGCCTGTGGCCCGTTTTAAAACAATGGCCAGCTTAAGCAGCGGCTCAAGGGTGTACGCATGGTAATGTAACGCATCGCGCTCTTTAAAATCAAACCCGCTTCCGTCGGCGTAAAGGTTTAAGGCTATCTGTTTTTTTATACCGTCAATCGCAATTTTTTGCAGATCAGCGTCATTAATCGCAAACCCTATTTCGCCAATTATTTTAAGGCGGTGCGATGTCCAGTTATTGTACCCGTTAACTTTTGCCGGGTTCCAGGTTTTGATCTCAGCATTGGCTGCCTCTTTAAACCAGTTAACTATCACGGCGTTATTTGCCGGATTGATATTCGCCTTTAACATGTCATAAGTTTCGATGGCCGGGTCAAGATTGGTATCGTCTATGGGGTCGCCTTTTGAATGATTGACCTTTGCCCAGGCCAATAAATACTGAACAGCATTCTTCAGATATTCTTTGTCGTTCTCTACTTTATACACCAGGGCCGAGCCGTACATCCGGGCCATATCTTTTACAGCAAGGTTGCTCGCTGTTTTTTTAGGGTCGCCCTGCAGTTTCCCTTCCAGGGTAATGGTATCAATGGGGCTGGGGTTAACGTTCAACGATTCATCAGCAATAGCTTCTAATTTTTTATACTCGGCTTTTGCGCTCGCATCCTGCTCTATCAATTGCTTTAATTTACCAATTTCGGCATTGGTTAAACCTACATACTGCGCATGGGCAGATGCCGACAACAATACGAATATAACAAAGCATAATTTTCTCATGAGCGGGGAGCGGTTTCAGGTTTAATTTGACCGCTAATGTATTAAAAGGTTTAGCCCTTTTTATATAGTACATTGCCCTGTTAGTATAGCAGATTATCGTACGGGTAACGCGCCGTATGTATTGTCTTTATCTTATCGTATAACAACGCCCTAAACTCGTCCACATTCTCTTTGTTCAATGCCGAAATAAATATCGCCGGGCTGTTATTTTTGGCCATCCAGCTTTGTTTAAAATCGTTCAGCGCCATTTTTAACTCCGGCTCATCCGGGCTAACCGGTATGGGTTTATAAGCGTCGATCTTGTTAAATACGGTTATCATTTGCTTATCAATTGCTCCCAATTCCTTCAGCGTTTCGTTCACCGTTTTTATCTGGTCTTCAAAATTGGGGTGCGATACATCCACCACATGGATCAAAATATCCGCTTCGCGCACTTCGTCTAAAGTCGACTTAAAACACTCTACCAAATGGTGGGGCAATTTGCGGATGAAACCAACCGTGTCCGATAACAAGAACGGCAAATTCTCTATCACAACTTTACGAACTGTGGTATCCAGCGTAGCGAACAACTTATTTTCGGCAAACACATCCGATTTGGATATCATGTTCATGATGGTGGATTTACCCACGTTGGTATAACCCACCAACGCCGCGCGAATCAGTTGACCGCGGTTTTTGCGCTGTGTTTCGTTCTGCCGGTCAATCAACCTCAGTTTTTCCTTTAGCAGGGATATTTTTGTGAGGATGATCCGCCTGTCCGTCTCTATCTGCGACTCACCCGGCCCGCGCATACCGATACCGCCTTTCTGGCGCTCTAAGTGCGTCCACAAACGGGTCAACCGCGGCAATAAATATTGCAATTGCGCCAGTTCAACCTGGGTACGCGCCTGCGATGTTTGCGCACGCGATGCAAAAATATCCAGTATCAGGTTGTTGCGGTCTAATATCTTAACCTGCAACTCGTTCTCTATATTACGCAGTTGCGACGGCGAAAGCCCGTCGTCAAATATCACGATATCTATCTCTTCCGATTTCACATAATCGCGTATCTCTTCCAGTTTACCCGTGCCTACAAACGTAGCACGCTCGGGACGAAGCATTTTTTGGGTGAATATCGCTTCCGTTTTAGCCCCCGCGGTCATGGCTAAAAACTCCAACTCGTCAAGGTATTCGCGGCTTTGTTCGGCAGTTTGATCGGGCGTTATCACACCCACTAAAACCGCCCGTTCCTGCTTCACAGCCGTATCGTATGATCTTTGTTTCATTCAGTATTATTCGGATTGCAAAGGTATACAACCTTTTAGTGTTTTATATGTTTATTAGGGTAACAATTGTTTTTGGAATATTTTGTAATTTAGCATTATGGACGCCGCGCAACAAGCACTTTTAAAACGAATTACAATAATCCCCGGTTTATTGAATGGCAAATCTACGATTAGAGGACTACGGTTTCCTGTAAGCGATATATTAGAATTATTATCATCGGGGTTGACAGAAGCAGAGATTTTAGAAGACCACCCAATTTTAGAACAAGATGATATTCGTGCCGCTTTATTGTATTTCTATACAATTCCCGAATACATGCAAACTGGCATTAAGCAAGGCATTACCGATATACAAAAGGGAGATGTTTTTACATTTGAAGATTTCGAAAATAAGTACAAGCAATTTTTGACGTAACTCCCTCTTTTTCTCTTGTTGTCATCTCGAACAATAGTGAGAGATCTTCTGTTTTATTCTCGTAGACTTTATGGTAGCAGAAGATTTCTCTTTCGCCCCTCCGCAAATTCCCAACCCTTGCTCTATCGAAATGACAATCTTTTTTGAGAGCTTCACAACCCCTTCACAAACTCCTGCATCGCCTTCCCCGGGTCAACTTCTTTCATAAAATTCTCGCCTATCAAAAACCCATTAAATCCTGCCGCCTTTAGTTTCTTTATGGTATCCACATTGCTGATGGCGCTTTCGGATATCTTTAAAAACTCTTTGGGGATATGTTCAAATAGTTGAAACGAGGTTTCAACCGATACCGTAAAGTCTGCCAGGTTGCGGTTGTTTACACCAATGGCTGTGAGATTAGGATCAATACTGCGTTGCAATTCTTCCAGGTTATGCACTTCTAACAACACGTTCAATCCTAAACTTTTGGCTAATGCAGCCATATTCCTGATCTCCGCAGGTGTCAATATCGCCGCGATCAATAAAATAATATCGGCACCCAACGCTTTTGCTTCGATGATCTGGTACTCGTCGATCATAAAGTCCTTACGGAGGATAGGTACCTGGTTTGCGGCCCGCGCCTGACCAAGATCGTCCTTATTACCCATAAAAAACTCGTGGTCGGTCAACACCGATAACGCCGATGCACCGGCTGCCGCGTACGCCGAGGTAACTTCGCTAACCTTTACACGGTCATTGATTATGCCTTTTGATGGCGACTTGCGTTTAAACTCGGCAATAATGCCGGTCCGGTCGGGCGCAAGCAAAAAATCACGGAACGAATACGTTTCGCGTTTAAAAAAAGATGAGCTTTCTAACTGCGCAACCGTCTTTTGCTGCTTATCCGCTTCAACTTCCTTTTTTTTATTAATAACTATTTTATCGAGTATGTTCATTGCTTATATCTTCACAAAATGTCCGGCAATGCGGCCCTTAGTCCCTTTTACAGGATTTAATGCGGCTAACCAGTTTTGCATCATTTCTTTACCATATTCCGTTAGTATGCTTTCGGGGTGAAATTGTACACCACGCACATTGTACTTTTTATGGCGTAGCGCCATTACCGAACCATCCTGTTCGTCAATAGCTGTTACTTCCAGGTCGGCTGGAAAGCCTTCGTTTGATACCACCCACGAGTGATAGCGCCCTACCTTAAATACTTTAGGCAATCCCTTAAAAAGCACCTCTTTGGCGTTAGTTACCTTAATAGGCGTAGCTATACCGTGCATAGGTCTGCTTAAATTGTACAAACTGCCGCCAAAAACTTCGGCTATGGCCTGCTGTCCTAAGCACACCCCAAAAATGCTTTTAGTTGGCGCATAGGTTTTGATCACATCCAACAACAAGCCTGCTTCGGATGGTATACCTGGCCCGGGCGACAAGATGATCTGATCAAAACGCTCCACATCGGCCAGTTTAAACTGGTCGTTGCGCCATACCTCGCATGTCAAGCCAAGTTCGTTGACCAAATGTACCAGGTTGTAGGTGAACGAGTCGTAATTATCTATAATGAGTATTTTGCTTTCCATGTTCTTAATTAATTATGGCTTCGGCCTGGTGGTTGGGTACATTCAATGTTTCGGCCAGTTCCAAAGCTTTGCGCAATGCGGCAATTTTGTTGTTTACTTCTTTCAGTTCGTTTTCGGCGATAGAGTCGGCAACAATGCCTGCCCCGGCCTGGTAATGCAGCACATTATTTTTGCTCAAAAACGAGCGTATCATAATGGCGTGGTTAAAATCGCCGTTAAAACCCAGGTAGCCAATGGCGCCGCTGTAAAAACTGCGTTTGCTTTTTTCGTTCTCATCAATGATCTCCATCGCGCGGTATTTTGGCGCGCCGCTCAGCGTACCCGCCGGAAAAGTATCGGCCACAATTTTAAATGATGAAACCCCGTCTTTTAATTTGCCATTGACATGCGATACCAGGTGTATGAGGTGCGAATAATACTGCACCTCTTTAAAAGCCTGCACTTTTACATCCTCGCAGTGGCGGCTCAGGTCGTTGCGGGCCAGGTCGACCAGCATCACGTGCTCTGCCGATTCCTTGGGGTCGTTCTCCAGTCGGCGTGCTTCTTCAACATCGCTCTCATCGTCGCCGGTGCGCTTAATGGTACCCGCTATCGGAAAGATGCTTGCAACCCGGTTTTTAATGGTGATCTGGGCCTCGGGCGATGAACCGAATATCCTGAAATTGCCATAATCAAAATAAAACAAATAAGGTGATGGGTTAATAGAGCGTAGTGCCCTGTACACATTAAACTCATCGCCTAAAAAGGGTTTTGAAAATGCCCGCGACGGTACAATCTGGAACACATCGCCACGGTAAATATGTTTCTTCATTTTCTCCACTATATCCATAAACTCCTGGTCGGTAAGGTTCGAGCTTTCGGGGCCGTTACCTTCAAAATGATATTCGGGGAAGTTTTTGTTTTTGATCAAAAACTCCATTTTCTGCAAGCCATCCTCTTTTTGCTCGCTATAACTGTTCTGGAATATGTAAAGCTCATTTTTAAAATGATCTATCGCGATGATGTATTTGTATACATGGTATTGCATAACCGGCACTTTACGCACCTGGTCGGTATCGGGCTTTAGCTTGATGGTCTCAAAAAACTCCACGGCTTCGTGGGTAAAATAACCGAACAACCCGTTCGATATCATTTTTAATCCTGGCTGTTCAACCTCAAAAGCCGATAAAAACTTTTCGATCTGGGTGGACAGGTCAAATGTGCCCGCTGCTGTAGTTTCAGTAGCCCCATCGGGATAATTAGTCTGCAGTACGCCATCGTTCAATATCAAACCGGCTATGGGTTCGCAGCAAACGTAGCTCATGCTGTTTTCTCGGCTGTGATAGTCGGAGCTTTCCAACAGCAGCGCGTTGGGGAAAACATCGCGCAACCGCAGATAAATACTTACCGGCGTGGTGGTATCGGCAAGCAGTTTTTTATAGGTTGTGGTTAGTTTATATGTTTTCATTTTTTTTGTCGTTTTTCAAAATATCGTTAACAAAAAAACCCGGCGAATTGGTGTCGGCCGGGTTTCAATAGGTTTATAACTGTTAGTGTTTACAAGTCAATAAATCATCCGGCTGCCATTGTTACATGGTGCCACCAGCTAAGGTTATGGGTGATTTTCATCATTGTGGACGCAAATTTAGAAAGTTTTTTGAATTGGCAAATTATTTACAAAAAAACTTTTAGGCCGAAATGCCAAACATCGGCCTGTGGCTTTGCACAATAGCCGCTATAATAACTACTACTGCCAGCACATAGTATAAAGCTATTGCACGATGTTTATCATGCGGGGCAACCAGCTTTTTGGAGCGGATATGTCCAAAGGTGATGAGCGCTATCGCGAAAAGCATCATGGCCCAATGCTCCAGCGTCCAGTAGCGGGCATCGTTATCCTGCATGGTGGTTTTGCTGAAATCTTTAACATAAGGACTTAAAAAATAAAGTATAAAACCTATCAGCAATTGCGTATGGGCCGATATCATGGCAAACATATTGATCTTGCGGTTACCTTCGGTATAGGGCTTTTTGCCCAGCCAGCCTAAAAATGCCTGCACTATGGCCAGCAATATCAATATTAAAACAACGAACCTTAACCCCGAATGCAGGTATTTGAATATGCCGTAAGCGCTCATGATGATGTGTTTTTTTGATGCGAATATACAAGAAATATAGATGCAGATGTTTTTTGCATTTGTGTAACAAATATATTGATGATTAAGCGCACTGATGTAAATAATTGGTGATTATTAATATATTAGCTATCCATATTTAACTGACAATCTCATTCACAATGAAAAAACTTTTACTTTTTTGTTTTGCCTTGTTAATGGTCCATTTTGCGCAAGCCCAGCAAACCTACCCGGTTAATGGCTCGTGGGATGTGCGGCCAGGGCAGTACGCGTTTACCAATGCAACCATTGTTGTAAATGCCGATCAAACCATTACCAACGGTACGCTTTTAATTAAAGACCGATTAATCGAAGCCGTTGGTGCCGGGTTAGCTGTGCCGAAAGGCTACATCACTGTCGACCTTAAAGGCAAATTTATTTACCCAAGCCTTATTGACGCTTACACTACCTACGGTATGCCCGAGGCAGCACGTGCTGCATTTGGTGCAGGCGGCGCAGGTGGCGGGGGTTTTAACCGCGTAGCGGTACCGGTTTCAACCAAAACAGGCGCTTACGGATGGAACGAGGCTATTAAGCCCGAAATGACAGCTAAAGCGGTTTTCCATGCAGATGCTGCAAAAGCTACCGACCTAAAGAAAAACGGTTTTGGTACCGTTCAATCCTTGATACACGATGGCATTGCCCGCGGCACATCGGTTGCTGTTACTTTAGGCGATGAACGTGACAACGAAGTGATGCTGAACGACCTGGTAGCAGCGCATTACTCATTTAGCAAAGGCACAGCAGCTACCAACTATCCATCATCGTTAATGGGTAGCATTGCCTTGCTGCGCCAAACCTACTATGATGCCGCCTGGTATAAAACACAAAAAGAAGAATACAATATATCGTTAGATGAGTTTAACAAGACCCAAAGCCTGCCGCAGATATTTGAAGCTACCGACCCGCTGGCTGTAATGCGTGCCAACAAGATAGCCAAGGAGTTTGGCAAGCAATATATTTTTAAAACCGATGGTAAAGAATATCAAAGGTTAAATGAGATGAAGGCAACCGGCAGCACTTTTATCATACCGCTTACTTTCCCGGCGCCGTATGACGTTGAAGACCCGATTGATGCCCGTAACATTACCTACGAGCAAATGAAAGACTGGGAACTGGCGCCAACCAACCCGGCCACATTAGAAAAAGCGGGTATCAAGTTTGCATTAACCGCTTATGGCTTAGATGCGACCGCTACTTTTTGGACCAACCTGCAAAAAGCCATGGATTTTGGCCTGACAGAAAAACAGGCGCTCAATTCTTTAACTACCATCCCTGCCGAAATGTTAGGCGTTAGCGACAAAGTTGGCACGCTGGCCGCAGGCAAACTGGCTAATTTTATTATTACCTCGGCCGACCTGTTTAAAAAAGAAAATGTTATTTACGAAAACTGGGTTGAAGGCCGCCAGTATGTAGTAGGTAAAATGGAAGTAACTGACTTGCGCGGCGCGTACAACTTAACCGGAAACGGCTTATCCAACATCACCTTAAATATCAGCGGCACTACCGCGGCAGCTGTTACACTTTCGGCATTGCACACTGGCGTCGATAGCACACGTACAACCGGTACCTTTACCCGTACGGGTGATGGCGTAAGCCTTTATTTTGACCTGAAAGGTAATCCTGTGGGTACTATCCGCTTAAACGGTTACATTACTTCGGTATCGCCGGTTACCATGAAGGGCTTTGCAACTTTGCCCGATGGTACCTCAACCAGTTGGGTAGCAACCTATACCGGACCGGCAGCAGCGGGTGGTGGTGGCTTTGGCGGCCGTGGTGGTGCCCCGGCAGCAGCAAAAACATCAACCAATGTAGGCCCGGTAATTTATCCGTTTGTGGCTTACGGCAATGCGGAGATACCTAAAGCCGAAAACGTTTTGTTTAAAAACGCTACCGTTTGGACAAACGAAAAAGAAGGCATCCTTAAAAACACCGACGTACTTATCGAAAACGGTAAAATAAAAGCTATCGGTAAAAACCTGTCATCGCCCACGGCTAAAGTTATTGATGCTACAGGTAAGCATATTTCGCCTGGTATTGTTGATGAGCACTCGCATATTGCCATTACCGGCGGTGTTAACGAGGGTACACATGCCGTAACTGCCGAAGTACGTACCACAGATGTTTTAAACTCCGAAGACATTGAGCTTTACCGTCAGTTAGCCGGTGGTGTAACTACCTCGCACATTCTGCATGGCTCGGCCAACCCTATCGGCGGGCAGCTCCAGGTTATTAAACACCGTTGGGGCGTTACTCCCGAGGAGATGAAATTTGAAGGTGCCGATGGCTTTATCAAATTCGCCCTGGGCGAAAACGTAAAGGGCAGTAACAATAACGTACAGTTTGGCGCTACCTATATCCGTTTCCCGCAAACACGTATGGGCGTTGAGCAGGTATATATTGACGCCTTTCAACGTGCTAAAGAGTACAAGGCTGCGCGCGCCGTTAAAGGCAACAACGTTCGCCGCGACCTGCAACTGGATGCGCTGGCGGAGATATTGGACAACAAACGCTTTATCACCTGCCACTCGTACGTACAAAGCGAGATCAACATGCTGATGCACGTGGCCGATTCGATGGGCTTCCATATCAACACCTTTACCCACATTTTAGAAGGATATAAAGTAGCTGATAAGATGAAATCGCGCAATATTGCCGGTTCGACCTTTAGCGATTGGTGGGCCTACAAAATGGAGGTTGCCGAAGCTATCCCGTACAACGGCAAACTGATGCACGAAATGGGTATAACAACAGGCTTTAACTCCGACGATGCAGAAATGGCCCGCCGCCTTAACCAGGAAGCCGCCAAAGGTGTAACCTATGGCCACATGACCGAAGAAGAAGCCCTTAAACTGGTAACCCTTAACCCGGCAAAAATGCTTCACATTGATAATAAAGTGGGCAGTTTAAAAGCGGGTAAAGATGCCGACGTCGTATTATGGTCGGCCGACCCGCTTTCGATCTACGCGGTTGCCGAAAAGACCTATGTTGATGGTGTTCCGTATTGGGATTTATCTAAAGATGCCGAAAAACAAAAAGCCTTAAAAGCTGACGAAGCCCGTCTTATCCAAAAAATGATAGAGGCCAAAGGTGGTGGTGCAGCTACACAAAGAGCAGGGGCAGGCGGCAGGCGCCGTCCGGCTTATGAGTGCGAAACTACCGAAGATGAGCAGGCGGATTTTGTAACGGGCTTAAGTAATACCCAGGGTTCAAATTAATCATCCAAAATAGAAAAAGTCATGAAGAAAATATTTTTAAGTTTAGGAGGATTAATGCTGGGCGCTATCCTCGCACATGGCCAGGCCACAATTTCGCCTGCCAAAGCCCAATCAAAACCTATCGTTATCACCGGTGCTACCATACACATTGGTAACGGCCAGGTTATTGATAACGGTTACATTGCCTTTGATAAAGGTAAAATTACCGCAGTTGGCGCGGGTGCTGCCCCTGCTATGGCTGGTGCCGATGTGATCAATGCCGCTGGCAAACAGATCTATCCGGGTTTTATTTGCCCTATTACTACACTTGGCCTGATAGAGATCGAAGAAGGCGCACGCGGTACCCTCGACGATACTGAAACCGGTGACATGAATCCGAACATCCGGTCGCTTATTGCCTACAATACCGATTCAAAAGTTATTCCCACGGTCCGCTCAAACGGCGTTCTGCTGGCACAGCCTACACCCGATGGCGGTTTAATATCGGGGCAATCGTCGGTAGTGCAGTTAGATGCCTGGAACTGGGAAGATGCCGCTTATAAAAAGGACATCGCGATGCACTTAACCTGGCCGGCCTCGTCACGGGGTGGTCGTCGTGGTGGCGGCGGACGTGGGGTTGTGCCTGGCGCCGCGGCTACCGAAACACCTGCCGAACGTGCGCAAAAAGCACTGGATGCTTTAGATAACTATTTTGCCCAGGCTAAAGCTTACGCCGAAGTCAAACAACCAGTAGCTAACCTGCGTTTTGCCGCGATGGCTGGTTTATTTAACGGCAGCAAAAAACTGTTTGTAAATGCCGATGGTACCAAAGAAATATTACAGGCAGTCGCCTTCGCTAAAAAGTTTGGTGTGCAACTGGTAATCGTGGGTGGTAAAGAAGCCTATATGGTTGCCGATGTACTGAAAGAGAACAACGTACCTGTAATTATAAAAGAAACACAGGCTTTACCGCAAAAGGATGATGATGATGTTTATCTGCCTTATAAAATGCCTAAAATATTGCAGGATGCAGGTGTGTTGTACGGCTTAACCGGCATAGGTTTTTGGCGCCAGCGCAATCTGCCTTTTGAGGCCGGCGAAGCAGTTGGTTATGGCTTAACCAAAGAACAGGCCGTGAGCATGATCACCCTAAACAATGCCAAAATATTGGGCATTGATAAAACCACAGGCAGTTTAGAGACGGGTAAAGATGCTAACCTGTTTATATCGAATGGTGATGCGTTGGATATGATCACACTGGATGTAACCAAAGCGTTCATTCAGGGCCGTGATATTAACCTGGATAATTTGCACAAGCAATTGTACAAACGTTACAGTGATAAATATGGCTTTAAAGCCGATTGATCCTGAAAGGTAATGAATATAGAAAGCGCTCCGCATTTATCTGCGAAGCGCTTTTTTTGTTGCTGCATGTTGTATGCGGTTATAAATTGTGCAAGGCGGGCGCGACCGGAGGCTAGGCCAATAAGCTAAAACAACAGAGCTATTTAACATCGAAGCTGAACTTCGAATGTCAAATTTAGAAGCTATTCCATTCATCATTCGTTATTTGATATTCAGAGTTCGGCATTCCTTAAATGGTTCCCTGTCATATGCTAAACAAAAAGGCCCGCCCCGGTAAACCGGAGCAGGGCCCATACTTATCAACGCTAAACTAAATTTTTATTTATTGGTATAAAATGTAAGGCCTGGCGGATTAAAATATATCTCAGGCAAAAGGAATGTTTGATCGCCAGGGGTGGCCGCCTTTGTTGGCCTCGCACTGGCCCGCAACGTAATTGTGGTTGACGGTACGGGGTAATCAACAGCCAAACCTTTTAAAACAAGGGTGTAATAACGGCCGGGTGTTAAGCTGATGGCTTGCGTGCTTCCCAGCTTGGTAGTGGTGCCTGTAAGATATGCCTGAAAGGTATAACTTGTTGTACTCAACGAGTTTACCGGTACGCCTACAAAGGCCGAAAAATTACCATAAGCAATATTGGTAATAGGTGTTGCCGCAGTTGATGAACCACCTGTTGGCGTATAAGTACTGCCAATATCAATAGCCGCACCATTTGGAATCATGTGTGCCAGGCGCACATAAGCCATACCGGCAGATGAGGCCGGGAATACGTCTTTTACAACAAAGGAGGTTAACGGTGTTGCTGCCGAACCTGCCAGGCCCGAGGTGATAATAGAATAGGCCTCGCCATCGGCAGTGGTTTGTGTGACACTGGTAACCGTGGAGCCGGGGGCTATTGTTTGGGGGCTAACCAATGCCGGTACAGGTGTTGAGGCAACTACCTTGATAGCGGTACTACCCGATTTTACGTCCATGTAGTTACTCCCCGGAAAAACGCCGGTATAGATATAACCGGTAGTAATTGCTGCGGGCAAAAAGTTATCGGTAACAGATACTGTTTGCGTTGGCGTAACCTGTACCCCGTTAACAAAAGCATCTAACGCAGGTGCGCCTGGTGCGGCATGGAAAAATTTGAGTTGCACGCCTGTGGCTGGATCGCCTACCTGGTGCAAAACGTTTTTATCGCAACCGGATATAGCCAGGGCAAGTAAGCAAGCTGATATATAAAATATTTTTTTCATGTTTTTTCTGCTTTAGTGATTATGGTAAAATAAACCAAGGCTTTTTGGTATGATAATCGGGCGCAAGGCCACCTATCAGGTTTAGTGCCGGAACGTTCCAGATATACTCTGAATTAAATCGCGGCCTCATTAAGTAAACCTGTTTACCGGCATTATCCGTAAAAAGCGGGCTTGGTTTTTGAAAACCCTGGAAAATATTAACGTCATAATTGTACCTGCGCTCGTCCGACCATTGTTCAAGCGGGTTCCAAACAAAGAGCGAGATAAATTTTTGCTGCATAATATCGGCAAGCGTCAGGGTTCCGGGTGTTTGTTTTACGCAGGGGCCTGCAAGATAAGCTGCTTTGGCAGCCGCGCTGATCACGTTTTGCGACCCGGTTAAGTTGCCAGCTTGCGGCGGATTGCTGCAAAAATCAATACTGGCGCCAATTGCTGTTTGATAAGCGGCCAAAGCACCGGGGAAGTCTCCTTTTTTAAACAAGGCTTCGGCTTTAAAAAACTGCACTTCGGCCCAGGTCATCAACACACCGCGCGAATCGTCGTTGTATATATACTTCTGCGTTTTACCGGCGTTAGCTGGATAAGCCGCACCAGTGTAACCAGTGCCGGTACCTGTACTATATAAATAAGGTATGAGCAAATTGCCATCACCCGAATTTAAGTCGGCCTGTGCGCCTACCACACCACGGTAAACACCATCTTTACTTTGTGCAAGTAAAACAGGCAAACGCGGGTCGAGGGTATAATTTGCCGTTGCCGAATTGGTAAAAATACGGCCATCCAATAGCCTAACCATAAAGTCGGACTGGCGGAACGACCCCATGTTACCACGTAGCGGGCCCCAGAAATTAGAGTCGCCCGATACCGAGCCGTTATTCTGTACGCTGGCATTATCTGCGTTGCTTACAAACGAGCTATCGGCATATTTTTTAACCAGGTCGGGGTTAAAGGTTGATTTATTGCTCAGGTGCATGGCATTTTGAGCCAGTATGCCATAGCAAAACTTGATCCATTTAGTACGGTCGCCATAGTATATGTAATCACCTTGTTTTAGCGCAGCCGATACCGGTAAATGGTCGGTGTTGATGGCCAGGTTTAAATAGTTGATGGCTGTTTGTGCATCTTTTGCTGCTTCGGCGTAAACCACATCAGGCGAATCGTAATCAAAAGTAAGCCTGCTTGGGTCAAAAGCCTCCGTTACGATCATGTTGTTGTACATGTCGGCCGCGGTTTGCCAGCCCCAGGCACGTTGTGCCCAGCCCACGCCAACATAATCCCATTGTTGTTTGGCCGTTGCATCCTGCCAAACCAGGCCGGTATTTGCGCCGAGGCTAAAATATACCGTACGCCACATTTCGCCGCCTGAGTCATTGCCAGCTAAGTAGCCTTCCTGATCCCAAACGTTATTTGCTGCCGATGAGCCCCATGCCTGGGCGTACTGCCCTACGAAACGGCTATCAAACCAAAGCCCGCGCTCCATACCAGCCTGCATAGCCGGTAGCAACGCCGAAGCCGAAACCGCTACCGGGGCGTTGGGGTTGGTGTTTACATCAACAAATTTAGTACAACTGCCTAAGCCTAACAGGCCAAGCGTTGAGAGCATTATATATTTAATTTTTTTCATTGTTGCTTAATTTTATAACCTAACTTTTAAACCTAAAGATATTACACGAGGTGTAGGTAATGTTCCAAAATCAAAACCAAAAGAACCGGCGCCGGTTTCTGAGGCGTTGTTACCATTTACATCCGGATCAGCACCCGAGTAATTGGTTATCATAAACACATCGGTAGCGGTTACAAATACGCTGGCTGCTTTGAATAATTTTTGTTTGCTTAAAACCGACTGCGGCAACCGGTAGGCTAACGTAATATCCTTGAGCCTTAGCCAGTTAATATCATGCTCAATAAAATCGGCATCAATGTTACTGGTATAGTAAGTGTTTTGATAATACGGGGTAACTTGTATGGTATTGATGGTAGGGTTAGCTGTATTTTCTTTACCATCTTTTAACACGCCCGGAACAATGATCGGTGTCATACGGTCGAGCGTGCGGGTGCTCAAACCATACCTGGTCAGGAACAACTCGTTACCGTTAAACACATCGCCACCTTTGCGGATATCGAACAAAAAGCTCAGATCTAAGCCTTTGAACGAGAAGTGGTTGTTAATACCCACCATAAAATCGGGGAGCCTGTCGCCGACGGTCGAAAAGTTTGTACCGCTGCTAATACCGATACCGGTTGTTGGGTCAACAAGTATTTGCCCGGCATTATTACGTGCATAAGTAACCGACGCGATATTGGCCGGACTGCTGCCAGGGAACACGCTAACACGCACGTTCGAGTACAGCCAGGTATCAGAGTTGTAGTACTCGGGCAGGCCGCCTAAGCTCTCAACCGTACCGTGCGATTTGGTAAAGTTTACCATCATGTCCCAGGTAAAATCCTTGGTTTTTACGGGGGTGCCGTTCAGGCTGATCTCGATACCGTGGTTCCTAACCGAGCCGCCATTAATGTACTCCAGAATATAACCTGTTGCATAACTGGTACGTGGCGCAAATATCTGGTTGGTAGCGGTGTTTATGTAGTAGGCAATATCGGCACCTAAACGGCCTTTAAAGAACTGGAATTCGCCGCCAAGGTCAAACTCATGGTCTCTTTCGGGTTTTAGGTTAGGGTTATTACCGGTTACGTTATATGCAAAACCGCCGCCGGTTGTTGCCTGTTGCGACAGTGTTGAGAATATCTGATAGGGAGCATACGGATCCTTACCAACCTCGGCATACGATATCCGTAATTTACCGTAGGATAGTATACTGTTATCTTTAAGTGCCTTCAGGTCGGAGAAGATAAAACCTGCACCAACAGAAGGGTAAAAGTAGTGGTCTTGTGTAGTACCGGCAAGTTTAGATGTATACTCCTGCCTTGCGGTAGCATTCAACGTCAGTATTTCGTTATAAACAACATTAAGGCTTGCTATACCAGATATATACCTCACCCGTTTCAAAAAGTCTGAGGTACGTTGTTTGGTCGGATCGGTGTTGTTTACACTGTTAAAATCGGGCTGTGCAAAGCTTTGTCCATAAAAGCCATTTACATCCTCGTTATTGCTTACAACCTCGCCGCCTACCCTAAGTGTGGTACGGAAAGCGCCAAACGTTTTTTTAGCGGTTGCAAATACGTTGCTGTTTATTTGCAGGTTGTTATCATTATAGTTATCAATAATACCTCCCGCGGCTATCCCGCTTGTTGCAGCAAAACCGTTTACCGGTGAGTTTTGATAAGATGAGCTATATTGGCTCACAAAAATATTGCCTGCAGTGCTTGCAAAATCAACGCCCAGTATTCCGCGTACATTTAACCAGGGCGCAGGGTCGTACGAAAGGTCGATGCTGGTTTTGATACGGTTGGTTTGATCGCGGCTGATATTATTGTTAGCATCCCAAAGCGGGTTATCAAAATCGACGCTAAAGTCGGATGTAATGTTAGCAGCACTTGGGGGCAATACTAACCTGCGGCTACCATCGGGGTTCAGATAGTTACGCATATCATCATAGGTTGGCCAGGTTAAGGCATTAATATACGTACCCGAGTTGCCCTTGTTCAATTTGCGGTTATCAATATTAAAGTAGTTAAATGTTGCCGCGCTGGTTAATTTTGATGATAGCTTGGATGTACCCGAGAACATCAACGAAATTTTGTTATTATAAGCTACCGGCAGTACGCCTGTAGCATCCCTGATGGAGGCAGAAACACGATAGGTTGAAACATCGTTACCACCTTCTACAGCGATATTATTGGTAGAGGTTTTACCGGTTTGTACCAGGTTTTGCAGGTTATTGTAAGTTGGTGTACCTGGGGCATAAGCCGGGCCAAAAGCCGTACGCACGGTTGCACTGGTATTACCATTTGTGCCAAGACCAAACACGTTTTGAATTTGCGGGAAACGGTACGCAGTAGCAAAACCAAAGCTATTATCATAGGTTAACGCGCCTGCACCGCTGTGCCCTTTTTTGGTTGTGATCACAATAGCCCCTGCCGATGCAGAAGAGCCGTAAACCGCGGCAGCATCAGCACCTTTAAGCACGGTAACACTCTCTATATCATCGGGGTTAATATCGGCAATACGGTTGGTAAAGTCGTTGCTGCGGTTAGGGCCGTTCGAGGTTAACAACTGCTGGTCAACTGCATCATTACTTACCCGAACACCATCAACAACAAACAGCGGGTTATTACTGCCACCAATTGAGTTGATACCACGTAATACAATTTGCGCCGAAGCACCAGGGTTACCACTTGTGCTGGTAACGGTTGCACCTGCTATACGGCCTTGTAAAGCTGTCAAAAAGTTTTCGCGCTGGGTTTGCTGTATATCAGCCCCCTTAATGGTTTGCACCGGCGAGGTAAGGTCGCGCTGCGATTGTTTTACACCAAAGCCGGTTACCACAACTTCGTTAAGCGAGTGGGTATCCTGTTGCAACTGTACATCAATGGTAAATTTGTTACCTATCACCTTTTCCTGGGGAATGGTACCGATGTAAGAGAACACCAGTGTTTGGCCCACCGAAGCATTAATGGCATATACGCCATTTGCATCGGTAGCGGTTGATTTGGATGTGCCTTTAACTTTTACAGTTACCCCTGGCAGCGGGTAGCCGTCATCTGCGGCTACAACTTTTCCTTTAACTGTTACTGTTTGGGCAAACAGGTTTGTCATGCAACAAAATACAGCAAGGAAAAGAACGAGTAGAGTTTTTTTCATACGTGAATTGTTTAGTGTAAATAATTAGTGTTCGTAAATAGTTCCGCGCCGTTTTTTGTATCATCAGTTATAGACGGCGCTTGGTCGAAGCCACCTAAACCCAATTAAACCGGAACACAAAACCTGCAATAACCTGCAATAAAAATAAAAACTGTAAGTTATAATGCTAAATTATGGAAAATAAATTTTATTTGTTGCACGTTTTAGCCAATTTTATTTTTTATTCGTGCACAAATACGCATTTTAACCTAAGCAACCATTTATTAACTGTATGCTAAAAAGAGAACGACACTCGCATATCATAAAAGAGGTCAACCTGCATAACAAAGTTTTATCGGCCGACCTGGCTTTAATGCTTAATGTTTCAGAAGACACTATCAGGCGCGACCTGAACGAAATGGACGAAGCCGGTGAAATTGTTAAGGTGCACGGCGGCGCATTGTCGCGTTCTTTTCACTACCCGTTTAAAGACACCGATATTTATGCCCGCGATGCGAAACGTAAGATAGGGCTAAAAGCGATAGCGTTGATAAAAGACGGGATGGTTGTGTTAACAGGTGGCGGTACGACCATGATCGAGATGGTAAGCCTGTTACCTAAAACGCTTAACGCCACTATATTTACCATCAGCCCGCTGGTGGCTTTGCAACTGGCAGATCATCCATCCATCACCGTAATACTGATAGGCGGGCAATTTTCAAAAAACTCGCAGGTATGCACCGGCACACAGGTTACCAGCTATTTAAACGAGATACGTTTTGACATTTGCTTTTTAGGTACCAACGGCATATCGTTAAGCGATGGGGTGACCGACTCTGACCTCGATATTGTGCAGGTTAAAAAGTCGATGATCAAAGCATCAAACAAACTGGTGTTTATGTGTATTGCCGAAAAACTGAACTCGGTGCAGCGTATGAGGGTTTGTGAGCTTAACCAGATCAACTGCCTGGTGACCGATCTTGACCCCGATGCGCAGGTTTTACAAGCCTACACCCGCGAAAACATCCAGATATTTTAGACAGGGAAACTAAATTTCCCCATCAATACTGCCGGGTTAACCCCTATAGCAACTGGTTCGCCGCAAAGGGCCTCGTTGCCCAACAAGGCAAAAAGTATAGCCTCTTTAGCATCCGGGTCAACTCTCAAATCCGACGTGTTTGAAATAACCACCCGCGGCAGTAGTTTTTGCAGATACCGCACAGTATGCGCATTGTGATAGCCTCCACCGCTCACAAATAATTTTAAGGGTAACCCGGCGCAATATTGATTGATCAAATCGGCAATGGCGGTTGCTGTAAAGGCACTCAGGGTAGCTATCAAGTCGGCGACAATAATGTTTTGCGTTAACGATGATTGCTGAGCTTGCGCTACATATGCTAAATTAAACACTTCGGGGCCGGTGGTTTTTGGTAAAACCGATTTAAAAAAAGGATGGTTGAGCAGGGCCTGTAATAGTGGTTCGCTTACGGTGCCCGAAGCGGCTATCGCGCCATTCTCATCATAGGGTTTATTCAGATATTTTTTGCACGCAGCGTCTAACAACGTATTGCCGGGGCCAACATCGGTACATAGTATTTTTGAAGTATCGCCATCGGCGGGTAAATAGGTGAGGTTGGCAATCCCCCCAATATTCAGCAAAATACGGTCTTCGCCGGGTTTGCTGCCCAATATCACATCGCCATAAAGGGCCAATGGGGCACCTTCGCCGCCTGCGGCCAGGTGCTTTTGCCTGAAATCACTTATCGTTAAAATACCAGTCTTTACAGCAAGATGGTCGCCATCGCCAATTTGCAGGGTGGCGTTTGGATAGTTTTTTTGCTGATGCTGACGCATGGGTGCATGGTAAACGGTTTGGCCATGGCTGGCAATAAAATCAACCTCGTCCGGGTCAATACGCCATTGCATTAAGCACTTTAATACCAGTTCGCCGTGAAAGTTGCCTATGTAAGCATTTAGCAAAGTAAGCTTTTCCAGATCGACCATTTTTTGCGAAAAAACCTGCCTTACTTCATTTTTAAAATCATCGCTATAAGGCATAGTTGCAAATTCCAGCAGTTTGACCCTGGTATTTAAACCCGAACCATTGAAACCACAAAGCGCGACATCCAACCCATCCAACGATGTGCCTGACATCAGGCCGATACCTAACCTTTCGGCTTTGGAGGCCGTGCTAACCAGCTTTTGCAGGTTGTGATTTAATTGCGACATTGATCAAAGATAAAATAACAGCAGGCATAAACCGCAACGCAGGTTACAAAACCGCCATTTGTAAGTAATAAATAAATTGATGTAATTTTAAAAAAAAATATACCATGGCTCAAAACCTTGCACCAGCCCGCCTGCTCTCGCTCGACGTATTTAGAGGATTAACAGTAGCGGCCATGATATTGGTTAATAACCCCGGCGACTGGGGGCATATATACGCGCCGCTTGAGCACGCTGCATGGAATGGCTGCACGCCTACCGACCTGATCTTCCCTTTCTTCTTGTTTATTGTGGGGGTATCCATTGTATACGCCATGGAAACAAAAAAAGCTGATCCGGCCAATCATAAAAAACTGATGTTGAATGTGCTTCGACGGACATTGATCATTATATTTTTAGGATGGTTCTTATCGGGGTACCCACATTTTAATTTGCATGTCATCCGCATTCCCGGCGTATTGGTGCGCATTGGCATCGTATTCGGTATCTGCGGGAGCATCTATTTAAACACTACGCGTAAAACGCAGCTATACCTGTTCTGGATATTTATCATTGGCTATTACCTGATCATGACACTGGTACCCGTGCCTGGGTTTGGCCCCGCCAATTTACAACCCGAAACCAATTTAGGTGCCTGGTTAGATCGTACCCTTATCGGCGAAGCCCATTTGTGGAAGGAGTCAAAAATTTGGGATCCCGAAGGCTTATTAGGTACCATCCCAGCATGTGGTACTACCTTGTTCGGCATATTGATTGGCACCTGGTTAAAACGAAAAGACAAAGACGAAAGCACTAAAATCGCCTGGATGTTTGCAACGGGCCTGGCCGCTGTTATTTTAGGATTATTGTGGGACCTTGCCTTCCCGATCAATAAGGCGCTGTGGACGAGTTCGTACGTATTATACGCAGGCGGGCTGGCAACCTTAGGTTTGGCTTTATTTTACTGGATAATTGACGTACATGGCTACAACCGTTTTACCAAGCCATTTGTGGTATATGGTGTAAACGCCATTTTTGTGTTCTGCTTTTCGGCGTTGCTGGTACGCACCATGAACCTGATACACGTTACCGATAAAAATATTGTGGTAAGCAAATACATTTACCAAACAGTATTTAAACCCTATTTTTCGCCCATCAATGCCTCGCTGGCCTGGGCTATATGCTTTAATCTGATGTTTATGGGTATTTTGTGGATAATGTATAACCGCAAGATATTTATAAAGGTATAACCTTTATCTTAACACAGCTATATACCCGGATTGGGTTATTGCCGACCTGAAGTATGTGTTTTCGGCCTTTACTACCCAATAGTATGTGCCTATTGGTACTGGTTTACCGTTAAAGTTGCCGTCCCAACCAATATTGATATCGTTACTGGTAAAAAGCAACGCACCCTGCCGGTTAAATATCTGCATGTTTTTAAACAGGCCGAAACCTGTAATACTGATCTTAAAAATATCGTTCACGCCATCATTATTGGGCGTAAAAGCGCTTGCCGCATTAAATATTGGAGGTGGGGGCGGGTTAACCGTTACCGTAACCGCCCGGATAGTATAGCAGCCAAATTTGTTGGTAGCCTTAATATAATAGATACCGCTATAATGCAGCGCATTAAAATTGGTAAGGGGTACGGTTGCCAGTACATCCTTATAAAAAGAGTAGGTAAGCGCGGTATCTGGTTTATACGTCGCTGAAAGATCGATAGCGGCAGGGTATACCACCGTAGCAGGGTCGGTTGGTGTAAACGTAGGGTTACTGATAACCACTTTTATCGGCAATATATCATTACAGCCGTACGGGTTTACCGCCTTTATATAATAGGTGCCCCCACGTGTTATGGCATTGGGGTTTGCCAGAAAATTCACCCCTTCAGGGTCGGTGTAATAGGTATACTTTAAGTTACCGCTACTACCCGCTGTTACCGTAGAGCCTGTGAGGTCAACTGCGCCCGCCCCCGGGCATATCGCTATCGAGTCGCGTATCTTAAAGTTAAATTCGGCATTTATCGCATTTACGGTTGCGTAAACGGTATCGGGGCAACCCAGGCCTGGAAACGGCACTATGCGTAAGGCATAACGTGTGAGGTTGGCTGGAGCGGGGTCAATTTTTAAAGTATAATCTGTGCCCAAAACCTTCGAAAAGTCGGTAGCGTTGTACCAGTAATACTGATAAAAGCCTGCAGGGGCGTACAGCGTTAACGCCTTTTGGCCGGAACAATATTGTGCGCCAGAGATAGCGGTACCACAAGGCTCGTTAACATCCAGATAAGCATAGCCAAAATGGCCGCCGGGTGTGCAATCGCGGGCGGTAAACTCCAGGCGAACCGTACGGCCGCCGTAGCCGCGCAGGTTTATGCTGGCGGGTGTCCATGGCTTGTAGTAAACTATGCCTTTGCCATTGTTTGAGGGCGACTCAATAAAACCCGGCAAACTTGATCCGGCGTTGTATGAGAACGAGGCACAGGTAATGTACTGATTGCTCTCCACATCGTATATCTCAGCCGAAAACAAAGGCTTTTCGGGTGTAGAGTGCGGGGTGCCGCCTGGCGCGGGGTCTTGCAGCACAATGGCATAATTATAAAATATGGTATAGTCGGGCTGGTTAAGTGGAACAGTAAATGTATACGATATGCGCTCAGCAACGCCTTGAGGAAAAGGTGGCTTAACATCGGTATTGCCTAAACGTACCGAGTAGTTACTACCATTGGGACATAATATCGGGAAGCCCCCGTACGGATCGACAGCCTGGCTATCATTTGCTTTGCTGATCATTAACTGTCGCCCAAAAACAGGTTCAGTCCCGGTTGAGGCAATTGAATATGAGCCATCGCCATTTACATATCCCGAAAAGCATTCCCAGTTGGTAAAGTCGCCATTCTCAAACCCGATATTGGGCGGGCAGGTTTGTGCGGCCGCTTTTAACGAAAAAAATAAAATCCAACTAAGTAAAATTCTATTCATTATTTAGACGATACGGACACAATTGGCATAAGGTTATCTGATAACGAAGATATTATGATTAATTGTATGAAAATTTAGAAATAAAAAAAGCCCTGTTAAAAACAGGGCTTTAAATAAACGGTCAGTTTGTTAAATCGAGCTTATTCCTGATCAAATATCGTTCTGATCACGCGGCCATCAGGGGCCATAATAACTTTTTCGCCGGCGTTGTTTGCATCAAGCAGGCTTACCTTGTAAGATACCCTGCCTTTTTCTTCAACCTGATCGGCCTCGGCTATCTTCAATTCCGGAAAGTTCTTTTTTAACCCGCCAAATACATCGGCAGGTAAATTAGAGATCGGCAGGCCAAATTGCTGCGATATCATTTTTCCGTTCTGGTCATAAACAACCTGGTGTGCATACTGTGCTACATCAAACGTTGCTTTAAAATGCTTACCGTCTTTCTCCCATTCTACCTTGGTAAGGTTTGGATATTTAGCTGAAAAATCCTGAGTTATATCGGCGGGTAGGTCACTTGTACCTATATATTGCGCCTTTGCGTAAAATCCAAATCCTAACGTGAAGATAGAAATTAGTATTAATCCTTTTTTCATAATGACAATGATTTAATTGTTTTAATAAATTAATTTCAACAGCAAAGATAGTATATTATGTAATTATCAACAAATTAATTTAATTTTTATAATTATAGCAATTAATCCAATAATTATTTACAAACCTTTAATTTATGCTAATTATATACAATCTATTTTAACGATATATCAACAATTTGACCGCTTAAGCCATCAATAGTTTAATAAACCATGATAAAATATGCGAATAAATCAGTAAATTTTAGGTTACATTGAAAAAATTGTAGATGAAGACGATGGGACTAAGTAACCACTGTTACCATTAATGCCCGGGGCTCTCCATCTTCTGCAGGGTTTTAAGAAGCGCTATCAGGCGCGAGGCTTTAATTACCCTGGCTGTAGTAGCGGTTTTGTAGGGGTGATTTAAAATATCAGCATTGCTATCTATACCTGCCTCGTTACTTACAATGCCTATCAGTTTATCATTTTTAAATACAGGGGAACCGTTATTAGCCTGATTAAAGAAAATGCCGATGGTAAACGCGGATGACCTTGTATCAAATTCCTTAATTATGGCCGGCCTGAGACCTTGGTTTCTCTTTTTGGCCCCATTATCATTATAGGTTAAAAAAAATGAATGAAACAAGCGGTCATTTACCTGATGGCGGTCCGTCCCATCAATTAATGCCACAGGTAAGGGCTGCCGCCCCTGCTTAAGTAACTGCGCTTTAGCATCAGCATAACTGGCCTTTTGCAGGGAAATTATCGCCAGGTCGTCCTCGTCGGATGAAAACAGCACGGCTGGTTTACCCACAGGCCATTGCGCCAATCCCCTTAACCCCATCCTCTGATCATTACTTGTGGGCGATGCGGAGATATCTAAAAGATCGTTAGCTGTGTGCTGGTCTGGCTTAAGTATCTCAGCCTGGATAAGATGCTTGGCGGTCACCACGTAGATTTTAGCCCCGTTTGAGATCAAAACCCCCGTACCACAAATGGTATCATTAATGGTGCCCCCTGGTTTTGCGGCAGGATAAATGCTTTCGATATATACCACACACCCCATTGCCAAACGGCCTGTTTTTGCCGGGACCGTCCATGACTGAGCAATTGTGCGGGTACTTAAAAGCACGCATCCCATGGCAAAATAAAAAGTACAATATTTAAAACCCCTGCATGACATATCCACTCCGCTCATTATTTAACAGCCAATGTATATTCACCCGTAAAGTCGGTAGCGGCTGTTGATGTTACCGCGATAGGCGGCGACGGCGGACCGGAGCCATGCGCAACAACCTGATCGGACGGTGGGTTTATTTTTACCCGGTAACTAAATTTTCCATCACCGTTGGCTAAACCAAGCATTTTTAGCGGTACTGATAGCTCGTAAGTATAAGCCAGCCGTTTGTTAAACCTGGCGGCCGCTTTAATGCCTTCTTCGTTATACACAGACAACTCTACCCCGGTATTGTCCTTGTCGCTTAACACTTTGATGAGTTTTGCCCGGTCTTCAAACATTTTGTTCAGGTCTTCAATTTCAACATCGGCCCCTGCGGCATCTCTTTTGTCTATCACCTTGCGCGCAAACATGTTTGTCAGCAGCGATTCGTCCGACGGGCCCAGTTCAGGAAATGTAACCGCTGTAAACGTTTTGTACTTTGGGTTTTGTGCCTGGCTTATGGTCAACGTAACCCCGCCACGCAAAATTTTATCTATCACATCATTATACCTGCATTGAACGATCAGGTATAAATGGTCAGCGTCATTTGCCATGGTATAATAAACATCCGTTGCCTTGTTAAAGGCTTTAAATTGCTCTTTCAATTCGGCGGCTGTTCCATCAACCTTTATGTTGGTTGCATACACGCTGCCCTTTTGAACGTTAGGCAGGCTTTGGCCTGCGGCACTGTCAATTATTAACAGCAGTGTTGCTATCGTCAGCAATTGTAAAACCTTTATGCCCGGTACAGTTTTGATCATATAAATTTAAGGTAACCTTTTTCAGGATGGGACAAATAAAAAAGACATGGGTAAATATGGGTATTTTTCGAATGTTTTTCTTTGATCCTTGCTCTTTGTTTCTTGATCTTAACCCTTTACTCCAGTTATAAATATACAAAATCAGGCGCACTTTTGCAAGCAAAAGCCAGGGAAAACACCACAAAAAAAGCCCCCGATCTCTCAGAGGCTTCTCACAAATATTATAAGTCAGCTATTACAAATACGATTGTAACAGGTTGCTGCGGCTGGTATGGCGCAGGCGCTGTAAAGCTTTGTCTTTTATCTGGCGTACACGTTCGCGGGTCAGGTTATATTTTTCGCCTATCTCTTCTAAAGATAATGGGTAGTTATTACCTAAGCCAAAAAACAGTACAATAACCTCGCGCTCGCGCTCGGCCAAAGTAACCAAACTCCGCATGATCTCCTGCGAAAGCGATTCTTCCATCAAAAAGTCATCAGTGGTAGGTTCGTTGTTTTGCAGCACGTCAAGCAGTGTATTCTCTTCGCCTTGTACAAACGGCGCGTCCATACTTACATGGCGGCCCGAGTTACTTAACGAATCGCATATTTTTTCTTCGGTGGTCTCTAAAATATCAGCTAATTCGGCTTGCGACGGCTCACGCTCATATTGTTGCTCCAGTTTTGAAAAAGCCTGGCGTATTTTATTTAACGATCCGATCTGGTTTAGCGGCAAACGCACGATACGGCTTTGCTCGGCAACAGCCGAAAGGATAGACTGGCGGATCCACCACACAGCGTACGAAATAAATTTAAAGCCTTTGGTCTCGTCAAAACGTTTAGCCGCTTTAATTAAACCTAAGTTACCTTCGTTTATTAAGTCGCCAAGGGTAAGGCCCTGGTTTTGGTATTGTTTAGCTACTGATACAACAAAACGCAAATTGGTTTTGGTTAAGCGCTCTAAAGCCGCCTGGTCTCCTTCCCTTATCTTTTGTGCCAGTATAACCTCTTCATCAGCGGTTATCAGATCTACTTTGCCTATCTCGGTCAGGTACTTATCAAGCGACTGAGATTCGCGGTTAGTAATGGATTGGGAAATTTTGAGTTGTCTCATTTT
>JACXTT010000848.1_pt1 | contig 52155 bp, 45 predicted proteins | sample 9270951 | NCBI WGS metagenome assembly JACXTT01 (sample SAMN15532306, study PRJNA645909) | rock metagenome | isolation source: weathered quartz diorite | place: Puerto Rico | collected 2017-06-21
CTGGGGCGGCAGCATCAGGTTTTCTTCCGTCGACAGCGAAGAAAAAATCCCACGCTCTTCAGGGCAGTATCCAATTCCCAAGTGGGCGATTTTGTGGGTTGGCAGGTCGATCGACTCGACGCCATTGACCTTGATCGAGCCCTTGCGCGAACCGGTTAATCCCATGATGGAGCGCAGCGTCGTCGTCCGCCCTGCGCCATTGCGGCCCAGCAGGGTAACCACTTCGCCTTCTTTTACCGTCAGGTTCACATCATGCAGGATGTGGGATTCGCCGTACCAGCTATGGAGCTTGGAAATCTCAAGTGCGGCAGTCATCAATGCGCTCCTTCCAGTTCGGCGTGGGTGGTGCCCATATAGGCTTCCATCACTTGCGGATTGCTGGACACTTCTTGATAGCTGCCCTCTGCCAGCATGGCGCCGCGCTGCAAGACGGAGATTTTGTCGCAAATACCGGAAACCACATTCATATTGTGTTCGACCATCAGGATGGTGCGGCCGACCGACACTTTCTTGATCAAATCCGTCACGCGGTGGACGTCTTCATGACCCATGCCCTGGGTCGGTTCATCAAGCAACATCAATTCCGGCTCCATCGCCAGCGTCGTCGCGATTTCCAGCGCGCGCTTGCGGCCATACGGCATGTCCACCGTAACGGTGTCCGCAAAGCTGGCCAGGTCAACTTGCTCCAACAAGGCCATGGCGCGGTCATTGAGGGCAGCGAGCTTGCGTTCGCTTTGCCAGAAATGGAAAGTGGTGCCCAGCTCGCGCTGCAAGCCAATACGCACGTTTTGCAGGACGGTCAGGTGGGGAAAAACTGCAGAAATCTGGAAGGATCGGATGATGCCCATGCGGGCAATCTGGGCAGGTTTGGCCGCGGTAATGTCATTGCCATTGAACAGGATCTGGCCCGAAGTGGGCACCAAGAACTTGGTCAGCAGGTTAAAGCACGTCGTCTTGCCAGCGCCGTTGGGGCCGATCAGGGCGTGGATGTGTCCTCGCTGCACCTTGAGGTTCACCTCGTTTACGGCGGTGAAGCCTTTGAACTCCTTAGTCAAATTCCTTGTTTCCAAGATAACGTTTGACATTGTGTCTCCTAAACTCTTTTCATACCGCTTCGAAAGTGTTTTTTTTTAGATAATACACAGTTCAATTTGGCGTCACAATACGGTAGTACTACCATCAAAGCTTGCCTGATTTGCGTCAATTTAGAGGCAAATGTGTGAACTTTCGCCTCCGGGGAGTCGGTCTAAGACTGATCGCTGAGGATCATCTGCGCAGCCTTCTCTGCGATCATCAATGCGGGTGAGTTCGTGTTGCCCGAAGTGATGGTAGGCATGATGGAGGCATCCACCACGCGCAGGCGGCCAATGCCCCTCACCTTCAACTGGCTGTCCACAACGGCAGTGGCATCTTCCTCACGTCCCATCTTGCAGGTGCCAACGGGATGGAAGATCGTCGTCCCAATCTGCCCGGCCGCCTTGGCCAGTTCTTCTTCCGTCTGGTATTGCAATCCTGGTTTGTACTCGCTGGGCGCGTACTTTTGCATGGCCGGCGCCTGGAGGATGGATCGCGTCAAGGCCAAGGCTTTGGCTGCTGTCTTGCGGTCGCGTTCCGTACTCAGGTAATTCGGGGTGATCAACGGCGCCGCAGTAAAATCGGCCGAGTTGATCATGACGTGACCGCGGGAACTTGGCCGCAAATGGCAGACGCTGGCCGTGATGGCAGGGAAGGTGTGCAAGGGGTCACCAAACTTCTCCAGCGATAAAGGCTGTACGTGGTATTGCAGGTCCGGCGTCGCTTCAGATGGATCCGACTTGGCAAACGCCCCCAGCTGCGAGGGCGCCATTGACATTGGGCCGCGCTGGAACAGCGCATATTCCAGTCCAATCATGGCCTTGCCAAGCCAGCTGGCAGCCCTGGTATTGAGCGTCTTAACGTCTTTTACCTGATAAATCATGCGCAATTGCAGATGATCCTGCAAATTATCACCAACCCCTGGCACATCCGCCGCAATTGGAATACCGAATTGGTTCAATATTCCTGCCGGGCCAATGCCAGATAACTGGAGCAGCTGCGGAGAGCCAATTGAGCCCGCAGCCAACAATGTCTCCCGCTTTGCTTCGGCGGTCCAGGCTGTTCCGCCGCCAACAAACTCGACGCCTTTGCACACGGAAACTTCAATGACGAGCCGTTTGACCTGGCAGCCCGTCATCATGGTCAGGTTAGGACGTCCTGCAGCAGGTCTTAAGAAAGCCTTGGCAGTATTCCAACGGATTCCCCGCTTCTGGTTGACTTCGAAATAGGCGCAGCCGGCATTATTGCCACTGTTGAAGTCGTCGACGGGTGCTATGCCTACCTGGCCTGCCGCTTCACGGAAAGCATCCAACACCTCCCAGGACAGGCGCTGCTTTTCAACCCGCCATTCACCTCCCGCCCCGTGCAATGCACTGGCACCAGCATGGTGATCTTCGCTGAGCTTAAACAGGGGCAGCACTTTTTCCCATGACCAGGACGGGTCTCCTGTTAATTTGGCCCAATGGTCATAATCGTTCGACTGGCCCCTCATGTAGATCATGCCGTTGATGGAAGAACTGCCACCGAGTACTTTGCCCCTGGGATAAATCAGGCTGCGGCCGTCGATACCAGGATCGGGCCTGGTCTTGAACATCCAGTCGGTCCGGGGATTACCAATACAATAGAGGTAGCCGACCGGGATATGGATCCAGATATAGTCGTCCTTGCCGCCCGCTTCGATTAAGAGGACCTCAACGTTCTTATTGCGCGTCAGGCGATTGGCCAGCACGCATCCGGCCGTACCTGCACCTATGATGATGTAATCGTACTGTCCTGCTGATTCCAAGCGCTGCTCCCAAGGGCCAACATGCATCAGGCAGTGTGACATCAATTTGTATTAGGAGCAACTGTGGATAAGCTGGTGGATATCCACAGGTATCAAATGTGTATAAATGCGTCTTTATACACACATGAATATTTGTCCAGATTTAGTACCAGACACATACAGGGATTTCAGCCTGTTTATACTGTTTGTAAGACTTTGATTTAATAAAGAAATAGTGTCTTTTCCACAGGAAGTAGCTACCGTTAACTATTACTACCAAAATATATATTTAATCTATTCAAGTAAACAAACAAACCCTGAAAAACCGAAAAAACCGAACCTGAAAAACCGGAAACTGTAAAAACCTCTAAAAAAGTTCATGCACAAAAAAATAGCAATTGCAGTCTATTGTTGAGTCAGTTGTGAATAACTCTTTGGATATCCACAGGAACTAATGTGAATAACACAGGGCATTTTCCACATGCCTTCTTTTATTCAATAATCATCCAGCTTCGATACAGTCTTTTTCTGGTTACTTACACAGTCAGTAAGTAGTTGAAAGAAAACGCGTTTACTGACTTATCCACAGAAAATATCTCCGTTAACTACTATTACTATTTTTGTATACATATTCTTCACATAAAACAGTAAACCCTGGAAACCCATGGCCCATCGAATTGGCATCATCAGTGCTTTGAAAGAAGAACAGCAGGGGCTCGTGGAAGCCATGAGAGGCACCGCCACGCTGTCGCACGGAAATCGAGACTACACCGCTGGCTTACTGTGGAATATGGACGCTGTGTGCGTTCTATCGCGAATTGGCAAGGTTGCGGCTGCAATGACAGCCACGATCCTCATTGAACGCTTTAATGTGAGTCATATCGTCTTCACAGGGGTAGCCGGCTCAGCCCATCCTGGCGTGCGGGTTGGCGATATCGTCATTGCGGACCATCTGGTTCAATACGATATGGATGCCAGCCCGCTTTTCCCTCCCTATGAGGTTCCTTTGACGGGGATATCGCATTTTGCGGCAGACGCCACATTCAGCAGTCAATTGAATATTGCTGCACATCAATTTGTAAGCGCCGATTTTGAAAAAAGTCTCGGCTCCGCCGAGAAAGGTGAATTTGCCCTAAACAATGTCCGAATTCATCGAGGCCTGATCGGGAGTGGCGACCAGTTTGTCAGTAGCAAAGATCAGTTACGCCGCCTGGCAGAATCCCTACCGGGCCTGCTGGCGGTGGAAATGGAGGGGGCGGCGGTCGCCCAGGTGTGTTCCGAGTTTGGCATCCCAATTGCCGTGCTCAGGACGATTTCCGACAATGCCAACGAGGATGCGGCGACCGACTTTATGCGTTTTGTGCAAAAAATCGCTTCACCTTATACGTTTTCCATCATAAAAAACCTGATGCTCGGACTGCAAAAATAAAAAGTGGGCGCTACGCGCCCACCTTGCCATCCTCTACGCCAACAATTAAGCCAGCATCAAATCCGCTGCAACATATTCATAGTTCAATGTTTTGGCGACCGCCTCGTATGTGACTTTGCCTTGGCAGACGTTCAGGCCGTTGCGAAGGTGAATATCGTCGCGCAGGGCCTGTTTCCAGCCTTTGCTGGCCAGCGCAACGGCATGGCCAATGGTAGCGTTATTGAGCGCGAACGTGGACGTCCTGGCGACGGCACCGGGCATATTGGCGACGCAGTAGTGGATCACACCGTCCACAACGAAAGTGGGATCCGCATGCGTGGTTGGATGGGAGGTTTCGAAGCAACCGCCCTGGTCGATCGCCACATCGACGACAACCGCACCTTTCTTCATACGCGAGATCATGTCGCGCGAAACCAATTTGGGCGCTGCCGCGCCAGGAACCAAAACCCCACCAATCACCAAATCAGCCGACAACACTGCTTCTTCAATCGAATGGTGATTCGAATACTGCGTCGAAATACGATTGCCAAAGATGAGGTCGAGTTGGCGCAGGCGGTCAATGCTCTTATCGAGAACGGTCACCCTTGCGCCGGTGCCTACTGCCATTTGCAGTGCATTGGTTCCCACGACGCCGGCGCCAATGATGACAATATGCCCGGCCGCAACGCCTGGTACACCGCCAAGTAACAAGCCCATGCCACCCTTCGACTTTTCCAGATGCGCAGCACCCGCCTGGATCGACATGCGCCCCGCCACTTCGCTCATCGGCGCGAGCAAAGGTAAACCGCCACCCGCACCGGTAATCGTTTCATAGGCGATGCAAATGGCACCCGATTTCACCAGGGCGGCGGTTTGTTCTGGATCCGGTGCGAGATGCAGGTAGGTATAGAGAATCTGACCTTCGCCAAGCATGGCACACTCGCCCGGCTGCGGCTCCTTGACTTTGACGATCATGTCGGCGCGCGCAAAAACCTCCTTGGCCGTTGCGACCATCTTGGCACCTGCTGCAACATACTGATCATCCGTCAAACCAATTTCAAGGCCGGCGCTTTGCTGCACCAGCACCTCGTGGCCGCGGCTGGTCAGCTCACGCACGCTGGGCGGGGTCAGGCCGACTCGGTATTCATGATTCTTGATTTCCTTCGGTACGCCTACAATCATTGATGTCTCCAATATTCTCGTTGTAATACCTTGTTTTATGACGAAACTGCCTTAAGTCTTACACTCCCAGGGTCATGAGGCTTGCGTTACCTCCAGCAGCCGTCGTGTTGATGCACAAAGCACGTTCTGCCACCAGGCGCCATAACGGGATTTCACCTTCTTCTGAGGTGTCGATCACGCCGATAATTGCGCCGGGACGGCTGGCCAACAATGGTCGCATGGTGGCCAACAGATTCGATTCAACCAGTGCGACCTGGAATTCCGCCGAACTGGCATCAATACTGTCGACAACTTCAATCAGCCCTTTGACTTCAGCAGGCAAACCGCTTGGTACCAAATGGCCGGAACGGTCCAGCACAATGGCGCGATTGCCGCATGCCAGTGTCGCCGCCAATTGATTGAGCAGTACGCCAATACTCGATGCCGCGCACAGGATATGGCCGCGCGGCGCAAATGACAGCGTATTGTTTTCACCGGTAGGGCCTGGCAATTGCAAAGTCGTGCCAATCAGGGTCGTGCGCATATATTGCTCGGCAACAGCCACCACGCGCTCGTGGCCATGGGTTTTGGCCCATTGCAGCAGCACATCGAGTCCCGGGCCAGCTTGGCGTTCATGCTGCAACAGGGGCGCCGCGCCGCGTTGCAGGCGCTTGAGGTAAAGCGGGCCGCCCGCCTTGGGCCCGGTACCCGATTTGCCCTCGCCACCAAATGGCTGCACACCAACCACGGCGCCGACGATATTACGGTTCACATAGATATTGCCAACATGGGCTTGCGATGCAATGAAGTTGATCGTTTCGTCGATGCGGGAGTGGACGCCCAGCGTCAAACCAAAACCGGAATCATTGATGGCATTGACCAATTTGGCCAGGTCAGCACGCTGGTAGCGAATCACGTGCAAGACCGGGCCAAACACCTCTTCCGACAATTCCGACAAAGAAGCGATTTCCAGCACGGTCGGTGACACAAACGTACCCAAAGGCGCCAGTTCGCCTTTGGGCAGTTCCAGCGAATACGCGCTCTTGGCCGAATGCGTCATTTTGTTGATATGTGCCAGCAGCTTGCCTTGTGCTTCCGAGTCGATGACGGGACCAATATCCGTCGAGAGACGGTCCGGGCTGCCTACGCGCAATTCCTGCATGGCGCCTTTGAGCATGTGAATGGTCTTGTCAGCAATTTCTTCCTGCAGGAACAAAACGCGCAGGGCCGAGCAGCGCTGGCCTGCACTGTCAAATGCCGACGACATCACGTCTTGCACAACTTGCTCTGGTAAGGCCGAGGAGTCAACAATCAGCGCATTCTGGCCGCCCGTTTCTGCGATCAGCGGAATATCGCAATTCTCATGCGCCTCCCGGCGTGCCAAACCACGGTTAATCAGCTGCGCCACTTCGGTCGAACCCGTGAAAATCACCCCCTTGGTCCGTTCGTCATTGCACAGGCCGGCACCAACCACCTCACCGCGGCCAGGCAGGAATTGCAGGGCCGCTGCAGGAATACCCGCTTCATGGAAGAGTTGCACAGCGCGGTAGGCAATCAGCGGCGTTTGTTCCGCTGGTTTCGCCAATACGACGTTACCGGCAGCCAAGGCGGCAGCCACCTGGCCGGTGAAAATCGCCAAGGGGAAGTTCCAAGGGCTAATGCAGGTCAATGGACCCAGGGCCAGCACATTGGGTGTGCCGCGCACCTGCGCCGCGTAATAGCGCAAAAAATCGACCGCTTCGCGGACTTCTGCAATGGCGTTTGGCAGGGATTTGCCCGCTTCACGAATGGCAAGCGCCATCAGCTCCAGGCTATGCTGCTCAAACAAATCTGCTACACGTACCAACACGTCGGCACGCATCGACGGCGCCGTTGTTTGCCAGTCCATCGCGTAAGCAGTGGCGGCTGCCAATGCTGTTTCAATGTCCGCTGCCTGGGCATCGGTCACCTGGCCAACGATATCGCCAGCTTGCGCTGGATTTGTTACGTTTGCTGGCACAGCGCCTGCAGCGACAGGTCCCGCAATCAGGGGCGCCGCAAGCCATTGGCGCGGTTCAGCCAATGCACTGCTCACTTTGCGCAGCACGTCTTCGTTCGACAAATCCAAGCCGGCCGAATTCTTGCGCTCTTCGCCAAACAGGTTAATTGGCAATGCAATACCTGGGTGAGGTTTTCCCTTCAAGGCGCGCGAGGCTTCAAACGGGTCGGCCACCAAGGTATCAATCTTGACGCTCTCGTCGACGATCTGGTTGACGAAGGAAGAATTGGCGCCGTTTTCCAGCAGGCGGCGCACCAAATAAGCCAGCAGGGTTTCGTGCGATCCAACGGGAGCATAAATGCGGCAAGGCTTATTCAAGTTGGCGCTGCCAACTACCTGGTCGTACAAGGTTTCGCCCATGCCATGCAGGCACTGGAATTCATAGTCCTGGATGCCGCTTTGCTGCGCCCACGTGTAAATGACGGACAGGGTGTGGGCATTGTGCGTGGCGAATTGCGGATAAATCGAATCGGTTGCCGCCAGCAGTTTTTTGGCGCAAGTCAGATAGGACACGTCGGTGTATACCTTGCGGGTATAAACGGGATAGCCGGGCATGCCATCGACCTGGGCACGTTTGATTTCAGCGTCCCAATACGCGCCTTTGACGAGGCGCACCATGAATTTGCGGCCACTGCGCTTGGCCAGGTCGACCAGGTAGTCGATTACAAATGGGCAGCGTTTTTGATAGCCCTGAACGACAAATCCAATACCCTCAAAACCGGCCAGTTCCGGATCAAAGGCCATCGCTTCCATCATGTCGAGCGAGATCTCAAGCCGGTCGGCTTCTTCGGCATCGATATTGAGGCCAATATTGTATTGTTTGGCCAGTTTGACCAGGCTTGTCACTTTGGGCAGCAATTCGCCCATGACGCGGGCATGCTGGGCGCGGCTGTAGCGCGGATGCAGGGCCGACAGTTTGACGGAAATACCCGGGCCATCCTTGATGCCGCGGCCATTCGACGCCTTGCCGATGGCGTGGATCGCCTCTTCATACGAGGCATAATACTTATTGGCGTCTTGTTCCGTCAGCGCCGCTTCACCCAGCATGTCGTAGGAATAGCGGTAACCGCGCGATTCATTGTCGCGGCTGTTCTTGATGGCTTCTCCGATCGTCTGGCCCGTCACAAACTGGTTACCGAGCATGCGCATGGCCAGGTCAACGCCTTTGCGAATCAAGGGTTCGCCGCCTTTGCCGATCAATTTGGTCAGTGCCGAACCCAGGCCCGCTTCGCTGCTGGTGCCAACCAGTTTGCCCGTAATGAGCAGGCCCCAGGTAGCGGCATTCACAAACAGCGAAGGCGATTCGCCCAGGTGCTTTTTCCAATCGCCCTTGCTGATCTTGTCGGCAATCAGGCGATCGGCTGTTTCGCTGTCGGGAATGCGCAGCAAAGCTTCGGCCAGGCACATCAGCGCCACGCCTTCTTCCGACGACAGGGAAAATTCGTGCATCAGCGCGTCGACACCGGAGGCGCGGGTGCGCTTTTCGCGCACGGCCGTCACCAGTTTGTGGGCCAGGCTTTGCGCATCCGGATGTGGGGTCGCGCCCTGGGACAGCAGCCATTCCACCGCCTGTTGTTCGTCGCGGCGGTAGGCCCCCGTAATGGCCGCGCGCAAGGCGCTCGGATGGTGCTGGACTTCGGCCAGCAGGGCCGCAAACGGGGTGGTCGGTCGGGTGCTTTGCATAGTAGGGACTCGTTGTTATAGGTATAAAAAATACGGAATTCGCGCAGCCGATTTCACCGCGTCGCCAAGGGCTTCACGGTGAAAACAGGGGGCAAAAAGATGATTCGATTGTAGTGCGGATTCTTCTGGATTAATTCTGGTATTACAGAAGACTAGCAATATATAGTTTTTGGTGAGACAATTTGACCAAATAAAATACACACGAGGGTGATGGCCATGCTCGATAAGATTAGCAAGAAGATTCTGTCCGAACTCCAGAGCGACGGGCGCATCAGCAATGTTGAACTTGCCGCCAGGGTCAATCTATCCCCCGCTGCCTGCCTGGAGCGCGTGCGCAAACTGCATGAATCGGGCTATATCACGGGCTACACGGCCCAGCTCAATCCCCAGTTGCTCGATGTGTCCCTGCTGGTGTTCATCGAGGTCGTACTCGACCGGACCACGCCGGAAGTATTTGATGCCTTTAAGAATAGCGTACAACTGATCCCAGAGGTACTGGAGTGTCATATGGTGGCCGGCGGTTTCGATTACCTGGTCAAGGCACGTGTCAAAGACATGGCGGCGTATCGCGAATTCCTCGGTAAGACCCTGCTGCAAAAAGGGGTGCGCGAAACCCACACCTATGCCGTGATGGAAGAAGTCAAAAATACGACCAAGCTGCCAATTCGATAAATATACCCTCTTAGCCGGTACCCAAAATCGCGCGCAGCGTCGACGAATTCATTCCTTCCAAATGCTGGCGCAGCCATTTGTGCGCGGGACTGCGGGCATCGCGTTCATGCCAGAGCATATCCAGGTGAACTGCCGGTAAGGTAAATGGCAATTCCCGCATCACCAGGGCGTCCGTCATCCCAGTGGACGCGATTAAATGCCTTGGCAATACGGTAATCAGGTCGGAATTGGCGACCACGCGGCCCGCTGTAAAGAATTGGTTCACGGTCAGCAGGATCCGGCGTTCCCTACCCAATTGGGCCAAGGCCTCGTCCACCAGGCCATGGGCGCGGCCAGAAAAACTCACCAGCAAATGGTTGGCTGCCGTGTAATTGTCCAAGGTCAGGTCGACCTTGGCCAGGGGATGGTTCTTACGCATCACGCAGACATAGTGGCCCGAATACAGGCGTTCATGGCGAATGGGCGAACTGGTGTCGGACGATAATTGGGCTGCTACCCCGGGGAAAAAACCCACTGCCAGGTCGATATCGCCGCGCAGCAGCAGGGGCCGCGGTTCACGTGTTGTCAAAGGAACCATGCGCACATTCAGGCCAGGCGCTTCGCTTTCGATCGAACGCATCAAGGATGGCAGCCAGAAGGCCGCCGTGGCGTCCGCCATTGCCATGCGGAAGGTGGCATGGGCTGTGGACACATCAAACGTTTCCGGCGTGACGGCCGCCTGCAGGCTGGCCAGGGCCGAACGCACGGCCGGCCACAGGGCCTCGGCGCGCGGCGTCGGTTTGACCCCGTAAGCCGTGCGGATCAGTAATTCGTCGCCCAGGCTCTCCCGTAAGCGCTTGATTGCATTAGATACTGCCGGCTGGGTCATGGCCAGGTGGCCGGCCGCCCGGGTCAGGTTCTGCTCGGTCATGACAGCGTCAAACACCCGCAGCAAGTTCAGGTCCAGGGTCAGGAAGCTCATGGCGGAAAGAAAGGGTTAGCGATTTCCTATCATCGCATATTCCATTCACAATTCCTATAACTGGTATCAGGATTTGGAATTAGATTTATATGTTGCGCTGCATTATAGTTCCACAAGACAACTATTCAATCCCGGACGAGTACCATGTTTTTCAACCTGATTCAAACCCTGGCCGCCGACCCCACGGTCGCCCTGCTGCAAACCTATATGACCATGCTGTTGGTCGTCGCCCTGCTGGTGCTATTCAAGCCTCTGCTAACGGGCATCGTTAAAGCCCTCATCGTGGCCGTCAAGCCGCGCCTCTCCAAAGAAGAGCGTATCGCCCGCCGCGCCATGCGCGATAGCATGATGATGCAAAAAATGATGAATTCGGCCACCGGTCCCAGCGATATGGCCGAATTGCGCGCCATGTGGTGCCGCGGCTAAGAAGACAGGTTAGCCCGGCTACCGCACAAAATGAAAACGGCGCCAGGATTTCACCAGGCGCCGTTTTTTTTTCGACCCGTTGCGCGGGACCAGAATCACATTACTTCGATTCGCCCAGCATGGCTGGCTTGAGCGAACTATCGACGGGTTTGTCGCCCAGCCAGATTTTCAGCACAGCGTTATAGAAAGCGAGGTCCGGCACGGTTTCGCCGACCTTTTTGCCATTCAATTCACATATCGTACCCGAGCCTGGCACCCAGTCCAGGTGCAGGATATCGCCCTTTTTCAGGCCAGGGAATTGCTGGAACATGGCGCCAAATTGCCCGATCTGCGGCAAGATCTTGGTCTTTTCATCTTTGCTCGAGTTGGCATTCAGGCCAGCCATAAACGCTTCGCCAAAGTCTTCCGACGAGATTTCGCGCATCATCACCAGGGTCACGCGGCGCGGGCCATCGAGGGCAACGATGTCTGCCGTCTTGCTTTTCTTGTCCGTCAGGTAGAGGCCGGCGGCATACACTTTGAAGCCGAAGCGGGTGCGCAAGCCAACGCCGTTGAGCTTGAGTTCCTTGCCAGCGACTTTGGAGCTGTCATCAAATTTGATGCCAGCAATTTCAACAGCGCCGGCATGGCCGAATGAAAGCGCAAGGACGGCGCTGGCTAACAGGGCTTTAAGACTGAAGTGCTTGATCATGGTGTCTCCGTTTTAGTTTGGTATTCTGGAAAAATCAAAACTCTTCCCAATCGCTCGAGGAAGCGCTGGGTTTGCCGGAAGCGGCCGCGCTGGCTACGGGACGCTTTGCAAGGGGTACTGCAGCCATTGGTTTCTTTAACGCAGGAGCTGGCTTGGCGGTAGACACTGCCCGCATCCTCGGCGCGGCAGCCACGACATCCATCTTGAAGACGCTGACCACGCGCGCCAGGCTGGCCGCTTGATCTTGCATTTGCGACGCTGCTGCCGCCGCTTCTTCTACCAGGGCAGCGTTCTGCTGCGTTGTCTCATCCATGTCCACAATGGTTGAATTCACTTGGGCAATGCCGGCACTCTGCTCCTGGCTGGCCGAAGTGATTTCGCCCATGATGTCATTCACCCGGCGCACGCTGGCCACCACTTCATCCATGGTGGCGCCTGCCTGCGAGACCAGCTTGCTGCCCGAGGCAACTTTGTCGACCGAATCGTCGATGAGGGCTTTGATCTCTTTGGCGGCAGCGGCGGAACGTTGGGCCAGGTTACGCACTTCCGACGCCACCACGGCAAACCCGCGGCCCTGCTCGCCGGCACGCGCTGCTTCCACCGCCGCATTGAGCGCCAGGATATTGGTCTGGAAAGCAATGCCGTCGATCACGCCAATGATGTCTGCAATCTTTTTCGACGAATCGGTGATCGAGCCCATGGTATCAACCACCTGCGACACCACCGAGCCGCCGCGCACGGCCACTTCCGACGCCTGCGCCGCCAGCTGGTTGGCCTGGCGCGCATTGTCGGCGTTTTGTTGTACCGTTTGCGTCAACTGGCGCATCGAGCTGGAGGTGTGGCCCAGCGAGGTGGCTTGCTGTTCCGTACGGGCTGACAGGTCCTGATTGCCGCTTGCAATTTCGCCCGAGGCGGTGGCGATCGATTCCGTGCCGTTGCGCACTTCCGCCACGATCTTGATCAGGCTGTCGTTCATGTGCTTGAGGGCTTCCATCATCTGGCCCGTCTCGTCTTCGCTATTGGCGACAATCACACTGGTCAGGTCGCCATCGGCAACACGTTGGGCAATGCCGACCGCTTCGGTCAGTGGTGCCGTAATACTGCGGGTGGCCAGGAAAGCCACCACCAGCGAGATACCGGCCGCTGCCAGGGTCAGGCCGAAAATCAGGAATTCCGTGCGCCGCGCGCCACTGGAGGCGGCATCGCCTGCCGTCGCCATCACGCCGTTCTGATAGGCAACGAATTTATCCAGTTGCTCGGCATACTTGATGGTTTGTGGGCGTAGCGAGAACATGAACTTGATCATCGCCTCATCTTTGCGGTCCTCATTGACCATTCCCACAAAATTGGTTTGCAGCGGACCAAACTTGTCACGAACGGCGGAAATGGCCTTGAGGATGTCCTTGGCTTCCGCTTCCGTCTCACTCTTATTGAGTTCGTCGAGTGCCTTGGCGGCGCTGGCACTCTTGGCATCAATATTGGCCACTTCAGCTTTCACCTGGCCGGGATCGGTCAGGATCAGCACATTGAGCATGCTGCGGGTGACATCATTGACGTCGGCCTTGATCTTATTGGCCACAATGGTCTTGGGATAGCGCTCCTTGACCATCGCATCGACTTCGCCCGTCAGGCTCGCGATGCGGACATAGGATAGGCTGGCCAGGGCCACCAATAGAAGAATTACAACACCAAAACCAATGGCCAATCGCTGGCCGATACGCAAATTCCTGATATTCATTGTCTCGCCTGTTCTAATAATAATTGTCGAATCAACAGCGCTACCGGGCCGCTCGGGCGAGCCGGTATGTCAGAGAAGGGGTGAGGTACAGCGTGGTATCAACAAATATACCTGAATTTTTCGCCGAAAATTTTCTTGGAGAAAAAATTAGCACGCTTGTGCGCAGAATATTCCTTCTAAAAAGTTCTTTGCCTTTTAGATGGAATTGCGACAGCGGGTTAGAGGCGTCCCGGGCGGGACGCAGGCGGGAATCAGGCCTCTTTGGCCGCTTGCAGGCGCTCGTATTTGGCCATCAACTGCTCTTTGGTCTCGCGCCAGGCCGGATTGAAGGGAATGCAGCTGACCGGGCACACTTGCTGGCATTGGGGCTCATCGAAATGGCCAACGCACTCGGTGCACTTATTTGGGTCGATCTCGTAAATTTCCGGGCCCATCGAAATGGCATCGTTGGGGCACTCGGGTTCGCAGACGTCGCAATTGATGCAATCGTCGGTAATCAGTAAAGCCATAAATCCTGCTTATTCAGTCGCACCGTCCGGCTTGGCCATGGCGGCGATTTTCTTTTGCAACCAGCGCTCAACCGACGGGAATACAAATTTGGACACGTCGCCACCCAGCAGGGCGATTTCACGCACAATGGTGCCAGAAATGAACTGGTATTGGTCGGACGGTGTCAGGAACATGGTTTCCACGTCCGGCAACAGGTAGCGGTTCATGCCCGCCATCTGGAATTCATACTCAAAGTCGGACACGGCGCGCAGGCCGCGGAAAATGACCCGGGCATCATGCTTGCGTACAAAATCCTTGAGTAGGCCGGAGAAACTCTCCACCACCACATTGGGATAGTGGCCCAGCACCTCATTGGCGATTTCCAGGCGCTCGTCGAGCGAGAAGAATGGGCGCTTGTTCTTGCTGTCAGCCACACCGACGATCAGCTTATCGGCCAGGCCCGAGGCGCGACGCACCAAATCTTCATGACCGCGCGTGAGCGGATCAAAAGTTCCTGGATAAACGGCTACAACCATTGCGGCTCCCTAGAGATGCACCAATTCAGAACGCGCATTATGCCTGAAAATCCGGCATAGCCTGGCTGGGCACCGCCGGCTTGGCGCTTTTGTCCAGTCACAGATGATTACGCGTCGTTTTGTTGTAACTTGAGTAAATGGTAGAACACCGTGCCAGCCTTGTCCGCACGAATCGCCTCCCAGCCTTGCAGCCATTGCGGGGCTGCGCCCTCCCCGTCTTGCGGGAATGGCAGGGCGGCGCCGGATTCAGCATACACCAGTCCCCCTGCTTTGAGCAGTTTGCTACATAGGGGTAGTGATTTGGACAGGAAATCCTTTTGGAAAGGCGGATCGAGGAAGATCAGGTCAAACTGCTGGCCACGCGCTGCCAAGGACGTGGCTTGGGCCAGGGCATCACCCCGCAACAGGCTGATTTGACTGGCGTTCAGTTTGGTCTTATTGGCTTCCAGCTGGGAAATTACGGGGGAATGGCTGTCGACCATCAGCACCGAACGGGCGCCGCGGCTGGCCGCCTCGAAACCCAGCGCACCGCTGCCGGCAAACAGGTCCAGGCAATCGCGCTGCCCCCATTCGGCATTCCATTGGTGGTTAATCCAGTTAAACACCGTTTCGCGGACCCGGTCCGGGGTCGGTCGCAAACCCAAGGCATTGAGCACCGGCAAGGGCGTGCGCTTCCACTGCCCGCCAATAATACGGACTTGTTGCGGCGGCGGGGGGCGGTGCACCGGGGTCTTGGCGGGTTTCTTGGACATAGGGTCAGGCAATCAAGCAAAGCGCCATTATATGTGGCGCAGCCAGGATCAGCGCTGGTCCGTTGCCATGGCATTGAAATCGTCGATCAGGCCCTGGATGCGTTGATGCGCATGGGCTTTTTGCTTTGGCGTCGTGATACTGATGACATAGACAATCAACTTTGCCGTAGCGTCGATATAGCCATCGTAGAAGGCTTTCTTTTCCGGCGACTCCAGCCGGTCCAGGATGTCCCGGGTAATTCCCTGCACCTGGACGATGGCCGCGTCTTTGTCCATTTTGTCGGCCTGCACTTTGCGCAGCATCGCCACGATTCGCTGTTGGCGGCGGATGCGCTCTTCCAGCCAGATGTCGTTATCGAGGGGGCGCGCGTCCAAGGCCTTGCGAATCAGCGCTTCTTGCTCACGATTGAAATCGCCGAACCAGTATTCAAATTGGCTCAGTGTTTTCTCGTAGCGCACTTTGAGGCGTTTTTCCGTACTGCCGGACATAAATTTTTCGCGGTACTCCTCATTTCCCTTGGCGAACTTCTTCTCCAGATGGGTAATTTGTTCCGGACGCATTGAGCGGGCAATGTCGGCAAGTTCCGGTGTCACTTTGGCCAGCAACAGTTCGCTGCTGTTCTTGAGGTCTTGGTAGTCGCGGATCAGGTCGGCCGGAGTTGCACCTGCTGAAAGCTGGTGTTGGCCCTTGACCAGCAGCTTGGCGTACTCGCGCAACTGGGTTTGCCGGTGCCATTGGAACAGGCGATCAATATCTTGTTTGACCCACTTTGCCTGGGTCCCATCGAAATCAACATAGCTATCGAGCCACCAGTAGAGCAGCGTGTCGCCATGGTGATAGGCAAACTTGACGGAGCTGCAGGCGGTGAGCAGGACCGCACACAGGACAAGGAACAATGCTTGAAGTCGCTGAATGGAGCTTGCATGCATGTTAAACTTTTTCATCATTTCATTTGAAAGATGCACCAGACATGAACGTCGTCATCCTCGCCGCAGGCATGGGCAAGCGCATGCAATCCGCGCTGCCAAAAGTTTTGCATCCACTCGCGGGCAAGCCATTGTTGTCGCATGTAATTGACACGGCGCGCAGCCTGTCCCCGACCAAATTATGCGTCATTTATGGCCACGGAGGCGCGGCCGTGCCGGAAATGTTGAAAGGCATGGCCATCGACGGCGCCGCGCCCATCGAAACGGCCTTGCAAGAGCCACAGCTCGGCACCGGCCATGCCGTGATGCAAGCCGTGCCCCAACTCGACACTTCAGTCCCGACCCTGATCCTGTATGGCGACGTGCCATTGACGACGGCCGATACGATGCGCCGCCTGGTCGATGCTGCCGGCGCCGACAAATTGGCTATCCTGACTGTGGTGCAGGACAACCCGTTTGGCCTGGGCCGCATCCTCCGTGAAGATGGCCGAATTGTTCGCATCGTCGAAGAAAAGGATGCGAGCACCGCCGAGCGGGCCATCAAGGAGATCAATAGCGGCATTATCGTTGCGCCAACCAAGCACTTGAAAGATTGGCTCGCCGCACTGCAAAACAATAATGCCCAAGGTGAATACTACTTGACCGATATTGTTGCCAAGGCAGTCGCCGATGGCGTGCCCGTGGTGTCTGCGCACCCGTCAGCCGAATGGGAAGTGGCTGGCGTCAACAGCAAAGTGCAACTGGCCGAACTGGAACGTCGCCACCAACTGAACCTGGCCAACGCCCTGCTAGAAAAAGGCGTGACCTTGATGGACCCGGCCCGCATTGATATTCGCGGCGAATTGGTTTGTGGCCGTGATGTCACCATTGATGTGGGTTGCGTGTTTGAGGGCCGGGTCGAGTTGGCGGACGGCGTGCACGTTGGCGCCCATAATGTGCTGGTCAATGCCAAGGTGGGTGCCGGCGTTAGCATCAAGCCCTTCTGCCATATTGAAGATGCCGTTGTCGGCAACGCCTCCATCATTGGCCCATTCGCCCGCCTGCGTCCAGGTACAGTGCTGGCCGAAGACGTTCATGTCGGCAACTTTGTCGAAATCAAGAACAGCCAGGTAGCGGCGCACAGCAAGGCCAACCACCTCGCCTATGTTGGCGATGCCACGGTGGGTTCGCGCGTCAATATTGGCGCCGGCACGATCACCTGCAATTACGACGGGGCCAACAAGTTCCGCACAGTGATTGAAGATGATGCCTTTATCGGCAGCGACAGCCAGCTCGTTGCGCCCGTGACTGTCGGCAAAGGCGCGACCCTGGGCGCTGGCACAACCTTGACCAGGGACGCGCCGGCCGGAAAACTGACGATATCGCGCCCGCGCCAGGTAACGATCGAAAACTGGACCCGTCCAGTCAAAGTGAAGAAGTAATCGGGACCGCAACTGCTCGTTGGCGTCCTGTGCGCCAGCCTGGCACCCGGGGTGCTGCCTATACGGCGATGCGCGTTTCGAACTTGCTGCGGAAGGTGGAGAAATAGGCCTTCACGTTCCGCACATTTGTTGCCGTAGCAAACAGGCGATGCGCCAGCGCATGGTAGGCCGGCATGTCGGCCACCTGCAAAATCAACACAAAGTCCGGCCCGGGCGACACCCGGTAGCACTGCAAGACCGCTGGTTCATTGGCCACATAGTCCTCAAACTCGCCCATGCGTTCGGCCGCCTGGTTGTCCAGCGTAATTTCGACAATGGCGCTCAATGTTGCCGCGACCTTATCGGGCGCCACGATGGCAACTTGTCGTTCAATAATGCCGGCATCGGTCAAGTGCTTGACCCGTCGCAGGCAGGTCGGGGCCGACACATGCACCGCCTCAGCCAGCTGGCTATTGGTCAGCGATGCATCGACTTGCAGGATATTGAGGATGCGGCGATCCAACTCGTCCATTTCATATGGCATAAAATTAGACAATAAATGAAAAAATATTTCACCGTGGTGAATGGATGAAATAATATAACAAGGAAAGCAAAAATAAGACAGCATATTTCACCGGCTCTGCTCTAGCATGCATTCATCGTTCACCTAGTGAGGTTGTCATGTGCGGAATTGTCGGCGCCGTAGCGCAGCGTAATATCACCCCTGTCCTGCTCGAAGGCCTGAAGCGGCTCGAATACCGCGGCTACGATTCCTGCGGCGTGGCCCTGCATGTCGACGGCAAACTGCAGCGCTCGCGCAGCACCTCCCGCGTGGCCGACCTCGAAAGCCAGATCGGCGATGTGTCGCTGGCCGGCTTTACCGGCATCGCCCATACCCGTTGGGCAACCCATGGTGCGCCAGCATCGCACAATGCCCACCCCCATTTTTCGCCCAGTGACGAGACAGCGCGCATTGCCCTTGTCCATAACGGCATCATTGAAAACCATGAGGAGTTACGCGCCGAGCTGAAAGGGCTCGGCTACGTGTTCCAGAGCCAGACGGACACCGAAGTGATCGCCCACCTGGTCGACCACTTGTATCAAGGCGACTTGTTTGAGGCCGTACAGCAAGCCGTCAAACGCCTCGATGGCGCCTATGCGATTGCCGTGTTCTGCCGGGAAGAACCGCACCGCGTCGTGGCGGCCCGCCAGGGCTCGCCGCTGATCGTCGGCCTGGGCAAGGGCGAAAACTTTGTCGCTTCGGACGCCATGGCCCTGGCCGGTACGACCGACCAGATCATTTACCTGGAAGAAGGCGACGTCGTCGACCTGCAACTGGGTCGCTGCTGGATCGTCGATGCCAACGGCAAAGGCGTCGAGCGTGAAGTGAAGACGGTCCACGTCCACACGGGCGCGGCTGAGCTTGGCCCTTACCGCCACTACATGCAAAAAGAGATCTTTGAGCAGCCGCGCGTCATAGGCGACACGCTCGAAGGTGTGACGGGCATCATGCCGGAGTTGTTTGGCGACGGAGCTTACAAAGTCTTCAAGGAAATCGACCGCGTCCTGATCCTGGCCTGCGGCACCAGTTATTACGCCGGCCTGACGGCAAAGTACTGGATCGAGTCAATCGCCCAAGTACCGGTCAATGTGGAAATCGCCAGCGAATACCGCTACCGCGACAGCGTCCCCCATCCGAAATCCCTGGTCGTCACCATCTCCCAAAGCGGCGAAACGGCCGACACCCTGGCCGCCCTGAAGCATGCCCGCAGCCTCGGCATGGGCCATACCCTGACCATCTGCAATGTGGCCACCAGCGCCATGGTGCGAGAGTGTGCACTTGCTTACATCACCCGCGCCGGCATTGAAGTGGGGGTTGCCTCGACCAAGGCATTCACCACCCAACTGGGCGCCCTATTCCTCCTGACCTTGACCCTGGCCCAGGTCAATGGCCGCCTGAGCGACGCGCAGGAAGCCGAACACCTGAAGCAGATGCGCCACTTGCCGGTCGCCATTTCCTCGGTGCTGGCCCTTGAACCGCAAATCATTGCCTGGGCTGAAGAATTCGCCCGCAAGGAAAACGCCCTCTTCCTCGGCCGCGGCTTGCATTACCCGATCGCGCTGGAAGGCGCCCTGAAGCTCAAAGAGATTTCCTATATCCACGCCGAAGCCTACCCGGCTGGTGAGCTGAAGCACGGCCCGCTGGCCCTCGTCACGGACGAAATGCCCGTCGTCACCATCGCACCGAATGACGTGCTGCTGGAAAAGCTGAAGTCGAATATGCAGGAAGTGCGCGCCCGCGGCGGCCAGCTATTTGTGTTCGCCGACGTCGATTCGCGCATCACCTCGGGCGAAGGCCTGCATGTGATCCGCCTGCCGGAGCACTATGGTGAGTTGTCGCCGATCCTGCACGTGGTCGCCTTGCAGCTTCTGGCCTACCACACGGCATTGGCCCGCGGCACGGATGTGGACAAGCCGCGCAACCTGGCCAAGTCCGTGACGGTCGAATAACGATGTCGGAACTCGGCCCCATTGGTGCCCGCAAAGAATTGGCCGCTCCTGGATCAATCCAAAATGAAATCTTTAGAGTGCAGCACCCCGATATCGAAGAAGATTCAAATTGACAGCCCGCTAACCTTTTCCGTGGGCACGGCGAGAACAATGAAGAGCACAGCTGCTGCCGCTGTAAGGTGCTTAAGCGCATGGCCACCTATGTCACCGGTGGCCAGCATGATCACAGCGTCGAAGTGCTCAAACACTTTGGCGGCGATATACAGTGCCAAGGCGCCAAGCAAATAGGCATTATTGATAAAGCGAGACTTAAACATCCCCACGATCAGAGGAATCAAGGCGAGCGGCAAGAACTGCGCCAATACATAGGGGCGCAAATCCCCTTTGCCTATCGATTCACTCCAGGCCCAATACAACACGGACGAAATCCCACTGCCGATCAATACAAACAACATGGTGCGGCTTTGCGTGGCCTTTACCCGCTCAGAAATCAACATGCACAGCAAAGCCATAAAGGCGACCGTCATTGGCAAGCGGTCCCACACTAAGGTGGCATTGCTCGGGTTGAAATGGTAGTCACTAGAGCCTATACCGATCAGCACAACGCCGACACACAGGGTGAAATATGCGCCGCGAAAAGCACGTGCCGTAATCCGCGAATATCGCAGTAATCCCACGATCCCCACCAGCACAAACGGCAGATTGGACACGACATTCCAGAAATTGGTGATACCCACAATCTGCCTGGCATCAGCAAAGCGATGATACGCCGGATCTTGGGCGATGGGCCCATGAGCAATTAAGGCCCAAGCCCCTGCCAGTGACACCAAAAACAATATTCCAACGCGCGTCCGATGAGAAAACATGGCATTCCTTAGTCAAGACATTGCTAAACTGTCCGGGCTATCATGACGAAATGCCTGCCCCATGTGTATTGGATTCTGACTTGTATAAGTACTTTCGCGGATCAGTATTAATAGCTGCTACTTCTTTGGCGGCAAATCCGGCATATGCGCGCCAGGTCGATCCATTGGCCAAGCTGATCAATGCCTACCGCGCGGCACCAGGTATTTGCGCTGGAAAACAAGCAGCACCCAGGCCGGCGTTGACGGTTAACCCGGCCATCGCGGCCATCCAGCTGGGCACAGGCAGGTTTCTCGATGTGGAACTGGAGCGCAAAGGCTATCGCGTCGAGCACGCCGAAATCATTTACGTTTCTGGTGTCGACACGGCAGCCGGAGCCATGGCGGAACTGGAGCGCAGCTATTGCAAGTCCCTGCTCGACTCGCGTTACGAAGCCGTCGGCAGCCGGCGCACAGGCAACGATTGGCAAGTCATCCTGGCCCAGCCTGAAATACCGCCACCACTGGTCAAAACGCCAGACCTGACTGAATTTGGCCAAACGATTTTGACTGCCGTGAATGCCGCGCGCGCTGCCGGCACCACCTGCGGCACAGAAAAGTACCCACCGGTACCACCGTTGAAATGGAACGACGCTTTGGCCAAGGCGTCGCGTGCGCATAGCCTGGACATGGCGACCCAACGTTACTTCAGCCACCAGGGCAAAGACGGTCGCATGGTGGCGGCCCGCGCTAGTGCCGCTGGCTACCGTTGGCGCAAGGTCGGTGAAAACATCGCCGTTGGCCAGAACACGGCTGAAGAAGTGGTCGAGGGCTGGCTCAAAAGTCCAGGCCACTGCACCAATATCATGGCCCCTGAATTTGTTGACATGGGCGTTGCCTACGCCATTTACGACGTCAGCGGAAAACCGCGCGTCTACTGGACCCAGGTGTTCGGCCTGCCATTCTGAGCACCTGCCCTTATGCCGATGCATGCAAGGGCATGTCCAAAAAAACAGGGCGATCGGTTTGACCGACCGCCCTGCGTTGTTCTGCTATGCGGGCACAAAGTGCCCGCAGCGCCAGCTTAGAACGTGTACGTCATGCGGGCATAGATGAAGCGGCCAGAACGACCAAACGGCGCGTAGTTTGCAAACGGCGTATTGCCGGTCGTGTTCAACGTCGTGGGCAGCGGGTCTGGGTAGATGTCGAACACATTGTCCGCACCAAAGGCCAGGCTCAGGTTCTTGTTGAACGCATAGCGGCCTTCGATATCCACCACCGTCTTCGGCGTCATCACAAAGTCCAGTGCCGCCGTGGTACCAGGCGAGAGCACCTCACCATAACGGGTCGCGCGCAGCGTGCCGCCCCATGCACCCATCGACCAGCCCATATTGGCGGTGATCTTGTTCTTTGGTTGGCCCTTTTCCAGCGACAGGCGGTTCAGGCGGTCAAACAGGATCGGTGGCGTTGGCAGGGCCGACAGCTGTGCCGTCGTCGGTACTTTGTCCACCGTGGTGCTGGAGAAGTTGCCAGCGACGGTGAAGTCAAACTTTCCGGCGTCTTGCGTTTTCATCGGCCAGCTGACCACCACATCGACGCCCTTGGTGGTCGTGTCAACACCATTGATGAAGAAGCGGCCGCCGCCAACACCGACGAAGCCTTGCGCTGTCAGGTAGTTACGCACGTCGGTCGATGTCAGGTTCTCGGACAGCACGATGCGGTTCTTGATCTTGATGTCGTAGGAGTCGACCGTGACGCTGACCGTATCGAAGCGCATCACTGCGCCCAGCGACAGGTTGACCGACTTCTCGGCGTCCAACGGCTTGGCGCCCAGCGCAATCGCGGCTGGATCGCCAGGACGGAAGGTGGTGATCTCGAACGGCACGCCGTTGATGAAGTTGGTCGACGTCGTTGTGAAGTACTGCTGTTGCGGCGACGGTGCGCGGAAGCCATTCTGCACGGAGCCGCGCAGGCCGAAGCTCTTGCTGAAGTCGTAGCGGCCGGACAGTTTGCCGGCCAGGCTATTGCCAAAGTCGGAGTAGTGCTCGCCACGGACAGCAAACGAACCGAGGAATTCCTTGGTCAGGTTGGCTTCGACGTCGACAAAGGCACCAACCGCGGTGCGGCTATTGTCCGACGCATTGGAAGGACGGAAGCCCGGGAACACCTGCGAGCCAGATGCGGTTGGCGTACCGTTTGCAAGCAGCAGACCACCGTTGCGGTAGGAGTCCGGCTCGCCGGCAAACAGGTTATAACCTTCGCGGCGGACCTCGGCACCGACTGCCACGTTGACGGGCGAAGCCAGGTTGTCGGCCTTGAAGGACTTGACGCCCGACAGGTTGGCCGTCAGCTGGTCATACGAGAAGCCACCGGCATCGAACTGCGTTTTGCTGGCCGCGCCGAGCGAGCGGTTCAGCGTGTTCTCGATCTGGAACTGCATCTTATTGCGGCCAAAGCCGACCGACGCATCCATATCCCAATCACCAATCGACCAGGTCATGCCGCCTGCGGCGCTGAAGTCCGTCACGGTTGGGGCGATGATCGGCAAGTAGCCGTCCGGGTAGATCGACAGTACGTTCTGGTCCTGCAGGGCGCGGCGGAAGAAGCCGGCCGAGCGGGCATCGCGCAGCTGGTAGCTGGCCCAGCCATACAGTTTGACATCGCCCGACAGGTTGTAGCCCGCATTGGCGAAGAAGGTCGACTGCTTCATTTCAGGTTCGCCATACCAGGCGTTGAAGCGGTTAATCGTCAGCTCTTTGGGGTCAAAGGCGGTGCCGATTTTTGGATACTGCTGGCGCATGTCGTAACCGCCGCGCAAGGTGTGGTCCTGGTTCTTGTATTCGAGCGCCAGGGTCAGGTAGCCCGCGTCGCCCAGCTCCAGGCCCTTCCAGCCACTGACGGTGAGGGTCTGGCCGTCCGTGCGCTTGTTGGACGTGACGGGCAACCAAGTACCGCCGGCCGGGGCGGGATCGGCATTGAAGTTGTATTCAGTCTTACGCTCGCCGTAGGAGGTGGTGATTTCGCCGCCTTTTTTATCGGTACGCAGGCGGATATTGACCACGCCGGAGATGGCGTCCGAGCCGTATTGGGCGGCCGCGCCGTCGCGCAGCACTTCAATGGCTTTGACCATCGCCGTCGGGATGGTGTTCATGTCGACGGCGGCGGAGCCGCGGCCAATGGTGCCGTTGACGTTGACCAGCGACGAGGCGTGTCGGCGTTTGGAGTTCACCAGCACCAGGGTCTGGTCCGCGCCCAGGCCGCGCAGGGTGGCGGGGCGGATGGTGTCGGTGCCGTCGGCCAGGCCAGGACGGGGGAAGTTCAGCGAAGGCAGCGCAATCGACAGGGCTTGGGTAATTTCGGTGACGCCCACTTGCTTGAGCTGGTCATTAGAGATGACGTCAACCGGGGAGGTGGTGTCGAGGGCCGAGCGGTTGGGAACCCGGGTACCCGTCACAATCACGGTGGAAGTAGGTTCATCGCCAGTGGGTGCGGTCTGCGCAAAGGCAAACTGGCTGGTGAAGAGAGAGGCAATCGAAATGGCTAATACGTGTTTTCTAGGCGCGAAGAGCTTCTGCATGTGTTACTCCCTGTGAATGGTATCAAGTTGCGACAGTTCCGCTGTATTCCCTTTTTTATGTGTAGAGGCTGTTTTTGTGTTGTAAAAAGCAAGTTCCATACTGCTGGCATTGCCCCCCAAAGTCAATGTAGAGAGCTGTCGTACAGAGGGACATCGCTGCGATTACAACAAATCGCAGCGCGGCTTGACGGGAAGGGGCAGTCCAAGATGCCCAGGGATATTTCTATTGAGACAATTCTGTGGGCAAGGCAGGGCATGTTGCGTGCTGCCTGACGCACTCTTGGTTATGGTAGTTCTGTGGCGCGGATATCCAGTGTGCGCTGGCTTGGCCAAGACCAGTGGCCCTCCAGGCGCCAGTCCATCTGCGCGCCCTCCACCACCACATGCCAGCGGCTGCGCTCCAGCATCGCCAGGGGCAATTTGAAGCGGCCCCCGGCATCGGGCTGCACGACAAAGCGCAGGTCTTTGGCGGGCAAGGTAGGGTGGGACAGGCGCAGTACCAGGCCTTCGTTGGTGGCAGCCCCGCCGCGTTGAACGGCGCCTTTCAGCAGGCCATTGGCGGCGTCGTAGTCCAGCGACACTTCCATCCGGCGCTCCAGGGCGACCAGGTCGCGCCGCAGGTCCTGGTTGATCGCCTTGCCGCGCTTGTAGTAATCGCCCACGACCAGGGGATCGGCATTGTGGAAGGCCAGGTAGCAGGTATAGCTGCCTGCAACCACAACGATGGCTGGGCCCAGCATCAACAGCCATGGCCAGCGATGGGAAAACCAGCGTGTTGGAGTCGCATTTGCAGGCAGTGTCATGGAATGTTGGTTCATGGTGATGTCCTTTAGCGTGGCACGATAAATACAGCCGCTTCGGTTACCTGCAAGCTGGGATCATCCTCGGCTTGCAGGGTAAAGTAGATGGGATTGGAGCCAGGCTTACCCTTGCCGTGGGCCGTGCGGAGTCGTACGGGGACGGCGCGGGTTTCCGTGCCCTTCATGGTCACCAGTTCCGGCGTGGCCAATGCCAGCGTGGGAATGCCGCTGACGCTAATGCGGTAGTGATGGCCCTTTTCGGAAGTGTTCATCACTTGCAGGCGATAGACGTTTTCGATGGCACCTTCCTCGACTTCACGTCCCATGCTGCCGCGGTCGCGCAGTACATCGAGCTTGAGCGGCGTGCGCGTCAGCAGGGCCACCGCCGTTGCGGCGATGATCAGCCACAAAATGGCACTGTAGACCATCACACGGGGCCGGAAGGCGCGTTTGGCGATTTCCTTGGGCGACAGGCTGAGCGCCATCGCGTTATCGGTTGAATAGCGGATCAGTCCCAGCGGGCGCTCCACCTTGGTCATCACCATATCGCAGGCATCAATGCAGGCGGCGCAGCCTATGCATTCGTATTGCAGGCCTTTGCGGATATCGATCCCCGTAGGACAAACTTGCACGCACAGGCTGCAGTCAATGCAGTCGCCTTTGGGCGTCGTGTCGGCCTTGGAAATTGCGCCACGTGGTTCTCCACGCTTGCTGTCATAGGTGATGATTAGCGTGTCTTTGTCGAACATGGCGCTCTGGAAGCGCGCATACGGGCACATATACTTGCAGACCTGTTCACGCAGCCAGCCTGCGTTGCCATAGGTCGCCAGGGCGTAGAACAGGATCCAAAACAGCTCCCAGCTGCCGAAGGCGCGCGTGCCCGCTTCGCGCAATAGCACCGTCATCGGCGTGAAGTAGGCTACGAAGGTAAAGCCCGTCCACAGGGCCAAGAGGCCCCACAGCAGGTGCTTGCTGCCTTTGCGCGCCAACTTGTTCAACGAAGGACCTTGCCGGTCCAGTGCAATGCGAGCGCTGCGCCCACCTTCCGTCTTGCGTTCGATCCACAAGAACATCTCGGTGTACACCGTTTGTGGGCAAGCGAAGCCGCACCACACCCGCCCGGCCACTGCCGTCACGAGGAAGAGTGAATAGGCGCAGACGATCAGCAGCAGGGCCAGGTAGATAAAGTCCTGCGGCCACAGCACAACGCCAAACAGGTAGAACTTGCGGGCCACCAGTTCAAACAGCACGGCCTGGCGGCCATTCCATGTCATCCATGGCAGGCCGTAGAACACCAGTTGCGTCAGCCACAGGCAAACCCAGCGCCAGCTATTGAAGCGGCCCTTGACCTCGCGTGGATAAATCTCCTGCCTGGCCTCGTACATCTGAATGACTTTTGGACTGCTCATAAGGGCTTACTTTGTCGGTGTATTCGACAAGCTCCATACATAGGCAGCAAGCACATGCACTTTGGCGTCACCGAGGAAGTCGCCAAAGGCGGGCATGGTGCTGTTGCGGCCTTTGCGGATGGTTTCCATGATCGTGTCCGCACTACCGCCGTGCAGCCAGATCTTGTCCGACAAATTCGGTGCGCCCAGCGCCTGGTTGCCGACGCCACCCGCACCATGGCAGGCCATGCAGGCGCCGAAGAAGGGCTTGCCCTTGACGACCTTGATGGGGTCAGCCGTGGAATCGGACAGGCTCAATACGTAATGGGCTACGTTTTCGACGTCAGCATCCGAGGGTAGTGCCGCAGCCATTGGTGGCATCACGCCATTGCGGCCATGCAGGATGGTTTGCTTGATGGTTTCGGGCGCGCCGCCATACAGCCAGTCCTGGTCGGTCAGGTTGGGAATGCCCTTGTTGCCACGCGCATCGGAGCCATGGCATTGCGCGCAGTAGTTCAGGAACAGGCGCTCGCCAATAGCGTGGGCTTGTGGATCGGCTGCCACGGCCTTGAGGTCCATCTTCTGGTATTGCTTGAACAGGGGCCCATAGTCGCGTTCTGCATTGGCCAACTCCTGCTGGTACTGGTCGGCCGACTTCCAGCCCAGTTTGCCCGCATAGCTGCCCAGGCCAGGATACAGGATCAAATAGGCGGTACCGAAGGCGATCGTCAGGTAGAACAGCCACATCCACCAGCGTGGCATTGGCGTGTTCAGTTCCTTCAGGTCTTCGTCCCATACGTGGCCGGTGGTGCCGTCGCTACTGGCGTCGGCTGACACGCGGTGCATGGACTGTGAGTACAGCAGCACGGCACAACCGAGCACGCCAAGCAGGCACAGGACGGCAATGTAAGCGTCCCAAAAACTATTGGTGAAGTCAGCCATGGCGGCCTCCTTCATTGCGCAATGCTACGTCGGCGCTGTCGTCGTCAAACGGTACATGGGCAGCCTGGGCGAAGTCGCTGTTGGTGTGGCGCACAAAGGTCCACCACAGGATGCCGGCAAAGGTCAGGAAGCTCAGCACCGTCATCACGCTGCTCAGGTTGTCAAAGAGATGGTCGAGGTTCATGTCAATTCCTTGTCTTGATCTGGGTGCCAAGGCCTTGCAGGTAGGCGATCAGTGCGTCTTCTTCGGTCTTGCCGGCCAGCTGGGCCGGCGCCTGCTTGACCTCATCGTCCGCATATGGCACGCCCAGCCGTTGCAATGCCTTCATGCGCGGGACAATGTCCTGCGGTTCAAGCGCCGTCTTGGCCAGCCATGGGTAGTTCGGCATATTCGATTCCGGCACCACATCGCGCGGGTTGTTCAAATGGGTGCGGTGCCATTCATCGCTGTAGCGGCCACCCACGCGGGCCAGGTCGGGGCCGGTGCGCTTGGAGCCCCACTGGAAGGGGCGGTCGTAGACAAATTCGCCTGCTACGGAATAGTGGCCATAGCGCTCGGTCTCGGCGCGGAAGGGGCGGATCATTTGCGAGTGGCAGTTGTAGCAGCCTTCGCGTACATAGATGTCGCGGCCGATCAGGCGCAGCGGCGTATAGGGCTTGAGGCCGGCAATCGGCTCCGTCGTCGACTTCTGGAAGAACAGGGGCACGATCTCCACCAGTCCGCCGACGCTGATGACCGCCACTGTCAGCGCGATCAGCAGCCACGGGTTCTTCTCAATCCATTCGTGCGTAAATTTCATATTTCTCTCCAGTTCAGGCGTGCACGGCTTGGGTGGATGGGATCGGGGCGACTGCAGTGGCCGTGCCCGCCATGGTCTTCCAGCAGTTGTAGGCCATGATGCCCATGCCAGACAGGTAGAGCAGGCCACCGGTAAAGCGCACGACGTAGTAGGGGTAGGTCGCCTTGACGCTTTCCACGAAGGTGTAGGTCAGGGTGCCGTCCGCATTCACGGCGCGCCACATCAGGCCCTGCATGACACCGGCAATCCACATGGCGGCGATATACAGCACGACGCCAATGGTGGCGACCCAGAAGTGCAGGTCGATCAGGCGGGTGCTCCACATCTTGGTCTGGCCCGACAAGCGCGGCACCAGGTAGTACAACGAACCCATGGTGATAAAGCCTACCCAGCCGAGGGCGCCGCCGTGCACATGGGCGATGTTCCAGTCCGTGTAGTGCGACAGGGCGTTGACGGTCTTAATCGACATCATCGGGCCTTCGAACGTGGCCATGCCGTAGAAGGACAGCGAGACGATGAGGAATTTAAGGATTGGGTCGGTGCGCAGCTTGTGCCAGGCGCCGGCCAGGGTCATGACGCCGTTGATCATGCCGCCCCAGCTTGGCGCCAGCAGGATCAGCGAAAACACCATGCCGATCGACTGGGTCCAGTCGGGCAGCGCGGTGTAGTGCAGGTGGTGCGGGCCTGCCCACATATAGGTGAAGATCAGGGCCCAGAAGTGCACGATCGACAGGCGATACGAGTACACGGGGCGCTCGGCCTGCTTGGGGATGAAGTAGTACACCATGCCCAGGTAGCCAGCGGTGAGCACAAAGCCGACCGCGTTATGGCCATACCACCATTGGATCATCGCATCCTGCACGCCGGCATAGGCCGAATAGGACTTCCACAGCGTGGCCGGCATGCTGGCGCCATTGACGACGTGGAGCAGGGTCACCGCCAGGATGTAGGCGGCAAAGAACCAGTTGGCCACGTAGATGTGTTTGACCTTGCGCTTGGCCAGCGTGCCGAAGAAGACGACGGCGTAAGCCACCCAGACCAGGGCGATGGCAATCGTGATCGGCCATTCCAGTTCTGCGTACTCTTTGCCGCGCGTGATGCCGAGGGGGAGCGTGACCACGGCTGCCAGGATCACGGCCTGCCAGCCCCAGAAGGTAAAGGCGGCCAGCTTGTCCGAGAACAGGCGCACCTGGCAGGTCCGCTGCACCACATAGTAGGACGTGGCAAACAGGCCGCTGACGCCAAAGGCGAAGATCACCGCATTGGTGTGCAGGGGGCGCAGGCGCCCATAGGTGAGCCAGGGGATATCCAGGTTGAAGGCCGGCCAGGCCAGTTGGGCAGCAATAATGACGCCCACCAGCATGCCAACCACTCCCCACACGATGGTGGCGATCGTGAACTGCTTCACGATTTTGTAGTTGTAATTCAATGCATTATTCACATGACTCTCCGGTGGATGATGTTTCTCAAAGGTTACGTTTCTGAAACTGAAAAATCTTTGATGTGGATCAAAAACGGCAAAATCAGGATGAATTAGCCGGGCTTATCGTCATCGCGCAGCAGGCGCAGGGCCGGGCCTTCCAGGTCGTCGAACTGGCCGCCGTCCGACATCGCGAAAAACGCGCACAGGGCAATGACAACAATCAGCAGGCTGAGGGGGATGAGCAGGTAAAGCGCTTCCATGGTTTTCTCCTAGCGGCGGGCGCGAAGTGCATTGGCCACGACCAGGGCCGAACTGGCCGTCATGCCCAGGCCGGACATCCACGGCGTGATCAGGCCCAGCGCAGCAGCTGGGATGGCCAGCAGGTTGTAGAGCGTGGCCCAGGCCAGGTTCTGGCGGGCGATGCGCATTGCCGACCTGGCTGTCGCTGCGGCTTCGGCCAGCGATCCAATCCGGCCGGACACCAGCACGGCGTCGGCACTGACTTGCGCCAGCGCGGCGCCGCTACCCATGGCGAAGGACACGTCGGCCGCACCCAATACGGCGGCGTCGTTGATGCCGTCGCCGACCATGGCCACGATGGCGCCCTCGTCCTGCAATTGCTTGATGTAGCTGAGTTTTTGTTCGGGCAGGTAGCCGCCCAGGGTGTCGCGAATTCCAAGCGCTGCGCCGACGTTGCGGGCGGCATCGCAATGGTCGCCAGACAGCAGGATGACCTTCTTGCCGGCTGCCTGGAAAGCGCGCACCGTTGTCGCCGCATCATCACGAATGGCGTCCGCCAGGTGCAGGCCGGCCAGTAAGTGGGCTTCGCGGGCAAGGTAGACTGTTGCCTTGTCCTTAGCCCCGACACGGGCACACAGTTCCGCCACATAGCTTGCATTGCCAATTCGGTAGATGATGCCGTCGACCTTAGCCTGCATGCCGTGCCCGGGCACCTCCTGCACATCTTCAACCAGCGGCCGGCCCGCGATGTCCTGGCCTGGTTCACCGTCTTGGGTTTGACCTCCGGCGGCGATGTCTTCGCTGGCTGCAACCAGTCCCCGGGCCAGGGGATGATTGCTCGCTGCAGCGATTGCGGCGGCGATGCGCAGGCATGTATGGCGATCGACTTCATCGTAAATGGCGATTTCATTCAAACTTGGCTTGCCGACCGTGAGTGTGCCCGTCTTGTCAAAGACGATGTGGGTGGCGCGGTCCAGTGTTTCGAGTGCATGGCCTCGAACAATCAGCACGCCGCGGCGAAGCAGTTGGTCTGTCGCTGCTGCCAGCACGGTGGGCATGGCCAGCGACAAGGCACAAGGGCAGGACACCACCAAGATGGCGATCGCAATTGGCCAGGCGCGGCTGGCATCGAACCACTGCCACAGGCCGAACACGCCGGCGGCAAACAGTAGCAGCGCGACGACAAAGCGCGACGCCACCGTGTCTGCCCAAGAAGTCAACCTTGGTTTATTGGTGCCGGCCTTTTGCGCGAGGCGGATTAAGTCGGAAAGGGCACTATCGCGCACAGGCCGGTCGACGCGCAGCACGATAGGTCCGCCCACATTGACGGCACCGCCCGGGACGCTGTCGCCAACACTGCGCTGTTGTGGCGCGCTTTCACCAGACAGCAAGGACAGGTCGACAGCGCTGCTGCCTTCAACGATGGTGCCATCGGCTGCAAAGGCGTCACCCAGGTTGACGAGGATGTGGTCGCCCTTTACCAGCTTGGCGGCATCCATAATCTCTGTTGCGCGGCCGTTGGGAAAGTCCTTCATTCGTGATGCTGCTTGTGGCAAGGCGTCCAGAATGCGCTCCAGTGCCGAGGCGGCTTTGCGGCGTGCGCCCAGTTCCAATCGCCGGCTACACAACAACAGGAACACGAACATGGTGACCGAGTCGAAGTAGACGTCACCCCGTGCCTTGACGGTGGCGATGACGCTGGCGGCAAACGCGGCGACGATACCTAGCACCACGGGGACATCCATGCCAGGCGCCCTCGCCTTCAGGCTTGACCAAGCGCCGCGATAGAAAGGCAGGGCTGAGTAGCCCATCACCGGCAGTGTCAGGAGCAAGCTGGCCCAGCGCATCAAGCTCGCCATGGAGGCGTCCAAAGTACCATCGTCAGCGAGGTAGGCTGGCACGGCATACATCATCACCTGCATCATGGCCAGGCCGGCGACAAAAAGCTGGCGCGACAGGGCCTTGCTGGTACGCGCCAGTTGCGCGGCGTGCCGTTGCGCGTCGTAGGGATAGGCCGTATAGCCGACTGCGTTGATGGCAGCAAAGATCGCGCTGGGTTGGCAAGTCCTTGCATCCCAACGAATATGCAGGCGCTCAGTGGCAATGTTCAACTGCGCCGCCACCACACCGTCAACTTGACGCAGCCTGGATTCGATCAGCCACACGCAGGCTGCGCAACGAATGCCTTCGACCGACAGGATGGCCGTTCTGTCGTCGCCTTCTCCGTGGACGAATTCCTGCGGGCCCTGGTCGTACAGGGACAGCGCAGCAGGCAGCAGGTCGATGCCTTTGCGTGTGTCGGCAAATGCCGTGCGTGTGGTGTAGTACTCCTGCTGGCCGAGATCGACAATGGCTTGCGCCACCGCTTCGCAGCCGGGGCAGCACATCGGCTGGGCGATGCCGGAAATGAGTACGTGACGCTCTTCACCATGCGGAACCGGCAGGCCGCAATGGAAACAGAGCAGGGGCAGCGGCATGGTGTTCATGGGTGCACCTGGGGTGTCAGGCAAAGCGCGTCGAGCCAGCCGAGTGGCGCGCCGTGCAGGGCACGCGCCATCCCAAGTACGCCAAAGGCAGCGACGAGCAGTCCGCAGGCCAGGCGCATGGAAGGCCGCTGCATGGCCAGGCGCAGGCGTTCACCGACCAGGCCAAGGCCAAACAGCGTGGGCAAGGTCCCAAGACCGAAAGCCACCATCACCATGGCACCACGACCGGCTGAACCGCTCAGCAACGCCGTTAGCAGGATGCTGTAAACCATTCCGCAAGGCAGCCAGCCCCACAGCATGCCCAGGCCAAGGGCGCGCCATGGCGTATCCATTGGCAGCATGGGCGCCAGCAGTGGCCGGATATGGCGCCACAGGTGCTGGCCAGCCGCTTCCAGGTAGGCCAAACCGCGCCACAGCTCGGACAGGTAAAGGCCAAGCGCCACCAGCATCAGGTTGGCGATCCAGTACAGCACCTGCTGCATCGTCGACAGCTGCAGCAGTGTGACGGCGGCCTGGCTGGCGCCACCAGCAATGGCGCCGGCGGCGGCATAGCTGCTGATTCGCCCGGTGTTATAAGCCAGCACACGTAGCAAAGACGGGCGCGACTTCAAAGGGATGCTGGCGTATTGCCGCTGACGCGGGCGGGCCGCGGACAAGGCGCTGACAATACCGCCGCACATGCCGACGCAATGCACGCTGCCCAGCAGCCCAGCGAGGAAAATTGGCAAAAGCGGCGTGGCGTCCATCGGCAGGATCAGATGGTTTTGGAGTAGCGCAGCGGGATGGGGCCAATGGCAGGCTTGCTGGCCAGGTAGCTGTCAAACACCATGCAAATATTGCGAACCAGGAGGCGGCCCTTGGGCGTGACGGTCAGCCACTCGTTGTCGATATCGACCAGTCCATCGTCAACAAAAGATTTAAGCCGGGCCAGTTCTGGTGCGAAGTAGCTGCTGAAGCGGATCGGCCAGGCCTGCTCAATGGATTGCATCGACAGTTCGAAATTGCACATCAAGCGTTGGATAATGATCCTCCTGAGAAGATCGTCGTTATCCAGTTGCAGGCCGCGCGCTACCGGTAGCTTGCCTTCGTCGATTCTTTCGTAATAGGCGTCAAGCGTCTTCTCGTTCTGGCTGTAGCTGGAACCCAGCGAGCTAATGGCCGACACGCCGCAGGCGACCAGGTTGGTCTCTGAACGGGTGGAATAGCCCTGGAAATTGCGATGCAGGCGGCCCAGGCGCTGGGCCACCGCCAATTCATCGTTCGGCTTGGCGAAATGGTCCATGCCGATATAGACATAGCCTGCGTCAGTCAATCGCTTGATACACAGGGCCAGCATGTCCAGTTTGGTGGCGCTGTCGGGCATCTCGTCTTCATTGATGCGGCGCTGCGGCTTGAACAGGTGCGGCATGTGGGCATAGCTGTAGATCGAGATGCGGTCCGGCGAACAGTCAATCACCTTGGCCAGGGTTTGTTCCATCGTGCAGAGGGTCTGGCGTGGCAGGCCGTAGATCAAATCAATGCTGACGGAGCGGAAGCCGGCCGCGCGGCTGGCAGCAATGACGGCGCGCGTGTCCGCTTCGGACTGCACGCGGTTCACCGCAATCTGAACATCGGGGTCGAAGTCCTGCACGCCCATGCTGATACGGTTGAAGCCCTGCTCACGCAGCTTGTAGATGCGCGCCACATCGACGGTGCGCGGATCGATTTCGATCGAGTATTCACCCTCGGCGTCCGGCGCAAATTCAAACCATTGGTGCAGGTGGGCCAGCAGGTCGTCCATTTGTTCGTCGGACAGGTAGGTCGGCGTGCCGCCACCAAAATGCAGCTGCTCGACCCGGTTCATGCCGGCGAACAGGCGGCCCTGCATGGCCACTTCCTGCTTCAGGTAGTCCAGGTAAGTTTCAGCCTTGCTGCGGTCTTTGGTGATGACCTTATTACAGGCGCAGTAATAGCAGATCGACTGGCAGAACGGGATGTGGATATACAGCGACAGCGGGGCCAGGCCGCCGCGTGCACGCAGGCCTGCAACGCCCTCCAGGTAACTGCCAAAGCCGTAGCTGCCGCTGAAGCGGTCGGCCGTTGGATAAGATGTGTAGCGGGGGCCGGACTGGTTGAATTTGGCGATCAGGCCGGAATCGATTTCGACGTGTTGGGTACTGGCAGGCATGGCGTTCACCTAGATGTTGGCCAGCGCAGGCTGGCCGATATACGATCGTCGGGCTGGCTGGCGGGATGGGATGCTTGCGGCAGCAGGTCTTACCGGCCGCCCGAACTGGAAGACGCTGACGACGTGGGTCAGGTCACGCGACTCGTGCGCCAAGCTGGACGCGGCCGCGGCAGCCTCTTCGACCAGCGCGGCGTTTTGCTGCGTCACCTGGTCCATGTGCGCGATGGCTTTATTGACCTGCTCAATACCGATGCTTTGTTCATTGGAAGCTTGGGTAATGTCGCCCATAATGGTTTTGACGCGTTGGACCGAGGTCACCACTTCTTCCATGGTTTGGCCGGCGCGTTGGGCCTGGGCCATGCCAACGTCGACCTTGCTGACCGATTGGTCGATCAGCTGCTTGATCTCCTTGGCCGCGACCGAAGAGCGCTGTGCCAGGCTGCGCACCTCGCCCGCTACCACGGCAAAGCCGCGCCCCTGCTCGCCGGCGCGCGCTGCTTCTACCGCCGCGTTCAAGGCCAGGATATTGGTCTGGAATGCGATCCCTTCGATCAGGCTGATGATGTCGACAATCTGTTTGGAGGAACTGCTGATGTCATTCATCGTGCCGATCATGTCGCTGACGATGGCACCGCTGTCGACCGCTACCCTGGAAGCTTCTACGGCCAGGTCGTTTGCTGTTGAAGCGTTTTCTGCGTTTTGCTTCACCGTCGACGCAAATTCGTCCATCGATGATGCCGTCTCTTCCAGGCTGGCTGCCTGCGCCTCGGTGCGGGTCGACAGGTCCATATTGCCATCAGCAATCTGGCGAGTGGCACTGTCCATCGACAGCACATTCTGGCGCACGTCGCCGATGGCAGCGACGAGGTTGATGTTCATCTGCTGCAGGGCGCGCATCAGGTCGCCCATTTCATTGCCGCTGTTAGTGTCAAAGCGCGCATTGAGGTCGCCCGCGGCGATGCAATTGGCGCCAGCGATGGCACGTGCCAAAGGCTGGATCACACCAACCCGCAGCGTGTACCACAGGTAGAGGTTGACCAGCAGGCCGGCAGTGGAGGCCACACCGATCACATGCCAGTACCAGGGGCCGCCCTTGAGGGCAGCGGCGCCTGCAGCCAGTACGACACCAGCCAACAGCACATTGGTCAGGCTGGTGCACAGCCAGGTCTGCATGGCCAGTGAGCCAAGACCCAGGCGGGCCAGCAGGCGGCCAATGCCGCGCTGTTGTACGGCGCCCCGATGCAGGGTGGGGGCGCCGCTCGCCTGGGCTTTGATGTTGGCGTAGATCCGGGCGGCGGCGTCGATCTCATGGCGTTCCGGGCGGGTGCGCACCGACATATACCCGCTAATGACGCCATTGCTGCGCACCGGGGTGACGTTGGCGCGCACCCAGTAGAAGTCGCCATTCTTGCAGCGGTTCTTGACCAAGCCCGTCCAGGGCTGGCCTTCCTTGAGCGTCTGCCACAAGTCGGCAAAGGCTTCGGCCGGCATGTCGGGATGGCGGACGATATTCTGCGGTGCCCCCATCAACTCTTCTTCGCTGAATCCACTGATGCGGACGAAGCCAGAATTGATGTAGACGATCTTGCCCTTCAGGTCGGTGCGGGAGACGATGGATTCCCCGTCCGCCAGATGGACTTCCTTGTTCGTAATTGGCAAATTTGTACGCATAGTATTCCGCCTTATCGGTAATCCAGGACGTGCCAGTGTGGACGTGCCTGACTTACCGCAAAGTCTAAGAATCGCTAGCGCGAAAATCTTTGATTCAAATCAAAATTGGCCAAATCTATTTACGATAGGCAACTAAAGAGGAATTGGCTCAGCCCTGTTTGCGCCGGACCGCCTGCCAACACAGCAAAAGGGCCAGCGTTGCAGCGCCCGCCACCAGGCCAGTGGCCAGGTCGACCAAGGCTGGCACGGCCCAGCCAAGCAGGGGGCCGGCCGCGTGCACGGCACCTTCCACCACCCCATGCATGAAGGGCAGGCCGTGGCCGAGGATGCTGCCGCCCACCATAAACATCGCTACCGTGCCCAGCACTGACAGGGCCTTCATCAGCATGGGAGCAGCGCCCAGCAGCGTACGCCCAAGCAGCTGGGTGGCCGCGCCGCCACGCTGGCTCAGGTAAAGGCCGGCGTCGTCCAGCTTGACGATGCCGGCGACCAGGCCATAGACGCCCACCGTCATCACCACGGCCACCGTGGCCAGCGTGCCGACCTGCTGCAAGAAAGGCATGGTAGCCACCGTCCCCAGCGCAATGACGATGATCTCGGCCGACAGGATAAAGTCGGTGCGGATCGCGCCCTTGATCTTGTCCTGTTCCATGGCAACCGGGTCGACCGACGCATCGGCCAACGCTTCGATCAATTCGGCCTGGTGCTGTTCCACTTCGTGCCGCTCCGCATAGTGGTGGTAGAGCTTTTCAAAGCCTTCGAAGCACAGGTAGACGCCGCCTGCCATCAGCAGTGGCGTGATGGCGGCGGGCAGGATGGCGCTGATGGCCAAGGCTGCCGGTACCAGGATCGCCTTATTGACCATTGAACCCTTGGCCACGGCCCATACGACGGGCAGTTCGCGCTCCGCCTGCACGCCGGCGACCTGCTGGGCATTGAGGGCCAGGTCGTCCCCCAGCACGCCTGCCGTCTTCTTGGCGGCCACTTTGGACAGCACGGCCACATCGTCGAGGATGGCGGCAATGTCATCGATCAGGGCAAAGAAGCTGCTGGATGGCATACGGGAACTCACTAAGGTAAAACGGCAATCTTAACCGAAGCGTTTACCGTGCAGTCGTCAATTTTGCATTCCAGTCGCCCGATTTTGCGCTCTGTCGCAGCGCCATGTCATTCCGGCCCTGCCTACGTATAGTGGCCATACTCCGCCATTGCGTGCCAATGGTGGACCAAATACAAAATTGAGAAAGACAGGTCCATGAAAGCTCTCCTTCCGCTGTGCGTCAGCATGGCGCTGCTCGCCAGTCCCGCCCATGCTGCCTTCCAGGCGGTACGCATTACCGACAAAACCCAGGAAATCAAACTGGATGGCGTGCTCGACGACGCCATCTGGCAGGCGGCGCCCGCACACGACAGCTTCTACCAGCAGCAGCCCGTCGACAAAGTGCCCGCCCATGTGCGTACCGAGGTGCGCCTGGCCTACGACAGCCGCTACCTGTATATCGCCGTCAAATCCTTCGACCCCAAGCCGGAAGATATCCGTGCGCCGTTTGCGCGCCGTGACAAACCAAGCGGCGACCAGGACTTTATCGGCATCCTGATCGACCCCAGTGGCGCCAAAAAGTCGGCCCAGATGATCTACGTGAATGCGCGCGGCGCGATCACGGACGGCATGTTCAGTGATGCCAATGGCGACGACTACTCGCTCGATTTTGACTTTGATGCGGTCACCGGCCGCTTTGACGGTGGATGGACGGCCGAAGTGCGCATTCCTTTTTCGTCGCTGGCCTACCAGGCTGGCAGCACCCAGCCATGGAACCTGCTGGTGGTGCGTAACCTGACCCGCGACACCCGTTACAAGAGCTTCAGCGCCCCGATCGCGCGTTCAACGTCCTGCGTCATGTGCGCTTTCGAGCCGATCTCCGGCCTGACTGACCTGCCGACGGCGATGAACTGGTCGGCCACGCCGCAGCTTGTAATGCGCAAGGGTCGCGAAGACGTCGCCGGCCAAGCACGCCGCAACTTTAGTGACAAAGACCTGTCGCTGGACGTCAAGGTCCGCCCGGATTCCGCCACCACGATTGATGGCACCATCAACCCGGACTTCTCGCAGATCGAACTGGATGCGCCCCAGTTGTCTGGCAATACCCGCTTTGGCTTGTTCGTGCAGGAAAAGCGCCCCTTCTTCCTGGAGGGTTCGGACATGCTGCAGTCGCCGCTGCGCGCTATAAACACGCGCTCCATCACCGACCCCGGCTGGGGTGCCCGCTACACCCGGCGCGATAGCGGCAGCGACGTCACAATCCTCACGGCCAATGACGTGGGCGGTGGCCTGGTCATGCTGCCCAAGTCCTATAACACCGACTTCGCGTCGCAGAACTTCTCTTCACAAGCGACCATCGCGCGCGGCAACCTTAAGCTGGGCACGCTCGCTGTGGGCGGCATATTCACCGACCGTACGCTGGCCGATGGCCGTGGGTACAACCGAGTCATCGGCCCGGACTTCAACTGGCAGCAAACCGGTACGACGCGCTTCCGCGGCCAGCTGCTGCTGTCGTCCACCACGGCCCAGCCGCTGGCGGACGGGGATCTTGGGGCGGGACCAAAACGCGATGGACATGCCCTGTTCACGGACTGGTGGACGGAAGAAGACAAGTGGGCTGGCTATGCATCGATTGAAGAAGTGAGCGACGGCTTCCGTGCCGATAATGGCTTCTTCTCTCAAGCGGGTTACCGCGTCTACGTGACGGAGTACACCAAGAAGTTTGGGCCAACTGGCCAGCTGGGCGAATTCAACTTCTACACGCACCTGGAGCGCAAGATCGACAGTAACGGCAAGATCATCTACAACGACTACACCCCAGGCTTGTGGATGACTGGACCTTATGACAGTTACCTCAACCTGCGTGTGCGCCCTTTCAACAAGTCGCGCGTGAAGGATGACGGCGAGCTTCTGCAAGACCGCAATGTCTGGTTCGAGACAGGCGCCACGCCGGGCAAGGTATTGGCGCGCGTGGTCGTGTCGGCACAATACGGCGACCAGCTCGATGTCGAGTCCTCCCGTCGCGGCAAGGGCGGCAATCTCTATCTGTATGCCCGCCTTCGTCCATCCGACTCCATAGAGTTTGAACCGACCTTCAACACGTTGCGGATCGACGGCCGTGATGGACTCGGGGCAGGCAAGCGCTTGTACACGGAGAGCTTCTTGCAGGTCAGCGGCATCTATCACTTTGGCGCCCGCGATACGATGCGCATGATCCTGCAGAAAAAGAAGTCCCGGCACGACCCATCGCTGTACACATTCGCCGTACCAGCGGAAAGCACCAGCGACATTGGCTCCTTCGTCTACAACCACACTGCGGGGCTAGGCACGGCAGCCTATGTGGGCCTGACGCTGACCAAAGGCGAAACGCCTGGCTATTCCGCGCTGCGTCGCCAGAACGAGCTGTTCGTCAAACTGTCGTACCAGCTCTGAGCGCTGGTGGCCAGCACGCTACGAAGGAGCACCGTACAATGGGCGCTCCTTCGCCTATTGAGGTCCCCGAATGAGCTTCGCTACCTGGATCACTTTTGTTATCGCCGCCATCCTGATCGCCATCTCGCCCGGCTCTGGCGCGGTACTGTCAATGTCGCACGGCCTGGCATACGGCGTACGCAAGGCCAGCGGCACCATCCTCGGGCTGCAGTTTGGCCTGCTGCTGGTGATCGTCATCGCCGGTGCCGGTGTCGGCTCCCTGCTGCTTGCCTCTGAATTCGCCTTCAATATCGTCAAGACCATTGGTGCGCTCTACCTGATCTACCTGGGCCTGTCCCAGTGGCGCTCGCAACCCCAAGTGGCGCCGGACGACAGTGCGGCCACCAACGCGACAGCCAACCAAGGCGCAGCGCCGGTGCTGGCGCGGCGCGTGGTCACCGGCTTCCTGACCAATGCCACCAACCCAAAGGGCATCATCTTCATGGTCGCGGTCCTGCCACAGTTTATTTCGCAGTCCAGCCCCATGCTGCCCCAGCTCGCCATCCTTGCCGTCACCATGCTGACCATCGACACCATCGTCATGCATGGTTATGCTTTGCTGGCTTCGTCCATGCAGCGCTTCTTCCGTGATACCAAGTCCGTCAAGAAGCAGAACCGCTTTTTTGGTGGCATATTGATGCTGGTCGGCGGGGCACTTTTCTTCGTCAAGCGCGGGGCACACTAAGGGTTTTTGCTTGACCCAATTGCAACCCTTTGTAACCCCTGTGTTCCGTTTGGCGGCTGGTGCGTTTTAATCCCACCACCGATGGAGTCAACAGGAGCAGATCATGGTCAGGCAATTAGGTAGGACGCTGGCAGTGCTGGCACTGGCAGCATTGTGCAGCGCAGCGAACGCCGTGGAGGCAGACGCACCGGGGCGTGCCGGGCGCATTTCGCTGGTCCAGGGCCAGGTCCTGGTCAGCAGCGAAGTGGGCAGCGCGTCCGAGGCCGCTCTGCTGAACTGGCCACTGACCACGAATAACCAGATCAGCACGCCGAAGGACGGTCGCGCCGAATTCCGCGTTGGTTCCACCGCAGTGCGGCTCGATGGCGACTCGGCGATGGACGTCGTCCTGCTCGACGACGACAACCTGCAGCTGCGCCTGCACTATGGCAGTGCCAGCATCCGCGTGCGCAATGCTGAACTGGCGCGCGGCTTCGAATTGTCCACCCCGCAGGGCCGCGTGCGCCTGCAGGACGTCGCTACCTTCCGCGTCGACGTGGACCGTCGCCCGGACACCACTATGGTCAATGTGTTTGATGGCGCGATCCAATTCGAAGGCGGCGGCGCAAGCCTGAGCGTGCGCGCCGGCCGCCGCGCCGAACTGCAGAACGAAGAACTGCACACTGGCCTGGCAGTGCGCGATGGCTTTGACGACTGGTCTGCCCTGCGCGACCAGCGCGATGACCGCGTCAGCTCAACGCGCTATGTGTCGCTGGAGACCACCGGTTACGAAGAACTGGACCAATACGGCAGCTGGGCCACCAGCGCCGAGTACGGCCCCATCTGGATGCCGCGCCTGGTTGCCGTCAACTGGACACCCTATCGCGATGGCCGCTGGGCCTGGGTCGCGCCTTGGGGCTGGACCTGGGTCGACAATGCCCCATGGGGTTATGCTCCATTCCACTATGGCCGCTGGGTCATGGTCGGCAAACGCTGGTGCTGGGCGCCGGGCCGGGTCACGCCGCGCCCCGTCTGGGCGCCCGCCCTGGTGGGCTGGGTGGGTGGCAGCGACTGGCAGCTCAGTTTCAACTTTGGCGGCAGCCAGGCGCGTGGTCCGGCCACCGGCTGGTACCCTTTGTCGCCACGTGAAGCTTATGTGCCAGCTTACCGCGTCCGTCCTGAACATGTGCGCCAGTTCAGCGCCTGGGTCGGGGATGAGCACCGCACGGGCCGGGGCGACAGGCCACGTGAGGACTGGCGCGATGGCCAGCAACACATTGGCATCACCGTGGTCCCGGCCAACCAGTTCGGCAATCGGGGCAGCTTTGTGGTGCCGACCGCGCCCAAAGCCCTGGTGCAGCCGATGGAACTGCGCAATGCCCCAAGGGCGGCGGCTCCGGTCATTTTGACCCCATCACAGCCAATTTCACGAACACCGAGCGGCCGTCCGGAGCTCCGACCCGAATCGAGTGACGGCAGGCGCCACGGTGACCGGCCGGAAGAAGGTCGCCGCGACAGCGACCAGCGTCCGATGCCACGCAATGAAGTGCCGGTAGCGCCGAGGCCAGGGACGCGCCAGGAGCCACGTACCGAGCAAAGAATCGAACCGAGGACGGAACTGAAGTACGACCCCCGTCCTGAAAACCGCCAGGAACCCCGCACAGAAAATCGTCCGGAACAGCGCGGAGAACAGCGCGCCGTTCCGCCCCTTGCATCGAACCCCACTCCCGTCAAAGCGGCATCGGCACCGGTGGTGATGCCGCCGCCCGTACTGCGCCACGAGCCTGAACGTGCCCAGCCGGCTCCGCGTATCACCCCGGCCATCGAAGCTGCTCGTCCAGCAGTCGAAGTGCCACGGGCAGCCCCGGAGCACCAGCAGCGTAGCGAGCCAAAGCAGGAAAAGCCGGAGAAGCAGGAGAAACCCCAGCGGTCCGAAAAAAAGGACAAAACAGACCTGCAGTAAGGCGGAATTACCCTAAAAACGGCATTCGCGCGGCCCAGGCCGCGCAGCCCAGCGGCCAAATCGGGCGCTTCAGACCCCGAAAACCACCGTTCGTCACATGGCACTCGATTGCCGGGAGCAGGGGGAATACAGTATCACTACCCCAGCACCCCTGAACGAGTGTTGGGTCTGTCTCTCTGTTTTCCCCTACTCCTTTTCCTTGGATGGAAAAGTTAAGGCCGGCCCCGAGCCGGCCCTTTTTTTGTCCGCTTTTCCCATCATTGGCTACAATGGTAGTTTGAAAAGGACAGAATGTATGACTCCGAACGACACCCTGATCGAATACCCGAGCGACTTCCCCATCAAGGTCATGGGCGCCACCCATGTGGACTTTGCCGCGACCATTGTGGACGTCGTGCTGGAACACGACCCTACCTTCCATATCGGCCGCATGGAGGAGCGCCCCTCCGGCAAGGGCAATTACACGGGCCTGACAGTTACCGTACGCGCCACCAGCCGCGAGCAGCTCGACAACCTCTACCGCGCCCTGTCGGCCCATCCGATGGTCAAGATCGTCATGTAATGGCGCTGAATTTGGCCACTTCCTCCAGTAGCCAGCTGCGGAAGGCCTGCACCTGTGGTTTGACCAGGGCGCCGGGCGGGCACACGAAGTAATAGTCCCTGGGACTCGTCACCGTCACATCAAACAGGCGCACCAGCTCGCCGGAAGCGATTTCCTGGCTGGCCGCCACATGCCGCACCAGGGCCACGCCGTCACCATCGACGGCCGAGCGGATCAGCATCGACAAATCCTCAAACAGCAAGCCGCCCTGGGGCTCCACCATGTCCAGGCCGGCCTGCTGGAACCAGTCATGCCATGGCTCAGTCGAACGCAGCAGGGTGGCGCGCGCCAGGTCGCCCGGTTGCTGCGGCAGCTGTCCACCCCGGTAGCGCGGGCTGACCACGGGATAGTAGACGTCGCCCATCAGCCGCTCCACCACCAGGCCAGGATAGCGCCCAAAGCCCCAGCGGATGCCCACATCAATCTCGTCGCGCGCCAGGTTTTGTAACTGGGCCGAGGACTGCAGCACCACTTCGGTGTCCGGATGCAGGTCGATAAAGCGCCCCAGCCGCGGCGCCAGCCAGCGCGCCGCAAACGAGGGCAGCGCGGAGACGGTCAGGCGCTTGCGCGAATGGTCCGGCTTGAGCGAGGCGAAAGCTTCGCCAATCTCCGCAAAGGCTCGCTCCAGCACCATGGCGAAGCGCAGTCCCTCGGCCGTGACGCTGACCTGGCGGCCATTGCGCACAAACAGGGGCACGCCCAATTCCTCCTCCAGCGCCCGCACCTGGTGGCTGATCGCCCCATGGGTCACATGCAGCTCGTCCGCCGCACGCGAAAAATTCTGGTGCCGCGCCGCCGCCTCGAAGGCGCGCAGGGCGGCAAAATTGGGGAGCTGGGCCATGGCGTTGTGAATTCAGCTAACAAGACCATTGAAAATATATCGTTTTGATCACTGCTGGGCAAGGATTACTATGTGAAATTCCTTCGGCCTATGGAGTTTTTTGTGACCCGCTTCAAAACCGCCCTACTGAGCCTTTTGCTTGCCCAAGCCTTTACTGCCCACGCCGCCGCACCGGGCGAGGTGGCGCAAAACGCCGCCAAACACGCCCTCGCCACCTACAGCAACGACATCGTCACCACCCTCGCCAAGCTGGTGAGCTACAACACCGTGGCCGACAAGGACGTCAAGGCGGACAAGAATCCGAACCACCTGCAGTTCAAGGCCTACCTCAAATCGGAAGCGGGTCGACTCGGCTTTGACTTCACTGACCATGGCTATGTGGTTGTCATCGGCATGGGCACCAGCGCGGACCGCCTGGGCGTCATCACCCATGGCGATATCCAGCCGTATGACGCCACCAAATGGGCCAAGTCGCCACTGACGCTGGACGCGACGACGGAACCGGGACGCCTGATTGGCCGCGGCACTGAAGACGACAAGGGCCCCATCTCGACTGCCTTGTACGCGATGAAGGCCATCAAGGACCAGCAGATCGCCCTGTCCAAGCGCATTGAGTTGTATGTGTACCTGGCCGAAGAGTCGGACTGGGCGCCCCTGCAGGCCTTCTTGAAAGACAATCCGCCACCACAACTGAACATCACTCTCGACGCCGAATATCCGGCCGTGACGGCCGAAAAAGGCTGGGGCATGGTGCGCTTCCTGGTGCCAAATCAACCGGGCAAGGTGGCCGCTGGCCAGCCCGCATTAATCGCTTTCGGTGGTGGCTTCTTTAACAGCCAGATCCCCGAAGACGCCAGCGCCAGCATATCCAACGCGAGCAAGGCGCTCGAAGCCAGGATCAAGGCGCGCGGCGCCAAGCAGAAGGGCATGAAGTACACCTTCAAGTGGACCGGCAAGCAGCTCGACATCGTTGCGCGCGGCGTATCGGCCCACTCGTCCAAACCTGAAGATGGCGTCAACGCCATCAGCATGCTGGCCGACGCCCTGTCGGTGCACAAGTGGGACACGACCACCGCCGCCGCCTTGGTTAACTTCCTCAACGAGATGGTCGGCACCGGTATCTATGCCGAGAAGTTTGGCAAGCTCGCTTATCGCGACGACTTCATGGGCCCCATCACGCTGGCGCCAACGGTCATCAAGCAGGGCGACGACGGCCTTACGCTGGGCATTAACACGCGCCGCCCGCGCGGCAAGAGCGAAGCCCAGGTCAAGGCCGAAGAAGAGGAGGCACTGGCCACCTGGCAGGCCAAGCGCGTCAAACTGGAAAAGATTGAAATCGTCGCCGGCAATCCGTGGGAGCAGAACGATGCCCCCCACTTGCCGACCCTGATGGGTGTGTTCTCACACTACACCGGCATTCCAAATGCCCAACCGGTCTCGATCGGTGGCGGCACCAACTCGCGCCTGTTCCCCAAGGCCGTCAGTTTTGGTCCCGGCATGCCCAAAGAGGTCTACACCGGCCACTCCGAGCATGAATTCATCACCAACAAGCAGCTGCTGCTGAACCTGCAAATGTACACGGCGGTATTGGTCGAACTGGCCAAGGCCCCTTAAGCGAAAAGAGCGAACACCATGAGCGAACTGACCCTGTATGTGGATTCCGACTTTTCCAGCCCGTGGGCGATGGATGTGTATATCGCCCTGGAAGAAAAAAAACTGCCCTTTACCCTCAAGACCCTGAACCTGGATACGGGCGAAAACAAGGCGGGCGCCTTTCATGACCTGGGCCTGACCAACCGCGTGCCAACCCTGGTGGACGGCGATTTTGTGCTGACCGAATCGTCCGCCATCATTGAATACCTGGACGAGAAATTCCCTGCGCCCCAGTACCCTGTCATGCTGCCGCAAACCCGTGAGCAGAAAGCCCACGCGCGCGAAGTGATGGCCTGGATCCGCAGCGACAATATGGCCGTGCGCGTCGAGCGCAATACCGGCGTCATCTTCTTCAAGCCGATCGACAAACCGTTGACGGAAGCTGGCAAAGCCGCAGCAGACCGCTTCCTGCACATCGCTGACAAGCTGGTGCAGGGTAAGCACCTGTTTGGCGAATGGACCATTGCCGATGCTGACCTGGCCCTGATGCTGAACCGCCTGATCATGAACGGCGACCCGGTGCCGCAGAAGCTCAAGGACTATGCCAGCGCGCAGTGGGCCCGCCCCTCGATCCAGCAGTGGATGGCCCAGCCGCGCAGCATGGCCTGAGCCAGCCCCTTTGAGCCCTTGCCACCTTAGTTAAGCCGAGCCTTAACTAAGGTGGCTGGCTTATAATGTCGGGTCCGGACCGCATGGTCCGGCCACCTTTTTGACCCGACCATCCATGCCAACCCCAGCCTCCGGCCCAGCCCTGATCCGCGACCTGGGTCGAGCCGATTACGAGCCGACCTTCGCCGCCATGCGCGCCTTTACGGACGCGCGCACGGCTGACACGCCGGATGAGCTGTGGATTGTCGAACATCCCCCTGTTTTCACCCTCGGCCTGGGCGCCGACCGTGGCCACATCCTGGCTGGACCTGGCATCCCGTCCGATGCCGTGCCCATCGTGCAGACCGACCGCGGCGGCGAAGTGACCTTCCACGGCCCCGGCCAGGTGGTGATTTACCTGATGATGGACCTGCGGCGCAGCAAGCCGGGTGGAAAACTGTACGCCCGCCAGTTCGTGCACAAGATTGAGCAGGCGATCATTGATGTGCTGGGGGCGTATAATCTGGCGGGCGAACGCATTGAAGGCGCGCCCGGCATCTATATCGCGGACGGCCCCCGCAAGGGCGCCAAAATCGCCGCCCTGGGCCTGAAAGTGCGCGGCAATGGCTGCACCTACCATGGCGTATCGCTCAATGTGGCGATGGACCTGGCGCCGTTCACCTGGATTAACCCCTGTGGCTACGCTGGCCTGGAAACGGTCGACATGCGCACCATGGGTGTGGAGGCCACGCTGGTCGACGTGCAGCAGGCCCTGGCCCAGGCACTGGTACAGCAACTGGCCCAACTTGACCCGAATAACTAACTTCAGCCCGCAAGGGTAGGCAGCAAAATGACTTCTGAAATCGAGAACACCGGCACCGCCCCAGCGTACGACGCCAGCGCCAAACAAAAGGGCGCTAGCAAGACTTCGCGCATTCCGATCAAGATCGTCCCACTGGAGCAGGCCGAGCGCCTGAAAAAGCCGGACTGGATCCGCGTCAAGGCTGCCAGCCGGTCGAGCCGCTTCTACGAGATCAAAGACATCCTGCGCGCCAACAATCTGGTGACCGTCTGTGAAGAAGCGAGCTGCCCGAACATCGGTGAATGCTTCGGCAAAGGCACGGCGACCTTCATGATCATGGGTGACAAGTGCACCCGTCGCTGCCCTTTCTGCGATGTGGGCCATGGCCGCCCAGACCCGCTGGACGTCAACGAGCCGGGCAACCTGGCCAAGACCATTGCGGACCTGCGCCTGACCTATGTGGTGATCACCTCGGTGGACCGCGATGACTTGCGCGACGGTGGCGCTGGCCACTTCGTCGACTGCATCACCAAGACCCGCGAGCTGTCGCCCAATACCAAGATCGAAGTGCTGGTGCCGGACTTCCGCGGCCGCCTGCAAAAGGCGCTGGACATCTTCAAGGACGGCCTGCCGGACGTCATGAACCACAACCTGGAAACTGTGCCCCGCCTGTACAAGGAAGCGCGCCCAGGTTCGGACTATGCCCACTCGCTGCAACTGCTGAAGGACTTCAAGGCCATGTACCCGAACGCCGTGACCAAGTCCGGCATCATGGTTGGCCTGGGCGAGACCGACGAAGAGATCCTGCAAGTGATGCGCGACCTGCGCGCCCACGATGTCGACATGCTCACCATCGGCCAGTACCTGGCGCCGTCGGGCGACCACCTGCCGGTGCGCCGCTATGTGCACCCGGACGTCTTCAAGATGTTCGAAGAAGAAGCGTACAAAATGGGCTTCGTGCACGCTGCCGTCGGTGCCATGGTGCGCTCGTCCTACCACGCTGACCAGCAAGCCCACAACGCCGGCCTGCCAGTGGCATGACGGTCAAGATCGAGGCATCCTGGAAGGCCCAACTGGAGGGCGAGTTCAACCAACCCTACTGGGCCACCCTGACCGATTATGTGCGTGAGCAGTACCAGGTGGCCGATTGCTGGCCACCGGCCAAGGACATCTTCCGCGCCTTCGACCTGACGCCATTTGACGAGGTCAAGGTGGTCATCCTCGGCCAGGACCCTTACCACACGCCGGGCGCAGCCATGGGATTCTGTTTCTCGGTCCCGGAAGGCAATCCCCCGCAGCCCAGCCTGCGAAATATTTTCCAAGAAGTTGAAAACGACGTCGGCGTCAAACGCTCGAGCACGGACTTGAGCGACTGGGCCGCACAGGGCGTGTTCCTGCTCAATGCGGTGCTGACGGTGCGTGCCGGCGAAGCCGCTTCCCACGCCAACAAAGGCTGGGAGAACTTCACCGACAGCGCCATTGCGCGCCTGTCGCAGCAGCGCGAAGGCCTGGTGTTCATCCTTTGGGGCAGCTACGCTGGCGCCAAACGCAAACTGATCGACTCGACCAAACACCTCGTCATTACCTCGCCCCACCCCTCCCCGCTGTCAGCCTATCGTGGCTTCTTCGGCAGCAAACCTTTCTCCCGCGCCAACGACTACCTGGCCGCGCGTGGCAAGACACCCATTACCTGGGCATAAACTTCACTAACAGTATTGTTTGGCCTAAAGTTTCGGAAACCTTTGGTTCCTCGCAATCAAGCGTGTCAGGATTGCACACTCGCCGGCGACAGATCTTCATCCTATGAGGGAAGACATGCGCCACCGTTTGAAGATCCCGCCGATGCAGGCGTTAAAAGCATTTGAGAGCACTGCGCGCCTGGGAAGCTTGATTGAAGCGGGGAGAGAACTCAACCTCACACAGGGCGCAATTGGCCATCAGGTCCGCGCGCTGGAAGACCAGCTCGGCGTGACCCTATTTGAGCGCACCGGACGCGGATTGCTGTTGACGGACAATGGCGTCTCGTACGCCGACAAAGTACGCAAGGCATTGCATGAACTCGCCGAGGCAAGCAATGAAATCGGCCGCAGCCATGCGCAGGCGCGCTTATCGATCAGCGTGCTTCCGTCCTTCGCCTCCCGCTGGCTGGTCGCCAGGATCGGAAGCTTCCAGCAACAGCATCCCAATATTGCCCTTTTCCTTCACACCGGTGTCGAAGTGGTCGAACTCGGGCGTGAACCGGTCGACCTGTGTATCCGGTTCGGCAGCGGCCCGTGGGAAGGCCTGTGGTGCGAGCGCCTGATGACCGACCGGTACTATCCGGTCTGCTCGCCCGCTTTCCTGCGTCATGTGAGCATCGGTGAACCCAGGGATATCCTGGACCAGACCTTGCTGTCCTGCTCCGATGAGCCGTGGGGGCCGTGGTTTGCCGAAGCCGGCTTGGCCGGCGTGCAGGAACCTGATACCGTGAAGTTCAGCGACGCTGCCAACCTGCTGGACGCAGCCAGGAATAGCCTGGGTATTGCATTGGCCCGCCACACGCTGGCGGAAGAAGATATCGTACGCGGCAACCTGGTACGGCTGTTGGACATCAGCGTGCCCTGCCCGATGGCCTACTACCTGGTCTGCACGGATGCGATGGTGCAGACAACGAAAGTGCAGCAGTTCCGTTCCTGGATCTGGAGTGAGATCGCCAATTGCACCGATTAGGCGGACTATTGGTCAACCATGATGGCGTCGGTGACGGTATCGAGCTCGCCCACCAGCGCCTGTTCGCCAGGTTTGAACAAGCGCCTGACGGTGGCCTCATCGAGGTAATGGCGATAGGTCCTGACGACGAAGCGTTCGGCCACCATGTCCTTCAAGCCTTGCGCCAATTTTAGCGCGGTGGTGCGCGATACCGTCGTGCGTGACACATAGACGCCGACGGTCTGGAGCGAGGACTCTTCAATGTTGACAATTTTCACGCGATGGCGGCGACCGTCGGCGGCCAGGTGGCGTCCGTAGATGGGGGGGGTGGCCAAGGTTCCGTCGGCCCGGCCGGCATCAATTTTCTGAAATACGGTACCGAAATCGTTCACGTATTCCACGCGGCCCGCGCGCGCGAGTTGTTCTATGCCAGCATCGACCGCCTCACCGTATTGGATGCCGCGCGTGATATTCAGGCGGCCATCACTGTTGGCAATAAAATCCTTAAGGCTCATGACACTGCCTGTCACCCTGCGCGCCAGCACCAGGTCGTACTTTGCAAAGGCATAAGGCAAGTAGAAAGCAAAGCCATCCCGGTCACTGGTGCGTACTGCCGCCATCGCCAGATCGACCCGGCCGCTTTTGAGCTCCATAAAGAGCCGGTTGCGCGGGTACCAATGAAAGCGCACCGCGCAACCCGTACGCTTGCTAAGCTCCGTGGCAACGCTGACCGAGATGCCATGCATGCCCTGTGCATCAACGAAAGATGAAAAGCCAAGATCCGATAGACCCACGCGTAACTGCTGGGTGCAGGTTTGTGCGCGGGCCTGACAGATCGAAAAGCACAGCAAGAAGATGGTCAGGGAGGTGGCGCGCATAGCCGGGAACAATACCAATCCTCCATGATGCGATCAAGTGAATTGAATTGATCGATGCGCTAATTTTCCTGACTTGACCCCAAGCCCATCCTGCTCATCGAATCTGCGTGTAATTGACCGGAATCCACTGATAGGACTTGCCGTCCTTGCGCAGGTGACCCATGCCCGGGAACTGGATGTGGGCCGCGCCCATCAGTGCACCGTCCTTGGCGATCGCATCAAAAGTCTTCAGGCGTTGCGCCATCGCGGCTTTATTGTCTGAATCGAATTGGATCGTTGTCGTCGGTGCGTCGAACTGCACCGCGCCCACGTGGATCAGGTCGCCCACCAGCACCAGCTTTTGGCCCTTGCTTTCGATGACATAATTGCTGTGGCCAGGCGTGTGGCCATAGGTTGCACTGGCCTTGATGCCAGGGACCAGCTCAGCATTCGTGTCAAAGGGCTTGAAGTGCTGCGCGTCGATGTAAGGCTTGAACATTGCCATCGCACCCTTGAAGTAGCCCTTCATGGCTTCCGGCGCCTTGTCCATCTGTTCCTGGCTGAGCCAGAAGTCGGCGTCGTGTTTGTCCGCGCGGACGATGGCGTTCGGGAATTGCGCCGTACCGCTTGGTGCCAGGCCACCCATGTGGTCGCCATGCATGTGCGTGATGTAGATCTCGTCGACCTGCTCAGGCTGGTAGCCGGACGCTTTCAGGTTGGCAGCCAGGCGGCCCAGGGTTGGGCCGAACAGGCCACCTGCGCCCGTATCGATCAACACCAGCTTGGTGCCGGTGTTGATCAGGTAAGCATTGACCGAGGTCTCCAGCGGCGACTTCAGGAAGGACTTGGCCAAGGCTTTGTCGACCACCTTGGCATTGGGTTTGCCAGATGGCAGGAGGATTTTGTCGACGGGCAGGTCAACCGTGCCGTCGTTGAGGACGGTCACTTCAAAGTCACCGAGCATGGTGCGGAAGAAGCCAGGCGCATTGGTCTTGGCCATGGGCGCAGCGGCGTGCGCGCTGCCAAATGCCAGGCTGGCCAGCGCGGCAATCATCAAAAGGCGAGGGGTGGTCAGCTTTTTGCTCATCTTGTTCTTTCGAAGGGGTGAAAGGGATGGACAGTATGCCGCAACTGTTCAAGATGTGCTTTGACCTTCAACGAAACCCACAAAGGGAATAGGTGAATAGCACCGCTTGAACACGGTGAAGGAATTCGGCGGCCTCAGGCGACGCGTTTGAAGCGCACGGCATTGCGGGCTTTGGCGCGCAGGGCTTCCACTTCGCGGTCGCGCGGTTCGGCTGTCGTCACCATGGCGCCGAGCAGCTTGCTTGCCGCCTGCGCGACTTCCTCGATGGCTTGTTCAAAGGCGGCCTGGTTGGCCTTGGACGGGCTATTGAACCCGCTGAGCTTGCGGACAAA
>JACXTT010000849.1_pt1 | contig 52128 bp, 51 predicted proteins | sample 9270951 | NCBI WGS metagenome assembly JACXTT01 (sample SAMN15532306, study PRJNA645909) | rock metagenome | isolation source: weathered quartz diorite | place: Puerto Rico | collected 2017-06-21
TGTGGAGCCCGCCCTAAGACGGGGACGCGATCTCGCCCTCTTTCTGCTCTTCGTGATGATCACCCCTCTCGCCTTCGCCCTCCCCGCGAGTTGGGCGCTGACAGCCCACTTCCACTACCCCTTCGCCCAACTCCCCTCCCGCATCCTGGCACTCTGGGGCGAGGACACAGTGGGACTGCTGGGGCTGACCCCTCCCCTCCTGCTCCTCCATGGCCTTCGCGCCACGCTGCGAAAACCTCTGCAAAGCCTTGCGCTCATGCACCCCGTGCGCATCGCGGAGGTGCTCGTCCAAAGCATGACCCTCGCGGCCATGCCCCTCATCATTCTGCTCAATCCCCAAGGCGCCAGCTTCCCATTGGCCTATCTCGGATTCCTCCCTCTGCTATGGGTCGCCCTGCGCTGGGGATTTCGAGGCGCAGCCATGGGCGTGCTCCTCTTCACCGGAGCCATGGGAGGGCAGTACGTGGCCCTCGGCCTTCCCTCCCGCAGCTTGGTCGAGCTGCAGATCCTCCTGCTCGTGATGGGAGCCACGTCGCTTGTAGTCGGCCACCTGGTGGATGTGCGCTCCGATCACCGCCGCACCATGCAGCATCAAGGCGTTCAACTGACCACCCTGTTGCGGGGGACAGGCGCCTCTCCCTTCGAGATGGATGCCCGCACGGGGCAGTGCACCATGATCGGTAAGGGCGCGCTCATCTGCTCGGGGCACTCCATGGAGGAGTGGCAGCGCGAACCCTACTGGAGCCACGTCATCGACCCCATCCACATCCCCCGCTTCCAGTCCTACCTCCAGGGGTTGATGGATGGCACGGGCTCTTCGACGGTGGAGCTCGCCCTTCAGAGCGCCGGTCACCCCCGGTGGATTGAAGTTTCGGGCAGTGCGTTGGAACGGGGTTCCCTCGTGGGGGGCTTTTTCCACGACATCACCACCCGCAAGGTGCTCGAACGCAAACTCGAAACCAGCGAGGCCTACTACCGCCAGCTGGTGGACCAGTCCCTCATCCCCACCGCCGTCTACCAGGATGGACACTTCGTCTACGCCAACGGGGCCGCGCTGACCCTCCTCGGATACCGCCGCGAAGACGTGCTCGGCAAGCCCGTCAACATGCTCATCCACCCCGAGGAGATCCAAGACTCGGTACAACGGAGAGCCAAAGTCATCCAAGGCGAGGCGGTGGATCCCGTGGAGCGCCGCCTCCTGCGCAGCGATGGACGCGTGGTGATGGTGGATCTGCTCTCCATCCCTTGCCAGCATGAAGGACGCCCCGCCGTCCAAGTTCTGGCGGTGGATCTCACCGCGCGGAAGGCCGTTGAAGAGAGTTTGAAAGAGCGAATCAAAGAGAAGGAGCTCGTCATCCGGGAGATCCACCATCGGGTGAAGAACAACCTCCAGGTGGTCTCGAGTCTGCTGCGACTGCAGGGCTCCATGCATCCCGACCCTTCCGTGAAGCAGGCCCTGGAGCAGGCCCAAGGGCGCGTCCAAGCCATCGCAGCCGTGCACCAGCGCCTGCATCAGGCTCCGAGTCTCGCGCCGGAGGATCTGCAGGAATACGTCACTCGCCTAGTGGAGCAGCTGGTACAAACCTTCTCCGCCTCGCCTGGCCGCATCACCATGGACGTCGCAGTGGAGCCCCTTGCCTTGGGCGCAGATCAGTTGGTGCCCCTCGGCCTCATCATCCATGAACTCGTCTTGAATGCCCTCCGCCACGCCTTCACGCCCTCCGGAGGCGGGCGCATCGCGCTCTCGCTCCGCGCCGATGGACCCAGCATCGACCTCGAAGTGTCAGACAACGGAAAGGGACTCGACGTCTCTCCCTCTCAAAAGGGCACCGGGCTCGGATTCCAGCTGGTGCGGGCCTTGACCGATCAGCTGAAAGGCCAACTCACCCATCTTCCTTCTGAAGGCACCATCCTTCGCGTCCGTTTTCCCGCACCCCCGAGTCCCAGCGCATGAGCTCACCCATCCTCGTCGTCGAAGACGAAAGCATCGTCGCCCTCGACCTCCAGGTCCGCCTCGAGGGCATGGGCTATCGGGTGGTTGGCGTAGCGCACTCGGGCGAGGAGGGAGTGCGTTTGGCGCATGATCTCTCCCCCGAGCTCGTGCTCATGGACATCCACCTCGGGGAAGGCATCGACGGCATCGAAGCCGCCACGCGCATCCGCACCTCGCAGGATCTCCCCATCGTCTTTCTCACCGCCTACGCGGATGAGCACACCCTCGCCCGCGCCAAATCCGCCGCGCCGTACGGCTACTTGGTGAAGCCCTTCCAGGAGCTCTCGCTGCGCTCCACTTTGGAGATGGCCCTGCTCCGCCATCGCCTCGAAAAGGAGTTGCGGGCGCGGGAGGCCCGCCTCCACGCCCTGCTCGTCAACGCCTACGACCTCGTCACCATCGTGAATCGCGAAGGCACCATCATCTACAACAGCCCCGCCGTCACTCCGATGCTCGGCTACGACGAACAAGAAAATCTCGGCCGCAAAGTCTTGGAGCTCATCCACCCCGAAGACCAGGGTGGCGTGAAGGGCTCTCTCTCGGATCTGCTTCAAGGCCTCAACGTCATGCGGCGCGCCACCATGCGCGTGCGCACGAAGAACGGTCAGTGGCGGATCCTCGAAGCCATCGGCAAGAACGGTCTCGATCTGCCTGGTGTCGAAGGCATCATCATCAACGCCCGCGATGTCACGGAGCGCGTCGCCGCGGAGGAAGAGCACCGCTTCCTGGAGCGGCAGGTGCAGCAGGCCCAGAAACTGGAGAGCCTCGGCGTGCTCGCGGGTGGCATCGCCCACGACTTCAACAACCTCCTCATGGGCATCCTCGGCCAGGCCGGCCTGGCGCTCCTCGATCTTCCCCAATCCCATCCCGCCCACGAGCGTGTGCGGCGCATGGAGCTGGCGGCCCAGCGCGCCGCCGAGCTCACCAACCAGATGCTCGCCTACAGCGGCAAGGGCCGCTTCGCCTTAGCTCACGTCCACCTCAGCCGTATGGTGAAGGAGATGACCCAGCTCCTGGACACGGTGCTCACCAAGCGCGCGACGGTCTCCCTCGATCTCGCGATGGACGTTCCCCCCATCGAAGGCGATCCCGCTCAGCTGCGCCAGGTGGTGATGAACCTCCTCACCAACGCCTCCGATTCCTTGGGCGAAGAGGGCGGCACGCTCCAGGTGCGCACCGGCGTGATGGCCACCCAGCCCGACATGCCCTGTCTGGTGGGCGCGCCACCTCCCGCCCGCGCCGTCTTCCTCGAAGTGCAGGACAGCGGCTGCGGCATGGATGCCGATACCCTGCAGCGCATCTTCGATCCCTTCTTCACCACCAAGTTCACGGGCCGCGGCCTGGGCCTCTCCGCTGTCCAAGGCATCGTGCGGGGCCATAACGGTGGCATCCAAGTGAAGAGCACGCCCGGCAAGGGCACCACCTTCCGCCTGCTCTTCCCGCCAAGCCTCCAGGAGGCCAAGCCCGATCCCGTTCCCCAAGCCCCCAAGGCCCTGCCCCGCGGCTCCGGCCTGGTGCTCATCGTCGACGACGAAGCCTACGTGCGCGAGATCGCAACAGACATCCTCCAACGCCAGGGCTTCACCACCCTCACCGGCGTGGACGGCGAAGAAGGCCTAGACCATTTCAAAGCACATCAACAGGAGATCAAAGCCGTCGTGCTCGACCTCACCATGCCTCGCATGGGCGGCGAAGAACTCCTCCGCCGCATCCGTGCCCTCGGCCACGACCACCTCCCCGCCATCCTCAGCAGCGGTTACGCCGAAGAAGAACTGCACCTCGACACCATCCCGGGCGACCCGCCTCGCTTCCTCCGCAAGCCCTACCAGCCGATGGAGCTTGTGAGCCTCCTGGTGGAGCTCACGGCGCCGAGAACCTCATCTGCCAAAGGGGCTGCGGCGAAGGGTTAGGCTGGCCTTGCCAGAGCTGCCTGCCATTTCACTCCCGCATCGAAGACGAGTCAGAGGGTGCCCACAGATCGCAAACCCGCCGTTGCAGTAGGCGTGCTGCGTTGCACAGCTTGTGCGGGATGCGATCTTGCGATCCGATCGAGGAGCACGTTCAAGCTCGCCCCCGGGCCCGCACGGCATCCTCAACCCAAGAATCGAGGTGCTCCGCAATCCATCCATAGGCGGTATGGCTTTCTAATGTCGGTGGTTCGTAGGTCTTTACAACTTGATCCAGTCGCGTGCCATCGATGGTGAGATCAGAGAACGGGTTCTTTCCTTTCTGAGTCTGGTAACCGTTCCGGTCTTTCAGTGCATGGAAATAGATCCCAAGGACACCCTTGCCGTCCTTCCATGCTTTCTCAATTTCATAGTTGATCCACTTTCGATCAGCCGTGTCTTTACCAATCAAAACTACTGCGCAGGCACGCCCCCACATGTGGTAATCGATCCACTGCCGAATCGCGCCCTCGCCGCCTCGCTTGATTCTTTCCCAATCGCTGTCCTCTGCAGGATTGTTTCCCTCGACCTTGCCCGTATTTCTTACCTGATAGGCTCGCCAATGATCTGCTTCGAAGTGAAAGCTAAAGAAAACCTTCCTAGCCATAGCGCCTCGTAAGTAAGCATTTACAGGTACGGCACGCAATTTACTCCGGACCATAACCCTGTCAACACGAGGGCTCGATTGAACCCCTCCCTTGAGGCCGGTGAACCGTCTAGATCCAGATGAACGCCCTTGCCCCCGATTACGAATGAGGAACTGCCCAATTCAAACCCGCACTTGCGGATAGAAGCTTCAAGCCTCTCGCTCCAGGTACTCCGGTGGCACTTGGGCCACAAGCCACACGCCATTCGGAGTGAGACGAAAGGGAACGCCTGTGTCCCAAAGTGCCTTGGCGCGCACCTTGAGCACTGCGGGTTTTCCGTGCCGTTTTCCCACGACCACGGCGGTATCCAGGGAGGCCGACAGATGCACGTCGTGTCGCTCCGCGGCATGTAGCCCTTGGGTGAGGATGGATTCCAGAAAACGGTGGGCCGTCCCGTGAAAAAGGAATTCGGGCGGGCATTGCACGGGATGGTCCAACTGCACAGCCACGCTATGTCCCTGGTTCGCGCGTATCGCCGTTCGATCTTCATTCCATGCGAAGCGCTGCTTATCACTGGTGGCCACGAGCTCTTCAAGGATCGACACGGTCAGCACCTTGCCCGCCGCGGCGGATTTCTGAAGCAGCTCCTCCACATTGGCCCAGCCCTCGGCATCCAGCGATAGACCGATTTCATCGGGCCGATGCCGCAGCACATAACTTAGAAATTTGCTCAGGGCGACGAGGTCCTTTGGATCCGTCATGTCGATCTTCTCTCTGGGTTGCAGGTCTCTCAGCCCTTCGTCCGAAGCTGCTTCATGAGCTTGGGCAGGCGATTCACCGCAGCCTGCACTTCCATCCATTCCTTATGGGGCCGTGCCGGATAGCCAGTAACGAAGGAGCCCGGCGGCAGGCTCTTGGCCACGACGCTGTTGCCGCCGACGATGGTCTTATCGCCGATTTCGATGTGGCCGACGACGCCCACTTTGCCTGCGAGGGTGACGTAGCGGCCGATCTTGGTGGAGCCGCTGATGCCGCTCTGACTCACGAGCAGACAGTGCTCGCCCACCTGGACGTTGTGCGCCACCTGCACCTGGTTATCCACCTTGGTGCCCGCACCGATGCGCGTGGGGCCGAGGACGCCGCGGTCGATGGTGACGCAGGCGCCGATCTCCGCCTCGTCGCCCACTTCCACCCAACCCACCTGGGGCACTTTTTCGTGGCGGCCGTTGACGAGGACGTAGCCGTAGCCGTCGCTACCGAGCACGGAGTTGGCGTGAACGCGCACGTTGTTTCCGAGCTTGGTGCGGCGGTAGAGCACGACGCCGGGAAAGAGCTCGCAGCCTTCGCCCAAGGTGCAGTCATCGCCGACATGGACGCCCGGGTGGATTACGCTTCCTTTGCCAACCACCGTCCGGGCCCCCACGGTGACCCCCGGCGCGAGGCGGCAGCCCTCCTCGATGCGCGCCGTGGGGTGGATGGGCGCGTTGGTCCAGGCCGGTTCGGGTTCGGGATGGATGAGCTCGATGGACTGGGCGAAGGCCCAATAGGGGTTCTCCACCACGAGGACCGGCTGGGAGCCCAGCTCCGTCTTGGGATCTACGAGGATCAAACCGGCCTGGGCCTCCATGGCCTTTTGGGCGTATTTGGGGTTGGCGAGGAAACTCAACGCCCCGACGTGAGCCTCTTCCAGGGGCCGCACTTCGGAAAGGGGCCTTTCCGGGGGACAATGTCTCAGCTCGCCTCCGAGCCGCTGCGCCAGCCATGAGGCGGTGATGCCCTGGGCCATGGAACCCCTCCTTGGCTTCATCTTCCCACGAAGGATCCATGTCGAGTCCCTCTCCCCTTGAAGCCCCGCCCCGTCCCGAGGACCTCCCCTCGGAACGCCGCTGGGCGGTGATCACCCTTTCGGCCATGGCCCTCGTCACCCTCATGGCGGTTGTCGCCATCCGCAGTGCGGCCAAGGCCCAGCCCGCAGCCCCCACCACGCCCGTGGATCACGGCCCCCTGCCCGCCGCGGTAAAACAAGCCGTGCTCGACGCCGTGGCCCCCCACCTCGATCACGCCAAGCTGGAGGAGCTGCAGGATGGAGGCATCCGCGAATTCCACCTCAAGGGCCGCCCCAAGGCGCCGCTGGCGAAGGAATTCAACGCGATCTTCCGCCCCCTGGTGGCGAAGGAACTCATGCCCCGCCTCCGCCCCTACGGTGAGATCCTCAGCTTCGATATCGACAATCTGGACTACCCGCCCGCGCGGTTGCGCGCTTTGCCTGAATAAAAAGCACTGGTCACAGGGGGCGCAGAAGAAAGCAGAGGACACAGAATGAAAAAACATTGTTCTCTTCTCCTTTTCCTCCGCGTCCTCTGCGTGATTCCGTGCCCTCTGTGACCAGCCCTTTTCCTCCCTTCGAGACCCGCTGATGCATCCGATCCTCTTCAACCTCGGCTCCTTCCCGGTAGGGACGTACGGGCTGATGCTCGCCATTGCCTTCTTCGCCGGTTCCTGGTTGGCCCAGCGCCAGGCCAAGCTCGATGGCATCCCCCCCGAGCGCGTTTCCGATCTCGCCATCTCGCTGCTGCTGGCGGGCGTCATCGGCGCCAAGCTACTGATGATCATCGTGGGCCTGCTCACGCCCGCTGGCCAGGACGGTGCCATGAGCTTCCGCGACATCTTCACCATGGGTACGCTCCGCGCGGGTGGTGCGATCCACGGCGGCGTCATCGGCGGCGCCATCGTCTTCTTCTGGAAGGTGCGCAGCTACAAGCTAAAAACGCCCTCCGTGGGCGATGCTCTCGTGCCCGGCGTGGCCCTCGGCCAGGCCATCGGACGTATCGGCTGCTTCGCGGCCGGCTGTTGCTACGGCTCCGCCTGCGCTGCGCCCTGGGCCGTCACCTTCACCGATCCCATGGCCCACGAGCTAAGCGGCACGCCCCTTGGGATTCATCTGCACCCCGTGCAGCTCTACACCTTCCTGGCCAATCTGGTGGTCATGGGTCTGCTCCTGCTCCTCCGGAAAAAGCGCGGCTTCCAAGGCCAGTTGCTCGCCGCCTACTTCATGCTCGAAGGGCTGCAGCGCCTCATCGTGGAAATCTGGCGCGGCGATCTGGACCGCGGCACCTGGTTAGGGCTCTCCTGGCTCAGCACGGGACGCTTCACGGCCTTAGCCTTCATCACCTTCGGCGCCATTCTGTGGGCCCTGTGGATGCGTAAAAAGGAACAGGTGGCCGCATGATTCACCATCAATTGGAAGCGCCCGAACCGCGCTTGGATAAGTTCCTCTGCGAACGCCATCCCGAAGTGGGCCGCGCCCGCTGGGACGCGTGGATCCGCGAAGGACGCGTGTCCGTGAACGGCGCGCCCGCCACCAAGGGCGGACAAAAGCTGCGCGTGGGCGACTCCGTCGCGACGGAGCTTCCCCCCGTGGAGGCTCCGGCTCTGCATCTCACGCCTGAGAACCTTCCGCTCACGTCCCTCTTTGAAGACGAGCACCTGTGGATCGTCGATAAACCCAGCGGCATGGTGGTGCATCCCGGCCCTGGCCATGCGAGCGGCACCCTGGTGAATGCGCTGCTGGGCCGCCTGCGCACGCCTGCGGGCGTGGGTGACGCACCCAGCGAGGACGAGGAGGAGTCCGACGAAGTGGCCACCGGTTGGCCGGGCCTCGTGCATCGCCTTGATCGATACACCACCGGCTGCATCGCTCTTACGAAGACCCGCGAAGCTCAGGCAGAGCTACAGGCCCAGTTCAAGGCCCGCACCGTGGAGAAGACCTACCTGGCTCTCGTGCGCCACTCGCCCAAGCTGCCCCAGCTGGGGTCGCTGTTGGTGGACGAACCCATCGCGCGACACCGCACGGAGCGTCTGAAGATGGCCGTCACCGCAGGCGGCCGTGATGCCCGTACCCGCGTGCGCGTGCTGGCCCGCACCTCCAGCACCGCGCTGGTCGCCTGCGAGCTCCTCACGGGCCGGACCCACCAGATCCGCGTGCACCTCTCCCACCTCCGCGCACCCCTGCTGGGCGATCCGCTCTACGGCGGCCCCTCGCGTTGGCTCGCACCCGATGGCCAGGCCCTGGAGCTGCCCCATCCGCTGCTCCACGCCTGGAAGCTCGGCTTGAACCACCCGGTCACTGGCCAGCCCATCGCCGCCGAAGCACCAGTGCCCGAGGCCTTCCGCTTAGCCGTAGAACGCTTAGGACTGAGCGAAGGATTGGCCTGAGATTCAGCTGCAACCAGTAGGAGAAGAACCGGACAAACGCCGGTGATGAACAGGGATAAACGGTGATGAAAGATAAAGCCATCCCCGTCCATCACTGTTCATCACCGGCTCATTTCTTTTCGACATCGGCCCCTGGCTCCCGGCCCCCAAACGGCGCACAATGGCCCCGTTCCTGCTGAGGCCGCCATGGCATACCTGCTGTTGCTTCGCGCTCCGCTCACCGATCGGCTCGCCGCCTTCTACAAGGGGCACGAGGCCTGGATCGGGCTTACGGTCACGCTCCTCGCCCTCGTCCTATTGGGGCTCTACGGGTTGAAGCGCCTGCCCCACCTTCTGCGCGCCAAGCGACATCCCACCCTGACGCCGCTACAGCTGGAAGAGATGCTCCATGGCCCGCCGCCGCTGCTGGTGGATATCAGGGATGCTGCCCATTTTAAAAAGGAAGGCCATATCCGAGGCGCCCTCCACATCCCCTTCCCCCAATTCGAGAAACGCATTCAGGAAATACTGAAGCAGGCCAAGGGCACTCCCACCCGCGCCGTCGTACTCATCGACGAGCACGACCCCCAAGCCCACGCCGCCGCCGACATTCTGAAGGCCTACCAGGTGGACTGGTTGTATGTGCTCATGGATGGCTTCCACGGGTGGCGGAGAGGGCACTTCCCTGTGGTGAAGTGAGTAGCTCGTTCAAGGCAGCTTGAACTGCGCATCTTCATTCTGGAATTGCAGCCCCATCACCCACCAGCGCGCGCCGTCGAATTGGAGCTGCAGGCTGTTGATACCGCGCATGTGCTCTTTCATGCCTTCGCCAAAGGTCGTCTCGTAGCGCGTCCATACGCCGGCCATGTTGCCCCACTGAACGACGTCGCGCTTGGCCTCTTGTTCGATGAATCCCTTCTCCCAATTGGGTACGGCCCGCTGGAGGAACTCTTCCACGGATAAGTTCCGATGGACCGAGCTGCCATCCGCTTTGTGCGCGGAGATGGTGAAGCGACATTCGGGATGGAAGAGGGCGCGGATCTTCGCCACGTCCCTCGGACCTGCGGGACCCGAGATGAATCCGTAGAGGTTCTTCATGAGGGAGTCGATGGTGCCGGCCTCCTCCTTCCCCAGCGTGGCGCGAGGCTCCACACCCGGCAGCGCCTTGCCCGATTCTTCGTCCGCCCAGGCGCAGCCGGTGCACCACCAGCGCTTGCCATCGAAGAGCAGTTGGAAGCTGTTTACGCCCCGCTCGAAGACGGGACCGCCCTCCTTCTCCCGGCTCTCATAGGTGCTCCACACTTGGGCCAAGTTGCCATAGCGCTCCACGCGCCGCGCCACCTCCTGCTCGAAGAAGCCGCGCTGCTCCATGAGCGGGAAGCTCTGTTTGATGTAGCCCTCCACGTCCGTGTTTACGAGGCGAAGGTCTCCCTTACCGTTACGCACAGCCGCGGCCAGCCGCGCACCCGGGACGAAGAGGCTGCGCTGGAGTTCGGGGTCGCGCTTCTGCCCTGCGGGCCCCGAGATGGAGGTGTACATGGCTTTCACGATCCCATCGAGGGTCGTGAGGTCCGGCGATTGGGCCGCGAGGGATGCAGCGAAGAGGGCGGGAATCAGGATGCGCATGAGACCTCCGGATTAATTCAGGAAGCGGACGGTGGCGATTTTCCCATCACGGATCTCGTAGATGGCGACGCCGTGATGCGGCTTCTCTCGACCAGTGATGAGCTCTTCATCCACGACGAAACGATCGAGGAGAATGCGCTTCACCAGCTGGCAATGCAGCTCGGGATAGCGCTGGAACATCTCTTTGTAACGGGCCTTGAAGGCCTCCATGCCACGGGACTTCACTTGGCCATCGGCATCGATCACCTGCACGTCCTCTGAATAAGGCGCGCAAAAGGCTTCGAGATCCTTCGCGTTGTAGGCATTGAGCTGGCGCTGGGCCAAGGCCTCGGGCCCATCGGGGACGAGCGTCGCGGGATCAATCACCTTGCCGCCGCGAACCACTTTGGCGATGCGCGAAAGGTTACGGGTGCTGAGAGCGGGATCGGCTTCGAGGAGGACGAGGTCCGCCAGCGCGCCGGGTGCCACTCGGCCCAAATCCGCCTTGCCCATGACGAGGGCTCCGCCGCTGGTGGCCGTGCGCAGCACTTCCAGGGGTGTGAGGCCCGCAGCCTCCATGGCTGCCAGTTCACGGAAAACGGAGGGGCCGTGAAGCGTTCCGACGTTGCCCGCGTCCGTGCCCATGGCCACGGAGATGCCGGCGCGGAAGACCTTCAACAGGTTCTTCGCCATGACCACGTTCTCTTGGATGGGGCGCGGATGCTCGGAGGCCTTACGCAGGCCATCTGCCATCGGCGTGCCGCTCAGGTGGCGCACGTCGAAGAGAGTGCCGGTGGCGAAGGGATCGCCCCAGGCCAATTCTTCAGGGAAGAAGGCGAATTGTTGGGTGGCCGCACGCGTGTAGTCGTCATGGACGATGAGCGTGGGCACGTAGACGACCTTGCGGGCCTTTGCGAGCTGGAGAAAGGCCTCGTCCACTTCCTCCGTATCCACGCTGTGCACGAGGATGTCGGCGCCTTCTTGCAAGGCTGCCTTCGCCGTCGCGAGCTGCGTGGCGTGCACAGCCACCCGCAGGCCCAAGCGGTGTGCCTCCTCGATGGTGGCGCGCACGACGGGGCGGTTCTTCTCCACCGTTTCCACGGTCGAAAGCACGTACCAGATCTTGATGAAGTCGGGTTTCTTCTCCGCCTCTTTACGAACGAGCGCCCGCGCCTCCTCCGGCGTGGCGCATTTCACGATCGGCGGATCGCCCAGGTCGAGGGCTTCGCGACTGATGGAGGAGATGAGGGGGCCCGTCACCGCCACTCGTGGGGCCAGCGCAGAAGCCGCCGCCTGATCACGCAAATCGAAGTTGGACATGGGACCGCCCACGTCCGCCACCGAGGTCACGCCGCAGCGCAGGTAGCGGGCGAAGGTCTGGGGCAGAGCAGCTCGAATGGCCTTTTGATCTTCCGCATAGGGTTTGAAGGAACGCAGGTCGAAGGCATCGGGCCGCGTGTAAAGACCGCCACTTTGGAAGAAGTGCACGTGGGCGTCCACGAGGCCGGGGATGAGGAACTTGCCTCCCGCCTCCACCACCGTGGCGCCCTCGGGCACCTTCACCTTGGCTCGGGGGCCCACCTTTTCGATGCGGTCCCCTTTCAGCAGCACGACGGCATCCGGAATGCGCGTGCCGCTGGGATCGATCACCGTCGCACCGACGATGGCCGTGGGCACCTGGGCGGCGAGAAAGGGGGCGAGAAGCAGAAAGGCTGCAGCGCGCATGGCGTCTCCAGGAAAGAAGTCCTCAGCCTACTCCCGCCGGCTTAGCCTTGGTTCTCTTGAGGGGGTCGCCGGCGCCCCGTCGGGGGTCGACGGCCCCTTCATCCCGGATTCGTGCCGTTCTTCCCAACCCCCGTCCCGGGAAGGGGCGGCACTGCTAGCATCCAACCCATGGAGATGGAAGTCAGCCGACAGGCGAAAACGCTGCGCCGCTGGGGCTATTGGGGAGCCTGGACCTGCGTGGGCCTCTACATCTCCACCATGGATATGCCCCACATCACTTGGTGGAAGGCCGTCCTCGGCGATCTGGTCCAATACGAAACCTGGGGCCTCCTCTCCCTGGGCACCCTGCGCCTGGCCCGAAGATTCCCCTTAGGGGGATGGCGCACATGGCGGTCCTGGCTCCTCCACTTCGGCACCAGCATCGCGTTCACCTTCATCGCCCTCTTCATCACGCGGATGGCCTTCGCGTATCTCGTGGAAGGGCGGCTTCCGGCTTGGTTCTCCCCGGAGATGGGCGCGGGCTTCCGCCGCATCCTCTCCAATTACTTCCACTACAGTCTGCTCACCTACTGGATCGTGGTGGGCATCCACCATGCCTTCCAAGTGTACGAACGAGCCAAGGCGAGGGAATTGCAAGCCTCCCAACTGGAGACCCAGCTTTCGAAAGCCCAGCTCCAGGCCCTGCGCATGCAGCTGCAGCCTCACTTCCTCTTCAACACGCTGCACGCCGTCACGGCCCTCATGCGCCGCGATGTGAACGCGGCGGAAAAAATGCTCGCCCGCCTCAGCGAGCTGCTGCGCCTGAGCCTGGACCAGAACGGGCATCAGGAAGTGAGCCTGCGCCAGGAGCTCGCGATCCTCGAGAAGTACCTGGAGATCGAGCGAATCCGCTTCCAGGGGAGGCTCCACATCGATCTGGAGATTCCGCCGGAGCTGCTCACGGCGCAGGTTCCCGCCTTCCTCCTGCAACCCCTCGTGGAAAACGCCCTCAAGCACGCTCTCGCCCCCCAGATAGAAGGTGGCCGACTCCTCGTGCGCGCCGAGCGACGCGACCACGAGCTCTTCCTGGAAGTGCAGGATGACGGCGCGGGCCTGCCGCGCCAAGGCCACCGGCCCGGGGTGGGCACTTCCAACACGCGCTCGCGGCTGGAGCGGCTCTACGGCACCCATCAGAGCTTCGAGTTGATTCCGCTCGAAAAGGGAACCATCGCCCGCGTGCGCCTCCCCTTCCACGAGGAAGTGACCTCGCCATGAATCCTCTTCCGGAGCGGGTCCGCGCCCTCATCGTCGACGACGAGCTGCTGGCCCGCCAGCGGCTGCAAGACCTCCTCGCGGAGGAGCCGCGTTTCGAGGTGGTGGGCGAATGCGCTGATGGACCAAGCGCCGTGGAGGCCATCCAGCGCCTCACACCGGATCTCGTCTTCCTCGATGTGCAGATGCCGGGCCTCGACGGTTTTGGCGTCGTGGACGCCATCGGCCCCGATCGCATGCCCCTCACGCTCTTCGTCACGGCCTTCGATCAGTACGCGCTGCGCGCCTTCGATGCCCGAGCCCTGGACTACCTTCTGAAGCCCTTCGACACGGACCGCTTTAAGCAGGCTCTCCAGCGCGTCATCGATTGGATGGAGCGCCGCCCAACCCAGGAGCTGAACATCCAGCTGAGCGCCCTGCTCGATGAAGTGACAAAGGCTAGGGCGGACACGGGTCGCTGGGCTGACCGCCTGCTCGTGAAATCTGGCGAGGGGCAGAGTCTTATCCGCGTCGCGGACGTGGAGTGGATCGAATCCGAGGAGAACTACGTCCGCCTCCATACGGCGGACGGTTCTTACCTCCTGCGCCAGACCATGGCGGGTATCCTGCAGCGATTGGATCCCAAGCAGTTCCGTCGCATCCACCGCTCTCACATCGTGAACCTCGACTTCATCGGCGAACTGCAGCCCTGGTTCAGCGGCGACACCGTGCTCCTCATGAAGGACGGCACGAAGCTCACCATCAGCCGGAACTACCGGGACCAATTCGAGGAATGGCGATAGCCCCTCCTCCCTCAAAAAAGCACCCCATCCCGCCCTGATTCCGTTTATCCCATCCGCGGGACGCCCCCCGAAGGGGCTCCCAGACTGGCTCCACGACGCGCTTAAGCCTCGTGCGAGGAGCCACCCGTGCCCATTCCGCCCTATCTTCCCGCCCCCTCCCTAACTCTCGGCGCCCCCTTGCCGACGGACGGCCTCGCCGCCCTCGTCGGCTCCGAAATGGCCTTCGCACAGATGGCCAGCGAACGAGGCGTCAAAGCGGCTTTTCTGAATTATCTGGCGGAGGATTCCATCCTCTTCCGCCCGCTGCCCGTCTCAGGCCAGAAGTGGCAGCAATCCCGCCCCGAGCCCGGTATCCGGCTCACTTGGCGTCCTTCGGTCGCCGAGCTCTCCGCCTCGGGCGATCTGGGCTGGACCACGGGCCCGTGGGAGCTGCGCAAATCGAAGGAGGATGGGTCGCCGCTCGCCCAAGGACACTTCGTCACACTTTGGAAGAAGCAGACCGACGGACAGTGGAAGGTGCTCCTGGATGACGGCATCGATCATCCCCAACCCGCCGAAGCGGCACCCGCTCTAGCGGCCCACGTCCTCACCGCCTCCCGCGCCCTAACAGCACCGAAGGTGATGGAAGGGCTGGACGCCGCCCTGGCTGGAGGCGCCGCCCAAGGCAAGCTCATTGCCGCCGATATCCGCGTCTACCGCCCCGAGCAAATCCCCACCCAAGGGCGCAGCGCCTTTGCTCAGGCCCTCTCCGGCCAGGGCCGGGTCAGCACGTGGGCCCCTCTGGGCTCCGGCCTCTCCCTCGCTGGCGACCTCGGCTACACCTACGGCGTGGCAGCCCTTCAGCAAAACGTGAAGGCCTCCTACCTCCACATCTGGCGCCGCAACGGCACGGAGTGGGAGCTGGCCTTGGAGATCCTCCGTCCGCTTCCGCCGAACGCCTAACGCTTTCCTTCTCTGCTCTCTCGCTTTGGAGTTTCCATGCTTATGCGACGTTCCCTTCCCCTCTTGCTCACCGCCCTCGCCCTGTTGACCGCCTGCGGTGGAGGAGGCGCCAACGGTGGATCGACCACTTCCACTCCACCTCCAACGCCACCCTCAGCCCCAAGGACTGTCACCATGCACCTCGGGTCCTCCGTTCATCCCATCTTCGCCGCATGGCAGGACGGCAACGGCTCATGGAAAAAACTTGATCCCGTGAATGGCGGCTATAGCTTTGCCGTGACTGATTCCGGGGGTCGCTACAGCGTGGCTCTCGCGATGGATCCTTCCGTTTACAGCACCCAGTTCATGGAGGTCTGGCAGGCCACCGTGGATGAGCTTCCCGACATCGTCTGGAACGCAGAAGATTTCAGCGCGAACTCCAGCGCGAACAGCTATGCCGTGAACGGCTCCATCACGGGATACGCCGCGAGTGAAAGTGTGTTTGCCTACATGTCTCACCAAGCCCAGGGCACTTCCGCGAGCCAACCCAACTTCGCGTTCAGCCTGCCCGCGGGCGTCTACGATCTCTTCGTCACCGGATCGGAGCGGTGCGCAATCGTGCGCAACGTAAGCGTGGCATCGAGCACCACCCTGCCCACCCTCGATCTCAATGCTCAGGCCCAACCCTTCGGGCACCACCAAGTGGCCATCCAGGGACTCGACGCCCAGGAAAGCGGATTTTGGATGACCTACCTCCAGACATCCCAGGCCAACGGCCTGCTGGCTCCGCTTGGATCAGGAAGCTTCGCCTCTCCTTCATTCGACACGCCGACACTGGCGCCCTCTCAACAACTCCTTAGCGATCTCTACATTGCCCTCCTGGGCACTGCGGATCGCACGGTCTATCAATCCATCAACCTCTCCGGCACGCCTACCATCACGCTCCCCTCCTCCCTCGCAGCGCCGACTTTGGGCTACTCCGGCGGCGCTCCCGAAATCCAATGCCAGTGGGCCGCATCTCCAGGCACCACCTTCTACACCCTAACGGCCCGGCAAGATCCCTTTGGCGACCATCTCCAAACCTTGTGGCACGTCACTCTGACCCCTCGATGGCTCGGGGCTTCTCCCAGCTATCTTCAGCCGAACCTGGATGGCCTCCAGTCATCAGCGCTCTCATGGCGGTTCACCCGCTCACAGTCTCTGCACTGGGCCTTGATGGCATTCACGACGAGCGGTGGCCCCAACGATCCCTACGCCCCCGTCAACCATCCTCAACTCGGAGAGAGCCTTCGAATGGCCACTCAAGCGGGGATCTTGAGTCCCGCGGGCACCGTCGTCCGACAGCCATTGGATCCTCGCTCGCTCTTGCAGATCCCTTCCCGCGCCAATCTTCCTCACCCCGTTCAATCCCTGCCCATCCCCCGCTCAAGCGGCACCTTTTAGAGTCCCATGCGAATCTCTCACCTTTTCCGAACGCTGGTCCTCCTGGCACCCGCCTTTCTCGCCTCCGCTCAGACAGCCGCCGTGCGCTTCTCCCGCGCCCCCATTACGGATCCCAAGACGGCGAAATTCGAAACCCGCTTCAAGCCTGGCGATCCCATCTACGGTCTCGCCACCTTCGACGCGCCGCTCTCCGAAGTGAAGGACACCTATCACGACGAGGTCTACCTCATCGTCGCCTTCGGCACGGAGGAGGACACGAAGTACGTCACCTTCGATCTCAAACCGTCGCAGATGAAGGAGCGCAGCCTCGCCTTCGCGCTCATTCCCGAGACCATCGACCCCAAGGATGACCGGCCGCAGACGGTGCTGGCCAAGCTGCGTGAAGTGGCCGGCGGCGGTCTCGCGACCATTCACGTCTTTGCGGGGACGGCACAGAATGCCAAGGGCGCCTTCACGCTTGATCTGTCCGGCGGCCTCGGCGGCTACCAGCGCGTACTCGACGCCTATGAATCCGGTAAGGAATTACCTCAGGCGAAGCAGCACGACGCGGCGTTGGAGCGTCAGATTCTGGCCCTCTTCAAAGGCGATTCAGATGCCACGGATTACCGCTTCTACAAGGTGGTGCTCACGCAGGATGAGTGGCAGGTCAACCGGGATCAATCGACTGGCGTCATCCGGAACCGCACGCTGTCGGTAGCGGTGCTCTGCCGCAAACTCTCCACGAACCAGTGCATGGCCCGCAGAGTCGTCTTCCACCAGAGCCCCATGGGCGGCGGCCAATGGAGCCGACTAAGCCTGGAGCGCATGGCGGAGTTGAAGGCCGAATCCTATCCCTGCGACCGCTTCAACGATCTCAAGTAGCGGAGCTCCCGTGCGATCCCTCCATCGGATGATTCCGGCCCTCTTCTCGCTCGCCCTCGCCGCTCAGGATTATCAGCCTGGCCAGCGCGTGGAGGCCCTTTGGAAGGAGCAATGGTGGCCCGCCAAAGTGCTGCAGGTTCAAGAAGGGCGCTTCCGCATCACTTATGATGGCTTCGATGGCACCTGGGACGAGTGGGCCGAAGCGCGACGCCTCCGTCCCCTCTGGAACTCTGGTGATCGCATCGAAGTGAAGTGGCGCGGCCAGTGGTACAAGGCCCAGGTGCTGGAAACGAGGCGACCTTCCTACCGTGTGCACTATGAAGGCTTCAGCGCCGCTGAGGACGAATGGGTGGACGCTCTCAACACGCGATCACGGCAGTGAACTAAGGGGCCTCTTCTTTGAGGCCCCAACGCTCGTACATGAGCAATAGCAAGAATCCCGGGATCGCCGCCATGGCGCAGATGGGGAAGTAGAGCTTCCATCCATAGCTCTGCGCCATGAAGCCCGTGAAACCCGCGAAGACGGTGCGAGGCAAGGCCATCAGGGCGCTAAAGAGTGCGTACTGGGTGCCGGTGTATTTGCGGTTGCAACTGCCCATGATGAGGGTGGCGAAGGCGCTTCCGCCCATGCCAAAGGCGAAGTTCTCTAGGGCGTTGGCGCCCACGAGCAGCGGCAGGCTCCGGCCCAGCTGCGCGATGAGCCAAAAGCCGAGGATGCTGCCCGCCTGCACGAAGCCGCAGATCCACAGCATGGTGCGCAGCCGCATCACCGTGAGCATCCACCCGCCGAGCAGACCCCCGAGAATGATGGCGATCATGGCCGTCGTCTTCTGCACGGTGCCCACTTCGGCGAGGGTGAAACCCACGCCGCGCAGGAGAAAGGGCATGGTCATGCTTTCCGCCAGCCAATCGCCCAGCTTGTAGAACGTGGCAAAGGTGAGGAGGAGAGCTACGCCTTTGCGCTGCAGCAGATCGTGTAGCGGCTCCACCACGGCTTCGCGGAGAGTGAGGGGCCGCCGTGCTGCCGCATCAGTGTTGAGAGCTCCCAGTGTCCCCGCCATGCCGAGGATCGTGATGCCGGCCATGAGGCCGTAGGTCCAACGGAAACCCCAGCTGTCCGCGAGGATCAGCGCGAGCCCTCCGCTGGCCAGCATGGCGATGCGGTAGGCGCCGATGTGGATACTGTTGCCCAGGCCTAGATGCGCCTTGTCGAGGGCCTCCGCCCGCCAAGCATCCACGGCGATGTCGAAGGTGGCAGATGTAAAGGCCACCGCGAGGGCCAACCAGACCACGGGCCAAAGCCCCAGCTGTGTTCCGCGGAAAGCGAGCAGCCCCAGCGCCACAGCCATCCCCGCCTGCATGAGCAGCAACCAGCCGCGACGGCGCCCAAAGCCCGGCAGTGAAAAGCGATCCAAAAAGGGCGCCCACAGAAACTTGAGACTGTAGGGAAGCGTTACGTAGCTAAAGAGACCGATGGTGGAGAGATTCAACCCCTCCTTCGTCATCCAAGCCTTCAGCGTGGCCCCCGTGAGGTAGAGCGGCAGTCCTGAGGCGAAGCCGAGCAGGATCAAGACCAGGTAGGCACGCAGGCCAATGCCTTCCGGGGTCGCCTGCTGATCCTGCACTTCAATGGGCTTCATCTTCCTAGCCTAACCGCCAGTCCAGTCCTTGGTGCCAATGGGCCAGATTCGCGGCTAGCGAGGCGTTAGGAACCTATGCTGGAAGCGTGAGGGAGGCTTCCTTGCGAAAGCTTCTGCCGATTCTGATGGGTTGGGCTTTTCTCTCCTGCACCGGAGGAGGAGGGTCCAGCGCCTCCTCCACCCCTACCCCCGCGGGCCCGGCCCCGACCTTGGCGAGCCCCGCTCACCTTTCCTCGGGCCTCACGGGCGCCTTGCTCGTTCAAGCGACGGCGCCTACCGGAACCACGGCCGCCCAATTTCAGTTGGACGGCGAGGATCTGGCGACGGTCACCTCGGCCCCTTTCCAGACCGCCTTGGCCGATACGGCGGCCTACGCGTCAGGCCAGCACGTATTCCGTGCCCGGGTGCGGGACGCCTCCAACGTGTGGAGCGCCTGGGGCACCTCCATCGTCTCGTTCGGTGGATCCGTCGCGAAACCGGCGGGGTTCACGCTCAACAGCACTTGGATAACGGGATTGAGCAGCGCCACGGCCTTCGCCTTCGCGCCGGATGGACGCCTCTTCGTCTGCCAACAGGGCGGCGCTCTACGCGTTGTGAAGAACGGCAGCCTCCTCAGCACCCCTTTTCTCAGCCTCACGGTGGATAGTGCGGGAGAACGGGGACTGCTGGGCATCGCCTTCGATCCCGATTTCACCAACACGCGCTACCTCTACGTCTACTACACCGTCCCCGCAGGTATCGGTGTTTCCGCCCACAACCGCATCAGCCGCTACCGAGCCGATGCCACCACCCCGGACGTGGTGGAGTCTGGATCCGAATCCATCCTCGCGGATCTGCCTGATCTCAGCAGCGCCACCAACCACAACGGGGGCGCCCTCCACTTCGGCGCCGATGGAAAGCTCTATGCCGGAGTTGGTGAGAACGCCAATTCCGCCCACGCTTCGGATCCCAATGATCCGCTCGGGAAACTCCTCCGCTTCAATGCGGATGGCACCATCCCTTCGGATAACCCCTATGTCGGCACTAACACCGGCCTAGGCCGCGCCGTGTGGGCTTACGGATTGCGCAATCCCTTCACCTTCGCCGTGCAGCCGGGTACGGGGCGCATCCACATCAACGATGTGGGCCAGAGCACCTGGGAGGAGGTCAACCTCGGAACCGCCCAAGCGAACTATGGATGGCCGTCCACGGAAGGTCCCACGAACGCCACAGGCATCACGGGTCCCCTCTTCGCCTACGGACACAGCAGCGCGCCTGCGGGACAGCCGGCCTCCACCAACACCTTTCTCCAGGGCATCGCCATCGCCGGAGGGGCCTTTTACCCGACAGGAGGGCCCTTCGGAACCAGGTATGAGGGCGCTTATTTCTTCGGCGAATATGGCGCCGGATGGATCGCCCGCATGGATCTTCCCAATGGCACCGACAGTACCTGCATCTCCGTCTTCGCCCGCACGGGGGCCAATCTCGTGGATCTCGCGGTCGGCCCCGATGGAGCGCTATATGCGCTCGGACGCTCTGCGATCACCCGGATTTCAAAGCCCTGAGGCAGAGGCCGCTCCATTGAGAAGCGGCCCCTGGCTCATATCGGCCATCAACCGTTGGTGCAGACCTTCTGAAGGGTGTTGGGGCAACCGGCCCAAAGGGTGCATCCCTTGTATTGGGAGGGATCGCAGCCGTTCACCACACCGGACTGGATGGCGCCCTGGACCCGGAAGGCCTCCTGATCGTTGAGCTGAACGAGGGTTTCCTTGGCGAGGAAGAGCTTCTTCATATCGAATCTCCGTGCTTGAGGGGCATTGAAAAATGCCTGAGGGTTTTTGATCCCGGGAACGTAGAGCAAACATGCCACTGCTCTTTGGCCCGGCCACCCATGAACAGTTCGCTGGTGAGGGGGAACCGCTGGACTGAACGAGGACATCGGCCATCCACCCTCCCCCATCGCTCATTTGGAAGCCCCACCAAGGGGGGCGAATTGCATGGAATTGTCTTCACCTCAATGCCATCCCACCCTATGCTGCGGGCAGATCCCCAAGGAGCAGCCATGGCGCAGCCCATTCCCCAAGGCTTTCATTCGCTGTCCGCCCACCTGATCGTTCAGGATGCGCCTCGCGCCCTGGCCTTCTATGAATCCGCCCTCGGCGCAAAGGTCACGCTGCGTGCCCTCATGCCCGACGGGAAGGCCATCCTCCACGCGGAGCTTCAGATCGGAGACACCCGGTTCATGGTGGGTGAGGAGAACGCTCAGTGGGGCGCCTTCTCGCCGCGCGCCCTCGGCGGGAGTCCCGTCACCCTCCATCTCTACGTGCCCGATGTGGACGCGGCCTTCCAACGTGCCTCCAACGCCGGATGCAAGGTGCTCATGGCCCCCGAGAATGCGTTCTGGGGCGACCGCTACGCGAAGCTGGAGGATCCCTTCGGCCATCTCTGGAGCATCGCCACCCACCTGGAGGATGTGAGCGGCGAGGAGATGCAGCGGCGCGCCGCAGAAGCCTTCGCTGGACCGAAGGGCTGACGGGCCTTCCATGATCGGGCGAGCAAGCCTCATCCTCTCCTTCGTCGGCGGCGTGGGAAGCCTGCTCTCCGCCCAAGCCCCCGCCCCCGTTTCTCCGCCCTCTGCGACGCAGGTGTTCCAGCGCCTTACGGGCTTGGTCGGCGAATGGACCGGTGAAACCTCGACCCATCGCACCTTCCGCGTGACCTACCGGCTCATCGCCAACGGCACGGCGCTCACCGAGCACTGGGTCATGTCCCCCACCCGGGAATCCCTCACCGTGTACCACATGGATGGGTCCGCGCTGCTTGCCACCCACTATTGCCCTCAGGGCAACCAACCGCGGCTCAGCTATGAATCACAAAGCGGCTCCGACGCCTTTCATTTCGCCTTCAGAAGCGCCACCAACCTTCCCGATCCCGGCCAATCGCACCAGCATGCGATGTGGATCCAGATCGAGGGAAAGGACGCCTTCACGCGCAGCGAGACCTATTTAGAAAAAGGCCAGCCGGATACCGAAACGATGACCTTCCACCGCGCGCCTGCCGCGCTCCCGAGTAAGTGAGGGCCGCCATGCCGACCTGGGACGTGCACCCCAGCGTGGAATACGTTCAGACCATCCTGCGAAATCTAGAGGCCAACTCGGGCAAGGATCTCGACGCCTGGGTGGCGCTCGTCAACCGCAAAGGTCCGAAGGAAGAGAAGGCTCGGCGGGAGTGGCTCAAGGAGCAAGGGCACGGGGGCACCCAGGCCGCATTCGTGGCCGAACGTAGCATGGGAGAACTGTCCCACGCCTTCGACGGCACCCCTGAGCGCTACCTCGCCATGGCGCCGGGCTACGTGGATCAGCAGTACAGCGGCAAGAAGGCCGCCCTTCGCCCGCTCTTCGAGCAACTGTTGGAGGTCGCGCGATCCCTCGGTTCCGATATCCGCATCTGTCCCTGCGAAACCATCGTGCCCATCTATCGCGAACACGTCATCGCGCAGGTGAAGCCCTTCGCCTCGCGGCTGGATTTTGGGTTGGCCCTCGGAGATCCTGCGCTCTTGAAGGATCCCAGCGGCCGTCTATTGGATACCGGAGGCTTCAAGAAGAAGGACCGCCTCACCGTTCGCATCGAAGTGCGTGACGAATCGGACATCGATCGCACCCTGAAGTCCTGGTTGAAGCAGGCCTACGAGCGCGATGCCTCGTCCTCCAAGCCAGGAAGGCGCGGCGAGAAGACGTCCTGATGGCTGGGTTCGTGCTCCGCCGCCTCTTCCGGTGAGCGCAGGGCCCCGGCCCTCAAGCCCAACAAACGCAGCCGCCGATCGAGGGGAACCCGCTTGAGGCAGGTGCGCGCCGCCTCTCGAAGTTGTTCCGCGCCCTGCACGGCCAGAGGAAGTGTCACATCTCGAGTGGCGATCTTGAAATCGTCATAGCGGACCTTGATGCCCACGGTCTTGGCCACTACGCCCTTGCGCACCAGATCCCCGGAAAGCCGCTCGCACAGATCCAGCAGGATCTTCGAAAGCATCTCCCGATCCTGCTTGGGATGCAGATCGCGCTCGAAGGTAGTCTCACGACTGATGGATTTGGCCTCTCGGGAGGTGACCAGGGGGCGGTCGTCGCGCCCGTAGGCGGCCTCGTGCAGCCAGGCTGCATAGCTCTTTCCGAAATGGGCCAGGAGTAGATTGGGATCCGCCGCGGCCAATTCTCCAATGGTGTGGATGCCGAGCGAATCCAGTTTCTGATTGGCTTTCGGACCGATGCCATTGATCGCGGCCACCCGAAGCGGCCAGATGCGCAATTCAAGGTCGGCCATTGTGAGTATAGTCAGACCGTCTGGCTTATTCAGTTCGGAGGCGAGTTTCGAAAGCAATTTATTGGGCGTGATCCCGATGGAGCAGGTGAGGCCCGTGGCCGCCTTCACAGCGGCTTTGAGCCGGTGCCCGAGTTCCTCCGTCTCGCCCTCCACCTCCGTAAGATCGAGGTAGATCTCATCGATGCCCCGGTCCTCCATGCAGGGCGCGATGACCGCGGCCGCCGCCTTGAAGGCCCGGGAAATACGGACATAGGCCTCAAAATTCGCCGGCAGCAGCAGGGCTTCAGGCGCCAATTGGGCCGCCTTCATGAGGCCCATCCCCGATCGCACACCGAAAGCCCGCGCCTCGTAGGTGCAGGTGGTGGCAACGCCTCGGCCTCGATAGTCCTTCAGCCTCGGCAATGGACCCGTCGCCTCCTTCGTCCGCCGCCCGCCCACGACGACGGGCAGGCCCCGTAGCTCTGGGCGCTCCAACAGCTCCACTGAAGCGAAGAAGGCATCCATGTCCAAATGGGCGATGCGGCGCCCGGCTTGAGAGCCCGCTGCGCCGATCGCCATCCCTTCTTCCATCTCACCAGTTTAGAGCCGCACCGTGCTGAGAACACGTCCGCACACGGCCGCGAGCTCCTCGCCGAGGGAAGCCAGCCCCGAATGGCGCGCGAAGGCCGCCACCACGTCTGGAACACGCAGGATGACCCTTCCCTCGGCCTCCTCCATGACGACGATCTTGAGGGGAGCTTCAAGGATGGCCGCGGGGTCCGCCTCCAGGAGACGCGCCATGTAGCGCGGATGGAAGAAGAGTAGCTGGCGCGTCGGACGGATGCAGAACCCGCCACGCGCAAGGAGGGCCTGAGGATCGATCTCATGAATCAGCCAGAGATCTTCCTCCACCAGCGAAGCCTTGAGGCGCGCAATGGTCTCCTCGAAGGACCAGCCGCTGACGCTGACGTGTTGGCCTGCGGGCTCCGAAGCAACTTCGGCGTACTTCACGACCTTGAGAAGCTCAGGCATGGCGCACCCCCACTTCTGGAAAATCGAGTTCCGGCTCGGCCACATGGCTGAAGGTGTTGGAGAAGGTGTTCAAGGCCACGTGGGCGACGATCTCGGCGATCTCGCCATCGCTCCATCCCGCCTCGCGAACCTCCGCCATCTCAGCATCCGTGATCTGCCCGCGGCGGGCCGTCACCCTCTTGGCGAAGCGCAACGCCGCCGCAGCCTTCGGATCGCCGGCGCTCCCTTCCCGATTGGCCTCCAGTTCCTCGGGGAGAAGACCCATCTTCGCTCCGCGGAATACGTGGGCCGAGACGCAATAGCCGCACCGGTTCTCCTCGGCCACGACAAGCGCGAGTTGCTCCCTGAGTTTGGCGTTTAACTGCCCCCGGATGAGCGCGGCTCGGAACTGCAAATAACCTTCGAGCGCCGCGGGCGCGTGAGCCATCGCTCGATACAGATTGGGAACTCGGCCCAGCTGAGCCTCGGTCTTTTCAAGCAGCTCCTTGGATAAGCCAGTGGCCTGGGCCGGATCGACGGCCGAAAGGCGGGACATGAGAACTCCTAGGCGGGATAGAGCTCCCGCAAAGCGGGCGCAACGGCGCCCGGAGTGAATGAAGAAAAGAGGCTAGGACAGTAAGGTCTTGGCGATGGCCTTCGCGTCTCGGACACCGGCCAAGTCGCCGTACATCCATGTCTTCACGAGGGCCCCATCCACGAGAAGCGCCAGCTGCGCGCCGATCGAAGCGGGCCGGGGCAGGCCAGCGTCTTTCGCCAATGCTTCAAGACGGTTCCGCAGCTTCGTCTTATGGGCGAGGGCGGCCTTGCGCGCCGGATGCTCGCGATCCAACTCGGCCGTAGCCCTGATGAAGCGGCAGCCGCGAAAGTCGTCATCGGAGGCCAGGTCGCGGATCACGTCGAAGACGCCGAGGAGTTTGGCCTTCGGACCTCCCTTCATCGCGTCCAGACGCGCGGCGATGGCCCCGGAGAGCTGAGCGCTTTGGGTTTCCACGTAGGCGAGGATCAGGTCGTCCTTGCTGGGGAAATGCTTATAGAACGTGGCCTTCGCCACCTCAGCCCGAGCGATGATCGTATCCACGCCCGTGGCGCGGATACCCTCGCCATAGAAGAGCTCTCCAGCGGTGCTGAGGATGCGGTCGTAGGGGGAGGCGGGACTCATCGGATCTCCAAGGGCCTGAAGATAAGATAGACAGACCTGTCTGTTTGTGACGAATTATTTTTTAACCCCGCCTCAGACACTGGCGATCACCCGGCTGGGCTTCAGCACGCGATCAAGCTCGGAGGGCGCCATCCCCACAAGGAACCCCTTGGAGCCACCATTGATCCAGATGCGATCCAAATCGAAGATCGTCCCTTCCGCATAGATCGGCATCGACTTCTTCGTCCCAAAAGGGCTCGTGCCTCCCACCTGGTAGCCGCTGTGCTTATCCGCCACCTCGGGTTTGCAGGGTTGCACCGAACGCGCGCTCATCTGTCGCGCCAGCTCCTTGGTGCTCACATCGCGATCGCCATGCATGAGGATGATGAAGGGCCGCTTCTGGTCATCCTCGAAGACGAGGGTCTTGATGACGGCGTGCTCGGGCACGCCGAGCTCCCGGGCGCTGACGGCGGTGCCGCCCTTTTCTTCGTAGCGGTAGAGGTGTTCGCTGTAGTCCACCTGAGCCTGCTTCAGGAGACGGGTGGCTTGGGTGGAGGGCGCCTTCGACATGGCTCTATGGTAGGAGTGTTTCAGTTCCTCCATGGAGTTGTCCCGTGACCACCGCACTCGTTACCGGCGCAAGCCGCGGCATCGGCCGGGCCATCGCCCTGCAATTAGTCGCCCGAGGATGCACCGTCCTCGCGGGGGTCCGCGAGGCCTCTCACGCCCCTGAGGGCACTGAGGCGCTGATTTTGGATGTCTCCGATTCGGCCTCGATCGCCCGCGCCGCAGCCCAGGTACGGGCCACGCGACCGTCCCTCCACATCCTCATCAATAACGCGGGGATCCTGCGAGATGAAGGCACGCCTGTGCTGGATATTGATGAAGGCGATTTCCGCGACACGCTTGAAGTGAACACCCTCGGACCTTGGCGCGTGGTGAGGGCCTTTCTTCCATTTATGCCGAGGGGCGGGCGCATCATCAATGTCAGCAGCAGCGGGGGCCAGATGGCCTCCATGGGTAGCTGGATCGCGCCGTCCTACTGCATCTCGAAGGCGGCCCTCAACGCCCTCACCCTTCAGCTGGCGCCGCCCCTAAGACTCGAGGGCATTTCCGTTAACAGCATGTGCCCCGGTTGGGTGCGCACCGATATGGGCGGCGCCGGCGCCACCCTCACCCCCGAACAGGGCGCGGACACCGCCCTCTGGTTGGCCCTCGAAGCCCCTGCTTCCCTGACGGGAAAGTTCATTCAAAAGCGCAGGGAAATCGACTGGTAACCATCCACCTCATCGAGGTTGCGGTCCACCCCGCCCCTTGAAACCCGTCGGCCGCCCCCAGGATAGGATCGCCCTATCTCCGGAGGCCCTATGCGCCCGTCCCTTTCTGCCTTCGCGCTTGCGCTCGCGGCCCTGCCCGCGCTCGCTCAATCGCCCGCACCCACGCCTGCTGCACCCGCCGCCAAACCCGCTCCCGCTGCGCCCTCCGAAGGCGAGCCCAAGCCCTACGACAAAGTCATCACCGCCGAGGCGAAGACCCAAGCGGGTCTCTTCAAAGTCCACCAACTGAAGGGGAAGCTCTACTTCGAAATCCCGAAGGATCTGCTCGGCAAGCAGCTGCTCATGGTCGCCACAGCCACCCAAGTGCCCGCCGGCGTCGACCACGCGGGCAAGGCCTTGGCCGAAGACGTCGTGCGATTCACTCAGAAGGACAATAAGGTCTACTTCCAGACCGTGTCCCACGCCTTCGTCAGTGCGCCCGACAAGCCCATCGCGCCGGCGGTGGAGGCCTCCCAGCGTGACACCGTGCTGATGGCCTTCAATGTGGAATCCCTCTCAAAGGACGGTGATCCCGTCATCGAAGTGAGCCGTCTCTTCACCTCGGAAGTGGGCGACTACAGCGCACGGATGCTGGTGAATGCGACCAATCTCGATTCCAACCGCAGCTTCGTGGACCGCGCCAAGGCCTTCAAGGGCAGCGTGCGCGTGGATGCCGTCCACACCTACAGCTTGAATAACGCGACGCCCGGTCTGCCGCCCACGCCCGGCCAGCCCACGCCGCCGCCCCGCAGCGGCTCCGTATCCGTGGCCTACAACGTGGTGCAGCTGCCCGAGAAGCCAATGATGCCCCGCCTCATGGACGACCGCGTCGGCTTCTTCGGCCTCTCCCGCGTGGACTACAGCAGCCCCGAGCACGAGAGCAAGCGCGAACGCCTCATCGCCAAGTGGCGCCTGGAGAAGAAAGATCCCAACGCCGCCCTCAGCGAGCCCGTGAAGCCCATCGTGTGGTACATCGATCAGGCCACGCCCGCAGAGTGGGCGCCCTACATCAAGAAGGGCGTGGAAGCCTGGAGCGCGGCCTTCGAAGAGGCCGGCTTCAAGAACGCCGTGCAGGCGCGGCCCTTCCCGACGAAGGAAGAGGATCCCGAATTCGATCCCGAGGATGTGCGCTACAGCGTCATCCGCTGGGTGCCTTCACCCGTCGCCAACGCCTATGGCCCGCACCTCAGCGATCCACGCACCGGTGAGATCCTCAACGCCGACATCGTGATGTACCACAACATCCTGCAGCTCCAGCGCGACTGGTACATCACCCAGGTCGGCGCCGTGGATCCCCGGGCCCAGAAGCTGCCCCTACCCAATGACCTGATGGGCGAACTCATCGCCTACGTCGTCACCCACGAATGCGGCCACTCCTTGGGCTTCCCCCACAACATGAAGTCCAGCTCTCTCTATCCCGTCGAGAAGCTGCGCGATCCTAAGTGGCTGAAGGAGATGGGCCACGTCGCTACGCTCATGGACTACAGCCGCTTCAACTACCTCGTGCAGCCCGAGGACAAGGTGGATCCGAGCCTCCTCATTCCCAAGCTCGGGCCCTACGACCGCTTCGCGGTGAAGTGGGGCTATACCCCCATTCCCGGCGCCAAGAGCCCCGAGGAGGAGAAGGCCACGCTCAACGCGTGGGTGAAGGCGCAGGACGACAAGCCTTGGTTGCGCTTCAGCACGCCCAAGGCCGATACGGGCGACTACGGCGAAAACACCGAGGCCGTCGGCGATGCCGACGCGGTGACCGCCACCACCCTCGGCACCAAGAACCTGCAGCGCATCGTGAAGATGCTGCCCAAGATGACCCTCATCCCCGGCCAGGAAGACAAGAGCCTCGAAGAGCTCTATGCCGCCACCTGGGGGCAGTGGGGCCGCGAGCTCGGCCACGTGGCCGCCATCATCGGTGGCTACGACACCCAAAACAAGCACGGCGAGCAGGCTGGCGCCATCGCCATCGCGGCACCCAAGGCCAAGCAGCAGGCCGCGGTGAAGTTCCTCAGCGACCAGCTCTTCAAGACGCCCATCTGGATGTTCGAACCGGCCATCATCGAGCGCCTCAATCCGCTGGACCCCGCCAACCGCCTGCTCAACGCCCAGCGCGCCGCCCTGCGCAGCCTGCTGGACCGCGCCCGCACCTCCCGTTTGCAGGCCCAGGAAATCGCAGCTGGCGACAAGGCTTACCGCGTGGCGGATCTGTTCTCAGATCTCCGCACGGGCATCTTCACTGAGTTGCAGACGGGCGCCAAGGTGGAGCCCCTGCGCCGCAACCTGCAGCGCGCCTATCTGGAACAGCTCAACGAGCGGCTCAACGGCACTGTCGTCACCCTGCCCCCCAACCCCTTCAGCCGCGTCACCTTCCCCACTGGGATCGCGCAGGACGACACCCGCAGTGCGGTACGCGCGGAGCTGAAGTCGCTCCAGACGCTCTTTACCGCCAAGGCCGCAACCGCCGCGGACAAGACCCAAAAGGCCATCATAGAAGATCTGCGAGATTTCGTGAGCCGAGCTCTGGATCCCAAGGTGGCTTCCACCCTGGCCCCCTCCATTCCGGCCGCGCGACCTGGCATCCAGGAGGATAGCTGCTGGCCCGATTACACCCTCGGCCAATAGCCTCAGCACATACGTTCAAAGCTGCGCCCGTCTCCGGACGTGCGCAGCTTTATCGCTTTAGGCCAGTTCACATCTATTCATGTCTGTTAACAGCTCTTCACACCCGCTCCTCGTACAGCCCGGAGAGCATGGATCACTGCACCACCCCTCTTTTAAAAAACGGCGACGGATACCCGTGCAGCCGCCCTATTAATGGCTCCTCCCAACCCTCATTGAGGCGTTGGGAGGAGTTTTTTTGTCTAAGGCTGTAGAACGATCGCCCCGTACTGCTCAGAGACAGCAGTTTTTCTTTTTTGAAAGATCCTATGACCAACCAACAGGCTCGCCTCATCTCCGCATCCATTTGCATTCTCGGCGGAGGTATCCTCGCCACCTCCAGCCACGTCAATATCAACCTGAGTTTGAGCATGCTTCTGGTCGCCGTGCCCCTGTTCCTGGTCGAGTGGTGGCGGAGCCATCAGCCTCAAGGCGGAGCCTCGGCCTAATCCCTCTGCGAATTGGACCTGACTAGATCCCTCAGCGAGAGATATCCTCCTTCACGGGCGGTTTGTCAGGAAGCGAAGGGGGCCCAGCCGATCGGGATGGAGGAAAATATTTCCTCTTTGTGAGCTTTTCAGCCCCTCAGAGCAAAAAGCGGTCATTGTAGGAGAAGAGAATCCACACATCGTGGGCTTTTCACGCTGAGCCGGCCACTGTCTCGACTCGCATCCAGCGCTTTCAATCGAGACAACATCAGGACATCTCCAATGGCTCAAGGTACCGTCAAGTGGTTCAACGCAGAAAAGGGCTTCGGCTTCATCACCCCCGATGAAGGCGGCGCTGACCTTTTCGTCCATCATTCCGCCATTCAGGGTTCGGGCTTCAAGACGCTGGATGAAAACCAGCGCGTGAGCTTCGAGAGCGGTCAGGGCCAGAAGGGTCCCCAGGCGATCAACGTCGTCAAGCTCTAATCGTATTTGATCGGTTTTCGGCCCGCCCTTCTCAACCGGGGCGGGCCGTTCCATATGGAGCGCCCCGTGGCCCGAGTGAACTACCAGCGAGAGAAACGGCAGAAAGATCTGGCACGGCAGCGCAAGCAGGAAGAGAAGCGCCAGAAAAAGGCCCAAAAGGATCATGTCGGGACCGAGCCTGAGCTCGAGGGGACCGGATCCGAGACGCCCGACGAACCTCAGGAATCCCAGGAATCCGACGCGTAGATTCGGGCTCCGATCGCTCTAGGCTGTTTCGCATGACCTTCATTCGCACCTATTGGCGCTGGGCTGCCATGGCGGCCCTGGTGGCGTGGGCGGCCCTGAGCCTGTGGCTCATCCTGATCCAGGTGTTTCTCGCAGCCTGGGATCCCATGGGGCATTGGCAGCGGCCGGGTATTTCAAAGGTGACCGTCACCCTCGTGTGTCGTGATACCGAGGGCAAGCTGACCGGCGCCGTGCTCGCCAAGGAAGGCGAAAACGATCGCGTCCTCCAGATGCTCAAGACGGAAGCGGCACAGTTGGACGCGGATGACGAGGTGTGGATCCTCGCCCACTACCGCGCCGACGGCAATCGCCCCTCGCATTTCCGCCTGACAGCCTCTCGGGTGCTGGTCGAATATCCCGAACCGCTCATGGTCTTGGCCCTCTGGGGCTTCTGGCGGTTGAGACGCCAGCAGAAAGCGAAGGAGAAAGCCGAAGCTGAGGCGCCCCGGCCCAATCGCAAGGTGTGGAAGGATGAGTTCCATGCCCGAGCCCAACGGTTTTCGAAGCCCGAGCCCCCCCAAGGGGAGTGAACCATCTGTGCCACAGGAGCCTCGATGTTTCCCGATATGCCCTTTCTTGTCCTGAAACGAACCCTCATCATTCGGGTTCTGCTGCTGCTCTTCGTGCTTCCAATCACGGCCTTCCTGGGCTGGGGCATGATCGCCAACATGAGCGGACCGCAGGCCGACACGATGACCGCCGCCCTTTTTGGCGTCGCGTTTCTGGTTTTGGGCTCCCTGCTCGTCTTTGCCTTCCTTCGCGAGATGACCCGCGTCACTCACCTCTCTGAATCCGGAGTGGGCCAGCGCAGCTATTTCGGCGAGGCGTCTTTGCGCTGGGATGACGTGACCGAGATCTGGTTCCAGGCCGTCAAGGTTCAGGCCGGAGGGCTCGCAGGCATGGCCCTGAGCGCGGCCCTCGATGCGACGTTGAACCGCTCTGAGAACGCCCTCGATGCCCGCACCTCGAACATCACCATCAAGCTGCTGGGGCGGAACGGCGAGAAGATCACCCTCACCTCCAGCGACAAGGGTGTGCTGCAGGCCTTTGAAGCCATCTGCGCGCGGGTGAATCCCCGTCTCCTGCGCGACCTGAGCCAGCGCGTGGCGCGCGGCGAATCCGTCGCGTTTGGAAAGGTGAGCCTTTCGAAGGCTGGCGTCGGCGTCGGGCGCAAAGCTCCCATCCCCTTCCAAGAGCTGGAGCGCTTTGCCGTCGAAGCCGGCTATCTCTCCATTAAGAAAACCGGCCAGTGGTTCGCCACCAAAGTTGCCCTCAAGGAGATCCCCAACGCGTTTGTGCTCACGCAGCTCCATGCGCAGCTCAGCGCGACACCCGATGGCGCCGGAGATCTCAAGCTCAATCGCAATCTCACTCAGCGCACCTTCATGTAAACGGGCCCGCTGAGGCTGATCCGCTTAATCCAGTTGGAGCGCTCTGAAGCGGGCATCCCGCGGCAGATCGAGACCGAAGACCTCCTTCAACAGCGTGATCAGTTCAAGGTGGGAGGTCAGCTCCCGCACCGTCTCCTGCCCCTGGCGCGATACGGTGTAGGTGCTCCCCCGCAGCACGTGGCGCGCTTCCGTGGTGGACAGCTGCACGGTCAAGGTGGTGATGAAGCGACTTTCGGGATAGGTACTGGTGTAGTGGTTACCCATGACCCAGTCCGCGGGAAGGACGCTCTCCGGCTCCAGCGCGTAGAGATCGAACCAACCGTCCGGGCGCTGGCTTTGCAGCACTGATCGCCGTCCTTCGGCCACCACGCGGTAGACCCCTTGGGACTGTTCGGAAAGGGATCCATCCATGCGCACTGGATACAGTGAGCCCTCTCCGCCGAATCCCACATCCACCAGCCACTGTTCCCCCTCGCACACCAGCGTGTGCACGCCATGGGTGCGGGGAAGGGTTGTCGGCGCACCGTAGCGCACCCGTGCTTCCCGCAGAACGGGTAAAAACCCGAAGGCTTCCAGGACCGCCCGAAAGAGGGTGTTTTGCTCAAAGCAATACCCACCTCGCCGCCGACGCACGAGCTTATCTTCCACGGCATCTAGCTCCAGCCGAATGGGCAGGCCCATCTGTATATCGAGATTCTCGAAGGGGATGGAGGACACGTGCGCCTTGTGCACTTCGAAAAGGGCCTCGCGGGTGCAAGCCACGGGGCCTGTGTAGCCGATGCGAGTGAGGTAAGCGTCTAGGTCGAGGGGCATGACTCAAATCCGTGGGGTTGAAAGCTTTGCATCATGACATTCCCCTTCCACAACCCCATCAGGATTTGTCTCGGGCCTGACAAAGTGCGATGAGAACGCCATGCACCTTCGGGTCCGAGGATTGATTTATGCCTGCCTGCTTCTCCTCGGAGCGGGACGCGAAGCCTCCGCCCTGCCCTCGGATATCGTCGGCGCGCATCCCATGGCCATGCGCTTTCAGGGCGAACGCGAAGGCCTGCCCCACACCACGCTGCACACCCTCTGCTACGACCTCAACGGATGCCTTTGGGTGGGCACCAAGGATGGGCTCGCCAGCTTCAATGGCCGCGCCTGGAAGGCGCTCGCGCTCCCGCCTCAAACGCGCTCCAACTACATCCGCGCCCTCACCTGCACGCCGGACGGCAGCCTTTGGGTGGGTACCCAGGATGATGGCCTATGGCAATGGAAGGAGGGGCAATGGACCCATTACCACTCCGCCGAGGCCCTTCCCGCTCGGCGCATCAATCACCTCTCCTGGACGCCGAGCCCGAAAGGTTTCTCGCTGTGGGTATCCACCGCGGATGCAGGCCTGGCGCGCTACGAGCAAGGCGCATGGACGCGCTGGACGACGAAGGAAGGCCTGCCCAACAACTGGGTATGGCGAGTTCGGCCAGGCAGGGACCGCGTTTGGGTAGCCACCTTCGGAGGCCTCGCCAGCGTTCAAGGGGGCGTGCTCACCGCGCACCTCATCGAAGACTTTGAAATCAACGATGTGTTGGATCTTCAAACCCAGGACGGCCAGGGCCACGTCTGGCTGAGCTGTTGGAACCGTGGCCTGCTTCGCCTCAGTAACGGCCGCTTCGATCGCCCCGAACGCCAGCCGCAGTTTCCGAGCCGGCATCCCATTTCCATGACCCTCACATCCTCTCCCGACGGCACGCCCGTGATGTGGGTTGGCACCTACGATCAGGGTCTGTATTGGCAGAAAGGCGAGTCAAGCTGGCAGCTGCTTGACGCGCATCAGGGATTCGTCGCCACCGGTGTCTATGACCTACTTCCCGGCGCAGGAGGCCAGCCCACCCTCTGGGTGGGCAGCCGCGGCGCAGGTTTGGGCGCCATCGATCTGGGAGGATGGACCCGCGTGAAACCATCCACCCAGCGCCCGGATGATCACGTGCAGGCATTCGGCGAATCCCTTGAGCAAGGAAAGGTCAAATACTGGTTCGGCACCGAACGCGGGCTCATGACGTGGTGCCAGGGAAAGTGGTCCATCTACGATGCACCCGGCGGCTTTCCAAGCCCCTACGTGAATGCCTTTCACGAGACCTCCATCTTCGGGAAAAAAGCCATGGCCATCGGCACGCTGAGAGGCCTCGTGCTCGTGGAAGGCGAGAGGGCCCGCCTCGTCGCAGACCAGCGCATGCTTCCCAACCCGCTCATCAACGGGATCATCGAGCGCCCCGAAGCGGACGGAAGCGCCCTCTGGGTGGCGACCGAAGGCGGGCTCGCACGCTATTTCAAAGGCAAGTGGTCCACCCTCACCACCGAACAGGGGCTTTCGGATAACTGGGTCAACGTGCTCCTCGCCGAGCGGAGTCCCGCAGGCGCGGATGAGCTCTGGGCCGGCACCCGCGGCGGGGGAATCACCTGCGTGAAGGAGGGGCGCTGCACAGAAGTGGGCCTCTCCCACGGCCTGCCTCACCCCGCCGTGACCGCGCTCAAATTCCAACGCCTGCCCCACGGAAAGCGCCGCCTTTGGGCCGGCACCTTCGGCGGCGGACTCAGTTGGTGGGATCCCGACGACCCCCAATCCCGATGGCAATCGCTTTCCATCGGCACCGTTCCCTCGCTGCCCAGCAACGTGGTCTTGGGCATGGATCTCGATGATCGAGGTCGCATCTACGCCAGCACAACGAAGGGCGTCATCCGCCTGGAGATCAAGGAAGGCGAAGTGCCCCAACAGTGGGGTCTCACCACGTTCACAGAGAACGAGGGGTTGCCCAGCCACATCGGGCAACAGGCGGGCCTGCACCTCGATCGGCTCGGACGCGTGTGGGTGGGTACCGAAGGCGGCTTGGCCGTTTACGATCCCCATCTGGAAGCCAAGGAAGTCCCACTACGCTCCCCCCGCATTGAAGCCCTGCTCGCCTCCGGCAAGGCCCTGCCCCTCGAGGTCGGCGTAGAGGTTGGGCCCCAGTCCAAAAATCTCATGATCCGATTTGACCTGCCCGTGTTTTCCCGCGCGATGGATCTGCGCTTTCAAACACAGGTCGTGGGCCTTGAAGAGTCGCCGGGCCCTTGGGTGATCGAAGATTGGCGAGAGCTCACGGGACTCGGCCCTGGCAAATACCTCTTCCGGGTGCGCGCCCGCGATCACCTCGGGCGCACGACGCCCTTCACCGAACTCTCCTTCCGCATTCTGCCCCCGGCCTGGCGAAGCCCTTGGGCCTATGCCCTGTACGTCGCCCTCGCGCTCACCGCACTGCTCACCACGCACCAGCTGCGAATCCGACTCCTGCATGCGAGGACTCGGCTGCTCAAAAGTCAAGTCGCCGAAGCCGTCGCGGATCTCAAAGCCCAATCCGAAGTGCTCGCGACCACCAATGAGAAGCTGGTGACCTTGGACGCGCTGAAGAATCGGATGCTCGGTATCGTGGCCCACGATCTGAGAAACCCCATCGGCGCGGTCATGACCTATGCGGAGCTCCTCACCGATCCCGCCATGCCCAAGGAGGAAGTGGTGGAAGTGGCCGAGCACGTAGGCCAATCCGCGCGCTTCATGTACGAGCTGCTCCGGCGCTTCCTGGATCTCGAAGCCATCGAACGGGGCAAGATGGAGCTCACGCTGAAAGCCGTGGACCCCTTGCCCCTCCTGCAGCGGTTGGCAGAACAGCAGCGCCCCCGCGCCGAGGCCAAAGGCCTCAAACTCGAAGTCCTTATGCCCGAGGTGCTGCGCCCACTGTGGGCCGATCCCGTCTACCTGCAGGAGGTATTGGAGAACCTCGTATCCAACGCCATCAAGTTCTCGCCCATCGACCCACCAGGCAAGCGCGTCTTCCTTGAAGCCGGCGAAGGTTGGATCGCGGTGGCCGATGAGGGTCCGGGCTTCACGACGGCGGATCGCGAAAAAGTCTTCGGGAAGTTCGAAAGGCTCAGCGCGCGGCCCACGGGTGGAGAGAGTTCCACCGGGCTTGGCCTCGCCATCGTGAAATCCCTCGCCGAGCAAATGGGCGGCTCCATTACTTTAGAGAGCGAACCCGGAAAGGGCGCCCGTTTTATCCTGCGACTTCCCCTCGCTTAAGCATCGGGCGATCTCCACGCTACACGATTCCTGTAACACGGGCCTTTTTGGCGTCTTATCTATTGCCAATCAAATCGGGCCCAATGGCGCCATATGGGTTCCATAAATTGTCCTGAAGCGTTCGTGATTAATTGCGACTTTTATTAGGGCGCCATCGTTTACGCACTGTTCAGAATTCCGATACATCAGAGCCGAAACAATTGGAACTGGCTTCAGTCCACCACAGCCCGACATCCCCTTTCCGTTCCATTTAAAAGGCGTCGACTCCCTGCCAACCGCTATTCATAAGCGGTTGGCATCGATGCCCACCACGGAGGTGCTCGGTGCTAAAACCCTTGTCTGTTCTGTGTCTCTCGGCGCTAGCGTCCACGCTGATCGCCTCTGAGAAGCCCCAGCGAAGCCCTGCTCCACCCAAGGAGATGGTGGTCGCCCTCAGTCGCGCACAGGATCGGCTGGTCCTCGCCTCCGACACCATGGGTGTGCTCAAGCTGCCCGTGGTTCCCGCGACGGGATACCGGTGGGAAGTGCTGAATGCAGCCGAGGTGTCGCCCTCGGTCCGCGTCCTCGCGCTGCAGAGCGAAGATGGCGCCCCCCTTCCGGAATTCGAGGAGCCCGATCCTTCCAACCGCGCGCCGGGCCGAGCGCTCACTCAGATCATTCGGGTCGTCGGCATGCAGGCGGCTGATGCGGAATTGAAGCTCGTCTACCGCAGACCTTGGGAAGCGGGCTACCAGGAGATGAAGCGCGTCACCGTCAGCTCCCAGGGCGCGTGGGCGCAACCGCTCGTCCTTCCCCGCGCGTCCAATGCCAAGGCCTACCTGCCCCCGCCGAAGTCGGAAACAGCGGCCGCAGGTCTACCCGCCCATTGGGATTGGCGCGAGCACAACGGCGTCACCCCGGTGAAGAATCAGAAGCAGTGCGGCAGCTGCTGGGCCTTCGGCACCACCGCGGCGCTGGAATCCAAGATCCTCATCAAGACGGGCGTGGTGCGGGATTACGCCGAGCAGTACCTGGTCTCCTGCAACCAGGATGGCTGGAGCTGCAGCGGTGGTTGGTGGGGTCACGATTACTACACCAACAAATCCATGCTGACTGAATCCGGCGCCGGTGGCCGCATGGAAGGCGACTTCCCCTACGTCGCCATCAATGCACCCTGCAACGGCCCCCATACGCCGTACGAGCAGCTGGAAGGGTGGGCCTATGTGGATGACATCCCCGATACCGCCGCCCCCCGCAAAGACCACCACCCCACCGTCGCTCAGATCAAACAGAAGATCTTCGATTACGGCCCGGTCGGAACCTGCGTCGACGCCACCCACTGGGGCAGCTACAAGGGCGGCGTGTGGAAGGAGAGTGGAAGCACCTCCACCGATCACATCGTCCTCATCACAGGCTGGGACGATACGGAAGGCTGCTTCTACATCAAGAACTCCTGGGGCACCAGCTGGGGCGAGAGCGGCTACATGCGCCTCGCCTACGGCACCGACCTGGTGGGCGAGAGCTCCACCTACGTGCTTCGCGAATCCACCGTTCCCGAAGTGATGTACCGCAGCTCCACCTTCCGGGAAGGCAAGGCGAACGACGGATCTATCGGCAACAGCATCGATGTCTACCTCAACAACGACACCGCGGACACCCGCTTTGCCGTGACTAGCGGCACCATGACCGCGGGAACGCACTACACCCTTGCGAACCTTCCCGCAGGGCTCACCGCCCAAGTGCAGGCGCTCAGCGCCACCACGGCGCGCATCACCCTCAGCGGCAAAGCCGCAGCCCACGCCAGCGCGAACAGCCTCACCAACCTCTCTCTCACCTTCCTCGACGCGGCCTTCACGGGGAAGCAGGCCGCGGCCGTGGCCAACGCCTCCGCCCATGCGCTGAACCTCTCCTTCAACGATCCCTACCAGTTCATCTACAGGGATGTGGCCGACACCACCTGCGATGCCAACAACGGCTGGAAGGTCTGGTGGCTCGACGGAAGCAACTACAGCTACGAGTTCGGCCTCTGGTGGTACGGCGTGAACTCCAGCTGGAAGGATGATCCGGCCAACAACACCATCAAGCTGGAGACCTATACCAACCTCGCCCTCAGTACCGGCGCCACCGCGCCCGGCAACCTGATCCCCCTCAACTACGGCGATCCGGTCGGCCCCGCCTCCAAGACATGGGCCCCCGGCGGCAGCTACGGTGACCAGCACACCATCACCGGTCCTTCCTACGGTGCTTGGAATGGCAAGAGCGCATACGTCGGGTTCACCTTCCAGTACCAGGGCTACCCCGTCTACGGCTGGATGCAGATCAAGGTGGGTGCCGACGGCAAATCCGCCACCCTCGTCGATTACGGCTGGGACCAGGATCCCAACCACATCGTGCGGGCCGGCTACCACAACGCCGTCACCAACGAAGTGGGCCTGACCATCACGTCTCCCAAGGCCGGCAGCGCCTGGGGCCAGGGCAGCACCCACGCCATCACCTGGGACGCCAACAAGGTCTCCAACGTGAAGGTTGATCTCCTCAAGGGCGGCTCTCTCGCGTCCACGCTCTCCCCTTCCTCCCCCGCCACCGACGGATCCTTCGCGTGGAACGTGCCCGCCACGCTGGCGCTTGGAAACGACTACGCCATCCGAGTCGGCAGCCTGGACGACGGTGGGTCCACCACCAGCACGAGCGGTGCCTTCTCCATCACCGGCTCCACGGAAGCGCCGTTCATCACGACTCAGCCTTCCAACCAAAGCGCCGCGCCGGGCCAGACGGCCACCTTCAGCGTGAGCGTCAGCGGCACCGCGCCTTTCACCTACCAGTGGTTCAAGAACAACGCCACCCTCAGCGGCGCGACTTCCTCCAGCTACACCACGCCCGCCCTCAGCGCCGCCGATGACAAGAGCACCTTCAAGGTCACGGTGACCAATGCGGCGGGCAACGCGACGAGCAACTCCGCCACGCTTTCCGTGGGCACGGTGACCGTCACCCCGAACCTCGCTCAAGCGGGTCTGCTCACCGGAACTTCGGCGGCATTCAGCGCGACCGTGAGCGGCGCCAGCAACGGCTCCGTCAATTGGAGCGCCTCCGGCGGTTCGCTTCTGCCTTCGGGCAACAGCGCCTCCTTCTCAGCGGATACGCCCGGCACCTACACGCTGCGCGCCGCCTCCTCGGCGGACCCCACGAAGATCGCCACCATCTCCGTGAACGTGCACAACGCCGACTACTCCAACCCCGGCCACGGCGTGACCGGCATGGACTCTCTCTACCTGATCGGGAAATTCGGATCCCACGATCTCGCCTTCGACCTCAACGGCGACGGCAACGTGGATGACTCCGACCTGGCCCTTCTGCTGAACCTTCTGAGGTGGTGATATGACCCTTCGAACCCTCTCCATCCCGCTCCTCATCCTCGTGGCTCTGGAAGTCGCCTGCGGTGGCAAATCGGATTCCACCACTTCCAAGAACGTCGCTAAGAAGCTGGTGTACACGGATCCCACGGACACCTCGTCCTGGCGCCTGGTCCGAAACGGCACGAGCACCGATACCCACTTGGTGTTGGATCTCGTGGCTCCGGCGGGCGCCTCCGGGCGCGGCGTTACCTTCGTGGCGACCACTGACCGCGCGCAGACGCACTGGCAGCCCATGGAAGGCGCGGCCTATACGAAAAATGTCGCCTACACCGGCAGCCTCATCTCCATTGGAAGCGTTCAAGATTCCAACCTCCGCGTCATCCTGAGCCAACGCACGGGCAATAGTCAGACCTACGGCAGCGCGCCCGTCATGTCCGTCGCGTTGGATCTCGATCCCAACGCCACACCAGGCAACGTGGCCTTGAGCGTTAATCAGGCTGGGCATCTCGGAGCGAGCACCGCGCCCTCCAGCATGAACGTCGCGGCCGGCAGTCTGAAAGCCCAATAGCTCCACCGCAGGTTGAAGCAACACCCAAACGAGGAGGGAGGGGCAGCCACCCTTCCCTCCTCGTTGCACGACCCTTCTCGATCGGTAGGGGAGCCTCTGCTCCCAGAAAGCGCACCACCATGGAAATTCCGAACACCTCCAACGTCTCCCTTCCTCTTTCGCTGCCTTACGGCGCGAAGGAGATTCTCGTCCCCTCCAGCAAATCCAGCCGCATCGCGTGGGTGGAGCAGGCGGGGATCCACCATCGAACCACCCTCATCATCCGCCACGCCTCGGGCGCCCCTTTCCGCATTCTCCGCGCGGACTCCTCCAGCTCCCACATCTGGGTGCACGCCTCGGTCAAGGACAGCGCCGCAGAGCACGTAGTGGACATCACGCTCACGGCGGATACGCCTCCGGGCATCCATCGCGAGACCGTGGTGCTGACCCTGGATATTCCAGAACAATCCGAACTCATCCTCCGAGTGTTCGCATCCCTCCACGGGCTGGATGGCCACGTCCCCCGCGCCGATGCCTTTCTCACCTGGCGATCCCCCAATGCGATCTGAAGGCCCCGGATGCCTAGCCTCGTCCTGCTAGGGGGCCCGCGTCCCCAGCGAGTTGAGCTCGAAGGCTACCTCAGGCGAGAAGGCTTCGAGGTGGCCTCCTTCGGAACCGGCCACCGGGCCCTTGCTCACCTCACACGGCTAAGCGAGACAGCAGGCCAGCGGCCCATGGTGGCCATTCTCAGTCGATTCCTCCCGGATATCGATGGGTTGGAGGTGCTGCGCTCTCTCCGCTGCGACCCCACTCATTCAGGGATGTCGATCCTCCTTGTCACCGCCGCGGGGGAAGACATGGAGCGCATTCTCGGACTGGAGCTGGGAGCCGACGATTGCCTCACCGAACCCTTCTCCTTCCGCGAACTGCTGGCTCGCCTCCGCGCCATCGCCCGCCGAGCGAGGACCTGCTCGACCGGCACCGAGGCGCGGCTGTGCTCAGGCCCAATCGTTCTCGATCTCCCTCGCGCCGAGGCCACCGTGAGCGGGCTCCCTCTGAATCTGACGCGCCAGGAGTTTGAGCTGCTGGAGCATTTCCTGCGCCACCCTGGCCAGGTGCTCAGCCGCCAGCGCCTGCTTCGCGAGGCGTGGAAGGGCCGAGCCACGGGCGGCACGCGGACCGTCGATATTCACGTGCAGAGGCTCCGCCACAAACTGGGCGCTGCGGCAGAGCTCATCCGCACCCACGTCGGCGCGGGCTACCAATTCGGTTGAGCCTCCTTAGCGGCTCGCTTTCCAAGCCTCGTGGTTGCGCTGGATCTGGCGGGCATGCACTTCCAGATGCTCCGCGTAGATCCTGAACCAGTCGCCATCCGTGTAGGCTCCGCTTTGGGTGTGGCGACCGGCCTTGTTGAAGGCTGTTTCGGGGAGGCGTCGCAAACAGGCGGCCGTATTTGCGCGCACGGCTTCGATGGTGCGGAAGGCCAGTTCCACATCGTGGGCGTGGTAATCGAAGGTCCTTGCCCAAACGTTCTCGTCATAGCCCACGATGAGGGGCTCCGGCTCCGCCAGGACGAGGCGGATGCGCGTATGTCCGTACGTTTCGCTATCCGCGCAGTGCACTACCACCTCATGAGCGGTCCACTTGCCTTCAGCGGGCCGCCACTTGCGCGCCGCCTCCGGAAGAGCCTCCCAAGCCGCCCGCAGCAGCGCAGGTCCAGCTTCGAAGCGCGTGAGAAAGCCATTCCGTTCCTCGACCGTGAGCCCCATGGGTGCCTCCAGGAATGGGTTATCCCAGCAGACCCGGGATCACATCTCAAGCCCGCCTTGACGGAGTGTCGGTTAGGCTGGACGCCACCCCTTCCACCTCACCCCGAGCGCTTCCGAAGATGTCCGCCGCACCTGCCGCTGGCTACTCCCGTCCATGGCCCTTCCTCTTCACCCTTTTCCTGGGGTTCTCTGGGGCCGTCGCCGCTGGGTATTTCGCCTACCGGACCGAGGCGGCGCGCCGCAGCCAGCGGCTCGAGGGGGAGACTGCGCTCCGGGTCCAGCAGATCAAGGACGAGCTCGAGAAGCATGCCTTCGTACTGGCGGCCATGGCCGCGCATTTCGAGCTGCACCCTCCCAAGACGGACGCGGAGTACGAGACTTACCTTCAACGCGTAGATCCGATGGGCAATTTCCAAGGATTGCGAGGCGTCAGTCTGGGCCTACTGGTGCGCCGCGAGGACCTTCCCTCCTTCACCGAAAGCGTCCGCAGCGACCGCAGCCTCCACCCCGAAGGACATCCCGATTTCCTCATCCATCCTGCGCTGCCTTCCGACGAGCCCGGGCCCTATCCCCTGATCCGCTTCATCCATCCCTTTTCGGATAATCGCCTGGCCCTGGGCTACCACAGCGGCAGTCTTCCCCAGCAGAAGCCCTCGTTGTTGCTCACGCTGCGCACCCACGAGATTTCTTCCACCGGCCCCGTGCCCATCGCCCAAGATCCCAATGGACCTCTCGGCTTGATCCTCCGCAAGGCACTCGGGGGTTCCAAGGAACGCGGGCCCTGGGGCTACCTCAATACCATTTGGCAACCCCAGCGCCTCGCCGAGGTGCAGAGAAACGGAAGCCGCGCCCGGGTCCTCGCCCAGTTGGTGGACCTTGGCCCGAAGGACGCTCCGCAGGCCCCTACGCCCCTCTTTGGCCCTTCCATTAATCTAGGGCAAAGCCAAACCAAGGCCTCCCGTTTCGAGTTTGCCGGGCGCTCGCTTGAACTCAGGCTCCAGCGTATTCCTGGAACGCCGGGGTTCGGGCCCATCTGGTGGCCCTGGGCCCTCGCGGCCTCACTGGCCGCGATCACCTTACTCGCGGCCTTCCGCCACGTCGCCATCCGCCATATGGCGGAGCGCATTCAGAAGGAATTGCAGCAGACGGAACATCAGCTTCAAACCGTGCTCGGCAACTATCCCGACTTGTTGATCATCCTCAACACGGATCTCACCTATCGCGATGTCTATACCGGCCGAGAGGACATGCTCGTCTACCCGAAAGAGGAGCTCCTCGATCGCCCGATGTTGGAGACGCTCCCACCGGCCTTGGGCGCCCGCGTCGCAGAAGCCTCCAGAACCGTTCTGGAAAAGGGCGGACAGATCACCCTCGAATACGATCTCGACGTGCCCGATGGCGTGCGTCAGTTCGAAGCCCGAGGCGCGCGTCTCGGCGCCCTTGAGGCCAAAGGCCCAGGGGTGGTGTGGTCCATCCGCGACATCACCGCACGCAAGGCCGCCGAATCCCAGCTCCGTCAGCGCGAAGAGGAGTTCCGCAGCTTCTTCGAATCCGCGCCCTCCCCGCTTTTGATCTCTCGGATGGAAGATGGCACCGTGCTCTTTGCCAACGCCGCCATCCGCCGGCTCATGGAGTATCCCGTAGACGCCGAGCTCCGAGGACAGACGCCGGATTACTACGCGGATCCGGAGCAGCGGCGCGACCTCCTCCAAAAGCTCATGAAGCGCGGCAAGCTCCGCGGTGAGGAGCTCGCACTACTCACCGCAGCCCGCAGCCGCCGCCAGGTCCTAGTCTCCAGCGACATCATCCATCTCGGCGGGGAGAAAGTCCTGTTGAGTGCCTTCCACGATTTGACCGAACAGCGGGAATCCGAAGAAGCCCTGCGCCAGACCCAAAAGCTGGAGAGCCTCGGCCTCATGGCCGGCGGCATCGCCCACGACTTCAACAATCTTCTCGCCGCAGTGCAGGGCAATCTCGAACTGGCTCGCGTGGGGCCTGCCGACACGGACCGGCAAGCCGCCATCGACGCCGCTGAAAAGGCCGTCATGCGTGCGGCGGACCTCACGCGACAACTGCTCGCCTATTCCGGGAAGACCCCCCTCTCCCGCGTCGCCGTCGATCTGGGGGCGCTCGTGCAGGAGATGGGCGGCCTGCTGCGGGTCTCCATCCCCAAGACCACCACCTTGGAGATTCGGATCCCCGGCAACCTTCCCTCCATCGAGGGTGATCGCGCGCAGCTTCAACAGGCCATTTTGAATCTCATCTCCAACGCCTCCGATGCGGTGGGCCCCGAAGGCGGGCACGTGGAAATCCGAGCCGGTCAGGTGGAGCTAGAAAACCTGGATCCCTTCCCCGGCCAAGAGCTCAGCCCTGGACCGCATGTATGGATCTCCGTGAGGGATACGGGGCACGGTATGTCGGAGGAGGTGAAGGCCAGGATTTTCGATCCCTTCTTCACCACCAAGAGCACCGGAAGAGGCTTGGGGCTCTCGGCCATGCAGGGCATTCTTCGCGCCCACCACGCCGGCCTCCAGATCGAATCGGCGCCCAGCGAGGGATGTACCTTCACGCTCTACTTCCCCGCCCAACCCCACGCCATCGCGGCCGTTCAGCATGAGCGCCCCGCAGAGCATCAGCCCTTCCATGGCCGCGTGCTCCTCGTGGACGACGAGGCCTACGTGCGCACCACCACCGCAGAAGTGCTGGGCCTCCTCGGTTTTCAAGTCACGGCCGTCTCTGGGGGGACCGAGGCCCTCGAACAGCTTCAGCAAGGGGATCCCTACTCGCTCGTCCTGCTGGATCTCACCATGCCCCCCCCGGATGGGATGACGGTCCTGCGCCGACTCCGGGTCATGCATCCGGACCTTCCTGTGATTCTGTGCAGCGGTTATTCCGACGCCGCACCCCAGGAGCTGGGGCAGGATCCTCACCTGGGTTTCCTACCGAAGCCCTTCACACTGGCGGAACTGAAAGGGGCCTTGAAGATCAGGCTGCAGGCCTGAATCCTCCTTCGAGCCTTATTTGCGAAGTTGCAGCCGCTCTCGAAGCAGAGGGGCGGCGCTGCGGCTCACCTCCAAATCGACGCCCTCCGCTACGCGCACTTTGGAGCGCCCTCCCAACAGAGGACGGTGGGCCAGCACGGCTTCGGGCCGTAGCAGCAGGCCGCGCTGGATGCGGATCATCCCGGCCTCCGGAAAGGCGGCCTCCACCTCTCCCAACGCTTTCCAAGTCGTGCGGAAGCGCTGCGCGCCGATCCAGGCCCAGACGATCTTGTCCTCCACATCGAAGTGAGTGACTCGCTTCAGTTCCAAAAATGCGTGGCCCACGCCGGCCTTCACGGGGAAGCGCGCGGGCGGAGCCTGCACGAGGCCCCGCAGCTCTTCCCCACTCCGCCGGGGGATCTGCTGCTTCCTCAAACGCGTCAGCGCCTGCTCCAACCGATCCTCAAAGACGGGCTTCAGCAAGTAGTCCACGGCCTGCGCATCGAAGGCGCGGGAAGCGTGTTCGGGAAAGGCCGTGACAAAGATGACCGGGGGCGGCGAGGGCAGCTCCGCGAGGATCTCCCATCCCGATCCGCCCGGCATGTGGATATCCAAGAAGAGGCCATCGACTTCCCCATTCCGGGCGAGCCAGGCCAACAGATCCGGTCCATTCGAGAGTTCCGCGAGCACCTCGCAGCCCGCCTGGACAAGCAAGCGGGAGAGCCGCTCGCGGGCGAGGGGCTCGTCGTCAACGAGGAGGACGCGCAGTGGCGCGGGAGGTTTGGTCACGGTGCCATCAAGGGTATGTGAAGTTCGGCGAGGGTCCAGCCTTCGGCTTCGCTCATCTGGAAGTGCGCATCCTCACCGTAGGCGAGCGCGAGCCGGAAACGCAGATTGGAAAGGCCCAAGCCCTGTCCATCGCCTTCTGTGAGGCGAGCCCCGGTGTTGCGCACGGAGAGAAGCATCCCCCCTTCCTTGACCTGGCCTTCGATCCGAATGCGCCCACCCGATAGCTCAGGGGAGACCCCATGCTTGATGGCGTTTTCCACCAGCGGCTGCAGAATCAGCGGGATCGCCGCGCGTTCATCCAGACCCGAATCCCACACCCACTCCACCGCCAAGCGATCCCCCAGCCGCATGGATTCCATCGCAAGGTAATCCTCCACCAACTCCCGTTCGGCGCGCAGAGGGAGGCTGTTGGACTGGCTCGCGGCCAAGAGCTTGCGCAGAAGATCCGAGAGCGCGCGAATGCTGCGTTCGGCGCGAACCGGATCCTTCAGCACGAGCTCCGCCAACCCGTTCAACGAATTGAACAGCACGTGAGGGTGCAATTGACTCTGGAGCAGCCGGGTCTGAGCTTCTTCTGCCTGCTCCTGGAAGGCCCGTCTTTCGCGATCGCTGATGTTCCGGTGCGCGAGGGCGCCTCCCACCAGCATCATCGATGGGCCCAGGAAGCAGAGGTTCACCAGCAGATCGGGGAGGATATCCAGAGGTTCATGCGCCTTCCATTTGAAGGCGATGCCGAGCAGGACCTTGATCAGAATGTAGGCCTCTGAGAAGGCGAAGCCTGCGAGGGCCCCCTTCCAAAGGCTCCGGGAACGGCCCGGAGGCCAGGCCCACTCCCAGGGAATGGGAGAAAGCCACACGCAGCCGCCGAAGAGGTAGAAGGGATTGAAGGTCCGGAACACCCATCCCCAAGCATTGGGGTGGGGCTCCATCGCCAACCCTTCCCAGGCCAGGTAGGCGATGAAGGGAAAGTACACCGTGGCCAAGGCCGCCCACAGGGTGGGTTGCCGCAACCGCTGACGGAGTCCTTCCGACCAGGAGCTCCCGACTTCGCTCAACGTGGATCCTCCCGTCTGATGTTGTCGAGGAAGGCTGAGATCCTCCAAGACCCATCCCTGAATGGTAACGAAGCATCCCTGAACGGAACGACCCTCCCGCAAAACGCCGCTTCTCCAGAATCGAAACGGGAAATCCCGACTCCGGCCCATGGGCTCGCCGGATCAGGGCGAAGGAATGACGATCCAGGGATTCCCTTTGTGTCATGCGCGTCTGGCGCGCCAAGCTCGGATTCTGCCCCGTCGGAAAGAAAGGAGCTCATGCGATTCTTCACTGCGCGCAATTGGTTCAACGCCCCCCCAGAAGATGCGGATCGTAGCCTCCACATAGTCCGAGCCGTGGTGGCCCTGATCCTCCTCATACATCCCCTGTACGCCCTGGCGCACCCTGGCGATATCGCGGCCTATGGCCAGCTCATCGCGCATCCCCTGTATGCCCTCACCCATCCGGGCGATATGACCGGGTACGGCCAAGCTCTTCATGCACAGGGCCTGCGCTGGGCCGTGAGTCTTGGATTGGCCTGGATCGGGATCCTGCTCCAGCTGATGTGCTCCTTGGCCCTTCTCGCACGGCGCTTCGTCGCCCCCGCCTGCATCGGTCACATCCTCGTGCTCGTCGTCGGCATCTGGATCGTCCACCTGCCGCAGTGGTACGCCTTGGGTGGCGCGGCGGTTGACGGTCATCCCGGGGTCGAGTTCAGCGTCCTCCTCATCGCCTGTCTCTCCGCCCTTCTTTGGGCTCAGAAACAAGGATCCGCAGAAGCAGGACAGCGAGCGCTCAACATCATTCGTATCGCGTCAGCACTCATTCTCATCACCCATCCAGTTCATGGTGTCTTTGACCCTGAGGGCCTCCGAGGCTTTGGCGAGGGCTTCAATACGCCACGCTTCCACCATTTCCCCTACGGTGTTCCGATGGTCTGGACCCTGATGTTCTTCCAGATCGCCTGCTGTCTCGCCATGCTGGCCCGTCGCCTCGTCGTGCCAGCCTGCATGGGGCACATCTTCGTGCTGTGCATGGGTATCTGGATTTCCCACGCACCGCGGTGGTTCGTCGTTGGCCCTGGCGAAGAAGGGATGGAATACAGCTTTGTGTTCCTCTCCTGCTTCCTCGGAGTTCTCTTGGCTTATTGGCCTCGTAAGAGCAGCGCTGCAGAGGTTGAATCGGCGGCCTATGCGTGATCAGACCGCGCGGCCTTCAGCCCCGATCAGAATCACACCGCGGCGGCGAAACACCCGATGGCCCCGTAGTAGGTCGCAAGCACCAGCGGCTGCGCGAAGGGATAGGGACCTCCAAACAGACGCGCGGCCAAGGCTGAATCGGATAGCAGGAAGAGCACCACGCCCGTCATCACCAAGGGACCTCTGGGGCTTCCTGTATGGAACAAGGCTGCTCCAGAGAGCCCCATGGCCAGCAGCACCACGCCATAGATGAGCACGGGCACCTTCATCGCACCCGTTTTCGGCAGCAGCCATGCGAAAAACAGCACGGCATACAGCGCGAAAACGCCGCTCCAAAGGGGAGGTTGATGCGCACCCATCTTGATGAAGGCCCCCACGTAGGCCAGGTGGGCGATGAGAAAGCTGCCTAAGCCCCCCAAGAACGCGCGCTCGCCCTCGAATAACAAAAAGACATCTCCGATCAATCCGAGCGCAAGCGCCACCAGTACCAGCATGCGGAACGAAGAAGCGGTACCCATCGCCGCCGCCAGCACCACGAGCAAGGTCGCCAAAGGTTTGAGGACAAAGAAGCGCTTGGTGCGCGCCTCCTTCCATTCCGCTTGAATACCCGCGAGCGCGGCTAACGCGGCACCACCAAACAAAAGAGATTGAGTCGAAATCATGCCTTCAGAATGCCCGAAGGCGGAGTAAGCGCCCACCCTCCCCTCAAGAGGCCACGTCACAGCCTCTTTCACCACGGTTCACCTAGGAGAAAACATGACCCTCAAACAGTATCTCGGCTCCTTTGGAGTTGGGTTAGTGACGCTTTCCCTCATGGCGGGAACGTCCATCAGCGCCACCAGGGTGGCCTCCTCCGGCCATCAGGCCGAGAAGCGTTCGAGCCAGAACCTTCCCGCACCCGACACGTACAAGATCGATCGACTCCACACCTTCGCGTTCTTCGGCGCCCGCCACCACGTGGTCGGGCTTGTGCGGGGCAGGTTCGACAAAGTCGAGGGGACGTTCACCGCGGCCAAGGATCCTGCGGCCTGCGCCCTCGATGTCACCATCGATGTCGCCAGCATCAGCACCCAAATCGCCCGGCGGGATGAGGATCTGCGCAGCCCGGAATACTTCGACGTGAAGAAATTCCCCACCATGACTTATCAAGGGCGCGGCATCCGCCCCGGCCCTCAGAACACCTGGATCATGGATGGTGTGTTGACGATCCACGGCGTGTCCAAGACCGTGCCCCTGACCTTCACGTACAACGGCGTCATGACCCCTGTGGTGTCTGGCGAACCGACCAGGGTGGCCTTGCATGCCGCCACGGCGATCAAGCGCGCCGATTTTGGCCTCGGCGCGCGCGACAATCTCGATGAGCTCGGCACGCTAAAGTCACCCGATGTGCAGATCGAAATCGATGTTGAGGCGGATTCCACGATCCTTGCCCCCTGAAGCAAGTTTGCCGCACGTCAGGCGGTCGATCGAGAAGAAGCCTGGTTCGAACGTGGCGCCCAAACAGTCCTGTTTAGGCCCCTCAGCTCGGATCAGGCTTCGTCTGATGTTTCGCCATTCGATGCTGAATCTCCTCTTCAGAGAGATCTTCTAAACGCGTCCCGATGTACCAATAGTTCCCCGCAAAATCCTCCACGCCTCCATTCCGATCCCCGTAGGGCTGATCCGCAGGGGCATTCAGGGACTTCGCGCCAGCTGCGATGGCCTTGGCGTACACCGCATCGCACTCTTCGACATAGAGATAGAACATGGAGGGCCGGGGCGCCCAGCCTTCCAAGGCCTGGCCGAGCATGAGCATGGACGTGCCCACCTTCAGCTCCGCATGGCGGATCTCTCCCATCGCGCCGCGGGTGACGTGGCCCACCTTCGCGTCGAAGGCCTGTTGGAGAAAGGTCAACATCCGATCGGCATCGGCCACGATCAAGTAGGCCGTGATGGTGGTGTAGCCCTGAGGAATGGGGCGGACTGCGGCGCGGGTCATGGGGTTCTCCTGAGGGAAGGGTGTGAGAGGTTTTTGGGCGCCACCTGAAGCCAGGCCGCGTGAAGCAGAGATTGGAAGACAGCGAGAGGAAGGCCCTTCATTCGAAAGGACGTCCACCCCTGGAGACCCCACGCGCCTGCACATGCTTCCGCCACGTCGGGATGCGAGGAAAGGGCGAAGGATTGATCCGGAATCGAGAGTTTCAATACGACACGCCCCTCCCGCTCATGGAGCACCGCAAAGATCTTTCCCTTCACGCGGAAGGAGGGGCGCTCGAAGTGCGGATGCTCCTCGGCGGCCGGAAGGGCCAGCGCCAATGCACGTAGTTTCTTAGCGGTGATCACCATGGTTGTAGGGTGGGCCGGATTCAGGCCACGATCTTGGAAGAATTTGACCCCTCGCCCTCATTCGAGAGAGGAACGTGGTTCAGATGCTCGCCGCGATCTCTCAAATAGGCGGTTGGATTCAACCCCGAAAAGGCTTTGAAGTCGTTGGCGAAATGGGCCTGATCGTAATAGCCGCAGTCCAGCGCCAGCTCCGCCCACCGCACGCTGTCCTGTCCCTGAATGGTCTCAAGTGCCCGTTGAAAGCGTCGCAGGCGGCAATAGCGCTTGGGGGTCAGCCCCACGCCCGCCTTGAAGAGTTCGATGAAACGCCGGGAGGAGAGGTTGGCAGCCTGAGCCACGGCCCCGATGCTCTCCAGCTGGGGCGCAGCATCGAAACTCCGGAGGGCCTGTGTCACGGCCGGATGGCGGGCCAATGGCTTCGGCGCAAGGGCCGCCAATTGGGCCTCCAACAGGTCAAGACACGCCTCCGGCGTCTTCGCCTCCAAGAGCTGCTCATACAACCGTCCGGCCTTTGGCCCCCACAGATCCTCCAGCCCCACATGGCGGTTGTGCAGCTCATCCAAGGGGAGCCCGAGGAAGGGCGCTGCGCCGCCCGGCTTGAAGTGGGCGCCGAGGACGCGGTAGGGCTGGGACGTGTCCAACAGGAAATACTCCGAATGGACACCGCACACCAAGGGCCCCTTGAAGGTCCTCACCCGATCCGGCGTCTCCCGCTCATAGAGATGGGAAGGGCGCTCTTCCAATTCGAAGATGAGCTCGACCGTCCCCGTGGGCAGCAGCCGCTCCCTCGCATGGCCGGGCGCATCCCCTTCGTAGAGCCAAAGGAGCTCCACAAAGGTCGAAAGGGGGGCTTTGGGCCGCCGTTGCAAGGCGAGCATGGCTCGTATAGCAACAGCATTCTTCGAGACCGGCAAGGCAGGACCGATGAACCTGTCACTGCCGATCGCTCAGCGCTCGATCCGCATCCCCTTCAGCACGGTGAGCGGAAAGGGCGGCCGCGCAGTGGCATCGTCCAAACACTGCACGACGAGGCCCGAACGCTGAGCCCGGGAGAGGATGTCGCTCCGCGTGAACCAGCCGCAGCCGAGGATTTCCCGATCCTGAGGCGCTGGCGCTACGCCCTTCGGCACGGTGCCCGTAAAGCACAGGCGCAGATAATCCTTCCCGTTGGCCGCCTTCAGCATGTAGACCCCCACCATACCCGTGGGGACAAAAGGCAGACCCGTCTCCTCCCGCACCTCGCGTACGACGGCCTCCAGCGGCGATTCACCGACCTCCACATGGCCCGCGGGTTGGTTGAGCACGATGGGCCCCTGGCCATCCCGCTCCTCCACCATGAGGAAGCGGCCTTCGTGCTCGATCACCGCGGCGACGGTCAAATTCCAGCTCATAGGACCAGCCTACCGAGAGATCTAGAAGTACGTCATGCGGTCCTTCACAACGTTTCATATCTGTTCACACGGCGCTCTCTTGACCCGAAGCTGCCATGAACGACGCTGAATATACCCGCTTCGCCTCTGCAGAAGCGAGGGAGTGAAAGGAGCTTCGTCCATGAGGGCCCGGGAAGGTTCTGCCTTGTATGTCATGCGCCAGCGCCTCATCACTGAGTTGCTCGAAGGACTGAGAAACGCACCCTTTGTGTTCCTGCTCATGGAGGAAGCGGATGAACTATGGGCCGACCAGCATTCTTTCCAGCATTGGCTGAAGGATTCGGGGCTCAAAATCTGCAGCACCGTCATTCCGAGCGGATCGGATCATGGGCTGTACAAAATCAGCAAGAACCTTCCACTCGCCGCAGTGTTGAGAGGAACGAACTGGGGCACGCACTGGGTCTCGCTCAAGTCCATGGAATCCCCGAAACCGCCCCCGTCTCCGACGTGGTAACCCGTCAACCCGAGGAACAGGCGGATCGGGAGGGCTTCCACCCCAGCCGTAAGCCGGAAGGGTGGAAGCTCAGATTTGTAGAACCCATGCATCCGGCTTCCGGCGCCGGCTGCATGCACGGACTCCCAAACGCGACCTTGGCCCCTGATCGCTCCTGAATGAGAGGTGACGTAGAAACGTTGTTGTAGGCCGATCTCAGACTTAAGCGGAGGCTTCGCACCAGAAT